>Ga0315282_10004455_pt1 | contig 24436 bp, 24 predicted proteins | sample YL17G07_20_MG_FD_203693 | JGI IMG/M metagenome (GOLD analysis project Ga0315282, IMG submission 203693) | Sediment microbial communities from Yellowstone Lake, YNP, Wyoming, USA - YL17G07_20 | ecosystem: Environmental > Aquatic > Freshwater > Lake > Sediment | place: USA: Wyoming | collected... | reverse complement strand
GGAAAAGGGATGAAGACGAGACGACTGGCGAACATCAACCCCGAGGCCTGAAGGGCATACCTGAAGTCTGGGTTGAGCCGGAGAACGGAGCCTCCCAAAGGCAAAGCAAGTGCAGCCACGAGTGCCAATCCAACACCTAGACTAGGATGAAGTCCGTTGAGCAACGCTTCTTCAAGCAACAATGCGACGGTGACTGTGGACAGGATTGAGAAGACGCGTAGCGATCTGGGATGACCTACAAGTAAAGATGATAGTATGCCTGAGGCCGCAATGACAACGGAGAAGTAGAGATATGCTTTCATGTCAAATGCTTTGAGGAGGAATGTGAAAGCCAAGTACAGCAGCGAAATCCAAACCATCACATAGATAATGATGACGAGAGGAGACTCTGTTGAATCTTCTGGCTTGATGGATGGATCCCCCAACGAACTTGCTGACTTGTATCGAGGGACGAATATATGATTTCGTCGCATATTGACAGGCGTCCGTGTTCATAAAAGCTGAGAATGTAATAGGATCTTCGATGTGATCTGTTTCTCTTGATGTGATGATGGTTTGAGAACTAGATCGCTGAAGGCATGGTGGCGCGCTGGGATCATCGTCGTTCGTTCAGTGGGATTGTGCGTGTGCTTTCATTGGTGGCCGCTGGGGCGCATACCTAGTTGGGTTCGAAGCCAAATTGCTTCTTCAGCAGCTGCCTGGACTTGCTCCCCTGACCGAATGGTGGATCGGGATAGGTTTAAACTGTCGTTTAAAACTGTCAACCAAGCAGGTTTTCAGCATGAAAAAAGCCAACGACGAGCTGGAACGGCTGGCCGTCAAGCACAAGTTTCCAGATAAGATACGGTCACCTACGTTCTGATGCAGTGTTACATCTTCGAAGCAATTTCAGACCTAACCCTCTCAGCGAACTTGAGTCACAGGGTGAAAAAGCTTTAGGTGAAGGCGCCTTCACTAGATCGGGGGGATGGCTGGGTTTTCGAAGATGTCTGAGAGATTCGACTTGGTTGTTTCTAAGGCGGTTGATGAGGGGCTTCTGGTTTTGGGTGCGAGTGTTAGGCATTCGATATACTATTATGTTGAGAGGAACCGCCAAGTTAAGCGTGAAGAGATTCCCAGCAGGATTGCGGTGTTTCATGAGGCCTTAGAGGGCTTACTAGGTGCAGGAGCTGTTGTCATAGAGAAGCTGATCGCAAAAGACCTCTACAGCAGGCTTAGCTTGACCTTCGAGGAACATGAAGACTGGACACTAGTTGACTATGCTAGGTACGCGCAGAAGGCTAAGAAGTGAGGTGGCTGAACGACGGAGAAAAGTGAGATCGTGCAATTTGTCAAGCAGATGAAGCCCAGAGACCACGTGATCATGTTCTACTCAAAGCCTGAGGATAAGCATCTGATCCTCTTCACCTATTTGAAGGCTGGATTAGATCAAGGTGAGGCTGCTGCCTACGTTGCTAGCCAGGAGTCACCCAGCGAGATCAGGCAAGCTATGAGACGATTCGGCATCGACGTCGTCATGTTTGAGAAGTCTGGAGCCTTACGTGTGATCAACTATAGGGATTGGTACGTTATCGGGGGCCGGTTCGATGTATCCGAGACGATAAAGCTTTGGAAGAATTTGTATGATGAATCGGTGGCTAGGGGCTTCAATGGTTTAAGGGTTACAGGGGAGACGGCGTATTTCTTCGAGAACCACATGGTTAAGGAACTCGTTGAATATGAAAGGTCGCTGCACAGGGTACTCGAACTGCCTATGGCGGGTGTTTGTGCGTACGACTCTAACGTTGTCGCGAACGAGGGCAAGGGGGAGCTCTACTTGAACCTTATCAAGGCGCATAGCACGGTCATCATCGTAGGCCCAGAAGGCGGAGCAGTGAAAAGTTACTGATCATGCTTTGGAAGGGATTGTGGGGGCAGCGTGGACTCTCGTCAATGTGGCGCGCTAGGCGCTCGAAAAACCGCAAGGTCACGGCGTTAGAATGTCGTCACAGATTTGGTAGCGCATACTACGGGAATTATCTCATACCTGAGAAAACGATCACACATCTTGGTCCAAGGTTCGCGAGTTGACTACTGCAGTGGAAATGCGATTCCATTGAAGACTCCATGTCTATGAGCTTTGATGAGCGATATTGCTTGCTCCGGCTGAAGTCTTCTCGCATCAACCATGCATAGTGCGCATAGATTCTTGGGAAAGTGATTTCGAAGTTTATTCTCATAGGACAAGAGCTGAGATGCCTTTGCGTTACTGAGGAAAACGGTTGTCTCCTCTGCGGCTTGCACTCCCTTGTAGCCCTCCTTCATCTTCTCTCGGAGCAGGTTGAGCCAATTGTCTATTATCGCGTTTGGTGATGCTTTTCCTCGACGCAGATACCATTCTTCAGCGCTCATCATTGTGAAGGCACCTTTCTTCTCTAGTCTCTCGACATCAATGCCGCTTGTTCTGATCTCCTTCGCTTCATGATTGATTCTTTCCTCGCATGTGACGTAGACCACTGCCAGGTCTTTCAGCAAACCCATCCCCAAGAAAGAAGATAGAACCATGCGTCTAACGACTTCATCTTCATAGAGGAAGCAGGCATGATCGCCAAGGCTAAGCCTTCCAGCATATCTGACCGGGTTATGCTTGGCTGAAACCTTGAGGTCCAAACATCTCTCTGCGGTATGTGAAAGGAGTCGAATCCAACATTCGTACGCGAGTCGCCCTTCATCTGTGAGCTGATAGACCTTTCCAGTCGAATCATGTCTCACAAGTTTTTCCATTCTTCGCAGATGGTAACCTAGTCTGCCGTGGTTCATTTCACAGAGACTGCATAACTCAGCAAAAGAATGGCTCTCTACCCGGAGAGACTCCAAGATTCTTCTTCGGACGGGATGACACAAGATACGGAGCGATTCCCTGGCGAGGTCCTCTTGAAAACTTCCGAACATTCGAGTACCCGATAGTCGTTTGACCGGTTCTGCTACTAGAAGTTTAGGTGAAGAAACCTTCACTACGAGTTGATATTACGCTAGGCTCAAAGATCAAAAACCTGTCTGGAATTCAGAAGCATCTTGTTATGGAAGTGAAATCTTGCCGAAGAAGGCAAAGAGGAGAGCTAAGAACAAAGCCAGGAAGAAGCTATGAACTCACCATCCCAGAAATCGGCTGGAAACGCGAAGTCTACTTGACAATAGACCTATCCCTCACAATCATGTAAAAGAAGTGGAGTGTTTTGTTTGCCTTTTGTCTATTCCTAGCAAGAGGAGGTGATTGCAGTTGAGTGCTGTATCAAAGAGCGAGGTTGTTGCTGCTGTGAAGAGGTTCAAGTTGCCTACCATGCAAGAGAAAGCTGAACGCATAGTCTCGTTACGAGAGCAATGCTGCCGAAAGTTGACAGCGGCGAAGGAGGAACATTGGCGAGAATGCCGCCGAAAGCAAATCTCCGCACTTCTGGAATCGAAATGGCTGATTGGTAAAGAGATCTGCACCGGTTACACTGATTATTTTGAACTGGCGCAACTCATTGGGGTGAGGGAACAACTTCTTAGGCCGTGCGCCGCCTTTTACACGAGGTACCCCAACGGTGACTAACTTGCGGCCTTGGACCAAACACATAATCGAATTACCTAAGACCACCAAACTACGCAGGAAACGAACGAGATTGAGAATTTACGGCGACATACTTCAAGTGGTGGCAAAGGGGAGGGGGAACGCGAGAATGAAGCATATCGTTCGTTCAGCCGCTTCAAACTACATGCAACTTGTAGCATATCTAGCCGATCTGAAAGGGGGAGGCTTCATAGAGGAAATGAGGGCGAGCGACAAGATAACCTACTCACTTACCGACAAAGGAATATTCCTCAACCAATTCAGAGGCATCTCTCGATCCGTAGAAGCCTTTGGATTGGTTATCCGAGTGGCATAGTTGGCGGTTTGGGTCCATTGGTCCCTTGCTGAGACCACATGCGACCACACCAAGCCTTGGTCTCGATGAAACTAACAGAGATTAGGGCGGAAATGCGAATATCGGAACAACCCAGCGCCGCATCACCACACAGGTTCACTCTAGCGCCCGACCGCCAACGGTCAGCATAGTGCCGAACCCGACCAACCACAAGAAAAGACAACCAACGCAACTCTTTCATCTCTTCTGGCACCGCAACGCTATTATAATGCGTGCTAAAAACCAGTTACTGGTCGATCTCTCTGCCAATCGAACGAGTTCCTAGTGGAATAAGTGGTTTAGACTCATTGATCGGTGGCGGCTTTCCTAAGGGCAGTCTGATACTGCTAGCCGGACACCCAGGCTCCGGAAAGACCTCTATGGCAGGGCAGTTCCTGTACGCTGGAGCAACTTCACACCAAGAAAAGGGCATATACGTTTCATTTTCAGAGGGTAGAGAGGTTCTCCTCGATTTCATGAGCTCTCTCGGAATCGATATGGCAGCGCAGGAGAAGCTTGGAAACGTGAAGGTCATGGACATGGTAACGGTAAAAGAAGAGGGATTATCGACAGTCTTGCAAGAGGTGCTTGACGCTATCTACTCACTGAAGGCTCGCAGGCTTGCCCTAGACTCATTCTCGGCTATGGCTCAGGCCTTCACTAGGGAGATAGACGCCCGAATAATGCTTCACACAATTCTCACCAAGATAGTGAGGGCCATGGGATGCACAACCGTTATGACATGTGAGGTTCCATGGGGAAGCCAAAGGATCGGAATGGGAATAGAAGAGTTCATCGCAGATGGCATCATGTTAGTTTCGTCCTTCGTAGAGAACTTCAGTATCAAGAGAAGATTATTGATCGTCAAGATGAGGGGAACTGGTCATAGCACCGAATATCACGATCTCATTCTGTCAAGCAGCGGCGTCAAAGTAGTTCCTGTACCGTCCATGAAGTGAGGGAGACATGTCCTTCGCTGGAACAGGGATCTCTGAACTGGACAGGCTCTTAGGCGGAGGCATCAGACGAGGCCACACAGTCCTTCTAGAGGCAGATGTTGGAACCTTACATGAGCTTTTCCTTTTCACCTTCATGAAGGATGGGCTCGACAAAGGCGAATCCGTATGCTATGTTTCTATGAACGAGGACCTCGACGCTTTTACTCATATGGTTCAACACCGTGCACCTTACGTCTTGGAAGCCCTCGGAAAGAATTTCTTTCTGGTAGATCTCCAAACAAAGAGAGAAGTTGAGCCTTCCGACGCCTTGAAAGGAGGTTGCCTGACGGTTTTGGATCCATCAAATCCTTCTCTGGTGGCTGCATCGATCAACTCATTTTTCGGCATGCTGAACGAAACAGGAAAGAGGGCACTCCGGTTCGTCAGGAATTCGCTGTCGGATGCGATTATGACATATGGGCTCGCTCCCGTATATCAGATGAATAGGGAATTCCTTCCATTTGCCAAACGAAGCGGATATGTGGGAATCGATGTCATACATCCGAAGATGCACACGCGACAGGATAACGCGACGATTGAGTACGCCTACGACGGAGTGATCGAACTATCTACCGCGCTCGTTGGCTCTAGACTTCAGAAATATCTGCAAGTGAAGGGCATGACAGGGGCGAGGTTTTCTTCCGAGATGGTCCCATACGAAGAAATCGACGGTAGGATCGCGCTGTGGACCAGGCTGATCGAAGATTTTGAAGCGATGAAGATAGGATTGACTTTGGAGTCTGATGGGACTCTCAGAATAATGGGGGCAAAGGGTCAGTTCATTTCTGAGAGAAGCCTGGCGAATCTTACCATGATCATACTCAAAGAGGTCGGGTACGAAAGAGGCGGTAGCATGCTTTACGAGTATACGAGAGCAAGCGCAGGTAGAACTGCAGAGGAGTTTTCAAAGGTCCAACGAGTCTCGGGCCCGGATCTGTTGAGAACATATCTGAAGGTTTCTCAGATGACCGGGTCAGGGGTCTTCACACATATCTCTCTTGATGCGCAAACAGGTGTAGCCGTTGTCCGTGGAACAAACCTCATTCCCAGCACACTCAGGTTCGACCGTCAAGTCCACTTCCGTGACGCGGGCGCAATCGCAGGCGTCCTCGGATTTATCACAGGAAAGCCGTACAAGGTTGAGGAGACCGAATGTTTCTGCAAGGGCGGCCAGTATTGTGAGTTCGTAGGGAAGCCTGTGGCTGGGGGCGAGAGTGATTCGAGACAGGTCTGACAAGGCTGTTCTCGAGGCAGTTGATGAGGCGCTTCTCGTCCTCGGCGAAGGTGTAAGAGACGCCGTCTACTATCATATTCAAAGGAATTATCAACTGAGGCGTGAGGAGATTCCTGAGAGGCTAGAAGCCTTCCATGAAGTATTACTGAGCTTATTTGGTGGAGGGGCCAACGTGATCGAGAAGTTGATAGTCAACAAGCTCTACAATAGATTGGACTTGGGATTTGAGGAGCATGAAAACTGGACGATAGTTGACTACGTGAACTATGCGAAGAAATCTACTAGTGGTGCTGACTAGGTATTTCAGAAGACCAAGAGTTAGACAAAGAGGGCGCCTTTCCCCACTCTTGGGTCTTCACCATCTCATCGCCTTGCTCCTAGGTCTCTCGGACTTCCTGTCCTTGCTTGAGTGTCTTCAGTATCCAATTCGCAGCGCGCGCCAGTAAGTTTTGCAGACAATTCCTGAAGCCCGAGAATTCGGCTTCCTAGGCATGGCAGAATGGTGCGGCCACCGGGACGCATACTCAATTGGGTTCGAAACCACATTGCCCCTTGGACTTGCTCCTCCAGCAGAATGGTGGACCGGGCGGGATTCGAACCCGCGGCCTTCCGGTTTTGTGGGCTGTTCGGCCTTGCAAACCGGACGTTCTTTGGCCCATCGTCGCTGTGGCATACCAGTCTGAACTACCGGCCCAGTGGCATCATTACAGCATTCAGACAGGAAATAACCGTTGCGGGTCTGGTTCTTGTTGCTGTAATGGGCTGGCCGAAGGTGTCGTGTGTGGTCGCAACAAGGCCGTGAACTTAAGGTATGCGTCGGGATCTGTGGTGTTCAGGTTTTCGGCTTGGTAGAATGTGACGAACCGTCCAATGTCCGCTTTGTTCTCTTGACATATCATTTGCTCCTGTGATAGGTCTCGGAAGGTCTACTCCAATCTGTGCCTGCCATTGTATATGTCGAGCCTGTCAGAGACAGCGTTCACCTTGGCCCTAGAGTAAGAATGGAAGGGATTTGAACTCTGTTTTGAGGGCCGCCGCCGGGATTTGAACCCGGCCTTTTCCCAGACGGAAGAATTTCTTCACGCCTTCTAGGCTCCATTGGCCGAGGTCCACGCCTCTCAGGCCTATACGCTACCAAGCTACGCGAAGTTTGTCTTCTCTACGCTACGGCGGCCATCGCTCTCTCAGCGTTCAGAGATCAATTTAAGCATTTCAAAGCGTGCCATCTGAGAATTCATGGCCATGTTGACTCTGGTGAGTCCATTGCCTTCTGTTGAGCCTGGCCGTTCTACGCGTCTTGGGCTGCTGAGGAGGGCCGGACTCGACGCGACGTTTTCTTCACATCTTTAATATCTGATCGGCCAATTTGTGGCTGGTGGATTAGTTGTCTTCAGTGGCCGATAGAAGATTCATGGAAGAGCTTAGTCTGCTCCTTCAGAGAGTCGTGACTGTTCAGACGGTGCAGGGCAAGAGCTACGCTGGTACTTTGGCCGGTGTTGACACCGATACCTTGAGCATCTGTCTCGCGAACGCCAAGGATGAGAGCGGCCAGCATATTGACCGGCTCTTTTTGAGCGGTCAGTCGGTGCAGCAAATACGAAGTGTGGAGAAGTCTTTCGATTTGCAGGCGCTGGCTGATCGGTTGGAGCGGGTTTTTCCGAACTTGGTCAGAGTAGTCCAGGAAGCCGGGATCATCGTAGTGATGGACAAGATACGTGTGTCCGAGAAAGGCCTTGTTGAAGGGTCTGGACCGGCTGCAGAACGGGTCAAGAAAGTGTTCGATGAATTCGTGAAGGAGCGGGGTAGCTAGACAGGGCCGACGAAGCTTGGCCTTTCCGGAGACCTCGGCCTAGCGAATGAGTTCAAAAGCCGTCTGTTGTTTTCCACTGCCTTATCGAGCCTAGAGTAGTCTATCTTCATGTTGAGGAGTCTGGATATGAACTGTAGAGCCGATCTTGCCGCAGCTACATCTGCGAAGAGGCCCGATGTCTCCGACAGCACGCAGAGTCCCCTCATTTTCCTCAGTCGAGCCAACGCGATCAAGAGTCCGGCCGCCCCATAGACATGGCCATGCATCACTTCTGCTCCAAACCTCTTCGCCAACTGGAGAGTCTCTTTGTCCGTTGCCGTACATAGCACATGCGGTTCAGTTGGAACAGGATCCTTTCTCAGCCCTCCTATTGTTATCACGAATTCGCCTCCCAAGCTCTGAGTCACATCTAAGATTCGGTTGCACAGGTCATATTGCCCTCGGGAATCGTTTGCTTGGGAGTTGCCGAATAGAATCAGAAGGTCATTGTCCATTGACTTCATCGAGCAATGGTACAGCTCGTTGATCGGATAGAGGAAATCGCCTCGTCGCGAAGTCAAAGAGAATGCTTGAAAGGAGGGAGACCGGATCTCGCAGAACTTCTTGGCATTCAGCTCGCTGATCAGATGCAACGCTACGATGTTTGCCACGAATCCTACTCCCGGAAGGCCCTCAATCAGTATCGGCTTCCTAAGCTGAGGCTTCTCGGTCAGAAACACTGCATCGCTGAACACTTATCTTGTCCTCTCAAGAAATACTCGCGAAGAACCAAGTAAACATTGAGTTCTGTAGATCGTGGGTCCATTGAGCTTCGAAATCACGTGCAAGGACGTTCTTGGAAGGATCGGAACGATAGATACCAAGACTGGGAAGATAGAGACGCCTTACCTCCTTCCGGTTGTGAATCCCTTGATTCAGCCGATAAGCTGCAAGGATCTGCTGATGACCTTCGGGTGCAATGCCGTCATAGCCAATGCTTACCTGATCAAGAAGAACTTTGGAAATGAAGCCATCAATCGGGGAATACATGGGCTTCTTGAATACGAGGGTATCGTGGTCACCGATTCCGGGGCCTATCAGATCCTTGAGTATGGAAATGTGGATGTCGAGCCGGAGGAGATAGCTAGATTCCAAGAGGAAATTGGATCCGACATCGCGGTTATGCTTGACGTGCCGACGGGATGGGTGAAGAGCAAGACTCAGGCTGAGCACACAGTTAACGAGACGATTCGTCGTGCCGATCTTACGCTGAAGACCTTGACTAGGTCTGATATCCTCTGGGAGGGACCGGTTCAAGGCGGAACGTTTCTCGACTTGGTCGCCAGATCAGCTAGAGAGATGAGCCAACGTCCGTTTGCGATATACTCTCTTGGCAGTCCGACGCCGATCATGGAGCGATACATGTTCGACAAACTTGTCGACATGATTCTTACAGCCAAGATGAACCTGCCTCTCTCAAAACCCTTGCATCTCTTTGGCGCCGGCCACCCGTTCATGCTTGCGTTGGCAGTGTCCTTGGGCTGCGACCTTTTCGACTCAGCTTCATACGCGATCTTCGCCAGACAGGGCCGGTACTTGACGGAGAATGGAACTCTCAAGTTGAAGGAGATGGAATACTTTCCCTGCTCATGTCCTGTGTGCCAGCAACACACGCCTAAGGAGGTCAGAGAACTTGACGGGCAGAGTGCGGAAAGAAAGCTGGCTGAACACAACCTCTTTGCCTGCATGGGGGAGATCAGGCGCATAAAGGAGGCCATCACTGAAGGAAGGCTCTGGGAACTCGTAGAGATTCGGGCAAGATCTCATCCATCCCTTCTCCAAGCCCTAAGGGCCATAGGGAAGTACAGTCGGTTCATCGAGCGGCACAGCCCTTCCACCAAGGCCAGGGGGCTGCTTTATTCTGGATTCCATGGAACTTACAGGCCAGAAGTCGTACGTCATAGGACAAGATTGATTGAAAACTACCGTTCTCCGAAGGCGAACAGGATCATTCTTCTCTTGCCATATCCTCACGGTCACCGTCGGAATCTAGTCCCCTCATCAGAAGCTCTGAATGCGATCCTTGGGAATAGGAGCGTCGGTGTCTGCCTTTGTGGTTCCCCCTATGGACCGATCCCGTTTGAGATTAGTGATGTCTTTCCTCTTTCACAGACGGAATTCGCTTCTCCAATGGACCATGAGACTGAAGAGTACGCCATAGATACGATCAGGGAATACGTTGCGAACCCGCGCTATGACGGGATAGTCCTGCACGCCCCATGCGACCCCTTCAGCAAACGTCTCGCAACTGTCTTGCGGAGACTCTCTCGTAAGACTGGGAAGAGGTTCAGAGTGTCGTATAGAGGAGATGCGCCTTGGAGCAATCATGCGCTGAAAGATCTCTTTGAGGCCGTGAGAAAGATGCGGTAGTCAGTTCGGAAGGTGACTGATCAGCAGTATTTCGTGCGGTGGGGGAAGCTCGTTGTTCCAGTTCTGGAGGGATTGTCGTCTTTCAGGCCAGTTAGACATACAACCCTTGAACAGACTTTGTGGCAATCTTTGCTCTCTGATCCAAGTCGGCCTCTATGACTTTCGCGTAATTCTCAAGGTCAGAGACATTGATCTTGAGCTTGCAGATTCCAGCAACCGTCCGCACAGCGATCGAGGCTGCTCTCGGGTCTGAACGACTGGAGTCCGCGTAGGGGAGTATGGCGACGGCGGGGAAGTTGCTAGCTTCGAATTCAGCCAGCATTATGGCCAAGGGGCCGAAGACATACAGCCCTTGCTCCAGTAACGGTATGCCTAGCTTCTTGGATTCTTCCAAGTAGGCTCTTGTGGGGACAACTCTAGATTCATGTCTTCCGTTCCTGAACCCGACATCCAAGCCGCCCAAGAGCAGGGTCTCCTTGAGGCGCTCCTCGACGGCCCAGGCCGCCATTGTGCGAGCTATTTCAGCTTCTTCGTTTCTGTGTGGTGGAAACTCCAGCTTGACCATGACCAGGTTCCCCTTTCGATATATCTCAAAGGGAGTCAGCAGGCCGTTGCGTGTTGTTGTAACGAATGCTGGGGAGTTCGTCGTTCGTATGAATCCTACTCGTTTTGCTCTGAGAGCATTCACTATGTAGGAGATTGCTATGTATCCGGTTTCTCCTATGCCGTGGAAGCCTGCTAGCAAGGTGCAGTTCTTGAATTTGCCTTTCGGAGCTTCGAAGCGAACTGGCATTCAGAGCCACTGGGCTATGTGGTGACGGGGATCATAAAAACTTCTCTCGCAATCTTTTTTAGATCGAATACAGAGCAGTACGCGAAAGCAGGCGATTTCCCTGAAAAAGAGAGTTCACCGGGCTCTGCGTCATCATTATGGGCGCTGACTGAGAATTCGAAGCTGCAACTGATCGGTGCAAGACATTGAAGATACGATTCCTAGGCGGTTGTGAGGAAGTAGGAAGGTCCGCCATCTCGGTTCAGTGCGGAGAGAAGAGCATCCTCATGGATTACGGAGTGATGATGGACCATGATGTTGGGTTCCCAGTTCACATCTCTCCAAGAGAGATAGATGCGGTCTTTCTCTCTCACGCTCACTTGGATCATACCGGATCTACTCCAATCTTCTATGTGACAGGCAAGATCCCAACGTATGGAGTTGATCCCACGTTCAAGCAAACTGAGCTGCTTATCAAGGATTTCATAAATCTGACGGGATACTACCTGCCGTTCGAGTATCTCGATCTGCAGTCAATGATGGGGCACTCTGTGAGCGTTCCTTATGGAAGAGAGATCATGGTTGGGCAGACGAAGGTCTCTCTTCTCAATGCCGGACACATACCGGGAAGCAGCCACGTGCTCATCGAGAACGAAGGAAAGAGGCTTCTGTACACGGGGGACTTCAACACTGCTCAGACTCAACTCCTTGAGGGCGCCAAACAGGACTATGGGGACTTGGACGCCATCATCATCGAATCCACCTATGCGGACCAGGATCATCCTGACAGGAGAACGATGGAGGAGCAGTTCATTGGCAAGGCAACGGAGATAGTTGAGAACGGGGGGACAGTTCTTGTTCCTGCGTTTGGTGTTGGACGGTCTCAAGAGATACTCTGCGTTCTTGAGGCATATCATTTCGACCATCCGATTTTCGTTGACGGGATGGCCTTGAAGGCGAACAGGATCTTGGCCGATTGTCCAAATTCTCTTAGGGACCAGGAGCTTTTCTCGAGGGCGATTCGACGGGCCCAATGGATAGACCAATGGCATGATAGGAGAAAGGCGACGAAGATGCCTTGTGTGATCGTCTCTCCGGCTGGCATGCTGAAAGGAGGTGCGGCAATATTCTACATGGAATCTATTTCAATGAGCGACAAGAACGGTGTCTTCCTCGTGAGTTTCCAAATCCCCGGGACTCCCGGAAGAATCCTGGAGGAGAAGGGGCAGTTCATGCTTCGAGGAAAAATGAGAAAGGTTCAGGCTTCTGTCGAGAAATTCGATTTCTCATCACATTGCGGGAAGCAAGAACTTAGGAAGACGTTGTCGAACGTAAACAGAAAGGCCAAGGTTTTCGTGGTTCACGGGGCAGAAGACAACTGCAACGGTCTCGCATCATGGGCCAAGGCAGAGATCGGACTTGAAGCCCAAGCCGCCAAGACAGGGCAGACCATCGAAATCTAAGAGGCTCGCTTGAGTGATGCTCGTGTCTTCCAGAGAAGAGGGCTGAGCAATGTTCTTTGAAGAGACAAGAAGCCCACATGTCTTTCATTTAGAGTTGAAACGCGATGGAAGAGAAGTTCAAAGCCACTGCCATGCACCTACTCCCTGAGATATGGACCATAATCGTGGCGGGCATCCTCGCCATGGGGATTATGGAATCCAAGCTCGAAGTCCAGGTCATAACGTCTTTCCCTGAGACTCCTTCGGGTGCCACAATGAACATGGCCCTCTTTGTGGCGATGATGGCGGTTATGGCTACGCTCATGTATTTGCTTGTGAGGTATGGTTTGGAGAGGATCTTCAGGTCGATTCTGAAAATAGCTATTGTCTTGGTGCTCTTTGTGTTGCTGATCTGGTATTTCACGGCTTTCGCCGCGATACTCAAGATTCCAAACGAATACACTGATGTCGTGGCGCTCGTTTCCTCTCTAGTTTTCACATCTGTTCTGACCTATGCGATACATCGCTTGAAGGGCGCGCCGCATCTGTTCTCGGTGACTTTCCTTGGCGCAATGTTGGGCACTTTTTTGGGAGCATCGATACCGACTCTGACAACCATTGTTCTTCTGCTGGGGCTGGCCTGTTATGACATCTTTGCGGTCTTCAAGGGGCCCATAGGGAAGATTGCGGAGAAGACCGACCTCGAGACTCTGTCCGGCGCGACTCTGACCTTCGGGGAGCTTACAGTGGGGCTGGGTGACCTGGTCTTCTACTCCATGCTTGCAAGTCACAGCATGCTTTCCTTTGGTGTCGTGCCTTACATCGTTGCCTCGGTCGGTATCGTCATCGGAACATTCCTAGGCTTCAAAATGCTAGAGAGAAGAAGCACCTTTCCCGGTCTTCCTCTATCTTTGCTGTCTGGGCTGGGATTCATGCTGGTTACGGTCTTCCTTCAGCGTGGTTCTTTCCCTTAGACGTGATTAGTGGATGATGACGTGCGTCCGCAAACACTAATATCTTAAAGAGTTCAAGTCTTCTAGAGCTTAGTCTGGCAAGTGATGGATTTGGAGCCCGCTGAGGAGATCAAGAAGCAGATCCTGAAGAGATACGACTCAAGTCCCAGCGGGTGGCGAGTCTTTGTCGGGCGAGATAAGCGAGGACACTATGACCTGATCGTGTCTCAGGACTCAGATGTCTGGTTCGTGAAGGAAGAGCAGATAAACCCGTTTCGTTCAGTAGGCTTCGGGATGAGAACCAAAGCTGCAAACTTGGAGACCATCGAGAAGCTGTCTCCGGCCACCTTCGGACTAAGACCTCTAGCCGAGTCTCAGATGACAAAGGTTGCATTGGCTTTGAGGTCAGGTGGGGATCTTGGATTCCTCTCAGAATACCTGAAGACTGATCCTGTCGCATCAACCGAGATCGCTTCTCCCGGAATACTTCAGGGGCCGGTCATCCATTCGTCTGGGGGAATTGAGCTGATCTCCGAGAGACAAGCTGAACTGGACAGGCAGCTGAGACAGGAACTTGAGAGACTCTTGGTAAGAAGGTATCCACAGACGATTGCGACATACATTTGAGCTGCTGAAGACGCTGATGATCGAACGTTTTCTCGAAGCCTCGAGGGCAATGCTGGGCTGGAAGAGGATTATGCCTAATGATGGACGCGAGCGTCTTCGATGAACGCGTCCGAGCCGCTAGAGAGGCCAGCTGGAAGAACTTCGGACGCAGAATCCGGTTCTACGTGCCTAGCTTTATGCCGTATAGAGCTGAGCAGGTGAAGCGCGGCTTTGCGGCTTTTCCCTCGATCTCCATCACGGGAAATGACTGTGCGTTGAAGTGCAAGCATTGTCAAGGAAGACTCTTGAGGACTATGATCGCTGCGAGGTCAGCTGATGATCTTCTCAGAACGTTCGAGGAACTGCATAGAGAGGAAGCAGTGGGTTGCCTTGTAAGTGGAGGATGTGGCCTCGACGGGGCAGTTCCGTTGGAACCGTTCGTCGATGTTATTGCTGAGGCGAAAAGAAAGTTCGGATTGAAGATAGTGATCCACACCGGAATCGTCAGCGATGATGTTGCGGAGAAGCTTGGGAAGGCTCGGGTCGATGCGGTTCTGATCGATGTGCTTGGCTCTGACGAGACCATTCAGGAAGTGTACCGACTGGACCGCAAGGTGGAGGACTACGATGCTTCGTTAAGGGTTTTGGAGAAACAAGGTGTGCCTGTCGTTCCCCACATTCTGGTAGGGCTCCACTACGGGAAACTGAAGGGAGAGCTTGAGGCCCTTAAGATGGTGGCGCGTCACAGGCCTTCCGCGGTCATAGTGATTGGGTTGACTCCCTTGAGAGGGACTCCTATGGAGTTTTGTTCTCCGGCTTCTCCGAGAGATGTTGTGTTTGTGATCACGGAGGCTCGGAGGTTGATGCCTCAGACCCCTGTGGCGTTGGGATGTGCCAGGCCGAAAGGAAGGCTCCGGAGAGAGATGGATGTGTTGGCGGTGCAGGCTGGAGTGAACGCTATAGCTTATCCGGATCCGAAGGCTGTGGAAGTGGCGCAGGGTCTTTCTCTCGACTATGATTATTCGGGCCTTTGCTGTTCTCAGATACATGAGGATCTTGCGGTTCGATAGAAGGGCGCAAGATACTTGCATGATTGCACCTCTAATTCTTAATCAGGTTCGTGGAGCTCAGCCTTCTGCTGCAAGGGTAACTGCTTTAGCGGAATGACCGTGAGATAGTAGACTGGGGCAGTCTGTATGGCAAGAATCAGGTTCGAGCCGACCGAGTACTACAGTCGCCAGGTGGCTTTGAAGGAGATTGGCAGGCAAGGCCAGGATCGCTTAAAGAAGTCAAGGGTTGCGGTGGTTGGCGTGGGTGGCATTGGGACCGTTTCTTCGCTATATCTGACGTTAGCGGGTGTCGGAGAGCTGATTCTTGTCGACCAAGACACTGTTGAGCTTCACAATCTTCACCGGCAGATTCTGTTCACGGCTGAGGATCTGAGGCTGCCGAAGGCTGAGATGGCTGCCAAGAGGCTTTTGCAGGTAAACCCTGACGTGAAGGTTCTGTCGGTTTCAGACAACTTGAGAGAGGACAACGTGGAACAGATCTTGAAGGATGTCGACCTGGTTGTCGATGGCCTTGACAATATGCGGACCAGGTATGTTATCAACTCCTACTGCTCACGGTTCGGCATTCCATACGTGTTTGGAGGCGCCATCGCGATGGAGGGCAACGTGTCTGTCTTTCATCCTCCAGAGACACCTTGCTTGGCGTGTGTGTTGCCGTCGGTCGATGACCGGTACCTTCCTGGCTGTGACACCAGAGGGGTTCTGGGAGCTACTGCAGGAATAGTTGGGTCCATCCAAGCGATGGAGGCAATCAAGGTGCTTGTAGGCGTTGAGGACACACTGAAAGGTAGACTTCTGGTATGCGACTTCAGAAGGATGGAGTTCGAGAAGATCTCGATCTTCAGAAGGCAGGATTGTGGTGTCTGTGGAGAGAAACCTGTCGCTGGGATCAAGCAGCCTGACAGGTTGGTTTGGCTTTGCGGAGGGGATACGGTGAACGTGAATCCCTCCAAGGCCCTGAGTCTTGATTTTGAGAAGACAATGGATAGAGTGCGGGCGAGGTTCGAGGCCTTGGCAAGTTCTCAGATTGTGATCGTTTTCAGATATGTCGGGTTGGAAGTGAGTCTGTTTAGGAATGGAAGGATGCTCATCAAAGGAGCATCGACAGAGGAAGAAGCGCTGAAGGCGTATCGTGAGCTTGCAGATCTTTTTGTGACAGAGGACTAGTTCCAGTTCGAATGTGTTGGTTGCGTTTTTGGAAGTTCTTATAAGAGAGACGGAGCGGTAGCTCAGGCTTCACAACAGAGAGGACAAGGTGCGTTGATCGCTCCGGAGTTGATTTCGATGTCCGTGTTCGCCTTCCTTGTGGGCATAGTGTCCTCGATGATCGGTGTGGGAGGCGGTTTCATAATAGTGCCGATGCTGACACTGCTCTACGGCTTCTCGATGCACAATGCTGTGGGAACAAGCCTGGTCATGATCGTATTCACTGCCTTCTCATCCACCTTCGCTTACATGAGACAGAGGCGAATAGACTATGCGTTGGGTCTCGTCCTGACGGTGGGCAGCATTCCCGGCGCATTCGTTGGAGCTCAGGCTACGAGCCTTGTCTCAGCGAAGAACCTGTCCTCGCTTTTCGGCGTCTTTCTGATCCTTCTCGCGGCGAGGATGTTCTTTGGATCGGGTCGGGGCGGACGAATTGCAGGGTCAAAGATGTGGGGGTGGGCTCGCAGGATAAGGGATTCGAGAGGAGAGATGTTCGAGTTTGAAGCGAACATGGTTCCGGGGATTATCCTCAGTTTTGTCGGTGGATTTACGTCAGGGTTCTTCGGTGTGGGTGGCGGGGCTGTGATGGTTCCGGTAATGGTCCTTGGAATGGGTGTGCCTATGCATTTGGCTGTGGCGACTTCCATGTTTCTGATGATCTTCACCTCCATTACGGGAGCTTTCACTCACGTTTTGCTGGGAAATGTGTTGATTGACTCAGCCATAGCTCTCGGAATAGGGATAGTGTTTGGTACACAGGCGGGGGCGCTTGTCGCAAGGAAGCTCAAGGCCAGGATGCTGCAACGGGTATTTGCTGTTTTTCTTGTTGTGATAGGTCTGAGGATGGCTCTTCAGTATTTCTTCTAGCAGCCAATGCTCTGACGACTCGCGGGGCAATCGCGTTCTTCTCGAAGACTACATCAAGTCCTTTCGGTGAACGGTTCATTGATGGCTCTCTAGGTGGGTGGTCTGAGGAGCAGTTCAATGCCCGGGATGGGCGTGGCGTTTTTGCAGCTAGCCTCTTTTTCTGGGCATAGACAGTGAGAGGGCCAGCAAACCGGCAAGTAGTGCGAGCATACCTGTGATCGCCCAGGCCTGCCATTCTGGCATGAGCAGGGTGAGGTATCTTAGGAATCCGAACAAGAAGCAGATGATTCCGAAGGAGGCGAGTAGAGCTCCGAAAAGCGCCAACGCCAGCTTCTTGAGGAACCCCCGTATCGCTCCTTGTAGCGCATCCATTACCAATTTCCGAATCGTTTCGCCTAGTCCTGAAAACAGCGTCTGCATGATGCTGCCAAGTATCTTCTTGACCAAGGGGGATCAGCCAATAGTGTGGGGCTTGATCTGATTTAAGAGTTATACATCGACAGGGCTTACGGAAGAGTGTGTGCCCTTTCTCAATGCACGACAATAGGTGCCTGATCAGGTGACTGGCAGGTTTAGCAGTCGCGTCAGAACAGGGTCATGTATTGCTAGGTGATTCTATTTTTCTACGGCTCGCTCTTCTCGTCATATATGCCGAGACGACGAAGATTGTGATGAATATGAGGGTTATGATGCTTGGGTTCGGGACGGCGACCAGAAGTCCTTGGTATATTGCGAGCGACATGGCTCCTCCCATGAGTGATCCGACGAGGATGCCTTTCATTGCCGTTCCGAGATCGACATCTAGGATGTAGGCCACGACGGCTGACACCCACCAGCCTATCATGAAGGCAAAGATCGCCAGGGAGCCGGCGACTCCGAATCGTCCGGCTCGTGAAAGGAGGCGTTTTGAGGTACCCGCGTACTTGGATCTGATTTGGTCCATGTAGGGTGCGACTCTTGGGACTGATTCTATGATCCGGATGATTCTCAGCACGGCGTAGGCCATCAGGCAGTTTACGAAAACGGCAGCCAATGTTGAGATGATGGGCAATAGTCCGTTTGCGTTTCCGTAGGCGATGGCTACGGGAAAGCCTAAGGCAAGGGTCAACATGATGAAGACCGCGGGTGCTGAGCTCAGGATTCCTCCCAGGATAAGACCGAATATGAAAGCGAGAGTCAGGCTGAGGAGGGTCATCTGTTGAAAGAAGTGTTGAAGAGCGCTGAGTTCCTTCTCAAACGTTCCCTCGACTCTAGTCTTGTTGGACTGCAGGTCCTCTCTCAGACGCATGATGCGTGTGCCGACTGCCACACGCAACTTCGAGGAGTCGTGCACTGTGAAGGCCAGGGATTTCAGATAGCGAAGGCATTTTGATATGAAGTCGGTGGCGCGGTGCATGGCTGGGTTCCTTCGGGTTGCGATCTAGCTGCAGCGTTCTCCTTCACGCATGACTGATAGCACTGGCTATTTTCTATCTTAAGTTTGCTGAGGCAGAGCTTCGATGCTGGCTGACTGGACTGTTCGGCCTGTATAATTCATTGATACGAAAAGGTATAAAGGGGGAGAAAAGAAAGAATCCACCGAAGGTGTCGTTCCCTATGAGGTCTTTCGGCCTATTCAGACCTGTCCATTTCTTGCTTCTTCTTGCCGTTTTAGGCTTGACTGTGGGGCTTGTGGTTCAGCCAAGCAGGGCTGCCACAACATATACTGTGATTACGGTCAGAGTTGCTGGGCTCTACTCGAATGTTGGGACAACAGTCTATGTCAACAGTGTGGCGAGAGGGACGATTTATGGTGAGGGAACAATGACTCTTACCTTCGCCAATCTGACGTCTAGCGTAACCATATCTGTGGACAGCTACACACCTTCAGGATACCCGTACTATGGACAGCCCTACTACCTTTATCCTGGAACCTCTTGGGGACAATACGGCAACAATGGTGTCTCGTTCTTCTGTCGAGGCAACTTCCAGACAGCAACTCCAGGCGTAAACACCACTCTGACATTCAGATATGATCCTCTATTCTTTCTCTATGTGAAGTCTGACAGAGGAACTCCTGAGGGAACCGGCTGGTATCTTGCGGGGACGCTCGCCCGAGTCTCGGTCGATTCTATGATCGAAGAAGGAGTAGGCACGAGGTACAGATTTGACAAGTGGACAGGAGGATACGTGAGGGACAATGCGAACACCCCTGTGAACTTCGTCTATATGGACTCGCCAAAGCTCCTTGAAGCAGTCTGGGTAACTCAGCATAAACTCACTGTGAGCTCTCCATATGGGCAGGCTGCTGGTAGTGGTTGGTATGATAAGGATCAGACAGTCACCTTCTCCGTGACACCGTCTGTTGATGAAGGTGAAGGGACTCGGCGCATCTTCAGCTCGTGGACGGGTGACTACACAGGCACCTCTGTCATAGGCACAGTTATGATGAACGGACCGAAGACAGTGACCGCAACATGGAGGACTCAGTATCTGCTCACAGTTGATCCGAAGGGCGGCCAGGTCGACAAGGCAACTCAATGGATGGACAGCGGGTCAAGCATAACTGTGAGTTCAACTTCCCCTTGCAGTGTGGTCGAGAAGAAGTCCAGGCTGGTGTTCGCAGGTTGGAAAGGAGCCACGACTAGCACGTCGAATGCAGTCACGTTGGTTATGGATGGTCCCAAGAGTCTGATCGCGACTTGGAAATCCCAGTACTACTTGATTGTGGAAACGAAGTATGGAACTCCGAACGGAGAAGGCTGGTACGACGCTGACTCCATCGCAGAGTTCTCGGTGACTACTGAGGTGCCGATGGAATCTCCTTGGGGAGCATTGGGAGGCAGATACGTCTTCAGCGGCTGGACCGGAGACTTGACTGCGAGCACTCCTAGAGCAACCATCGTAATGGATAGCGCACACGCTGTGACCGTTTCTTGGACCAGTGACTACAACATGGTCATGGCCTTCTTCGCTGTGATCGCGGCGGCAGGAGTGGCCGTGGTCGTGGTTGCAGTTAAGGTGGGTATGTTCCGGGGGCATTGGAAACAGTCAGCAGTTCAGACCGGCGGTGCGCCGTCGAAGGGGAATGGGCCCGGCGGCCCGAAGGCTGCTGCGTCTCCGGCCGAGAGAAAGAAGAAGGAATCTGACAAGGCCTGACTGTCACCCTCACCTTGCGGTCAGGATTTCAAGCAGTTCTAGGATTACGAGCGTGCTGAGAGGATGTGGATTGGCCTCTCAGCGTGGTCCGGATCAAGGAATGATCTTCGTTCCGACAGGTTCCTCTTTGAGTGCCCTTTCTATGTTTCTCGGGTCGTCTCCCGGGACTATTCGTGTCGGTATTTTCGATCTCTCTATCACTTTGACTGCGACAGGGTCGATCATCTCATAGGCTCCTGCAGCGAGAGGCTTCTGTGAAAGCATTTCCAGTAGCCTTTGGGCGTTTATCTGGTCGATCTTTTTGGCATCTGGATGCTTCTTTGGGTCCTCCGTGCAGATTCCTGGAGCATCGATCGTCTTCACAAGTAGATTCGCGCTGATCATTTCAGCGATCACGGCTGCGACAGCGTCTGTTGACTGGGCCGGCTGAAGGCCACCCATTACAGTTATCTTTCCTGTGGCAGAATATCTGCGGAATTCCTCCACGGTCTCTGGCACTTCAGGAAACGCATCGTCTCCGAGTGCTGCTATGAGGAGTCTGGCGTTGAGTCTGGTGACATATATGCCTATTTGGTCGCATTGGGCTTCGTTGGCGCCTAGGGCTCTTGCGGCCTCAATGTATTTTCGCGCGTTTCTTCCTCCTCCAGTGATCACGACGACTTGATGGCCTTGTCTGTGAATCTCCTTCAAGACTTGGCCGTAACGATTGATGTCGTGGGGGTCTAGGTTTTCTTTGAAGAGTGATCCTCCGATCTTTGTGACGACTTTCACCTGTGTGTTCCTCGATTCGTATTGACGAGCCAATTGGCTTATATAACTGATTTCGGGCTAGGCGTTTGTGGCGTCTGCTTTGCAGTCTCAGTCCAAGGATTCGCTTTCGCTGTTCAGGTTGAAGCGGACGCTGGATTTGTTGGCTTCGAAGGAGGGCCGTGGGACTGAGCTGATCACGTTGTATGTTCCGCCTGACCGTCAGATCCATGAGGTTATGAGTAACCTGCGGGAGGAGGCTGGGACCGCTACCAACATCAAGTCCAGGACCACGAGGAAGAATGTTCTTGAGGCGATAGAGAAAACGATGCAGCGTCTGAAGCTTTTCAGAAGGCCGCCGCCGAATGGGCTTGTGATCTTCTGTGGTGCGATTCCTCAGGACGGACCTGGGACAGAGCGAATGGAGACCTATGTCCTTGAGCCTCCTGAGCCCATCCGAGTCTACCTCTATCGATGTGACAACCGCTTTCACACCGAGCCTCTTCTCGAGATCCTTAGGGAGAAGGAGACGTTTGGAATCATTTTGATTGATGGAAACGACGCGGTGATAGCGACTCTGCGAGGGAGGCGCGTGAACATCGTTAAGGAGATGTCGTCTGGAATCCCTGGTAAACATAGGGCCGGAGGGCAGTCGGCGCGGAGATTTGAGCGACTCAGAGAGGCTGAGGTGAATACATACTACAAGAGGGTTGGCCGGCACGCCAACGAGATACTTGGGCAGATATCTGACCTGAAGGGAGTGATTGTGGGCGGGCCGGGCCCGTCGAAGTACGACTTCGAGGATGGAGAGTACTTGAGCTATGAGTTGAAGAAGAAGATCGTGGCAACGATCGACGTTTCATATGTCGAAGATGGGATTGACGAAGTCACTGAGAAGACTCCGGAGATTCTTCGAGGAGTTCGATACTTGGAGGAGAAGAAGCTCGTTCAACGCTTCCTCTACGAGGTGGGTCATGACACAGGCTTAGCGGCTTACGGAGAGACCGAGGTTCGGAGGACTCTGGAGTCTGGGCTTGTCAGTGTATTGCTACTGTCTGAGAAACTGAACACGGTTCATGTTACTGTCAAGTGTAGGCTGTGCGACTTCAGGGAGGACAAGCTGCTTTCGCCTTCGGAGGTAGCGAGGGTGGATGTCGATGCGGCCGCGACTCAGTGCAAGAAATGCAATAACCCTACTTTGGTGATCGAGAAGAAGGATCTGCTTGACGAGCTTGTGGAGATTGCTGAGGCGAAGGGTGTGAGCATCGAAATAATTTCGGCGGAGACAGAAGAGGGGCAGCAGCTTCTCAAGGGCTTCGGAGGAATCGCTGCAGTCCTGAGATACGCGAAAGGAAGCTCACGGTAGGCCGCGCGACCATTTCCGTCGGCCACCACCCGGTTCGATCTTTTCTCCGCTGTGTTGCTTCGTTTGATGGGAATTGCATGTCCGTCTATCAGTTAGGCGGGAGATCCCTGTTTTGATGTTTCTTTTGTGATGATCTTGTTATTGCTCAGAATCGCATAGCCGGGGCCTCAAGGTTACTCTTTCACGTGAAGTGTCATGCTGGGCTGGCACCGGCCGAGGCGTGTCTTTCTGAGAAGGGGCGCCTCAATGGCATTGCCGGTGCTTCTGTTCAGCTCAATGATCGCTTCCTACTTTCTTCCCCATATGAAGAGCGTTTCCGGGAACTCGTCTGTGTTGATGCGGCCATCGAGTCGGCCGGTGTTACCGCGCACGGGAGTGGTTTGCGGGTTGAGTGATGAAGTTCCTGTTCGCCTGTCGTGGGCGACGATCAATGTTGAAGCGTTTTGCGAAGTCATCACGTCCCTTGACGGGGTGTATTGGGTTTTCGTGTCAGATGGGGAGAGTCATGTGAAGTGTTCTCTCAGGGGCTACAGCGAAGAGAGACAACATGTACTTGTGTCAGGGGGAGCGGTGGCTCAGCGCGATTTTACACTCAATCCAATCTAGGACAGCAGTCTGTGCGTGTGATTTGTTCTCATGCCCTACGACTTGGTCACGATTATTCTGAGCCTAGCTCGCTGAACTTGATCTTGTAGGCCGCTGCCAGTCTTCTTGCTTCTCCACTGAGGCTAGGTTTGACTGCGAGTCGCACATCAGCCACACGTGTCTTGATGTCAAGCCTCTTAGCGAAAAATGCTATGACTCGCACTGGGCCGATTGGCTGGCTAGATGATTCGATGTCTATGACGATTGGTCTTTCTTCGTTCTGAAGGAGCGCGAGGGAGAACGTATGCTCGGTTTTCGAGTCTCCTTCGATCTTGAAGTCTTTGCGCACTTCGAAGCCTGCGGCTGAGAGGTTCTTGGCAAGCCTTTCTTGGAGTATTTCCACTGTCTCGGCAACTGGCTCTGCTAGAGCTTTCTCTTTCTCTGGGGTCGGGCTGGGAAGGAGTTCTGGCGTTGCTTTGGGTGATGACCACATGTCTTCGAAGACGCGTTCTATCGTGTCGATGAGTGTGGCGCTGTTTGTCCAGATTGCTGTGGCTTCTATTGGGTCAGTTGATTCCAGTGGCCTCGTGAGGAAGATTATTTGCTTTTGATCAACAATGAGGAAATTGGGTGGACGAGGTTCCCTGAGGGTCTTGATGTTGATTTTTCCGATTTGCTTGATTGTCTGGCTGGTTCTGGGAGTAAGCTCTGCCAGAATCTTCACTTCAACGTTTTTTCGCGACGCTTTCGCTATTCCGTCGATGACGCCGAGCCTGTCTACGTGGTATAGGGCGCTTTCGGATGCGATCATTGAGATGCTTTTGCGGCTTCTCTGAACGATCTCCAGTGCCTTGCGATATATGCCCTCGACGCCTGTCAAGAACTGGAATTTCTCTTCAAGAATCTCTGCGTTTCCTGTTGTTAGTGTGGATTCCCACATTGCCAGCAGTTGTGGTTTAGTTTTCTCCATCGTGTATTGTCGTTGTTGATGAGTCTGCATGAGAATGTCTAGCGCTCTGGGGAGCGGCGTGGCTGAGAATCTCGTTGGTCTGCTGGCCAGGGCTTCTACGATGCCTTTCTTCTGTAGGATTTTGAGGATGTTGTAGGTTTGTCCACGCTGGATCTTCAGGGCCTTGGAGATCTCGCCTGCCAGAGAGGGCCCTCGCCTGGCTACGTAGACGTAGATCTGGCTTTCCTGTTCGGTTAAGCCGTAGTCGAGCAGCTGCTCTGCGAGGGCCTTAGTTGACATGGCTTTGTTGGATGCTTCGTTGGTTCTGGCTAAAATACGTTTTCAAATCTGGCTCTGC
>Ga0315282_10004454_pt1 | contig 24438 bp, 26 predicted proteins | sample YL17G07_20_MG_FD_203693 | JGI IMG/M metagenome (GOLD analysis project Ga0315282, IMG submission 203693) | Sediment microbial communities from Yellowstone Lake, YNP, Wyoming, USA - YL17G07_20 | ecosystem: Environmental > Aquatic > Freshwater > Lake > Sediment | place: USA: Wyoming | collected... | reverse complement strand
AGTATAATATAGGAGGCTCGGGAAATTCAACCGAATGACCTTATCAATTACAACGGCGACTGGATCCGCGCTCCGCGCTCCTCAAAGATAAATCAGAAGATTGACCTGCGCCATTCCCCCAAAGTAAGAGTTGAGACTATTTTTAAGTGGCGCCGCGGCCGCGGCGCCGGCGGCCGAGCGAGGAAGGCCGCCTGTCTGGGGTTGACTTTTTCCAGTTGGGCAAGGGCCGGCGAACCTTTTGCCAGGCCGGCTTCTGGCGCTTGTTGAACCCGCGAGGCATCGCCCTGTCCTCCCTTCAGCCCAGGCTCAGGATCTCCGCCTGCCAGGACACGGGGTCGAGCACGGCAGCCGTGCTCCGGCCCGATAGCCACCCCCCGGCCTCACCAGGGTTGATGATCAGCGTTCCGCCCGCCTTCCGCATATCCGTTTTATGGGTGTGGCCGTAAATGAGCACGGCGGGGGAATGTTCGGCCAGGAGAGACTCCAGCCCTTCGTGGCGGTGGATGAGCAGAAAGGTTTTTCCCGAATATTCAAAAGAATACGGCTCGTCCCGAATTTCGTTCGGCGGGCCCAGGACGGCTTCCAGGCCCCGACGCTCGCCGTCGCAGTTGCCGAAAACGGCCCGCACCGGGCAGCCGGCTTTTTCCAGCTCGCGGGCGGCGAAGGGAGCGACGAAGTCACCGGCATGGATGATCAGCTTGCAACCGTAGTCCCGGAACAGGCCGACCGCCCGGCGGACGGCCGTAAGGTTGTCATGCGAATCCGCCAATATTCCGATCATTAATTGATATTTTACTTGCCAGCCCGATAAATAGCCAGCTCCCAAAAAGACTCGCTTGGAGACCTCCTCGTTCCCACCCGGTATTGACCTTTGGCCGCATTTTCTTTATGATTGAGCCGCTTTTGGCAAGCGTTTAGGCGCGTAGCTCAGTGGTAGAGCGCTTCCTTGACGCGGAAGAGGTCGTGGGTTCGATACCCTCCGCGCCTACCATGCCTGACGTCTTCATGGGCCGGGGGCTCATGTGAGGGTGTGATGCTTGTTTGGATGATGACGCATAAACCTCGAACGGGACAGTTTTGAACCCGCCAGGGGAGTCCTCTCGACCGAATTCCCTCCGGAAAAACCAGAAACAGGCCGTTTCTATCCGGAGCGGGGCTGACGCGCCGGCGGGTTCGGGATGGGGATAGATAAAGAAAAGATAAGATAGCATGGCTGAGGAAAAGGCAAAGGAAGAGAAAGGGCCCGAGGAGGCGCTGGAGACGCTGCGCCACAGCGCTTCCCACCTGATGGCCCAGGCCGTCCTGGAGCTCTATCCCGGGAGCCAGGCCGGGATCGGACCGGCCGTGGAAAACGGTTTCTATTACGATTTCCTCCGGGAAGAGCCTTTCACTCCGGAGGACTTAGAGGCCATCGAGAGGAAGATGCTGGAGCTGGCCCGGGCCGGCCTCCCCATCCAGCGGGTCATCATTCCCAAGGAGGAGGCCGTGCGTCTCTTCCAGGAGATGGGCCAGAGCCTAAAAGTTGAGCTCATCCGGGAAAAAGGCGGCGCTCAAGTATCAACCTACCGACAGGGGAAATTCGTCGATTTCTGCCTCGGGCCTCACCTGTCCTCCACCGCCTCGATCAAAAATATCAAGCTCCTCTCGGTTTCCGGCGCCTACTGGAAGGGCGACGAGCGGGGCCAGCAGCTCCAGCGCATCTATGGGACCGCTTTTTTCACCAAGAAAGAGCTGGATGACTATTTATTTGTCCTCGAGGAAGCTAAAAAGCGCGACCACCGCAAGCTGGGCCAGGAGCTCGACCTGTTCAGCACTTCGGAGGACCTGGGCTCCGGCCTCATCCTGTGGCACCCCAAGGGCGGCCGCATTCGGGCACTGATCGAGCAGCACTGGCGCGAGCGCCACTGGGAGGGAGGCTACGAGCTTCTCTTCACCCCCCATATCGGCCGGGAGAGCCTCTGGCAGACCTCTGGCCATCTCGATTTCTATAAGGATTCCATGTACGCCCCCATGCTGATCGACGAGCAGAACTACTACCTGAAGCCCATGAACTGCCCGTTCCATATCCAGATCTTCAAGTCGAGGCTCCGCTCCTATCGAGACCTGCCCCTCCGCTGGGCCGAGCTGGGGACTGTTTATCGCTATGAGCGGTCGGGAGTGCTCCACGGCCTGCTCCGGGTCCGGGGCTTCACCCAGGACGACGCCCACATCATCTGCACACCGGAACAGATAGAGGGGGAAATCCTGCGGGTCCTGGACTTCTCGATTTCCATACTGGCCGATTTCGGGTTCGCTGACTATAAAATCGACCTGTCTGTCCGCGACTCGAAGAACCCGGCCAAGTACGCCGGCTCGGACGACATGTGGCGGCAGGCCGAGGTTTCCCTGGTCAAAGCCCTAGAGGCCCGCCGCCTGCCTTACCAGCGGATGGAGGGCGAGGCGGTCTTCTACGGCCCCAAGATCGACATTAAAGTCAAAGACGCCCTCGGCCGCTTCTGGCAGTGCACCACCATCCAGTTCGATTTCAACATCCCCGAGCGGTTCGATATGACTTATGCCGGCGAGGACGGCAGGGAACACCGGCCCTACATGGTCCACCGGGCCCTCCTGGGCAGCCTGGAGCGGTTCTTCGGCCTGCTCATCGAACACTTCAACGGCAACTTCCCGCCCTGGCTGGCGCCCGTCCAGGTCCGCATCCTGCCCATCGCCGAGAGACACCAGGCCTACGCCGATAAATTGGAGTCTGAGTTCCGGGCCCGGGGGCTGCGGGCGGAAGTGGACGGCCGCCGGGAGAAGATCGGCTACAAGATCCGGGATGCCGAGGTCCACAAGGTCCCCTTCATACTGGTTGTGGGCGACAAGGAGGCGGCTGACGGCACGGCCTCCCTGCGAGTCCATTCCCAGGGCGACAAGGGGGCCGTGGCCGTCTCCGTATTTCTTGAAAAAGTCAAGGAAATCATCGACAATAAGGCCATCGCCGCTAGTTTCTAAAGGAGGAAAGCGATTTTACGACGACAACCGTTCTATCCCGCAGCTAAAGCCAAACCGCACCGTGTCAACGAGATGATACATGCCAAAGAGATCCGACTGATTGACGAGGAGAAAAAAATGCTGGGCCTCGTCACCGTTCCCGAAGCCCTGGTTCTGGCCAAACAGAAAGGGCTGGACCTGGTGGAGATCGCCCCCCAGGCCGCCCCGCCCGTCTGCCGGATCATGGACTACGGCAAGTTCCTGTACGAGCTGCACAAGCGCGACCATGAGGCCAAGAAGCACCAGAAGCAGATCCATATCAAGGAAATCAAGTTCCGGCCCAAGATCAGCATTCACGATTACACCTTCAAGATCAAGCATGTCCAGCGCTTCTTGGAGGAGGGGAACAAGGTCAAGATTACTGTCCTGCTGCGGGGCCGGGAGCGGTCGAGGCCGGAGCTGGGCCTCAAGGTCCTGGACCGTGTCTTGGGCGACATTCAGGGGACCGGGCGCCAGGACGGAGGTACCAGGAAACAGGGCTGGTCGGTTTCGGCTCTCCTTATTCCGGCGAAGGCAGGAGGAAAAGATGCCAAAGTTGAAATCTCATCGGGGAGCCCGCAAAAGGTTCAAGGTCACGGCCAAGAAGAAAATAATCCACAGCAAGGCGTATAGAAGCCACATCCTCACCAAGAAATCAGCCAAGCGCAAGAGGAAACTGGGGAAGCGGGCGGTCGTCAGCCGGGCTGACCGGAAGACGGTCAAGGCCATGCTCCCCTACGAGTTTTAGTCAGGCCGGGCCAGCCGGGCGCCGGCCCGGCGAAAGGGCCGCTTTAAGTCAAGCCGACACCCCATAAGGAGATTGATATGTCGAGAGTCAGACGAGGCACCAAGAGACGCCATAGAAGAGCCAAGTATCTGGAGCTGGCCAAAGGCTTCCGGGGCGCCAAGAGCCGGAATTATCGGACGGCCAAGGAGGCCGCGGAAAAAGCCCTGGCCTATTCCTACCGCGACCGCCGGGCCCGCAAACGCGATATGCGGGGCCTGTGGATTATCCGCATCAAGGCGGCCGCCCTGCTGAACGGCCTGTCCTACAGCCGGTTCATCAGCGGCCTGAAGAAGCTCGGCATCGGACTGGACCGCAAAATCCTGGCCGATCTGGCGGTCAGCCAGCCCCAGGTCTTCAGCCACATCGTCCAAAAAGTCAAAGATGCCGCTGTCGCCTAAGGACGCCCTCCAGGCGGAAATCGAGGAACTCCGCCGCAACCTGGAGGAGGCCTGCCTGCGGGTCAAGGAGGCCAAATCCCTGCAGGAGCTGCGAAACCTCTACCTGAGCCGGAAGAAGGGCGCCCTGCCGCGTCTCCTGGAACGCCTGGCGGCCCTACCCAGCCAGGACCGGCCCGCGGCCGGGGAGCTCATCAACTCTCTCAAAAACGAGGTGGAGAACCGGCTGCAGGACCTCCGGGCGGGTCTTCAGAAGAAAGAGGCCAAGGGGCCGGAGGTCGATTGGACGCTGCCGGGTTTCCAGCAGCCGGCCGGTTCGCCCCATCCCGTCCTGATCTTTCAGAGGCAGGTCGAGTCCATCTTCCTGTCCATGGGGTTCTCCATCGAGGTGGGTCCGGAGATCGAAACCGACTACTACAACTTCGAGGCCCTCAACTTCCCGCCCCATCACCCCGCCCGGGACGACTGGGACACGATCTACCTGGCCAATGATCTCTTGCTCCGGACTCACACCTCTCCGGTGCAGATCCGGGTCATGGAGAAGCAAAAACCGCCCATCCGCATGATCAACCCGGGCAAGGTCTTCCGCAAAGAGACGCCCGACCCGACCCACTTGCCTATGTTTTTTCAAGTGGAAGGCCTGGAAGTGGACGAAGGGATCACCTTCGCCCATCTCAAGGGGACGCTGGAATATTTCCTCCGCCGCCTGTTCGGCGAGAAGCTCAAAACCCGCTTCCGGCCCAGCTTTTTCCCCTTCACCGAGCCCTCGGCCGAGGTGGACATTGAATGCCTGGTTTGCCGGGGCAAGGACGCCTCCTGCCGAGTCTGCGGCGGGACCGGCTGGAAGGAGATCCTGGGCGCGGGCATGGTTGATCCCCAGGTGCTGAAAAACGTCAACATCGACCCGGAGCGGTATTCCGGCTGGGCCTTCGGCCTGGGCATCGAGCGGGCGGCTATGTTCGCCTATCAGATCCCCGACATTCGGCAATTCTATGAAAACGACCTGAGGTTCATCAGGCAGTTCAGGCTCAAATGAAGATCAGCTTGGAGTGGCTCAAGGACTACCTGGACCCGGGCCTGCCCCTGCCCCAGCTCATCGCCCGGCTGACCATGATCGGTCTGGTGGTGGAGGCTTGGGAAGAGAAGAACGGGGATGTCGTGCTCGACGTGGAGACCTACGCCAATCGGCCGGATACTCTGGGGCATTTGGGGATGGCCCGGGAAATAGCCGCTATGCTGGGTTTGCCCCTCAAAGAGCCGGCCGCAGCCCTGGCCGAGCTTCAGGAAAAATCTTCGGACCTGGTGGACGTCCAGATTTGGGATGAGGACCTCTGCCCGCGCTATTGCGGACTGGTGGTCAAGGACATCCAGGCCGGGCCTTCACCGGACTGGCTTCTCAAACGGATCGAGGCCATGGGCCTCAACCCGGTCAACAACGTGGTGGATGTGAGCAATCACGTCCTGTTTGCCACGGCCCATCCCATCCATGCCTTCGACCTGGATAAATTGGCCGGCCGGAAGGTCATCATCCGCCGGGCCAAAAAGGGCGAGCGGCTGCTGGCCCTGGACGGCAGCGATCTCTCTTTGGAGCCGGATATGCTGGTCATCGCCGACGAAGCCCGGCCGGTGGCCCTGGCCGGTATTATCGGCGGACAGGAAACGGCGGTCAGCGAAACGACCCGCCAGGTATTCATCGAGAGCGCTTTCTTCAACCCGGTCTCGGTGCGCAAGACGAGCAAGGCCCTCGGCCTTCAGACCGACGCTTCCTACCGCTTTGAGCGGGAGGCCGACATCTCCTTCCCGCCCCAGGCGGCCCGGCTGGCTGCCTCGCTGCTGGCCTCCTTTGGAGGGAAAACCGCCCAGGGAATGGTGGACGTTTATCCCAAGCCCCGCAAGAACCGTGAGCTCATGCTCCGCCAACGACGGGTCTCAGACCTGCTGGGCGTCGAGATCAGCGCCGACTTCATCCAAAATGTGCTGTCCAGCCTCGGCTTCGAACTGCGGGCCGAACCTAAGGAATCCTGGCTGGTCAAGGTCCCCTTCTTCAGAGTGGATATCGAGCGGGAGGCCGACCTGATCGAGGATGTCGCCCGCTTTTACGGCTATGACCGGATCCCGGCCGTCCTGCCGCCGTTGAAGGTCATCGAGCGTTTTCCCCAGGAGGAGAGCAAAGCCGAGCACAGCCGCCAGGTCTTTCTCCAGCAGGGGTTCGACGAAGCTCTCAACACCAGCTTCGCCGATCCCGAGCGTCAGGCTCTGTTCCAAGTCCCGCGCCGGCCGGTCGAGATCCGCAACCCCATTTCCGCCAAGGCTTCCCAGCTGCGCACGACCCTGGCCGGCGGCTTGCTGGAGAATGTCGCCTGGAACCTCAACCGGGGCCAGGAAGGAGTCCATCTCTTCGAAATCGGCAATATCTATGACCGGAACGAGGAGTCCCTCCGGGAGCACCTGGCCCTCGGCCTGGTGGCCTGCGGCCGGAAGGGAGAGGTCCCTTGGCAGAAGAAGCAGGAGGAAGCCGGGTTTTTCCAGGTCAAAGGAGCCGTTGAGGCCCTGCTGACCCATTTGCGCTATGAGCCTTTTCGCTTCCAGGCCAAGGAGCACCCCCTCTTCGAGGGCCGCTCTTCCCTGGCCTTGATGCACAAGGGGGCCAGGATCGGCTGTCTGGGCCAGATCCATCCAAGGGTGCTGGCTGCTTATGATTTGAAGAAGGCCGTGGCCTACGGTGAGCTCGACCTGGAAACGCTCTTTGAGAAGAAGCCCAAGCCGTTCCAGTTCTCGGCCCTGGCCAGGTTTCCCGGCGTCGTGCGCGACCTGTCGTTCCTGGTCAAGGCGGAAGTTTCCTTCCAGGACATCAAGGACGAGCTGGACAAGCTCAGCCTGCCCTATTTGGAGAGCTGCCGGCTGGTGGACCGCTTCTCCGGCTCTTCCATTCCCCAGGGACAGGTCAGCCTGACCTTTCGTTTTTTATTCCGGAACCCGAACGCCACCCTCCAAACCGGCGAGGTGGACAAGCTCCAGCAGCGCATCATAGCCCATCTCCATTCCGCTTTCCGGATGGAGGTCCGGGAAGGGGGGTAAGGAAATTGACAACCGAGCTGGAAAGATTTAAAATACTTGAAGTTAAGATCTCGCAAGTTATTGATACTGTTAAAAAACTGAGCGCTGAGAACGACAAGCTTCGAGAGCAACTCAAGGAGCTGAGGGCGGAGAAACGGGAAGCTGAAGAAGCGGCCCGCAAGGCGGGCCGGCTGGACGAGAGCCTGAAGCGCTTCGAGGAAGAAAGGACCGCCCTCCGGGAGAAAATCGAGGCTCTCATCCGGCAGATTGACCAGCTTGGGCTATGAACGACAAGATTGTTGAGATCGAGATCTTCGGGCAACGCTACAGGATTAGAGTCAAAGGAGAAGAGGATGAGCAATATATCGGCCGGTTGACCGCGTACATTGATCAGAAGATGCGGGACATCGCCGAAAAGTCCAAGTCGTCGGACACGCTCAAGATTGCGGTCCTGGCGGCCTTGAACATTGCCGATGATTTTTTTCTATGCCGGAAGCAGTTGGATCAATTGAATGAGGTCATGAGCCGGATGGAACGTGAGATCGACAGTTTAGAGGACAGAGTCGCCAGCGATGACGAACAATACATTAAAAACCAGAAGAACCCCTCATAGCCATACCAGCGTCGCTGCCACATATGATTTAACTCACGCCTGACCGGCCTCCTCTTCTTTGACGGCTCGACTGAATAGGAGGTGAACTTCGTGAACCCCATGCTCATCGTCGCATTGGCCCTGCTGGCCGTTTCGGCGGCGATCAATGTTTTCATTTTGATCCGCACGAGCGCTTCGGGCCGGGCCATTTTCCGGGCCCGGCAGGAAGCCACGGCCGTCATGGAACAGGCCAAGCAGGAGGCGAGCAAAATCACCCGGGAGGCCGAGCTGGGGGCCAAGGAGAAGCTCCTGGCCCAGGAAATGGAGTTCGAGCGCCACACCCGGGACAAACAGCACAAGCTCAACGAGATGGAGCGGCGGCTCATCAACAAGGAGGAGAACCTGGAGCGCCGCTTTCAGGTGCTGGAACGGAAGGAGAGAGATTTTTCAGGAAAGGAAAAACGGGTCTTCCAGCAGGAGAAGGAACTGGAGGCCCGGGAGGAGAAGATCAACCAGCTCATCAAAAAAGAGATGGAGGAGCTGGAGCGGATTTCTTGCCTGACCCAGGAGGAAGCCAAAGGTCTGCTCATCCGCAAGATCGAAGACGAGGCCAAGTTGGAGGCCGGCCAGCGGCTGCGGCAGATCGAGGAGGATACCCGCTCCAAAAGCCAGGCCCTGGCCCGGGAGATCATCAGTCAAGCCATCCAGCGCTCGGCGGCCGAGCACGTGGTGGAGACCACCGTCTCCGTGGCCGACCTCCCCTCGGAGGACATGAAGGGACGCATCATCGGCCGCGAGGGACGCAACATCCGGGCCCTGGAGATGGCCACCGGGGTGGACATCATTGTGGACGATACGCCCGAGGCCGTCATCCTGTCCAGCTTCGACCCCATCCGCCGGGAGATGGCCCGCCTGGCCATCGAAAAGCTGGTTATCGACGGCCGCATCCATCCGGCCCGCATCGAGGAAATCGTGGAGACGGTCAAGACGGAGCTTGAGGAGAAGATCAAGCAGGAGGGCGAAGCGGCGGTCCTTGAGCTCCGCATCCAGAACATCCATCCCGAGCTCATCAAGCTCCTGGGCAAGCTCAAATACCGGACCTCCTACGGCCAGAACGTCCTCCAGCATTCCAAGGAAGTGTCCTACCTGGCGGCCGTCATGGCCCGGGAACTTAAGGCCGACGCCAACATCGCCCTGCGGGCCGGCCTGCTCCATGATATCGGCAAGGCCGTGGACAAAGAGGTGGAGGGCACCCACACCGAGCTGAGCGTGGAACTGACCCGCAAATACGGTGAATCGGAGGCCGTGGTCCAGGCCATCGCCTCCCACCACCGTGACGTGGACTTCCCCTCCGTCGAGGCCGTCCTGGTCCAGGCCGCCGACACCCTGTCGGCCGCCCGGCCCGGCGCCCGGCGCGAACTGCTGGAGACCTACATCAAGAGGTTGGAGAAGCTGGAGGGCATTGCCAACTCTTTCGAGGGCGTGTCCAAGTCCTTTGCCCTGCAAGCCGGCCGCGAGATCCGCATCATCGTCGAGAGCCTGAAGGTCTCCGACGACCGGGCGGCCGTTATCGCCAAGGAGATCGCCCAGAAGATCAAGAACGAGCTGGACTATCCCGGCCAGATCAAGATCACGGTCATCCGGGAGATGAGGGCGGTCGAGTATGCCCGGTAGCGTCCGTCTCCTGTTCCTGGGCGACATCATCGGCCGTCCGGGCCGTCAAGCCCTGGACCGCTTTCTTCCGGGGCTCGTCGAGAAACACAAGCCCTCGCTCATCGTGGTCAATGCCGAGAACGCGGCCGGAGGCTCGGGCTTGACGCCGGATATCGGCCGGGAGTTGCTGGCCCGGGTCGACATCCTGACCTCGGGCAATCACATTTGGGACAAGAAGGAAGGCTTGGGCTATCTTGACCAGGAGCCGCGGCTGCTGAGGCCGGCCAACTATCCGCCCGGCAGCCCCGGCCGGGGCCACCTCCTCCACACCGACCGCTCGGGCCACAGGGTGGCCGTGCTGAACCTGCAAGGCCGGGTGTTCATGGAGCCCATCGATTGTCCTTTCCGGAAGGCCGATGAGCTTGTGGAGCGGCTCCGGGTGGAAACGCCGGTGGTGGTGGTGGACTTCCATGCTGAGGCCACTTCGGAGAAACAGGCCTTGGGCTGGTATCTGGACGGCCGGGCCTCGGCGGTCATCGGCACCCATACCCATGTGCCCACGGCCGACGAGCATATCCTGCCCGGCGGCACTGCCTATCTCACCGACGCGGGCATGGCCGGCGGGTTCAGGTCGGTTATCGGCATGCGCCGGGAGCAGGCCCTGGAGCGCTTCTTGACCTCCATTCCCCAGCGGTTCGAGCCGGGCAAGGACGGCCTGGTTCTTTCGGCCGTCTTTGTCGAGATCGAGGCCGCCTCGGGCCGGGCGGTGGACATCAAGCGTGAACTCCTGGTCGAGGAGCGGCATGACGACTGATAAGCCCGCGCCCAGCGACAAGGTCTTCACCGTCTCCCAAGTGACCCACATGGTCAAGGAGATGCTGGAGGTCGCCTTCCCGGCGCTGTGGGTCGAGGGCGAGGTGTCCAACTTCAGCCGTGCCCAGTCCGGCCATATCTATTTCAGCCTCAAGGATGAACGAAGCCGACTCCGCGCCGTCATGTTTCGAGGCGAAGCGCGAAGCTTACGGTTCGATATGAAGGACGGCCTGCTGGTCTTATGCAAAGGCCGAGTCAACGTCTATGAGCCCCAAGGCGAATACCAGCTTGTCGTTGAGTTAATGGAGCCCAAGGGCAAGGGCGCCCTGCAACTGGCCTTCGAACAGCTCAAAGAAAAGCTGCGGGCCGAGGGGCTGTTCGACCCCGCCCATAAGAAAAAGTTGCCCCTCCTGCCCAAAACCATCGGCCTGGTCACCTCTCCGCGCGGGGCAGCCATCGTGGACATCATCCGGACCCTTAAGCGCCGGTTTGCGGCCCTCCATATCCTTCTCTACCCGGTCAAGGTCCAGGGCGAGGGAGCGGCCGAAGAGATCGTCCAAGCCTTGGACTACTTCGCCGGCCGGCCGGACGTTGATGTCCTGATCGTGGGCCGGGGCGGCGGTTCGATCGAGGACCTGTGGGCCTTCAATGAGGAAAAAGTGGCGCGGGCCATCTTCCGCTGTCCCATCCCGGTCATTTCCGCGGTCGGCCATGAGGTTGATTTCACCATCGCCGACTTCGTGGCCGATGTGCGGGCCTCGACGCCCTCGGCCGCGGCGGAGATGGTCGTGGAAAAAGAGGCATCTTTCCGGGAGAAAATCGAGAACCTGGCGGCCCGCCTCAGGAAGGAACTCCGACTGCTGCTGGTGATAAGTCAGCAACGAGTGAACCTCCTGACTCAGCACCGGGCCTTCCAAAGCTTTAGCCGGACTCTCCAGAATCTCGAGCAGCGCCTGGACGGGCTGGAGACGCGCGCCTGGGACTTCCTTCGCCGGGAGCAGCAGAAAATCCTGCGGGGCCGCTCCCGCCTTGAGCTGGCCGGGGAGAAGGCCCGCCACGCCGTCGTTTCCCGGTTGCGGGAGCTGCGCGGCCGCTGGGAACAGCTCGGCATAGCCTTGAACGCCGCCAGCCCGCTGGCCATCCTGAAGAAAGGCTATACCCTCTGCTTCCAGGAAGGCGGCCGGGTCCTCATCCGGAGGGTGGAGGATGTCCGGTCCCAGGAAGATCTGACCGTCTCCTTCTATAAAGGAGAATTAACCTGTCGGGTTAAGACCATCGACAGCGCGCGGCGCATCGAATCCCGCGCGGCGAAGGAGTGACCATGGCCAAGACGGCGAAGAAAGAATCTCCCAGTTTTGAGAAGGCCCTGGCCGACCTGGAGGCCACTGTGGCCAAACTGGAAAAGGAGGGGCTGTCCCTCAACGAATCCCTGGGCCTCTTTGAGAAGGGCATCAAGCTGGCCCGTTTTCTGCGTGAGGAGCTGGGCCGGGCCGAGAAGAAGGTGGAGATTCTGCTTAAGAATGAGAGCGGCCAGGTCAAGGCCGAAACCTTCAACCTGGAGGATGAGGACGAGGAGAAAGAAGAGGACAAGGACGAGGAAGGCGATAAAGAGCCTTCCGGCGGCGAGGGCGAGCTTCCTTTCTAGCCGGGTCGAAGATGCGGGTTGAGGACGCACTCCGGGAGCAGAAACAGGCCGTGGACATGGAGCTGGGCCGGCTCCTCGGCAGCCGGGATTCGCTCCTTTTCCAGGCCATGAGGCATTCCGTGCTCTCCGGAGGAAAGCGCTACCGGCCGCTCCTCTTGCTTTCGTCCGGAGAATGTCTGGGCGCCGAGCGCGCCGTCCTGCTGCCCTTTGCCTGCGCCGTGGAACTCATCCATTGCTATTCGCTGATCCATGACGACCTGCCGGCCCTGGATGACGACGATTTCCGGCGGGGGCAGCCGGCCTGCCACAAGGTTCACGGCGAGGACATCGCCCTCCTGGCCGGAGACGGGCTGCTGACCCTGGCCTTTGAAGTGATGGCCGCCGCCCCGCTGCCCGAGGCGCTGGCCGGCCGGCGGGCTCCGGTCATGGCCGAAATCAGCCGCCGGGCCGGCGCCGAGGGGATGATCGAAGGCCAGGTCCTGGACATCCGGCTGAAGCCCGAGCAGGTTACCGGCAAGAAACTCGAGGAGATCATCTTCAAGAAGACGGCCGGCCTGATCGTCGCCTCGGTCATGGCCGGGGCCATGCTGGGGCTGGCCTCGGCCGGCCAGCTTCAGGCCATGGAGGAATTCGGCCGGAACATCGGCCTTGCCTTTCAGGTCCGGGACGACCTCCTGGATTCCAGCCCTGAGTCCGGCCGGAAGCCGGACCTCCGTCCCAATTTTGTCTCCTTCTTCGGCCGCGACGAGGCCGGGCGGAGACTTCGGTTGTATGTCGAGCAGGGACTCGAGGCCTTGGCCGGAGCCGGCCTCCGCTCCGAAGTTTTGGAGCACCTCGGCCGGCGGATGCTCGAACCGGGCCAAGGATAAACCCATGGACAAGATCCTGGATAAAATTCACAGCCCGCGCGACTTGAAGGCGCTGCCGCTCCAGAGCCTGGAAAAGCTGGCCGAAGAAATTCGGGCCCTGATCGTGGAGGTCGTCTCCCGGAACGGCGGCCATCTCTCATCCAACCTGGGCGTGGTGGAGCTGACCCTGGCCCTCCACCGGGTCTTCGACGCCCCCCGCGACAAAATCATCTGGGATGTGGGCCATCAGTGTTACACCCACAAAATCATCACCGGCCGCCGGGAGGATTTCCCCAAGCTGCGGCAGGCCGGCGGGCTGTGCGGATTCCCCTGCCGGGAGGAGAGCGAGTACGATGCCTACAACACCGGCCATGCCTCCACGGCCCTTTCGGCGGCCCTGGGCATGGCCGTGGCCCGGGGCCTGAAAAAAGAAAAATACCATGTGGTGGCGGTGGTAGGGGACGGCAGCCTGACCGGGGGCGTAGCCTGGGAGGCCCTCAACCAAATCGGCCACCTGCGCGAGCCGCTGATCATCGTCCTGAACTACAATGAGATGTCCATTTCTCCCAACGTCGGCGCTATATCCAAGTACCTGACCTACATCTCCTCGGGGCAGCACTACCTCCGCATTAAGGACCACGCTAAGCTCCTGCTCAAGTCCATTCCCGGCCTGGGGCCCAGGGTCATCAAATACGGCCGGGCTTTCGAGGACCTGATCAAGAAGACCTTCTTCCCCGGGCTGGTCTTCGAGGAGTTGGGCATCAAGTATGTCGGCCCGGTGCAGGGACACAGCCTGCCCTCTCTCCTCGAAGTTTTCGAGGAGGCCAAGAGCGACAACGGCCCGGTGCTCGTCCACTGCGTGACCAAGAAAGGCAAAGGCTATCTGCCGGCCCAGCTCAATCCGGAAAAGTTCCATGGGGCCAGCCCCTTCGACCCGTCCACCGGCGAGCCGAGGTCCAAGGGAGGCCTGCCCACCTACTCCGAAGTGTTCGGCCGGACCATGATCAAAATCGCCGGACAAGACGACAAGGTGGTGGCCATCACCGCGGCCATGCCCGACGGCACGGGGCTGGGCCGGTTCGGAGCGGCCTTCCCCGGCCGTTTTTTCGATGTGGGCATCGCCGAGCAGCATGCCGTCAACTTCGCCGCCGGCCTGGCCCTCAGCGGGCTGAAGCCGGTGGTGGCCATCTATTCCACGTTTCTGCAGCGGGCCTATGACCAGGTCTTCCACGAGGTCTGCCTCCAAGATCTGCCGGTCGTCTTTGCCGTGGACCGGGCGGGCATCGTTCCCGACGACGGCCCGACCCACCAGGGCACCAACGACATCGCCTTCCTGCGGCATCTGCCCAACATCATCCTCATGGCGCCCAAGGATGAGAACGAAATGCAGCACATGCTCCAAGCGGCCCTCGGCTACGGCCATCCGACAGCCTTCCGCTTTCCCAAAGGCCGGGGCCTGGGCGTCGAACTCGACGCGAATTTCAAGCCCGTTCCCCTGGGCCGGGCTGAGTTGCTGCGGGAAGGCCGGGACCTTGTCCTGGCCTACGGCAGCATGGTCTGGCCCGCCCTGGCCGCCGTCAAGCGCCTGGCCCGGGCCGGGTTGAAGCTGGCCGTGGCCGACGCCCGGTTCGCCAAGCCTCTGGACAAAGACCTGATCCTGCGCTTTGCCCGCCCCGGCCGGACGATCATCACCGTGGAAGAAGGCGTCGTGGCCGGGGGTTTCGGCAGCGCCGTGCGCGAACTCCTCGACCGGGAGAAACGCTTTGGGGTCAGGCTGCTGGAGATCGGGCTTCCGGACGAGGTCTATCCCCTGGGCAAGAGGGATGAGATTCGGAAGATATTCGGCCTGGATGAGCTGGGACTGGCCAAGAGGATCAAAGAATTCATGCGGCCCTCGGCTCCATAGATCAGGCGGGCGTGGCATGGACCGCAAAAAAAAAGAGCGGGCAGACGCGGCTTTGGTCCGCCGGGGGCTGGCCCCTTCCCAGGAGAAAGCTCAGGCGCTCATCCTGGCCGGTCTTGTTTTGAGCCGCGGCCGCCGGGTGGAAAAGCCGGGCCAGACGGTAGAAGCGGACCAGGAGCTCGAGCTCAAAGAGACTCCCCCTTTTGTCGGCCGGGGAGGGCTAAAACTGGCCGAGGCCCTGGATGTCTTCAGCCTCCAGGTGGCCGGCTGGACGGCGGTCGACTTGGGCGCTTCAACCGGAGGGTTCACCGATTGCCTTCTGCAGCGGGGCGTTGGCCGGGTTTATGCCGTGGACGTGGATATCCGTCAGCTTGATCAACGTCTAAGGCAGGATCCCCGGGTCAAGGGGGTCCACAAGAACGCCCGCTATCTCACCGGCCTGGACATTCCGGAAGCCGTGGACCTCGCCACAGCCGACCTGTCCTTCATATCCATTCTTAAAGTCCTGCCGGCGGTCAAGACGTTCCTGGGGAAGGGCCTGCTCCTGGCCTTGGTCAAGCCTCAGTTCGAAGCCGGCCGGCGGCAGGTGGGGAAGAAGGGCATCGTCCGCGATGCCGCCGTTCACCAACAGGTCCTGAGGACGGTTGCGGCCGGGGCCGGAGAACTGGGCTTTCATCTTCGAGGTTTGATAAAATGTTCCACGGCCGGGAGCCGCGGCAACCGGGAATTCTTCGGCCTGTGGTCGTTGGTTTCCGCCGGCCTGAACGAGGAAGAGATTGATCATCGAGTCAGGGAGGTGGCCCGGGATGAGAAAGATTAAGCGCGTCGGAATTGTCATCAAGCCCCATGCTCCCCGCATCCGGGAAATCCTGCTGGACCTGGCCCGCTACTTTGAAAAAAACGGGATAACCGGCCTGTGGGAAGAAGCGGCCGCGGAAAAGCTGGGGCGCGGAGGCGGCTTCCGCCGCGAGGACTTGCCCGGCCAGGCTGACCTCATCGTGGTCCTGGGCGGCGACGGGACTCTGCTGAGCGTGGCCCATCTGGCGGCCCAGCAGCGGGTTCCGGTGATGGGCGTCAACCTGGGCAGCCTGGGCTTCCTGGCCGAGGTTCCCCTGAACGAAATGACCCTGGCCCTGGATGCTCTTCTGGCCGGGAACGAGGAGATCGTCAGCGCCCGCTGGCTGCTGGAGGCCAGGCGGGCGGATAAGATCTTCGTCTGCCTCAACGACGCCGTTATCAACAAGGGAGCGCTGGCCCGGATGATCCAGTTGAAGGTCTGGGTGGACGGGCTGGACCTAGCCATCCTGCGGGCGGACGGCCTGGTCATTTCCACCCCGACCGGGTCCACGGCCTACAGCCTTTCGGCCGGCGGGCCCATCCTCCAGCCGCGCATCCCGGCCATCATCATCACCCCCATCTGTCCCCACACCCTGTCCTTCCGGCCCATGGTCGTCTCCTCGGATTCCACGGTCAAAGTCCGGCTCCTGGCCGCCGAGGAAGAGGTCTATCTCAGTCTGGACGGCCAGCGGGGCATGACCCTCAAGAAAAACGACGAGTTCGAGGTCCGCCGCTCCCCCTACGACCTCCAGCTCATCTCCTCCCCCCAGCGCAACTACTTCAGCCTGCTCAAGGAAAAGCTGGGCTGGGGGGAATAGCCGGGAGTATGGCTCTTGTCCAAAATTGGGTTCTTCTGCGTTCCGGCGCACAGGCACGTGAACCCGCAACTCGCCCTGGCTGAGGCTCTGGTCAGTCGCGGCGAGAAGGTCGCCTATGACACCGCGCCTGGGTTTGAAGAACCGGCTGAGATTCAGGCGGGTTAGCTTGCGGCCGCCAGCAAGGCCAGCTTCCGGGCGATCCAATATATCTGCTGATTTCTTTTTTCATTGACAAGTCCCGGCGGCCGAACTTATCATGAACTTCTCTCGCCATGAACACCGCACTGCGCGTTCTGTTCGTTACGCCCGAGGCCTCGCCCCTGGCCATCTCCGGCGAGCTGGCCGATTTCGCCGGCTCCCTGCCCAAGTATCTCCGCCTCCTGGGCGCAGAAGTGTCCCTCATCCTGCCCCGCTACAGGTGTCCGGAGATCGAATCTCTCCGGGTCGAGCCCGTCCTGCGCGAATTATGGGTGCCCCTGGGCGGAGAAAAAATCAAGGCCTCGGTGTGGAAGACGGAGGCCGGCGGGCATTTGGTTTATCTCGTCGACTACCCTAAGTACTTCGGACGCGAGAGGATCTACGGATCATCCAGGGAAGAATATCCGGATAACGACGAGCGTTTCATCTTTTTCAACCGGGCCGTGCTGGAGTTCCTGGTCCAATCGGGGCTGGAGGTCGATGTCCTCCATTGCCACAATTGGCCGGCCGCCCTCATCCCGGTTTTCCTCAAGACTCATTACGCCGAGACCGAGGCTCTGCGCGGCGTGGCCACCGTCTTCACCCTGCACAATGCCGCTTACCAGGGCCGTTTCCCGGCCGAGACGCTGGCCCTGACCGGGCTGGGCTGGGACCTTTTCGCCAGCCGCCGCGTATCCCTCAACGGACAGTTCAATTTTCTCAAGGCCGGCGCGGCCTTTTCCGACGTCCTGAACACGGTCAGCTCCGCTTATAAGCGCGAGATCCTGACCAGCAAGGAGATGGGCCTGGCCGAGATCCTCAAGGCCCGGGCCGGTCGGTTCTCCAGCATCCGCAACGGCATCGACCTGGAGGCTTGGAACCCCGAGACCGACCCGTTCATCGCCGCTCCTTTTTCGGCGGCCGATACTTCGGGCAAGGCGGCCTGCAAGAAAAGCCTGATGGAAGAATTCGGCCTGACCCCCGGCCAGAGCGCGCCCCTGCTGGGCCTGGTCACCCATCTGACTCTGCTCAAAGGGCTGGACCTTGTGCTGGAAACGGCCGCCGGCATCATGGAAATGGGCTACACAATCGTCCTGGCCGCGGCGGGCGAGGAGCGGTACATCCAGGCTCTGAACAAGCTTAAAAAAGCGCATCCCCACAGCCTGGGCCTCCGCTTCGAGATGAGCCCGGCCCTCTGCCATAAGGTCATCGCCGGCTCGGACATGATCCTCATTCCTTCCCGCGATGAGCCCTGCGGCCTCAATCAGTTCTACGGGTTCCGCTACGGGACCGTGCCCGTGGTCAGGGCGGTGGGCGGGCTTAAGGAGACGGTCCGGCCCTTCCGGCCGGCCTCCGGAGAAGGGAACGGTTTTGTTTTTCGCCGGTATTCGGGGCGGGCCTTGTTGCAGGCGCTCCTCCGGGCGCGGGACTGCTACCGCCGGCCGGAGTGCTGGTCCAGGATTATGAGCGCCGGCTTCGGGGAACGTCCATCCTGGGAGGAGGCGGCCCAAAAATATCTGAAGCTGTACCGGGCCGCTGTGAATTTGCGCCGAGGGGAGTGACATGGCCGGCCTGATCGATGTCTCCGACGGAAATTTCGAAGCAGAGGTCGTGCGGGCCGAAAAGCCCGTGCTGGTGGATTTCTGGGCGGCGTGGTGCATGCCCTGCAAGGCCCTGGGCATTATGCTGGAAAAGATCGCCGACGAATTTCAAGACAAGCTCAAGGTGGTCAAGTTCAACGTGGACGAAAACAAGGACGTGCCGGCCAAGTACGGCGTAAGGGGTCTGCCCACCATTCTGCTTTTCAAATCCGGCCAGGTCTTGGAGACGCTGGTGGGCTCCCAGTCCAAATCCGCCCTCCTCCAGGCGATAAACAAGATTCTATGAGATGATAATAGAATGCATCTCCATCACAGCGGATTATGTGGAGGGGTGGCTTCCGAAGACACCATCAATCTCCCCCCTGATTGCCCAGGGGGGAAGGAGGGGTTAATAATTAATGAAAAAGAGAGAAGGCGTCTCCGGCAAAACCACCCGCGCGCAGCTTTGCGAGCACGGATGGGGAGGAGGCGTGACAGGACCCCTCCTCTTTTTAATAGTCGGTAGCTGAATAAGGAGATGCGTCGATCATGAACGGGCCGTACGATGTCATCATCCTGGGCGCCGGTCCGGCCGGATTGGCCGCGGCCATCTACACCGGCCGGGCCCGGCTCCAGACCCTCGTCCTGGAACGAGGCTTGCCCGGCGGCCAGATCCTGCTCACCGAACATATCGAGAATTATCCCGGCTTTCCGGACGGGATGGCGCCCTTCGACCTCATGGACCGTTTCCGGCAGCAGGCCGAGAAGTTCGGGGCCAGGATCGAGATGGAGGAGGTCCAAGCCTTACGCCGGGAGCAGCCCTTCTGGGTGGTGACGGGCGACAGCGGCGAGTATCGGGCCAGGGCGGTCATTATCGCCACGGGCGCCTCCTACCGCCGTTTGGGCCTGCCCCAGGAGGGGAAGCTGACGGGCAGAGGAATCTCCTACTGCGCCACTTGCGACGGCGCCTTCTTCCGGGACAAGCCCATTGCTGTCGTCGGCGGAGGGGACAATGCCCTGACTGAAGCCCAGTTTTTGACCCGCTTCGTCTCCAAGCTGTATCTCCTCCACCGCCGGAGCGAGTTCCGGGCTATCCGCATCCTCCAGGAGCGGGTCCTGGCCAATCCCAAGATCGAGGTTCGCTGGGACACGGTTGTGGAAACAATCCGGGGCGAGGACAAGCTGGAGTCCTTACGCCTGCGCAACGTCCGGACCGGCGACCTTTCGGACTTGAAGGTCGAGGGCCTGTTTATCTCCATCGGCATGAGCCCCGCCAGCGGGCTGGTCAAGGACATCGTCGCCCTTAATCAATGGGGGGAGGTCAAGGTCAATCAAAAAATGGCCACCAGTGTGCCGGGCCTGTTCGCCGCGGGAGATGTGTGCGATGCCTGCCCCAAGCAGGTGATCACCTCGGCTGGAACAGGCGTGGCGGCCGCCCTGGCCGTGGACGAGTATCTTCAGGGGCTGATGGATAAGGAACAGGATTAGCCGGCCGCCGGGATAGCTTATTATTTTCCCGGTTTCTTTCCTTCCAGTTCGTCCACCCTCGCCCGCAGCCGCCTGACCTCTTTGATGAGCTCGTGAAGCTGCGGGAGGGAAGCCCACACTTTGCGCCATTCGTGAATGTCAAGGTGCGGGCTGCCGGCCACGAAGGAGCGCGGCGGAATGTTCTTGGTCACCCCGGACTTGGCGGCGATGACGGTCTCGTCCCCCACTTCTACATGGTCGGCGATGCCCACCTGCCCGGACAAAATGACCCGCCGGCCGATCTTGGAGCTGCCGGCAATGCCCACCTGCCCGGCCAGGATGCTGTGGGGACCGACCTCGACGTTGTGAGCTACTTGGACCAGGTTGTCGATCTTGGCGCCCCGGCGGATGATCGTCTGCCCCAGGGCGGCCCGGTCGATGGCCGTGTTGGCTCCCACCTCCACGTCGTCTTCGATGAGGACCGTGCCTTTTTGGGGGATCTTGAGGTGGGAGCCGTCCTCGGCCGGCAGATAGCCGAACCCGTCCGACCCGACCACGGCGCCGTTGTGCAAGATGACCCGGTCGCCCAGGACCACGCCTTCGCGGAGCGAAACGTGGGAATGAAGAAGGCAATCCCGGCCGACCTTCACTTTGGGATAAACGGCGACCAGGGGAAAGAGGATCGTTCCGTCGCCGATCTCGGCCTCATCGCCGATGACCGACAGAGCGCCGACCGACACGGCCTTCCCGATCCTGGCCGAGGCGGAAACAACGGCCAGGGGATGGATGCCCGGGCCGGGCCGGTAGGGCTTCCACAAAAGCTCCACGGCCCGGATAAATGTCAGGTGAGGATTGGCCGAGCGAAGGACGGGGATCCGGCCGAACGGCATATCCGGAGGGAGAATGACCGCCGCCGCCTGGATAGCCTCCAGAAGGGGCAGCCATTTCGGCTTGGACAGGAAGACCAGGTCGCCGGGGCCGGCGTTTTCCAGGCCGGCCGCGCCGCTGACCTCGGCCTCTCCGTCGCCCTCGAAGGAGCAGTCGAGCAGGCGGGCCAAGTCCTTGACCTTGAGACGGGGCGGTTTTGATTCAGGCATGGGATTCCTGCATTCGTTCGTTCAGGACGGCCGCCAGCTCCGCTGCCCAGAGGAGGATGAGCATCGAACAGGAGATCCAGATGAGAAAAAATATGATGGAGGCCAGAGTGCCCTCCAGAAACTTGGACAAGACGGCGCCGATGGCCGAAAGATGGGCGACATAGAAAGCGAAAATCCTCTTGAACACTTCCCACAGCACCGCCCCCACGGCGGCGGCCATGAGCGCGGCCCGAGTGCGGACTTTGACCTCGGGGATGAACTTGAACAGGCAGAAAAAGACCACCAGGGTCAGGCCGAAGGGCAGGAGATACTGGAGGAAGAGGTTGTCCACCAGGGCCAGGGCCTGGGGAGCGAGGGTCTCGGCGAACAGGACGCTCTGCCGCATGGCCTGGTGCACGGCCGACCAGAGGGCGGTGATGGCCAGCGACAGGAGCATGAGCAGGCCGGTGAGGAACATGATCAGGTATTCGATCAGCCGGTTGATAAAGAACGACCTCCGGCCGGGGGCGCGGAAGATCGTGTTGAGGGCGGCCAGGAGCTGGGAGAAAAGGAAGCTTCCCGCCACCAGCGAGCCGATAACCCCGAACAATCCCAGTTTAAACACGTTCTGGGAGAGGGTCTCGACCTTGCGGAAGAAGGTCGGGTCGAGCTTGGCAAAGAACTCTTCGGAGAAAATGTGCAGGCTGCGGATGGCCATCTCCGGATGGCCCAGCAGTTTGCCGGTGATGAAGGTGAACAGGGCCGCCAAGGGGATGGCGCACATCAGGCCGAAGTAGGAGATGACGGCGGCCGAGTTCCAACAGCGGTCCCGGTTGAACCGCTGCAGGGTCGTCCCCAGCAAACGCAGGACGTTCAGCTTCATCCGGGCGCCCGAAAGCGGCAGGCCGGGAGCGGCGCGCTCAGGCGTACTTGCCCCACTGGACCATCAGGATGATGATGGTGATGAGCAGGGCGTAGATGACCAGGGTCTCGATGAGGACCAGGCCGAAGATGAGCACGAAGCGGATGTGGGGCGCGGCGCCGGGGTTGCGGGACATGCCCTCGCAGGCGGCGCTGATGGCCTTGGCCTGGCAGAAGGCGCCCGCCGCGGCGGCCAGGGTGATGACAATGCCGCCGATGATGATGGAGAACTTGAACAGGGAGGCTTTGGTTTCGTTGAGCGGGCTCCCCTGCTGGGCCAGCAGCGGGGCGCCGGCCAGAAGCAGGACCGCCGCGGTCAGGATGAATGTTTTGATCGCTTTGGACATAGCTCGACTCCTTGTTGGATTAATGTTCTTCCTCGTGGGCGACGGCGCCCGCGATATAGATACAGGCCAGCAGGACGAAGACGAAGGCCTGGATGGTGGCCGTGAACAGGGATATGGCCATGAAGGGCAGCGGCAGGATGAGGGGCACGATGGAGGCGATGACGACGATGAGCAGCTCCTCGGCGAAGATGTTGCCGAAAAGCCGGATGGAGAGGGATACCGGCCGGGAAAAATGGCTGATGACCTCGATGGGGATGAACAGCGGGGCCAGCAGGGGGATGGGGCCCATGAATTGCTTGAGGTAGCGGAGCAGGCCCTGGGCCTTCATTCCCTGCCAGTGGTAATAGACGAAGACGGTCAGGGCGCAGCCCAGGGTAACGTTGAGCTTGGAGGTGGGCGACATCAAACCCGGCACCAGGCCCAGCAGGTTGGCGCTGAGAATGAACAGGCCCAGAGTGCCGATGACCGGAAGGTACTTCTTGCCTTCCGGGCCGATGATGTCGGTGAGCAGCCCTTCGAAGGTCTCGATGATCATCTCCAGGAAGCTCTGGCGTTTGGAGGGGACGAGCTCGAGCCGCCGCGAGGCCAGCCCCAGGGAGAGGCTCAGGCCGACCAGGAGGATGAGGCACATGACGATATAGTCGGGGAAAAAATGGCCGGGATCCTTGACCTGGACGCCCAGCCTGATAAGCAGTCCGGCCAGAGGCCGGCCGACGACCCGGTTGAACAGGCCGACGACGAACAGGCTGTGCTCTAGCGCTTCCATTGCCGAAGAAGGATAAGGGCGCGCGCGGCTTCGAACAGGACAACGGCTAAGATCGCCGAGAAGCCCGCGGCAAAGGCCACCACCCTCCTGGGATAGAAGAGGATTATAAGGGAAAAGGCCAGTAGGATCAACAGAATCCGCAGGACGTAAAAGAGCAGGCCGCGGCGCAGGGCATCCTTCTTTCCCCGGTCGAGGATGTGCTTCAGGGAACGCTCCAGGCCGAGGAACCCGGCCGCGGCCACGACCCCGCCCCATAGGGCGAACAGTCCGGCCCACAGGCCGCTCCAGGCTAGGGCGGCCAGGCTGATCAGGACGGCACAGGCCAGAATCTCCAGGGGGATACGCTTCAAAACTTTGGTTTCGTAGGCGTCGGGGAGATTAGGGACGGTCGCTGGATCCATCATCCGTTTCATCCTTAGTGTATCGCTGCAACCCGCGCAGCAGGCTGTAAAAGCCCGAGGCCGTGCCCAGCAGGAGAAAAACAAAAAGCATCCAGGGGCGCGTGCCCAAAAGCTTATCCAGGAGATATCCGAAGAAAAGCCCCACGGCGATGGAGGAAGGCAGCATGAGCACCAGGGAGCTCAGGTCGGCCAGGCGTCGGAAGCCGGATCGGTCTTTTGCTTTGAGGATCATGCCGGGCTATCATAACATAGGTATTTGCAGTTGGGGATGGGGTGTAAAAAATTATAGACAAAATATGAACTGGCTATTCTAAATTTTAAGCCCTGGCTACGACTAAAATAGAAATTTCTATATTCATCAAAAAGAAGGAGATGATGGGAATGAATAGAAAATATGCTCTGGGCTGGCTTCCCGACTACCCCGACCTGCGGGACTACACGGAAAAAACCCAGGACGTCAAAGTGCTTCTGGAGCCGACCGGCCTCCTGCCGGCCGCCCGCGCCGGGAAGCGCCTCAAACAGCGCTCGCTTCCGGCGGCCGTGGACCTTAGGGAATGGTGCTCGGCCGTCGAGGACCAGCTCAACCTCGGCTCCTGCACGGCCCAGGCCGGGGCGGGCATCCTGGAGTATTACGAGCGCAAGGCCTTCGGCCGGCATGTGGAAGCCTCCCGGCTCTTTCTCTATAAGGTCACCCGCAATTTAATGAAGACAAAGGGGGATACGGGCGCCTATCTCCGGATGACCATGGGGGCCATGGTCCTCTTCGGCGTCCCGCCCGAGGAGTACTGGCCTTACACCGACGGGGATGCGTTTGACCGGGAGCCTCCGGCCTTTTGCTACGCTTTCGCCGAGAACTACAAGACGATCAAATATTACCGGCACGACCCGCCCGGCACCCCGGCGGACAAGGTATTGAACGAAGTGAAAAAGTACCTGGCCGCCGGGCATCCGGTGATGTTCGGGTTCACGGTTTACAATTCCATCGATGAGGCGGCCGCAGATGGCCGCATCCCCTTCCCTTCGTCCCGGGAAAAAATCCTGGGCGGTCATGCCCTGGCGGCCGCGGGCTACGACGACAAGCTCCGCATCAAGAACGTCCAGAGCGGCCAGACGGCCTTGGGCGCCCTCCTCATCCGCAACTCCTGGGGGGAGGGCTGGGGGGAGAAGGGCTACGGCTGGCTGCCCTATGACTATGTCCTGCGCGGCCTGGCCGAGGACTTCTGGTCCGTCCTGAAAAAGGAATGGGTCGACACCGGCCAGTTCACGATCTAAAAAACCTCTCTTCTTTTCTCATATGGTTGGTTGGCTGGGGGCTTGACTATTAAAGAAGATTGATATACAAGTAT
>Ga0315282_10004453_pt1 | contig 24444 bp, 12 predicted proteins | sample YL17G07_20_MG_FD_203693 | JGI IMG/M metagenome (GOLD analysis project Ga0315282, IMG submission 203693) | Sediment microbial communities from Yellowstone Lake, YNP, Wyoming, USA - YL17G07_20 | ecosystem: Environmental > Aquatic > Freshwater > Lake > Sediment | place: USA: Wyoming | collected... | reverse complement strand
AACGTCTGGCCCATGGCCTCGATCTTCACCGTAAAAGCGATGTTGTTGCCGTCGATCGTGCCCCCGTCGAAATTCGCCGTGCCCCGCGCGCCGGCAAAGGTGCCGCTCAGCGCGTTCCCCTTGGCCGCCAGAGTCAAGGTCGGCGTCTGCTCCCCCATGGGTGTTTGGATTTTCAAGTTCCATTTCCCTTCGACTGACATTTCTCTTTCCCTCCCGATGTTGACGTTGAGTTTTTTATCCTTCTCCGCCAAGAAATTTCCATCCAGGTCATTTGACCGTCATTATGCGGACATGTTCTCCGTTCACGCGCCTGCATGTCTTGGATGGGAGGCATGTTACCGCAGGGGCTCTGGGATTTCAAGTATGAAACGCCGGCCCCGGGCAAAGCGGGTCTATCCCCATGGCAAATGACCCGCCGTGGCAGGAATTGACCATGTTGCGGCCAAACTTTCCGCGTGAAGAAGGAAATGGGATTGACGGAAAAGCACCGGGTAAAATATCATGACGGCATCCAAACCATCGATAGCAAGGTAGTGTCTTATGACTCAAGTCGATAGATCGCGCGTCATGATCGAAAATGTGGGGCAGGACTTAAGAGAAACGGTCGAGCGACTCATGGACCGGCTCGCGCCGCGCACCTTTGCCGGCGGCCGGGTCCTCATCAAACCCAACATGGTCGGGCCGTCCCCGCCCGAGCTGGGCCACACCACCCACCCGGAACTGGTGCGCGCGGTCGTGCTGGCCTGCCTGGACCGAGGCGCGAACCCGGCGGTCGGCGACAACCCGGGCGGGATCAACCGCAGTTCCCGCAACGTGGCCAAGATCACCGGCATCCTGGACGCATCGGAGAACCGCTTTCTTCCCATTTCGGAGCAGGTGGTGGAAAGGACTGGCGCGGCGACCGGCCTGCCCTTGATCGTCTCGAGGGCCGTGCTGGACGCGGACTTCGTCATCAACCTCCCCATTTTCAAGACCCACGCCGGCATGATGATCACCGGGGCCATGAAGAACACCTTCGGCTACGTGGCCGGCGCCTGCAAGGCGCGGCTTCACGTCATGGCCAGAACGCCGGAGGTTTTTGCCAGGGCGGTCTGCGACGTCTTTCAGGTGCGGCCGCCGGACCTGAACATCCTGGACGCGATCACCGCCATCGAGGGCAACGGTCCGTGCCACGGGGGCCGGCTGAGAAAGGTGGGCAAGCTTCTCGGCAGCACCGATGCCCTGGCCCTGGACAGCGTCATGGCCAGAATGATGGGCGTGGACCCGGCGCTTCTGCCCATTCAAAAGGAGGGGCTGGCCCGCGGGCTGGGCGCCCTGGACGAACGGGACGTGGTCATCCAGGGCGACTTGATAAAAATCCCGGATTTCAAGATGCCGTCCACGTTTCAGGCCGCCGCCCTGGATGAAGAAAGCCGGGCTGAGATGCGGAAGCTGTATCCGCCGGGCATGATGGCCACCCGGATCGGGGTGAAGCCGCAGCGCAACGATGAAAAATGCATCGAGTGCGGGGATTGCGCCTTGAACTGTCCCGCCCTCGCCCTTACGCTCGAGCCGGACTTTCATATCAGCGACGATTGCATCGCCTGTTACTGCTGCGTCGAGCTGTGCCCGGAAGGGGCCATGGAAGTGCCGGACGTGGAGGCCTATCGGCACTATTGAGACCGTTTGATTTGAATAAATTTCGGCCCAGGTGCGGTTTGCGGTCGCTCCTCCGGGGCCGACAGGCAGGGGGTTCGCGCATCCGCCTATTTAATCGGGTGGATTTATTCGGTAAAATGGAATAGCCGTCTCAACGAGGTTGAGATATTCAGGGTGACTGAAACATAACAACATTACGAGTAACCGCTGCCCGATCACGTCTCAACGAGGTTGAGATATTCAGGGTGACTGAAACCCATGAACGCCTCGGCCTCGGCCTGATCGTCATGTCTCAACGAGGTTGAGATATTCAGGGTGACTGAAACGAATGAGACTGCTTCTGGAAAACGCCCCGGAAAAGGTCTCAACGAGGTTGAGATATTCAGGGTGACTGAAACCGAGATTCCCTAAGCCGTGAGGCCGGGAGCGCCCCGTCTCAACGAGGTTGAGATATTCAGGGTGACCTGAACTCAAATTCCTGGATTCTGGCTTTCGCCAGAATGACGGTTCCATCGGGGTCGAGACGACAGAGAAGCACAGGCCAAGGCCCGCATCACCCTTAAAGCATGAAAGAAAAATAGGGCTCACGCCGTGTCCAAAGGACGCGCCGGGCAGGGATGTTCCCCAGAGCCTAAGCCAAGGGGGTCCAAGAGCCGGAATTGCCCGTTCCGGAGTGGTCCTGCCAGGCCGGCGCTCTTTTCAGCCTTTGCCTGAAACGGCTATTCCATTGTCAAAGAACCATTTGATGCATCTTAACCGCTTTGCGCGCCGCTGTCCAGCCTTTCCAGAGGCAGGATCGCGGTTGCCAGCGGGGACCGTCGGATGCCGGTCACGTTCTGGAGGAGCTTGGGCTTGAAGCCGTAATTCGGGCTGAAGTTCCGGATGTACCGTTCTTCTCCGTTTTCGTATTGCAACACGCAGCCCTGGTACACGAAGCCGTATTCGGCCAGGCCGCAGACGGCCAGGTACTCTTGCAGCGCCTGGGTCCACGCCTCCAGCCATGCGGCCATCTTCGGGCCGCCGCCCAGGTCCCCCAGCACGCGGCCCTGAAGAGGCCCGTCCGGCACGGGCTTGAGCGAGCGCCCGCCTTTCAGCACGGTCACGGCCCGGCTCTGGCGCACCTGGAGCAGGAGCGGGGTTTTCCGGTTCACGCCGCCGCGGCTGTCAGGCTTGTAGGCGAGAATGAGCGCGATGTTGGACGGGGCGGTCATGTAACGGTGCAGGATGCCGCCGGTCCGCGGATCGCGCCGGTGAAGGTCCACCTTGCCCCGCACGTCCGGGAAGAGTTCCCGCACGCCGACGATTGCCGGGATGTCCGGCGCCGCGCCCTCGGCAAAGGCCAGCAGGTCCCTTTTCCGGGCCTGGTCGCCGGGGTGGCTCGAAAACTTCGACCGCGGCAGGCTATGGGCCACCGCGTTCCGCAGCCAGCCCTTGAGCGCTTCGGCCGCCTGCTCCCCGGGCGCGTCCCCGGCCGCCCCGGCCAGGAGATGGCTTCGCAGGTTGGGATGGGCCAGCCTTTCAAGCAGCCGAACGACTTCCTTCTGCCGGTCCTCGAGGGACCCCTTCTTGTCCCGGTCGATTTTCACCAACGCGGCCGCCAGGTCCTGGGCCTTGCCCCGTTTTACCGGGGTGTCGCTTCGCGCCTGCCAGCCGAACGGGTCTTGCTGGTGGGTGGCCGTGTTTTTCCGGTTCCAGTTGAACAGGGCCAGGTCCAGCGAAACGTAGTTCCCCGGCAGCGGCTCCTCGAACCCCGGCACGATTTTGACCAACTTCGGGAGCTCCGGAAACCCCATCGGGCCGGGCTGAGGGGCTTTCGCCTGCACCGCCTGTTTCCAGGCTGTCAGGTCCCGGCTCCGCAGGTGCCTCGCCTCCAGCGCGGCCACCGAGGGCAGGGCGCAGGCCAGGAGCAGGGCATCGAGGGCATGGTTGATCCGGCCGCCGGACGCCTTGTCCGCGGCCTTGTCAAAGTCCGGGTAAGAGGCCCGCCGCCAGGCCTCGGTGTGCCGGCCGCTGAAAAAGGCCACGCTTGGGATCCGGCCTTGCCGCTGTCTCAGTTTTTCGCCCAAGTACCGCGCCAGGGGCCGAGGTCCGCGCTGGCTCTGCACCGCGGTCGCAAAATGCTTCGCCACCAGCGCCAGGTAGGCTTCCGCTTCCCAGACCCGGTCCGGCTCCCGCATGAGGTTGAGCAGTCCTTTTTTGATCGTATGGAAAAGGTGCAATGGCTTGCTCTTGGAAATCGAGTCCAGGTAGGCGGTATAAGCGGCGTAAGCCTCCTCGTGGATGCGCAGGTCGGCCGGTCCTGGCGTGGATGCGCCCTTGCGGCCCTGGTTGCACGCCGGGCAGGCCGGCACCAGGTTGAGATAGCTGTCAAAGAAGAAGATACTGCGGGGCAGGATGTGTTCGCGCTGAATCAGTCCAGGGTTGGGCTGGCCGCAATAGGCGCAAAGCCCGCCGAATTCTTTTTTGAGCATCTCGAGGTCGCTGCCGAAGCCGAGCCGGGGGCCCTGCTGGTACAGGTTCTCCAGCGCCGCATCGCCGAGCTTCTCGCGCTGTTTCCGCGAGCCGGCCACAAGGTCGATGGCCACGCGTTCCACGACCACCCGGTCGAAGCCCTCCGGCGCCAGGGGGAAAAGCCGGGCCTCGATGTATCGCCAAATCTTGGCGTAAAGAACCTCCTGCTGGCGGGAAACGAGGTCCCTTTCCGTCAAGGTCGGTTTGAAGGGAATGGGCTTTCCCTCCAACAGGTGCGAGACATAGGCCGCGCTGTGCTCCCGGCAGTAACGGTTTCGGCCGGTCTGCTTTTTGATGATGTCCTCGAGATTGGCCTTGATGTAGCGCCAAGCCTTGTCCGCGTCAGCCTCCCTCGTCTCGGCGCTTTTGGCCAGCGGCTTCAGGGCCGACAGCTCTGTCCGGATTCTTTTGAGCAGCGTTTTGCGCTCCTCGGCTGGATTTGCACCACCCGCGTTGCGGTACCGCCTGGCCAGCTCGGCCACGCGGTCCAGCCGGCCGTCCAGCTCCTGCCTAAGCTCCGGCTGCTTCTCCACCGCGGCCTTGAAGGTGGTATAGACGACCTGGGACAGCGTGTCCCGCAGGGCGTTGTGCCGCCGCGGCGTCACCCGCTCGCAACCCTCCCAGGCGCAACGGCTTTTTCCTCGGTTCTCGATGCGCAGGGGCCGAACCTCGAGCCGGCGGTCGCCGGGCCGATTCAGCACCCGTGCGCAGACCTCGAGTGCCTGCGCCATGAGCCCCTCGGGCAGGACTCGGAAAAGCTCCGCCTCCAGCGCCTCGAAGAAAACCTCCCGACTGAACCGGTACAGGGTTTCCTCCTCCTGACCATCCTGATCCTTTTCTTCGTCCTTCTCTTCCCCCCAAAGGGACTTGTAGCCGCGGCGGCGGCTGAATCGGGCAATGCTCTGCACTGCCTCAGGCGGGACCCCGATGCTCCGCAGCCCATGCTCGAGGCTCCGTAGCCGGGCGTGTTTCGTCTTGCGTGTGCGCCGAATCCGTCGAATCTGGGCGCGGTCGACGACCTTGCTTCTCAGGTCGGAAGGCTTGTAGGCGATGGTCCCGGCAAACAGAGGTTCGTCGTGGCCGTCTTGGTTTCGCACCAAGGCCAGGCCGATAAACCGCGAGCCGAAATCGATGGCCAGTGTAACGGGCATGGTTTCCCTTCACAGACCAGCATGTCTTGGGTTGGAGCGATGATACCGCAGAGGGCGCTATGATTTCAAGTATGAAACGCTGGAAGGGCGGTTCAGCCCATTTGTCGCCTGATGAAAAGAGGCCGGGAGGAGGCTCCCGCGCCTCGCCCCGGCCTCGAAGTCCCGCCGGCCCGGAGATGGTTTCCCAACCCCCGGCCGGATTTTTACTGAATGACTTCCTCCACGATCAAGGGTTCGATCTCTTCGTCGCTCAGTCCGAGGATTTCTTTGAGGACGTACTCGTTGTGCTCGCCGATGAGGGGGGCGCGTTTGATCTGACAGGGCGTTTTCGACAGGACGCACGGCTGCCGGGGAGGATGATACTTGCCCAGTTCCGGGTGTTCCCTTTCCTGGTAGAAGTTGCGGAACTTGAGCTGGGGGTCGTTGTCCATCTGATCCTGGGTGGTGCCGATTCTCCCGGCCCCCACGCCGGCCGCCTGCAGCTTCAGCATCACCTCGTCGTCCGTCAGGTTCATGGTCCACTCATTCACCAGCCGGTCGAGCTCCTCTTCGTTTTCCTGCCTCTTTTGAAGCGTGGCGAACCTGGGGTCTTTGGTCCAGGCCGGGTCGCCCATGACCCGGCAGAAGCTTTGCCACTCCTCTTCGGTGGAGACGGCGATGGCGCACCACCGGTCCTCGCCCTGGCAGCGGTAGCTTCCGTGCGGAGCCGCGTAAGCGTCGCGGTTTCCCTCCCGGGTGGCCACGCGGTGGTTCACCGCATAGTCCAGCAGAAGAGGGGCCACGTATTGCACGCCCCCCTGATGCTGGGCGATGTCCAGATATTGCCCCTTGCCCGTGCGGCGCCGATACTCCAGGGCGGCGATCAGGGTCAACGCGTTGAAGCGCGGCGCGATGAAGTCGGTGTAGAACCCGATCTCTCCGGGCGGCCGGTCGGGCCAGCCCGAAATCTCGTGCAGGCCCGAGATAGCCGACAATTGGTCCCCGTAGCCCGGGCTGTCGTGCCAGGGGCCGGTCTGGCCCATCAAGGCGGAACTCATCATGATGATATCGGGCTTGATCTGTTTCAGCACCTCGTACCCCAACCCCATCCGCTTCATGGCCCCGCCGGCGAAATTGTCGCTCACGACGTCCGCCCAGGCCACGAGTTTCTTGGCCAGCTCGATGCCCTTGGGATGGGAGAGATCGAGGGTCACGCTGAGTTTCCCGGTGTTGATCGAATTGAAAATGGCGCCGCGGTCCGGACCCACCACGTCGTCCTTGAACGGGGGCTGCATCCTCCAGACGTCCAGCCTCTTGTGACTCTCGATCTTGACCACCGTGGCCCCGAAGTCGGCCAGCACCTTGGTGGTGGTCGGGCCGGTCCAAACCCAGCAAAAATCCGCGACCTTGATTCCTTCAAACGGCAGTTTGCCCATGTTCGTTCTCCCTCGTATTGGAACAGCCCGGATCAGATGACCCCGTCCCGTTTGAGTGTTTCGAGCGATTCTTTCGAGATGGCCAGTTCCCGGCCGTAGATTTCGAGGTTGTGCTCGCCGATGAGCGGCGCCCGGCGGGATATGACTGGCGGGGTTTCCGAGTTGTTGGCCCATTTGCCGGGGTAGGTGATGGTTGTGCCCAGCTCCGGGTGTTCCACCTGGGTCCAGAAGCCTCTGAACTTAAGCTGGGGGCTTTCCGCCAGGTCGAGGGTGGAGCTGATGGGATAGAGCATGATGCGGTACTTGATGGCCCCGGTCATCAGTTCCGTCTTGGTGTGGGTCATGAAGAAGCGAACGGTCTGCTCTTCCATGCGGTCCACGATATCCTGGGTGGTGTTGTAATGGCTGAACTTGTCCCATTCGAAATTCTTCAGCCAATCGTCGGCCATGCCTTCCTCGGCCATCCATTTAACCAGCGGGATGCTGTGTCGCCTGGCCATGGGGCCGCCCGTATAGCGCCACATGACGTGGCCGTCCTTGCAGGGCCAGATGTGCTTGACCGTGACCTTCATCTGGATCATAAAGGCGCCACGCTTCTGCACCCTCTTGTTGAAGTCCCAGTCGCCGCAGGGGTGCCAGTTCACGCACTCCTGGATGGAGACGTCGACGTGCTGCCCCTCGCCGCTGGTGCCGCGGTGATATAAGGCGACCATGGCGCCCACGACCGCCTCGGTGCCGGCGTGGAAATAGGTCTGGGGGTGGTGGCTGACCCGGAAAGGCGGACGGTCGTAGCTGTCAAAGGTGCGCATAAAGGGACCGGCGCCGGTGGCCCACATGACCATGTCCGGGCCTTTGAAATCCTTGTACGGGCCGGTCTGGCCGAACGGGGCGATGGAGACCAGGATGAGGCCGGGGTTGAGCTTCTCGAGGTCCGCGTACCCCACGCCCAGCCTGTCCATGGTGCCCGGCGGAAAGGATTCGACGACGAAATCGGCGGTCTTGGCCAATTTCTTGAAAATCTCCAGTCCCTGGGGTTTTTCAAGGTCGAGGGTGATGCCCCTCTTGCTGGTGTTCATGGCGAACCAGTAAAGGCTTTTCTCCGGATCGGCTTCGTCATGATAAAAGGGTCCTCGGTTCCGGACCGGGTCTCCACCCGGCCGTTCGATCTTGATCACGTCGGCGCCCATATCGCCCATCAGCTTGCCGCAGAACAGTCCTTTTTCGTCGGTCAGGTCCAGGACGCGATAGGGGCTGAGCAGGCCATCCATTTTTTCCGTCATGCAGGACTCCTCTCTATTAATTTCTCGCCATGCCTGGCGATGATGCCTCGGCGGATATTATACAGAGCGCCATAACTTCCTAGCCCTGTGTTGCTCCTCGGCTCGTCGCTCAAGCGTACTGAAAAGTACGCCTCATGCCTCGCCTTCGCCCAGCCTTGGTCTGCTTTGTTCCGACGCTCTGCATGCGCATCATATAACGACGTTGTGTATATTACCAGGTGTCGACCATGGGGCGCTTTTTGCCCGTGCGGGGCTGCGGCCTGGGAGCGGCCTTGAGCGCGCTCACGATCACGCGCCGGGACTCGGCCGGGTCGATCACGTCGTCGATCTCGAAATGCGAAGCCGTGTTGATGGCCTTGCCGCGTTCGTACGAGGCGGCCACCATTTTATCAAACAGCTCTTTTCGTTCCAAGGAATCTTGCACCGCGGCCAGCTCCTTGCGGTAGCCGAGCTTGACCGCCCCCTCGAGCCCCATGCCCCCGTACTCCCCGGTGGGCCACGAAACCACGAAGATCGGCGCCCGGAAGCTGCCGCCGGCCATGGTCTGAGCGCCCAGCCCGTAGGCCTTGCGTAAAACGATGGTGAAGAAGGGCACGGTCAAGCTCCCGCCGGTCACGAACAGGCGGCAGCAATGGCGCACCAGGCCCGTCTTTTCCACCTCGGGCCCGACCATCATGCCCGGCGTGTCGCAGAGCAAGAGGATGGGCAGGTCAAAGGCGTCGCAGAGCTGCATGAACCGGGCCGCCTTGTCCGCGCCCGGGCTGTCTATGGCGCCGGAGAGATGCTTCGGATTGTTGGCGATCACGCCGAGCGGCCGGCCCTCGATGCGGATGAGGGCCGTGACCATGCCCAGGCCGTAGTGCGGCCTGAGCTCGAGCACGGAATCCGTGTCGGCCAGGGTCTGGATGACCGAGCGGACGTCGTAAATCCTGAGCCGGTTCTCCGGGATGATGCCCCGGAGCAGCCTCTGGTCAGCCGCGGCCCATTGATCGACCGGGCCTTGAAAGTAGGACAGATATTTCTTGGCCAGGCGCACGCCCTCGGCCTCGTCGGCCACGGCGATGTCCACCACGCCGTTGGGCACCTGCACCGACATGGGGCCGACTTCTTCGGAGCGGAACACGCCCAGCCCGCCGCCTTCGATCATGGCCGGGCCGCCCATGCCGATGTTCGAGTTCCGGGCCGCGATGACCACGTCGCAGCAGCCGAGCAAGGCGGCGTTGCCGGCGAAGCACCGGCCGGAGTTGACGCCCACCAGGGGCACGAGTCCGCTGAGCCGGCCGAAGAGGTGAAAGGCCATGACGTCCAGGGCGGCCACGATCGAGTGATCGGTGTCGCCCGGCCGCCCGCCGCCGCCCTCGGTGAAAAAGACCACGGGCAGGCGCAGCCGCGCGGCCAGCTCGAACATCCGGTCCTTCTTCTTGTGATTCTGCAAGCCCTGGGTGCCGGCCAGGACCATGTAGTCGTAAGACAGGACCACGCAGCGCGATCGTTCCTCGCCGAAGAGGTCGCGGTTCACGCAGCCGGTTCCGGCCACGAGCCCGTCGGCCGGGGTGCGCTGGATCAGGTCTTCCACCGAACGCCTGAGCCGCTGGCCGGCGATGACCAAACCGCCGTACTCCACGAACGAGCCGGGATCGCACAGGTCCACGATGTTCTCCCGGGCGGTGCGCTGGCCCCTCTGTCTCCGGAGCGCCACGGATTCCGGCCGCGCGGCGTCTTCCAGGATTTCATGGCGCCTGATGGATTCGGCCAGGTCCGGCCGGATATGGTCCAGATCGACCTGCTCCATTCCCTTGGCTTCCTCGGTCTCCAGCTCCCGTTCCTCGATGTAGACCAGGGGGTGTCCCTCGTACACCGTGTCGCCCTGGGACACGGCCAGCCGGACCACGAGGCCGCTGACCTCGGCCTTGACGACGTGTTCCATCTTCATCGATTCCATGACCAGGAGAGGCTGGCCCTCCCGGACCAGGTCTCCTTCCTGGACATCGATGCTGACGATGGTGCCCTGCATGAGCGCCTTGACGGCCACGGTGTGTTCCAGGCCGGTCATGTCGTAGTCGTGGGTTTGGGGCGGTTCTTCATCCGGGGCCGTTTCGTTTGGGGGTTTTATAAATTCTTCGCTCTTGCCGTAGTCCAGGACCGCGAGCGGGTCGATGGCGTCCACCTTGGCCCCGGCCCGGGCCCGCGGGGCCGATTCCGGGGAAGGGACGAAGAGCCTGGGATGCGCGGCGTCTTCGGCGGCCAGGTCTTCCAGGTGGTCCTCGACAAAGCGGGTGTAGATGCGGTTGGCGACAAAATCCGGATGCTTTAACAAGTTTTGCAAGAGCGGGATGTTGGTGCGCACCCCCTCGATCTTGAACTCGCACAGGGCGCGATAGGTCCTGGCCACGGCCTCGGCGAAATTTGGCGACCGGGAATGCCCGATCACCTTGGCCAGCAGCGGGTCATAGCTGGGACTTATGGCATAGCCGGCGTATCCGCAGGTGTCCGTCCGCACGCCAAGGCCGGTCGGCGGCTCAAAAGATTTTATCCAGCCGCTGGCCGGCCGCACCGTACCGTCCCTGTCCATGGTCTCCAGGTTGACGCGCGCCTGCACCGCATACCCCTGCGGCCTGGGCACGTCCGCCTGCGTGAGCCCCAGGTCCCTCAGCGCGGCGCCGGCCGCGACCCGGAGCTGGGCCTTGACCAGGTCCACGCCGGTCACTTCCTCGGTCACCGTGTGTTCGACCTGGAGCCGCGGGTTGGCCTCGATAAAGGCGTACCCGACCCCGTCCGGCTTTTCGCCCGCATCGACCAGGAATTCAAAGGTTCCCAGGCCGCGAAAACTCAGAGCCTCGGCCAGCTGGACGGCGTCGGCCGTGATCTTGGCGCGGAGACCCTCGGCCAGGCTGGGGCAGGGCGCGATCTCCATCAGCTTTTGATATCGTCTCTGGAGGCTGCATTCGCGCTCCCACAAATGGCTTACGCCACCGGCGCCGTCCCCGAGGATCTGTACCTCGATGTGTCTGGCCCGGGGCATGAATTGTTCGACGTAAACCTGGTCCAGGCCCAAGCTCTGCCGGGCCTCGGAGCGGCAGCGGGTGTATGCCTCCTCGACCTCATCCGCGCGGAACACCGTTCTCATGCCCCGCCCGCCGCCGCCGGCCACGGCCTTGATGACCATGGCCCCTTCGTCTCCGAGCGAGGCCAGGAACGCCCGGGCCTGATCCAGGCTGACCGGCTGTTCGGTCCCGGGCAGCACCGGCACACCCAAGCGCCGGGCCAGGGCTCTAGCCTTGGCCTTGTCGCCCAGCAGTTCCAATGTCTCCGCCGCCGGTCCCACAAAGGCGAGCCCCTCTTCATGGCAGCGCCGGGCAAAGACCGCGTTCTCGCTCAGGAACCCATAACCGGGATGAACGGCGTCACAGCCGTGTTCTTTGGCCGCGGCCAAGAGCTGCTCCATGTCCAGGTAGGCCGAAACGCCCCGGCCCCGCAAGGCCTGGGCCGCCTCCGCCCGGCGAATATGAAGCGATTGGGCGTCGTCCTCGGCGAACACCGCCATTGTGGCCATGCCCAGTTCGGCGGCGGCGCGCAAGATTCGTACGGCGATCTCGCCCCGGTTGGCCACCAGCAAACGCATGTTCATGCTGCTTTCTTTCTCACCCGCGAGTCGCTTGATAACCGATTGGTTTGCTTAAAATAAATCTCTTTTTTCCAGGGGAGCATAAGGGAAGGGCCGGCCTGTGTCAAGATGTAAGGATGGCGCGGCCCGGTCAAGCCGGATTTTTTCGCCGCCTTCCGAGCCGAAAGACAAGGGCCATGCGCCTTGCATACGGCCAGGACCTAACACTTGGTTAAGTTTGGCGTCATATGAAAAGGGCGTGGCTGCGAGCGAAGCAAAGCTGTAGGTTGGATAGAGCGAAGCGAAACACAACAATTTCAGTCTCTTTTACGGTACCTTGCGCGGGCGGGTTTGAAACCCGCCCACCCTATGGCATCAATGGGCGCGTCTCCAATGCGGGCGGGTTTGAAACCCGCCCCTACGCGAGATTGCGGCTTCCTCGCAATGACAACGAGATTTCGCTTTCTTCCACAACTAAATACTGGGCCTCAGAACTCTTGCGTAAAGCCTGAGAGTTGTATTATATGAACCCTTGGCGTTAACGGCACCGGCTACCCTTCCATCCGAGCCGGACACCTGGCAACCATCGCCTGCGGGCGCAGGCCGCACGAGAAAGGGACACCGCAAAATGACCGAGAAGACCATTTACCCGGAGTACACGAAACACTATCCCTTGCTGCTCAGGAATTTCATGAGGCGGCCGCTGTACCTGTATCCCGATGACACCGCCATGGTCTATCGGAACGACGCCGGCCAGTACCTGCGGCTCACCTGGCGGCAGTGGCACGAGCGCACCTGCCAGTTGGCCCACGCTCTCAAGCGCCTGGGGGTGCAGCCCGGGGACCGGGTCGCGACCATGGCTTTGAATCACCACTGGCACATGGAGAACATCTACGCGTCCATCTGTTCCGGGGCCATTTCGCATCCCATCAACATCCGGCTTTCCCTGGACCACATGGCCTACACCATCACCCATGCCGAGGACAAGGTCATCTTCTTCGACGCGGACGTGAAACCGCTGGTGGAGGCGCTGTATGGCCGCATCAAGGACAAAGTGAAGGCCTTTGTCTATATGTCCGTAAAGCCGGGACTGCCGGAGACCAAGATCGCGCCGCTTTACGAGTACGAAGCGCTGCTCAAGGACGAGCCCAAAATCTACGATTGGCCGGACATGAGCGAAGACACCTACGCGGTGCTCTATTACACCACCGGCACCACCGGGCTGCCCAAGGGCGCGCTGTACACGAACCGCCAGGTCTATATGCATTCCATCCACCTCATGGCCTTGATGAACCTGGCCGTGCGGCTGCCGGACGATCCGCCGCGGCCCAACCAGAACGTGCCCATGATGAACGTGCCGCTGTTCCACATTCACGCCTGGGGCGCGCCGTTTTACTATGTGTTTTCGGCGGCCAAGATTGTCTTCCCGGGTAGATTCACGCCCGAGACTTTCTGCGAGCTGGTCGAGAGGGAGAAGGTGAACCACACGGCCATGGTGCCCACCATGCTGGCCATGATCCTCGAATACAAGGACATCGCCAAGTGGGACCTCTCCAGCCTGACCAACATCGCCATCGGCGGCGGGGCCCTGCCCCTGGGACTCAAGCAAAAGGCGGAAAAACTCTTCCCGTCCATGAGGGCCGGCTCGGGCTACGGCATGACCGAGACCTTCGATGGCGTCATCAACGCCGCGCTCAAACGCGAGATGGCGGTCTGGCCTCAGGAGAAAATCGACCAGGTCATGGTCAAGACCGGCCTGGCCATGTCGCCGGCCATCGAGGCCCGGGTGACCGACGAGAGCGGGCACGACGTGCCCCACGATAACGAGACCATCGGCGAGATCGTGCTGCGCGGCCATTGGATCATGGAACAATACTACAAGGAACCGGCCAGGACGGCCGAGGCCTGGCGGGGCGGCTGGTTCCACACCGGCGACGCGGCCAAGGTGGACGAACTCGGCTACATCACCATCGCCGACCGGATCACCGATGTCATCCGCAGCGGCTCGGAGATGGTGCCCACGGTTTTGCTCGAGAACCTGACCAGCAACGCGGAGTTTGTGCTCGAGGCCACCTACGTGGGCGTGCCGGACGAGAAGTGGGGCGAAATCCCCATGGCCCTGGTCAAGCGCGTGCCGGGAAGCAACGCGGTCGAGGAGGACGTGCTGAAGTTCCTTCAGGCCGAGGGAGTGGACAAGGGCAAGATCACCAAGTGGATGCTGCCCGTGTACGTGGCCTTTGTGGACGAGATACCCAAGACCAGCGTGGGCAAATACAACAAGATCGCGGTCAGAACGAATCTACAGGAATTCGTGGCCAAGGCCAAGCGGGTGCGCTTGACCTGAACCCAGCCGCGCGGCGGCCATTAGAGACCGTAGCAAAATACAGGATTCCGAGTAGGGGCGACCGGCCGGTCGCCCTTACGATTCGAGGACTTCGAGCCGAGGCCCGATAGTGAGTTCGGCGGGCAGCCGAGGTTGGCGATGATTTCAATCACGAAGGCCGCTGGGCCAGCACCTCTCTCAGTTTCCTGGCCAGGCGCTCGGGCGTGAAGGGCTTTTGCAGGAAGGCCACGCCTTTGTCCAGAACCCCGCGGTGCACGATGGCGTTGTCCGTGTAACCGGACATGAAGACCATTTTCAGGTTCGGCCGCAGCCTTTTGGCCTGGTTGGACAGGTCCAAGCCTCCCATGACGGGCATGACCACGTCGGTCAAGAGGAGATGAATGACGCCATCGTGTTCCTGGCAGAGGTCCAGGGCTTCCCGCCCGTCCGACGCGGCCAGCACGTGGTAGCCTTGTCCTTTAAGAATCTTGATGGCTATGTTCCGGAGCATTTCGTCATCCTCGACCAGCAGGATTGTTTCCGAACCCCGGAAAGATTCCATGGCCGTCTCGGACCGCTCCGGGCCGCTGGCCATCTTTTCCACCCGGGGCAGGTAAATCTTGAAGGTGGCCCCCTGACCCGGCTCGCTGTATACCCAGATGTTGCCGCCGCTCTGCTTGACAATGCCGTAAACCGTGGCCAGGCCCAGGCCGGTCCCTTTGCCTAGCTCCTTGGTGGTGAAGAAGGGCTCGAAAATCTGGGCCTGGACATCCCGGGTCATGCCCATCCCGTTGTCGCTGACGGCCAGCATCACGTAGGAACCCGTTGTGACGGCGACATGGGACCGGGCGTATTCTTCGCCGAGCTCGACATTTTCCGTCTCGATGGTCAGTTTGCCGCCTTCGGGCATGGCATCCCGGGCGTTGACGGCCAGGTTCATGAGAATCTGCTCGACTTCCGGGGTCCACCTCCACGTGGCCCAGGTCCGGGGCCAAGTCGGTTTGCAGGTCGATATCCTCGCCGATGACGCGCCGGAGCATTCGGTCCATCTCCTGCACCACGCTGTTGAGGTCCAGGGTTTTGGGTTGAAGAACCTGGCGCCGGCTGAAGGCCAGGAGTTGATGGGTGAGGGACGCGGCCCGCTCGCCGGCTTTCTTGATTTCGAGCACGTCCTCGCGCACCGGGTCGTCTTCGGAAACGCTCATGAGGATGAGCTCCGCGTTGCCGATGACGGTGGTCATGAGATTGTTGAAATCATGGGCGATGCCGCCGGAGAGCCGGCCGACCACCTCCAGTCTCTGGGCCTGCTGGAGCTGCTGTTCGAGCTCCTTGCGCTCGGTGATGTCTCGGGCGATGCCCAACACCACGTCGCGCCCCCGAATCTTGACGGGAATGGTCCTCATTTCCGCGTAGGTCAGTTTCTTGTCTTTTCGCTTCAGGACATATTCAACCGGGCCTGTGGGTTGGCCCTGTAAATTGCGCATAAACAGGGTGGCTGCCTTTTCCAGTTCTTCCCGGGGCATCAGGTCCATTTCCAGGAAGTTCTTTCCGACCAGTTCTTCCGTTGTGTAACCGATCAAGTTCTGCGCGGCCCTGTTTCCATCGACAAACTTGCCTTCAAAGTCGATGAGATAAAAGGCGTCCGGCGCATACTCGAATAGGGTCCTGAACGTTTCCTCGCTTTCCTTCAGTCTTTCCTCGGCTTTCTTCTGTTCGCTGATGTCGATGGAGACGGACAGGAGCGCGGTCATCACGCCGATCGGATCGCGCAGCGGATGGATGGAAAACAGGGCCGGGAACGTCTCCCCGGATTTTCTAACCAGAGTCGTCTCCCCGGACCATTGCGGTCGGCCTTGTTTCAAGGCCTCGATCACCTCTGGAAGCCGCACCACGCTCCCGGGCGGGTTCAGCATGGCCGCCAGTTTCCCGACCACCTCCTCGCGCGCGTAGCCAAAGGTGCGCTCGGCCCCAGGGCTGAATTCGGCGATGCGGGCCTCCTCGCCCGCCAGGTCGGTCATGATGAAAGAGACGCCTTCCGCGGCCTGGAAGATGGCCCGCAAGCGCTCCTCGCGCTCGAAGATCGCTCGGGCCGCCTCCTGCCGTGCCTCTTCCTGCTCGATGTTGTACAAGGCAAAGGCGATGTCTCCAGCAATTTCTTTGAACAGCGTCTGTTCCTCCGCATCTTTGGAGAAAATTTCAGGTACGGAGGAGGCCAGCAGGCCGTAAATCTTCCCGCCATATTCCAGCCTGACCGAGATTCTCGTTTTTCCCTCGATGGGGGCGGCCAGGGGACATCCCTCGCATTCGGCGAGGGCGTCTTCAATGAGCGTCACGTCGGAGTGGGCGAATGTCTTTGGGGCGCAAGGAGGCAGCCCGCCCTCTTCCAGGCGCTTCTTGAACTCCGAGAAAGGTTCGCCAATGCCGGCCTCGGCGGCCAGGCAAGGCCGCCCCGCTTCCTCCAACAGGGCGATCCAGGCGGTGTTGAATCCCCGGGTCTCGACCAGGGTTTCGCAGGCGCGCTGGATCAGCCGGCCCCGGTCCTTTTCCCGGGTGATGAGCTGATTCACGTTGCGGACGGCGCTGAGCACGCTGTTGAGGTGGCGAATCCTTTCCTCGGCCTTTTTTCGTTCGGTGGTGTCCCGCAGGGCCACAAGAGAGGAGGGTTCTCCCTCCCATTCGATCTCGGTGATCCGAAGCTCGGCAAAGACCGGCTCGCCGCCGCGCCGGAAAATCTCGATATCCGCGCCGCCTTCCCCGGAAAGCGGAATCCCGACCTCCTCTCCCACCAGCTCCTCGGAAGTTCGGCCCAAAAGAATCTCCGCGGCCGGGTTGGCAAACCGGGCGATTCCTTCCCGGCCCACGACCAGGATGGCATCCACGCTGCTGTCGATAATCGTTCTGAGCCGCTGTTCGCTCTCGAGCAAGGAATTCGTCGAGGCCTCCATCTGTTGGGCATGGTCCTCAAGCCGCCGCAGGATCGGGCTGGTCAGCCGCATGAAAAACCAGGTCCCCACAAGGACGAGAAGGATGCCCAGACCCAGGGCTACGGCTCCGGCCTGGATAAAGGGCACCCGAACCTCGGCCAAGTTCACCTTGGCCACGATCCCCAGGTTCATCGACCGGATGGGTTCGTGCTCGGCCAGAACCGTTGTACCCGCGTAATCCAGGCCCTTCACGGTTCCGGACTCTCCGGACAGGGCCCGCCGCATGGGCTCGGCCAGTTTCGATTCGAAGGGCACGGGCTCAGGCTGATACAGGTAGCCGTGGCGGCTGCGGAGCAAGAAAACGATCTGGTTCCCCTGGCGTTTGGCCAGCGTGATTTCCCCGGTCTGGCTGGCGCTCACATACTGGTTGTGGGCCGCGACGAACAGGTCCAGGGTGTCCTGGAACGCCCCTCGAGAGATAAACGAAGACGGGGTCTTTTCGATTTCGAGGTGAACCCGGTATATCTCCTCGAGGATGCGCGCCTGGCCCTGGGCGATCTCGGTCAGCCGCTTCTCTTCTTCGTGGAAGGCGGCCCGGTAAAGGAGAAAAATGGCGGCGGCGGCCACCACGAGGGCCACGGCCGCCATCACACCTATCAGCAAATAGACGCGTTTGCGTTCGCTCATTCTTGGCTCCTCTGCCCCGCCTTGGCCGGTTCCAGCCATTCGAGGACCTTCTGTTGGTCGCTCAGATCGCCGAAAAGCCTTTTTTGGGGGGCAGGACTCAGTTTTACCAGTGTGGGCGTGGCCAGGATGCGATCCTGTTGCGCGCGCTCGGGTTGCTCGGCCAGGTCAATGATTTCGATTTTGTACCTGCCGGCCAAGTGGGCTTCGCACAATTCCCGAAGGCTCTTGAGGACCTTGTTGGAGCCTGACTTCTGACCGCTGACGTAAAAAAGCAGGTTGTAAAATTCCTCCGGTTCCGGGCCGTTCTTCAGACGCTTTTTCGCCATTGCCCACCCATTCAAGGCTGGAGGTTTTGGCCAGGCCATTTCGGAGCTGGTCTGGAAATCGGCCGGGAACTCGGGCCGGGCGAGATGACTCCCCGGCTTCGAGCCTGGAGCCTGAGCGCACGGGTCCGTTCCAGCGGGCTTCGCCGGCCGTGCTCGATCCTCACACGCGTCGTATCGAAAGGATATTATAATTATAGCGTATTTTTGATGCGTTTACAACCATCTTGGCCGCGAGGCCGGGTGGGAGGCCGGTCCCGACTCGGCGTGCCCTCAAACCTCGGCCCGGCCTATGGCCGCCCGTTTTTCGAGGTATTCCCGGTATTCGTTCATCTTGGAGATGACCTCGGCGGCCTGGTCGGCCGAGGTGAAGGTATGGAAGCCGAGCTGTTCGGCCGCCGAGCCCATGAAGCTGGTGGTCAGGACCGGCTTGCCATAGGTTTCGATCCAGCTCTGAAGCAAGGCCTCCATGAGCTCCCGGAAGACCGGCCCAAAGGGATTGCCCGATTCGGCCGCCTGCCCGCCGCGGCATTCGGAGGCCGTCTCGAGGAACGCGGCCTTGAGGCCGGGTCCGCTCCGCTCGTTTTTGAGCAGGGAGACGAGCTTTTCGGAAAAAACAGTCACGTCGTCGCCGCTCGAGGTCCCGAACAGGGAAAAGAAGATCTGCACGATGCGCGCGATGAGCTTTTCCATCCAGCCGGTGTCCGGTTCGGGCCGGCGGAGGGCTTCCTCGTCCGGTATGAGGTCGAGAAATGCCTTGAGGGTGGACTGAAAGGCCGCGCCTGCCCGGCTGTCCATGGAGCCGATGCGGGTGGCGATGCCGGTGAAGCTGTTGAAGCCCATGAAGATGAGGGCGTGGACCTCGGGCAGTTTGAGCAGTAGTTCCGGAGCTTTCATGTAGGCGATGAAGTTGCGGTCTCCGGCCGGGTCCACGGGGTTGCCGCGGCTCCAGCGGGGAGGGAAGATGCGGTCGAATTCGGCGATGGTTTCGTCCGAAAGCGGGACCACGTTCAGGTTTCGGGTGGCGCAGGCGTCGGCGCTGAGCACGCCGTAGCTTCCGCCCGGGGTGATGATGGCCACGTTCCGGCCTTGGGGAAAGGGCTGAGAAACGAAGCCGGTGGCCACGTCGAGCATGTCCTCGGGCGTGTCCACGCGCAGGACCCCGGCCTTGCGAAAGGCGCTGTCGTAGAGCCGGCTCGAGCCGGACAGGCTGCCGGAATGGGAAATAATGGCCCGGGCCGCGGCCTGGGTCCGGCCCGGCTTCAGGGCGATGACCGGCTTTTCGAGGGAGACCCGGCTCACCTTTTCAATGAACCGGGCGCCGTCGCTTAAGCCCTCGATGTAAGCCATGACGACCTTGACCTCCGGGTCCCGGCCGAAATACTCGATGTAGTCCTCGATCTGGACGTCGGCCGTGCACCCGCAACTGACATAGGCGCGAAACCCCATGCCCCGGACAAAGGCCGAGGAAACCAGGGTGCCGCCCACGTTCCCGCCTTGGGAGACCAGGGCAAAGGGGCCGGGCTTGACCGAAAGCGGGAACATGAAAGCCCTCAGGTTGGCCGAGGCGCTCCAAAAGCCCATGCAGTTGGGGCCGATGAACCGGATGCCGGCCCGGCGCGCGATGCCCAGCACCTCGTCCTGCAGCCGCCTGCCCTTGGCCCCGGTCTCGGCGAAACCGGCCGAAATGATCACGCCGGCCTTCACGCCCCGGGCCGCCGCGTCCCGCATCACCTCGGGCACGCTCTCCGCAGGCACGACGATGATGACGAAATCCACCGGGTCCGGGCCGGGGATATCCGAAACCCTTTGAAAAGCCGGGTAGCCGAAGACGGTGGACTCCCGGTTGTTCACCGGATACACGGCGCCCTCAAATCCGTCCAGCAGGGAGGTGAAGGTGGAAAAACCCCATTTGCGCCAGTCGTTGGTCGCGCCCACCACGGCCACGGAGCGGGGGTTGAACAGGGGATCGAGGTCAGGGGCCGATGAAAGGCCGCGGTTAGTCATTCGTCTCTCCAGAAAAAGGAAGGGCGTCAGTCCTTTGGGGACTCTTCCCTCATGGCCAGGAGCGTCTGCCAGGTCGTTCGTTCCAGGAAGCTGCCGGCCACGCTTGATTCCATCTCTTCAAACAAGGCGTACGGGATGGCAAAGGTCATCAGGTCTTCCTTGAGCTGGCGCTTGAGGGTCAGGCGGGCTGAGAGATCGACCAGGCCGACCACGGCCCTGGGCGTTTCGGACTCAGCCTCATGGAAGGGAATGATGCCAATGAGCTGGCAGCCGGCGGCCTGGGGGATAATGACGTTCTGGTTGCCCGGCCGGGCGTAATTGGCCAGAACGACCAGGGCCGAGAGCTGGTCCATATCTGTGAGAAAGACGATCACCACAGGCTTTTCCTTGGCCGGGTCCACGTCCCGCAAGGGTTTGAAGACCACGTACTCGAAAGGAAGGTCCATGATGGGCAGGCACTTGATGAAATCGGCCACCAGCTCCGGCGTCTTGATGTATCTCTCGCCGTAAAGAAAATTGTCCAGGGTTTCTTCCCTGAGGAACGGCCGGGCCTTTTTCAGCATCTCCCGTCCCTCGGCCGATTGTTCGTAGCCCGTGGACAGGAAGTGGCAGAAGCCGGCTTCGCCGCCGACAAAATCCTTGTACCTGGGGCCGAAGCCCAGGCCCACGCCTCCGCCGGGGCAGCCGAAGGTCTTGCGGTCGAACACGGCCGTGCGGCCCTTGGCGGCCGCGGCCAGCATGAACATGACGCACCCCCAGCCGCCTTCCTTGAACTGGCTGGCCTTCTCCGGCTTTTCGTCGGTCAAAAGGACGGCCACCGGCTCGTACTTTATCCTGGCCGCCTGCCGAATCCTGCTGTCCATAAATTTCCTCCCGGGTCACAAATCTGTTTTACCTGAGAATATTTCCCGATGAAATGATAGCGAAGCCGCGTCTTTCATGTCAAGCGAACCTCATTTTTGCCGATTTTTTTATTAATTCTCATACCGCGGTCTGAGAGATATAACCAAAAAATCATACTTTTGGCGTATGGACAAGGGATTGTTTTTCGTTTTACCCTGAGTCCAACGTGGTCATGGAGATAAGGGAGGAGACTTCAGTATGATCAAGTTTGCGGGAAGATTCCTGGTCGCTTTTCTGCTGATGAGTCTCGTGGCCGCGGCCGGCGCTCAGGCCCTGACCATTGATATCGATCCCGGCTCTGGCCTGTCCGGAAACGCGGCCGCCCTGGCCGCCTTCAACCAGGCCGCGAACCAGTGGGCGTCCCACTTTTCCGATCCGATCACGGTGACGATCAAAGCGGACTTAACCGATATGCACTCAACGACCATCATTGGCTTGACGAGCCCGGTCCTTCTGATGAGCGATTACAATACGATCCGCAACGCGGTGGTATCCGACGCCCTTTTGGATTGGGGAGACGCCATCGCGGCTGCTCTGCCCACTAAGGACCACTTCAGCGCCCTCGTGCCAACCGGCTTTGGCCTGGCCGATGGTCTCTATGGTACGAAGGCCGACTTGAAGGCCTTGGGTTTTACAGGATTGGACAGCACCTTCGGCCTCTCGGATGCGGATATGACCTTCAACAGCGGTTTCGCTTTTGATTATTATCGAGGAGATGGCATCACTCCGGGAACCATCGATTTCGAGACGGTGGCCGCGCATGAAATCGGCCACGTGCTTGGCTTTGTTTCTTCGGTGGATTTGGTGGAAGGCTATTTGAAAGCCGGCCAGACTTGGAACATCATCCCCTCCACTCTTGATCTCTACCGCTTTTGGGACGGGTCTTCCTACGATCCCGCCACTATCGCGGAGTTCACCACCGATCCCCGCAATCTCGTGCCCGGATACGCCGCGGTGTTCGACGATCTGACCCACGAATGGGCCATGTCCACGGGCGCGTACTACGGAGATGGTAACCAAGCCAGCCATTGGAAGGACAACGGCCTGACCGGCTTCCTCATCGGGCTGATGGACCCCACGCTGGCTTACGGCCAGATAATCAACCTGACTGAGGCCGACCTGCGCGCCCTGGACCTGATCGGCTACGACACCCGGCGCGTGCCCCTGCCCACCTCGATCCTGCTCCTGGGGACCGGCCTGGCCTGTCTTGCGATTTTCCAACGACGGTCCCAGACAAGGGCGGGCTCCGGCGCTTAAGCTTCCTAGCCTCTCATCTCGCCCGGCGGCGCCCTTCGAGGCGCCACGCTCCAGATTCTTAGGGGTCTATCTTCCAGCCGGCATCCGGTCTCAGCCGGACTGCGGGTTTTTTTGAAGAAGCAGGATCATGGCCGAGGAGAACAGGGTCAGGACGAAGGACCCGAGCCAGACCGGCAGGTAAGACCCGGTCGCGTCGTACACGTAGCCGGCCAGGACCGGGCCGATCATGCCTCCAGTGGCGGCCAGCCCCATGGACACGCCCAATAGGCTCCCCAAGGCGGCCAGGCCGAAATACTCCCTGAGAATCAGACCCCGGAGCGGCATGCTGCCTCCATAGCCCACCGAAAAACAGAATAAAAAGGGCACCAGCAGCCCGGGAACGCGCACCAGGGCAAAAGCCAACATGCCCAGGCCCATCAGGACGTGCGTGCTGAAAAGAACCCGGCGCTTGTCCAGCGTGTCCCCCAGCCAGCCGAAGCTGAACCGGCCGATGATGCTCACAAGGGGAATGGCCGCCGTGACCAGCCCGGCCCGGGTGCGGTCAAACCCCTGGGTGGCCAAATAGGGCATGACGTGCATCATCACCGCGTTCAGAATCAGCATCCGAACCGCCTCGGCCGCGTTGAAGTACCAGAAATTCCTGTTGCGGACGGCCGGCCAGAAAGCGGCGGGCCTGGCGTGGTTCGGCGGCCTTTTCCCCCCATTCGGCGGGGCTAGTTCCAGGCCTTCGGGCGCCCGGTCGCTCGGCCCGGGCCGATTGCGGATGACGAGGCTGAGGGGCAGGCCGATGACCAGGGCGCCGATGCCCAGCACCATGGCCGTGGTCCGCCAGGTCAGGACGTCGATGAGCCGAACCACGATCGGCACGAGCAGGCCGCCGGCGCCGAATCCGCAGGCCATGATGCCCAGGGCCTTGCCCAGGTTCTGCTGAAACCAGTTGGCCAGAACAGCGGTCAACACCACGCTGGTGCACCCGCCGGCCCCCAGCGACATCAGGACAAAGGCGCCGAAAAATCCAAGCAGGGAGTGGGTCTGGCTGAAGAGCAGGAGTCCGAGGCTGATGGTCGTAAAGCCAAAGGCCACCAGCCGTCGGGGGCCGAAGCGGTCCACCAGGAAGCCGGCGAAGAAGGCGAAAATCCCGATCTCGAAGCCGCGGATGGTGGAGACCAGGGAAACCTTGGTGTAGCTCCAGCCGAACTCGGCCACGACAGGCTGAAAAAAGGCGGTGAAATTCAGGGAGACCCCTCCGCTGACATAGGCGGCGATGAGGAAACAGGCCAGGACGATCCACCAGCCGTAATAGACCTTTTTATAAAAGGCAAGAACGCTCATGTCTTCAGTCATTCCGCCGGGCGCTTTTTAAGACCATAACAAAACTTCGGCTGCCGGTCGAATTCATTTTCGACGCGGAATCCCGTGTTCTAGACAGAGCGCCATAACTTTGCAGACCTGTGTTGCTCCTCGGCTCGTCGCTGCGGCGCACTGGAAAGTACGCCTCATTCCTCGCCCTCGTCGCGCCTTGGTCTGCTTTGTTCTGACGCTCTGTATGCGCATCGTTTTATGACGCTGTGTAGAGAACGGTCTCTTTTGCAGGGCGCCGGTTGCGGGACCGGCGTGAAAAAGGGCCGCGACCCGGTTCGGGTCCGCGGCCCTGGCGTGGGCTTGTTGATTTTAGCCGGGCGGGCGAGCGCTCGCGCCGGTGGCCTGGGTTATCGTCCTCCGCCCGTGCCTTGGAGTCTGGGATCGAGGAGGTCGCGCAGGGCGTCGCCGAGCATGTTGAAACCGAAGACGGCGATGCTGATGGCCACGCCCGGGAAGATGGCCAGGCCGGGCGACTGAAGCATGTAGTTCAGGCCGTCGCCGCTGAGCATCCGGCCCCAGGACGGCGCCGGCGGCGGCACCCCGAAGCCCAGGAAGCTGAGCGAGGCCTCGGCCAGGATGACGTTGCCCAGTCCGAGCGTGGCCAGCACAATAATGGGGGCCGCGACATTAGGCAGGATGTGGTAGATGATCACGACCCACTGCTTGCAGCCCACGGCCCGGGCGGCCAGCACGTACTCGCTTTCCTTGATGGCCAGGACCGAGCTGCGGATGACCCGCGAACTGCCGGAGAAGCCGGCTATGCCCAAGGCCAGGATGACGTTGACCGTGCCCGGCCCGAGGATGGCCATGATGGTGAGCATGATGACCAGCCAGGGAAAGGACATCATGGCGTCTACGAAGCGCTGGATGACCGTATCCACCTTGCCGCCGATGTAGCCCGACATGATGCCGATGACGGTGGCCAGCAGCATGCTGAGGCCGATCGCGCCCCCTCCCACGGTGAGGGAGACCCGCGATCCATAGATGATCCGGCTGAAGACGTCGCGGGCCAGGGCATCCGTGCCGAAGATGAACTCCCGGCTGGGGGGCAGCACGATT
>Ga0315282_10004452_pt1 | contig 24449 bp, 21 predicted proteins | sample YL17G07_20_MG_FD_203693 | JGI IMG/M metagenome (GOLD analysis project Ga0315282, IMG submission 203693) | Sediment microbial communities from Yellowstone Lake, YNP, Wyoming, USA - YL17G07_20 | ecosystem: Environmental > Aquatic > Freshwater > Lake > Sediment | place: USA: Wyoming | collected... | reverse complement strand
TGGGATGGGTCCTCCGGATGGTCTATGGCTGGTGGCGACGGGAGTCGGCCGAACGGGCAGCGGCGCGCGTCGTCGCCGAAGCCCAACGGGAGGCCGAGCGCATCCAGAAGGAGGCCGGCGTCGTCGCCAAGGAGGACACCTTCCGTCGCCGGGAAGAGTTCGAGGGGGAAATGCAGGAAGGTCGCACCGAACTGCGCCGGTGGGAACAGCGCCTCAGCCGCCGGGAGGACGGCCTGGACAGCAAGGTGGACCTCCTCAACAAGAAGGAGCAGCAACTGGAGGAGTCGGGCCGCGAACTCACTCGTCGGGTCTCCCAGGTCTCCCAGCGCGAACAGGAGGTCGCCCGCCTCCAGGACCAGGCCAGCCGCGACCTCCAGCGCATCAGCGGCCTGAGCACCGAGGAAGCCAAACGCGTCCTCCTGGACCGGCTCTCCCGGGAACTGGAAGAAGAGCGGGCCGAACTCGTCCGTAAGTCCGCCGAAGCCGCCCAGGAGGAAGCGGACCGCGCCGCCACCACCATCATCTCGACGGCCATCCAACGCTGCGCCGCCGACCACACCGCCGAGAACGTCGTCTCCACCATCGACATCCCCAGCGACGACATGAAAGGGCGCATCATCGGCCGGGAAGGCCGGAACATCCGCGCCTTCGAGAAGGCCACCGGCGTGGACGTCATCGTGGACGATACCCCGGGCGTGGTCGTCGTCTCCGGGTTCAATGGCGTCCGGCGGGAGATCGCGCGTCGCGCCCTGGAGAAACTCATCGTCGACGGTCGCATCCACCCGGCCCGCATCGAGGAGGTGGTCCAGGCCACGGAGAAGGAGATGGAGCAGATCATCCAGGAGGCCGGCCGCCAGGCCGCCCTCGAGGTGGACGTCCGCGGCCTCAACCCCAAGGTGGTGAACCTGCTGGGTCGGCTCCGCTTCCGCACCTCCTACGGGCAGAACGTGCTCCAGCACTCCGTCGAGGTCGCCCTCCTCACCGGCGCCCTGGCCGGGGAACTGAACCTGGACGTCCAGGTGGCCAAGCGCTGCGGGCTCCTCCATGACATCGGGAAAGCCACTGACCAGGAGCAGGAAGGCGGTCACCCCGAACTCGGCGCCGACACTCTCCGTCGCTTCCAGGAGCGGCCCGAGGTCATCGACGCCGCTGCCGGCCACCACGCCGATGGCGCCATCGCCGGTTCTATCTTCACCACGCTGGTCGCCGCCGCCGACGCCATCAGCGCCTCCCGACCGGGTGCCCGGCGGGAGACCCTGGAGCACTACATCAAGCGCCTGGAGCGCCTGGAAGCCATCGCCGGTGGTTACCCCGGAGTGGAGAAGTCCTACGCCATCCAGGCCGGCCGCGAACTGCGCGTCATCGTCAGCGCGGACAAGGTTCCCGACAACCACCTGGCCAAGCTCTCCCGGGACATCGCCAAGGACGTGGAACGGGAGTTGACCTACCCGGGCGAGGTCAAGGTCACCGTCATCCGCGAAACCCGGGCCGTGGACTACGCCCGCTGACGCGGGCCGTCACCCGCCCCCGGTACGGAGAAGGCACCGGTGCACATCCTCTTCATCGGCGACATCGTGGGGAAGCCCGGCCGCGAGGCCGTTCGCCAGCTCCTCCCCGCGTACCGCCGCGAGCGTCCCCTTGACTTCGTGGCCGCCAATGCCGAGAACGCGGCCGGGGGCTCCGGCCTGGCTCCCGCCCTGGCGGCGGAGCTGTTTGCTGCGGGCATCGACTGCCTCACCATGGGTGACCACGTCTTTCGCCGGCGGGAGATTCTCCCCCTGCTTCAGACCGAGGAGCGCCTCATCCGCCCGGCCAACTACTCAGCCCGGGCCGCGGGTAAGGGTGTCACCCTCCTTCGCGCCGCCGGGGGCACAGTAGCTGCTGGCCCGGCCGCCGCCGGCTCAGGTCTCGCCGGGACACCCGTCGCCGTCATCAACCTGGTGGGTCGAACCTTCATGGCGCCGGCCGACTCCCCCTTCGACGCCGTCGACCGCGCCCTCAGCCTCCTGGCCGGCTCCGCCCGCGTCATCCTCGTCGACTTCCACGCAGAGGCGACCAGTGAGAAGGTCGCCATGGGTCGCTACCTGGACGGCCGGGTCACCGCCGTCGTCGGCACCCACACCCACGTCCCCACTGCCGACGAGGTCGTGCTTGCCGGCGGCACCGCCTACATCACCGACGTGGGGATGACGGGCCCGCACGGGGGCATCATCGGTCGGCGGGCCGACCGTGTCCTCGAGGCCCTCCTCACCCAGATGCCCACGCGTTTCGAGGTCGCCACCGGTGACGTTCGGCTCAATGCTGTGCTCATCGAGGCCGACGGCGACAGTGGCCGCGCCTCCGCCATCTGTCGAGTGGCGCTTCGCCTCGAAGGGCCCGTGGCCGAGGCAGATGCCCGCGAAGCGGGCGCGGAAGAGGTGGTGGGAGCACCATGAGCGCCGAAAACCCCATCCCTGAGGTGCGCCCCCGGGCGCCCTTCGACCCCTCGCGCGTGCCCCCGGACACGGCCCTCCGGCCCGAGGCCGCGGCCCCCCGCCGGGCTGCCGCCCCGGCGGCCAAGGCGGTCCCTGCCCTTCGGCCCCTGACCGTTTCCGAGGTCAATCGGCTCATCAAGGACACCCTGGAGACCGCGTTCCCTTCGCTCTGGGTCGTGGGTGAGGTCTCCAACCTTCGTCGGCCGCGGTCAGGCCACGTCTACCTCACCCTCAAGGACGACCGCGCACAACTACGCGCTGTCCTTTGGTCCGGCGTCGCTCGCCGCCTTCGCTTCCAACTCACGGACGGGCTGGCCGTGCTCGCCCGGGGTTCCATCACCGTCTACAGCCCGCGAGGCGAGTACCAGCTGGTCATCGAGCGGGTGGAGCCGCGGGGCATCGGCGCCCTGGAACTGGCCTTTCAGCAACTGAAGGAGAAGTTGCAGCGGGAGGGGCTCTTCGACCCGGCCCGGAAAAGGCCGCTCCCCCCCTTCCCCACGCACGTCGCTGTGGTCACCAGTCCTACCGGTGCTGCCATCCACGACATCCTCACCGTCATCCGCCGACGGTTCCCGCCACTGCGCGTCACCCTCTACCCGGTGCGGGTCCAGGGGGAAGGTGCGGCCCAGGAAATCGCGCAGGCCATCGCCGAACTCAATCGTCTCGGGGGTTTCGACGTGATGATCGTCGGCCGTGGCGGCGGCAGCCTGGAGGACCTCTGGGCCTTCAACGAGGAGGTCGTTGCCCGCGCCATCGCCGCCAGCCGCATCCCGGTCGTGAGCGCCGTGGGCCACGAGATTGACGTCACCATCAGCGACCTGGTCGCCGACCGCCGGGCCCTCACCCCCACCGAAGCCGCCGAACTGGTCACCCCCCGGCTCGACGAGGTGCTCGCCCGGCTGGAGGGGCTGCGCGGCCAACTGGCCCAGGCGCTTCGCCATCAGGTGACCGTGCTCGCGGGCCGGCTGCGCGAGGCCGGCGCGCGCCTTCGGCCCACGCGCCTCGTCGACCTGGTCAGGCTCAAGGAGCAGTACCTGGACGACCTGGCCGGTCGCTCGGCCCGGTCCATAGCCCTGCAGGCGGAGCGCGCCCGCGACCGTCTCCTGCGTGCCAACGTCCGGCTCCAGGGTCTGAGTCCCCTGGCCGTCCTCGGCCGGGGCTACAGCGTGACCCGCGAGCTGGCTACGGGCCGGCTGCTCGTCGATGCGGCCGGGGTCGCGACCGGCACCCGCATCGAAAGCATCCTCGCCCACGGCTTGCTCCGAAGCCGGGTCGAGGAGGTGAGGGCGAGACATCCTTTCGAAGACCTGGCCGCCGGGACCATTTCGGCGCGTGCCCGCGGCGCGGGCGCGGAAACCCCGGGAGAGGCCGGTTCGGAATCGAAGCGGCCGGAGGCCCCGAAGAAGTCAGAGACCCAAAAGCCGACGGACGCGGACGGGGCGGGAACCTGCGCGGAGGGTTGAGATGGCCAAGAAGAAGAACTTCGAAGAGTACCTGACGCAGCTGGAAACCTTAGCCGATGAACTGGAATCGGGCGACCTCCCGCTGGAAGAGGCGCTCAAGAAGTACGAGGAAGCCATCAAGGCCCTGCGCCTCTGCCAGGAGATGCTGAAGAAGGCGGAGCAGCGCATCGAGGTCCTGCTCCGTGACGCCGAAGGCAAGCTCGAAGCCCAGCCCTTTGCGCCTGCGGGCGAACCGGCGCCGGGAGGCGCTCCCGGGAGCCCCGACGAAGCCGAGGAGAAGTCCGACGAGTCCCCCTCCGAAGAGAGAAAGAACGGCGATGCCCCCGACAGGCTCTTCCGCCCGTAACGCCCGCCGGCCGACCCCCGACGAGCCGGAGACCTGGCTCGAGCGGGAACTCGCCGGCCGACGGGCCCTGGTCGAATCGGCCCTGGAGCGTTGGCTCCCCGGCGAAGACGAGGCGCCCACGCGGTTGCACGAAGCCATGCGCTACGCCGTGCTCGGTGGCGGCAAGCGCCTTCGCCCCATCCTCGTCCTCGCCGCTGCGGAGGCCTGTGGCGGAAGCCGCGAACGCGCGCTCCCCGCCGCCGTCGCCGTCGAGTTCGTGCACTGCTACTCCCTGGTTCACGACGACCTCCCGGCCATCGATGACGACGACCTGCGCCGGGGCCGACCGACCTGCCACCGGGCCTACGGCGAGGCGGTGGCCATCCTGGCTGGTAACGCCCTCCTCACCCTGGCCTTTGACCTTCTCGCCACCCAGGTGCCGGACAAGGGCCTGGCCGCAGTACTCGTCGGCGAACTGGCCCAGGCCGCTGGCCATCGGGGGATGATCGGGGGCGAGGTCACCGACATCCTGAGTGAGGGTACGGAGCCCTCCGTCGAACTCCTCGACTACATCCACCGGCGGAAGACCGCTCGCCTTTTCCGCGCGGCGGGCCGGTTGGGCGCCTTGTGCGCGGGGGCACGGGCCCAACACCTCCAGGCGCTGACCACCTATGGCGAACAGCTGGGGCTGGCCTTCCAGATTGCCGATGACATCCTGGACGTGACCTCCTCCCCGGGCGAACTGGGCAAGGCCACTCAGAAAGACCTGGCCCGCGGGAAGCTCACTTACCCGGGGCTGGTGGGCCTGGAGCGCGCGCGCCAGGAAGCGGTGAGGCTGGCGGAGGAGGCCGTAGCCTCCGTCAAGGAGTTTGGCGAGCGGGCGAGGCTGCTGGGGGAATTGGCTCGTTTCACCGTGAGCAGGAAGCGCTGAAGTGAGCGAGGCGAAGGACAGGCTGCTTGACCGGATTGATGGGCCTGCGGACCTGAAGCGTCTTCCGCGGGAAGAGCTGCCTCGGTTGGCGGCCGAGGTCCGGGCCCTCATCCAGGAGACGGTGGCCCAGAACTCGGGCCACCTGGCCAGCAACCTGGGTGTGGTCGAGCTGACCATCGCTCTGCACTACGTCTTTGACTTCCCCACTGACAAACTGGTCTGGGACGTGGGCCACCAGTGCTACACGCACAAGATCCTCACCGGCCGACGGGACCGCTTCGGGAGTCTGCGCCGCCGGGGTGGGGTCAGTGGCTTCCCCGCCCCCGACGAAAGCCCGTACGACACTTTTCTCGTCGGCCACAGCGGCACCTCGCTGTCCACCGCCCTGGGGCTCTTCCTCGCCCTGGAAGCCAAAGGCGAGCGCGGGCGCGTGGTCGCCGTCATCGGCGATGGCTCCATCGCCTCCGGGATGGCCCTCGAGGCCCTGAACCACATCGGCAGCCTGGGAGCCTCCGGCTCCCCTGGCCCGCGAGGCGAGGGGGGGACCTCCTCCAGGTCTGGTTCCGTGGGCCGACGGACGCCAGCAGGCCAAGAGGAGCCGCGCTCCCCTCTCCTCCTGGTCCTCAACGACAACCGGATGACCATCTCCCAGACCGTGGGCGCCCTGGCCAACTACTTGAGCCGACTGCGGGCCGCACCCCTCTACAACGAACTCAAACGGGAGGTGCGCACCTTCCTGGACGGCCTCCCCCTCGTCGGCCAGCCGGTGGGAAGCGTCCTGGAGTTCCTCAAAGACACCGTCCGCCACGCCCTCGTCTCGGGGCGGATGTTCGAGGACCTGGGGTTCCGCTACTTCGGGCCCATCGACGGCCACGACCTCAAGGTCCTGGTCTCCACCTTGCGGGAGATCCGGCGGCTGCGCGCCCGCACTCCGGGCACCCGCAAGCCCATCCTCCTCCACGTCATCACCGAGAAAGGGCGGGGCTTCACCCCCGCGAGCCGGGACCCCACCGCTTTCCATTCCTGCCCGCCTTTCGAGACCAGTGACGGGGAGGTCGTGCTCCGGGTGGGAAAGGGCGCCCGTTCCTACACCGACGCCTTCGCCGACGCCCTCCTCCAGTTGGCCGGCCAGGACCCGCGCATCGTGGCCGTCACCGCAGCCATGCCCACCGGTACGGGCCTGGCCCGCTTCGCCGAGGCCTTCCCCGACCGCTTCTACGACGTGGGCATCTGCGAGCAGCACGCAGTGGGCCTGGCCGCGGGCCTCGCCCAAGGCGGGCTTCGTCCCGTGGTGGCTGTCTACTCGACCTTTCTCCAGCGGGCGTGCGACCAGGTCTTTCACGACCTCTGCCTGCAGCGGGTCCCCGTGGTGCTGGCCATTGACCGGGCCGGCCTGGTTCCGGGCGACGGGCCGACCCACCAGGGGCTCTACGACATCGGCTGGCTTCGTCCCTTCCCCGGCCTCACCCTCGCCGCCCCCAAGGACGGCGTGGAACTGGCGGCGCTTCTGGCCTGGGCCCTCCGCCAGCCCGGGCCTGTGGCCCTCCGCTACCCCAAGGCCCCGCTCCCGCCCGGAGACCTCTTCCCGGCTTCCTCCTCGCCCGTGGAAGCCGGTCGGGCCGAAGTGCTGGCCGAGGGGGCCGATGTGGTGCTTGTCGCCTATGGCGGAGCGGTGGAACAGGCGGCCCGCGCCAGGCAGCTTCTCCTGGCCGACGGCATCGACGCGGGTCTGGTCAACGCCCGCTTCGCCAAGCCGCTCGATGAGGAGAGGCTGGGAAAGTGCTTGGCCGAGGTGCCGCTGGTGGTTACCATAGAGGATGGAGCGCTTGCCGGCGGCTTCGGCTCGGCGGTGGCTGAACTGGCGACGGGCATCGGCCGACGGGGTGAACTTCTCGCCCTGGGCGTCCCGGACGTGTTCCTGGAGCACGGGAGTCGGGAAGAACTGCTTCAGGAGGTCGGCCTGGATGGGCGGGGCATCGCCCGGTCCGTCCAGGAAGCCCTGGCGCGTGTTCGCTCCGGGAACCAGGTCTCCCATCCGGCCGACGCAGCCTCAGGGGGTGCTCTGGCGAAATCGGCCCGGAGAGGTGCCACCTCTCCGGGCGTGCTGCCGCCCGGTTTCGAGGACCAGCAGGAGCCTCGGCCATCCGTCGGTGAGGGGTCAAGGCCCGCGACGCGGGAACGAGGGAAATGAAGAACGGCCGGGTCCTCCTCGTCGGTGATGGTTCCCGTCAGCCCGTCCGCCGCGCCGCTGGGGAGCTGGCGGCCCGGCTGAGCGGGCGGGCGGAGGTCGTCGCCCAGCATCTCGCCTTGAGTCAGCCCGTCCCGGAGGTGGAGGTTGACCTGGCTATCGTGCTTGGTGGCGATGGGACCATGCTCTGGGCGGCCCGGGCCCTCGCACCGCGGGGTGTCCCCCTCGCCGGTGTCAACACGGGGAAGTTCGGCTTCCTGGCTGCTTTCTCGCTGGAGGGGATAGTGAAGGAGCTGCCCGAGTTGCTCGATGGGACCCGCCGGGCGGCAGAATGGCTCATGCTGGAGGTGCAGACCGCCGGGGCAGCGGGTGAGTTCCGCAGCCTGGCCCTGAACGACGTGGTCCTCACGGGGGCGCAGCCCGCGCGCATGGTCCTCATCGGACTGGCCGTGGACGGAGAGCCGGTGACTACGTATGCCGGCGACGGTCTTGCCGTGTCCACGCCGGTCGGCTCGACGGCCTACTCGCTCTCCGCCGGCGGCCCCATCGTGAACCCGCTTCTGGACGCCATGGTCGTCACCCCCATCTGCGCTCACTCCCTGAGCAACCGCCCACTGGTCGTCCCGCCCGAAGCGCACCTCACCATCACCCTGGCCGGCCGGGCCGAGCGGGGCATCCTCACCGCTGACGGTCAGGAGGCGACGGCCGTCGCCCCGGGCGAGGCTGTTCACGTCCGCCGGGCTGACGTGCGGGCCCGGGTCTTCAACACCGCCTCACGGACCTACTACGAGACCCTGCGCGACAAACTTGGCTGGGGAGGTCAACCCAACTATGCCCAAGGTGCGAGTGCTGACTGAATACTGCAAGGGCTGCGGCCTGTGCGTCAGCGTCTGCCCGGTGGAGGGGCTCGAGTTCTCGGACGAGCTGACCTCGCTGGCCGTCTACCCACCCAGGCAGAAGGCCGACGTCCGCTGCACCGGCTGTCTCGGCTGCACCCTCATCTGTCCGGACGCCGCCATCGAGGTGATCGACGTGGAGGAAACCAGTGAGCTCCAGGTCAACCGCGCCACGGCCCGCCGCGCGAGGTGAGGTCGGGTCGGCCGCCAGCAGAAGAGCCACGGCAACCGGGGGAGGTGTCCCGGCGGTCGACGCGGAGGCCATTCCCGCCTCCGACCCCCGACCCCACCGCCTCCCCGCAGGCCAGCGCGTCCTGATGACGGGAAATGAGGCTGCGGCCGAGGCTGCCATCAGGGCCGGCTGCCGATTCTACTTCGGCTACCCCATCACGCCCCAGAACGAACTCACCGCCTACATGGCGCGGGAGATGCCCCTCGCCGGCGGCACCTTCATCCAGGCCGAGAGCGAACTGGCCGCCATCAACATGGTCTACGGGGCCTCGGCAGCGGGTCGGCGCGCCATGACCAGTTCCTCCAGCCCGGGCATCAGCCTGAAGCAGGAGGGCATCAGTTACCTGGCCGGGAGCGAACTGCCCGCCGTCATCTTGAACGTGCAGCGGGGCGGGCCGGGGCTGGGTGACATCAGGGTGGCGCAGAGCGACTACTTTCAGGCGACCCGTGGCGGCGGCCACGGCGACTACCGCACCATCGTCCTCGCCCCGGCCGGCGTCCAGGAGATGGCCGACTTCGTGATGCTCGCCTTCCACCTTGCCGACAAGTACCGGAACCCGGTGCTGGTGCTCGCTGATGCGCAGTTGGGGCAGATGATGGAGCCGCTGGCCTTCGCCGACCTGAACGAGGAGCCACTGCCTCCCAAGGACTGGGCCCTCACCGGGGCCCGCGGGCGGCCCTCCCGCATCGTGAAGTCCTTCTACTGGCTCCCGGGAGACCTGGAGGTCTTCAACCAGAGACTGGCAGAGAAGTACGCCCGCGTCCAGGCGGCGGAGGTGCGCTACCAGGCGGTTTCCTGTGACGACGCCCGCTGGGTGCTGGTGGCGTACGGGGCTTCGGCCCGGGTGGCGAAACAGGTCGCGGTCGAGGCCCGCCGGCAAGGCGAGCCCGTGGGTCTCTTTCGCCCCATTTCCCTCTGGCCCTTCCCCAGCCAGGCGCTGCGCGAGCTGGCGGAGCGGGTGCGGGGCTTCCTGGTGGTGGAAATGAGCCTCGGGCAGATGGTGGAGGACGTGAGGCTGGCGATAGAAGGCGCGGCGCCCGTGGCCTTCTTCGGGCGGACGGGTGGGGGCATACCCACCGCTGAGGAGGTGGCCCGGGAGCTTCGCCGGCTCCGTTCGGCCGCGGGGCGGGAGAAGTAGGGATGCCAGCGAGCTACCAGCGCCCGCGAAGCCTGAAGCCGGTGGTGACCCATTACTGTGGCGGCTGCGGCCACGGCGTCGCCCACAAGTTGCTGGCCGAACTCATCGACGAGATGGGCATCGGCGAGCGCACCATCGCTCTCGCGCCGGTGGGCTGTGCCGTCCTCCTCTACTGCTACCTGGACGTCGACTGCAGCGAGGCCGCCCATGGCCGCACGCCCGCTGTGGCCACCGGGCTGAAGCGGGCCCGACCCGACTGCATCGTCATCAGTTACCAGGGCGACGGGGACCTCGCCGCCATCGGCACCGCCGAGATCATCCACGCCGCCAACCGCGGCGAGAACTTCACTACCATCTTCATCAACAACGCCGTCTACGGGATGACGGGTGGGCAGATGGCCCCGACCACGCTGGAGGGCCAGCGGACGGCCACGACCCCCTTGGGCCGGCGCTCCGCGACGGAAGGGCCGCCGCTGCGGGTCTGTGAACTGCTGGCCAACTTCGAGCGGGTCGCCTACCTGGCCCGCACCACGGTCACCAGTCCCCGGGCCGTGCGGGTGACGCGGCAGGCCATCAAGCGGGGCATCGAAGCGCAGGCGGAGGGTCGGGGCTTTTCCCTCATCGAAATCCTGGCCCCCTGTCCGACCTACTGGCGGCTGGCCCCACTTGCATCTTTCACCTTCATCGACGAGACTATGACCAAGACCTTCCCGCTGGGCGTGTTCCGGGACTACGGGAGCGGCTGAGGCGCCACCCGGGAGGCGGCTCGATGCAGCATGACATCATCATCGCTGGCTGGGGCGGTCAGGGGGTGTTGCTCCTGGGGAGGCTCCTGGCCCGGGGTGCCCTCGCCTTAGGTAAGCAGGTCACCTACTTCCCTTCCTACGGCACCGAGGTGCGCGGGGGCACGGCCAACTGCCACGTCAAGGTGGCCGACGGCGAGATCTACTCACCCCTCGTCGAGCACCCCAGCGCCCTGGTGGTGATGAACCAGCCCAGTTACGACCGCTTCCGGGCTTCGCTCACCCCCGCGGGCTGGCTCCTGGCCAACGGCACCGTGACGAGGCTCGCGGCCGCTGACGCCGAGCGGGAGCGTTCCCTGGCCATACCGGCCACCGAGGTGGCGGGCAGCCTGGGCAACCTGGTGGTGGCCAACATGGTGATGTTGGGGGCCCTGAACGAAGTGCTGCGGCTTATGCCTGAGGAGATTATCGAGCGCTGTCTGGCGGAGGAACTGGGCGCGGGTAAGGCCGGTCTCCTCCCGGTCAACCTCCAGGCTCTGGCGGCCGGGGCCGAGGCCGTCCGCCAGCGCACGGCCGCCTCCTGACGAGAGGCGCTCCCGGCGTCGGCGGGCCAACTCGTGCGTCGTGGCGAAGGAGCTTCGCTACGTCGCGGAGCAGCAGAAGGTGGGCTGAAGCATGGCGCAGTTGGGTCGAATCCTGGGCGACTACCAGCTCCTGAACGAACTGGGCCGGGGCGGGATGGGCGCCGTCTACAAGGCCAACGACTACCGCCGGGACCGCATCGTAGCCATGAAGATACTCCCCGGCGAACTCGCCTACACCCGCACCTTCATGCAGCGGTTCGAGCGGGAGATCGAAACCCTCCGGCGCCTCCGCCACCCCAACATCGTCCAGATGTACGACGTGGGGGAGGTGGAGGAGCTGCGCTTCTACTGCATGGAGTACGTCGACGGCGGGTCGGTGGAGAAACGGCTCGAAGTCGAAGGCCGCTTCCCCCTGGCCGACGCCGTGGACATCGCCCACCAGATGGCGGAGGCCCTGGAGTACGCGCACGCCCAGGGCGTCGTCCATCGGGACATCAAGCCGGCCAACATCCTCCTCAGCCGCGACGGGACGACCAAGCTCACCGACTTCGGCGTCGCGAAGGTCGTGGAGGCGACCCAGGCCACCGTCACCAGTGGCATCGTGGGGACCATCGAGTACCTGGCCCCCGAGCAGGCCACCGGCGGAGTCATCACCCCGGCCACCGACATCTACTCCCTGGGCGTCACCCTCTACGAGATGGTGACCGGTCAGCCACCCTTCCAGGCCGAGACCCCCTCCCAGATCCTGAACAAGCAGCTCCACTCCCTCCCGGAACAGCCGAAGTTTCTGCGGCCGGAGATCCCCGACCGGCTCAACAACCTCATCCTGAAGATGCTGGAGAAGCAGCCGGAGCGACGCATCTCCTCCGCCCAGGCCCTCAAGCGCGAACTGGAGCGGGTCAAGGTCGAACTGGCCCTCGTCGCCCGACCGCTGTCCGTGGAAGCCCTCCGGCGGGAGCGAGGCTGGGAGCAATGGCTTCCGCTCGGCATGGGCCTGGCCCTCCTCATCGTGGTGGCTGTCCTCCTCTACCGCTCCCTTCGGCCGAGTACCGCGGAGGAACTGTTCGCTGAGGCCCAGCAGGCCTCTGCCAACCATAAGTACAACGTTACTCTGGAGCGCATCGACGAACTGCGGACCCGCTTCCCCAATAGCCCGCTGCTCGCCGACCTGGAGCCCCTGGAAGAGCAGGCCCACGAGCGGCTCCCCGTTGTGGAGGCCTACACGGAGCACGGTCGCGAGGTCACCATAAAGGAACTCAGCGCCCGCGGGGAACTGCGCCGGGCCACCAGCAACTTCGCCAATGGCGAGGTGGAACTGGCCTTGGCGCGCTGTCACCTCATCCTCCAGTTCTACGGCGACTTCCCCCAGTACGTCGCGGGCGCCCAAAAGTTGATGCAGGAGATCGAGCGCGACCAGAAGCGTGCCGCACCCCCGGCGAAGGCGCCGGACGCGTCCACCCCAGCGACCAGCGCGGAAGGAGCCGCCCCATGATCCGTGGGCCTGCTGTCGCCGGGCAGTTCTACCCCGCACGAGCGGCCCGGTTGAAAGCGGACGTCACCGACCTCCTCGACCGGAGCCAGCCGCCCAGGGAAGCCCTGGCCGTCGTCGTCCCCCACGCCGGCTACGTCTATTCCGGACCCGTGGCCGGGGCGGTCTACGGGCGGGTGAGCATCCCGGAGACGGTGGCCCTCCTGGGGCCGAATCACACTGGGCGCGGGGTACCCGTCTCCGTCTGGCCCGGCGGCGCTTGGCGGACGCCGCTGGGCGACGTGGAGGTGGACGAGGCCTTTGTCGCCGCGCTCCTCGAGCGCTTTCCCCCGGCTGCCGGTGACGAGTCCGCCCACATGCTCGAGCATTCCCTGGAAGTGCAGCTCCCCTTCCTTCAGGTGCTTCGGCCGGAGGTCAGGATTGCACCCATCATCCTCTCCGTCGATTCCCTGACCACCATCCTCCGCCTGGGCGAGGCCCTCGCCGAGGTCGTCGCCGCTCACCCCTGCGCCGTGCTCCTCGTCGCCTCGACCGACATGACCCACTTCCAGCCCCAGGAGGTCGCGGAGCGCTACGACAGGCTGGCCCTCGACCGGGTGCTCGCCCTTGACCCCGAAGGCCTCTGGCAGGTGGTCCTGGAGAATGACATTTCCATGTGCGGCTACATGCCCACGACGGCGGTGCTGGCCTGCGCCCGGGCCAGGGGGGCGGCCTCGGCCGAACTCGTCCGCTACGAGACCAGTGGCGACCGGACGGGCGACCGCGGGAACGTGGTCGGCTACGCCGGGGTCATTGTGGGCGCCCGCTCTGCGGGCACCGCGGCCGGCCCGCGAGGCTCCTGACCAGATTGGTGGGCCGCCGGGCTGCAGTTTTTGACAAATCGTCGAGGGGGGCGCGGGCACCGAGGTTGGCGCAGGCACCGAGGGTGGCACGGGCCCCCGCAAAGCGGATGCCCGTGTCTCTCATGCGGGTGCTCGTTCCGCGGAGGCGAACGGTCGTGCCGCTCATGGTTCCATCCTTCAGCCGCACCATTTGGTGGTCCGGGCGCCGAAATGGGGCAAAATAAGGCGGTGGGACGGGGCTCCTTGAGCCGATCAAGGAAACAAATCGGCGCGGTCCCGCACGGAAATCACTGAGCAAAAACAAGGCCTGCAGGCGAGAAGGCGGGATGCGTGGCTCCTTTTGGCATTCCCGTTGCACAAGAGTGGACAGGAGGTAAAAGAGTGGCCGGTCCGAAGGCATGGACCTCCGTGGTCGGCAGAGATTCGTGGCGGCCTTCTGTAAGCCAGTGCCGGGGGTATGGCGGTGCCCCCGAGCGCACTGGGGGCGCGGGGATAAGGCCGCCACGATCTTTTTCTGCCCCCGGGTTTTCTCGCCGCTGCGGTGTGGCCTGCGGTTTTTCCCTTGACAAGGGCTTGATTGCTCCCGTATGAGCAAGGGAGGTAGCGCACCGGGTGGACCGGGCGTAGGTAGCCGGACGCGCAGGGATGCATCTGCTGCGGGGTCAGGGGCCGAGGAAAGCGAGGAGGTCTGTGATGCGGACGGTGGCGCTGATAGGAATAGTGGTGCTGGTCGGCTTTGTCGTCGCGGTCGGTTGCACGACCACGGAGAAGGGCGCGCAGGCTGGCACTCAGTATGACACCAAGTACGATGTCCAGTCCCAGAGCTACAAGCCCGTGAGCCAGCCGGCAACCCAGAAGGCGCCCGAGGAGGCCCCGAAAGCGGAGCAGGCCCCCAAGACCGGTGGCACCACACCCAAGTGAGGCACGGCCGCGCTCAATAGTCGTCGGCCGCGGGCGTAGGCGCGCGGCTGACACGGCACTTCTCGGGGCGAAGAGGCTTTTTGGGTCAAGACGGCTCTGACTCCCGGCCGATGTCTGTGCAGGACGTGGGGAGGCGGAAAGCGCGCGGCCCAGGGTCGAGGGGAGGGTTCGCCAGAGGAACAGAGATGCCCAAGAAGAGAGAACCCACCAAGCACCGTCCACGTGGGGGCCTGACCGGTGCTCGCCGGAGCCGGGTGGCGGCCATCCGCCAGGAGGTTGAGCAGGGCACCTACGAGGACGAGCAGAAACTCCGCATTGCCCTCGACCGGATGATCGACCGGCTCCTGGAGCGAAGCAAGCGGTAAGAGAGAGACCCCGCAGGCCCAGTTTGCTCCCAGCCCTCAGCACTCTCAGTTTCGGCCCTTTCCCGGCAGAAGCACAGTTGCTGCTCTTCTCCGTGTTCTCCGGAACTCTCACCCTCGGCCGGCGTTTACCTGTGTAGGTTCGCTCCCTGGCGGCGCTCTTTTGTCTTGACCCTGGGCTCTCTGCCCGTTCATAATGGCGACTGGTGGTCCTGAGATCCGTCTTGGAGGAGGGTGGGTGATGCCTACGCGGCGGGAGTTTCTCCTTTCGCTGTTGGCCACCGCGGTCCAGGGGGGTCTCGTTTGGGCGCAGGCGCGCACGTGCGGGCCGCCACCGCCGGCCACGCCGCAACGGCGGGCTGGCGGCGAGAGTTTCCCGCCCCTCCCACTCCCGGCGACGCCCATCCGTCGGACGGAGCGTAAGCGTCCGCCCGCTCCCCCGGCCCTGGTCGGGAAGGTCGCGCTCGGGCCGCTGAAGTGGACCACCGACCAGAAGGGGCAGCGCACGTCCTACCGGGACTGGATGACCGACCCCGCGGACATGGTCAACCTCCTGGACTGGACCGATAACCAGCTGGGCATCCGCTACCGGTCGGTGGAGGTGGAACTGGAGAAGTTCTCCTTCGACCCGACCGAGATCCCCGTCCTCTACGCCACCGGACACGACAGCTTCCAGTTCACGGACGAGGTGCGGGCCAAACTCGCCCAGTACCTCATGGACGGGGGCTACCTCATCGGTGACGCCTGCTGCGGCGCCAAGGCCTTCGCCGACAGTTTCCTCGCGGAGATGGCGGCCGTGTTCCCCCAGCGGCCTCTCTTCAAGTTGCCTCAGGACCACCCCCTCTTCCGCTGCTTCTACCCGGTCGGTAGCGTCACCTATCAGGCGGAGGGGAAGGGTTCCTACTCGGGCTTTCCCGAGTTCCTGGGCCTGAGCATTGGCTGCCGACTGGCCGTCTTCTTCTCGCCGGTGGACCTGAGTTGTGGCTGGGACGGACACACCCACCCGACGGGTGCGCGCATCCTCCCCGACGGCGCCCGACCCATCGGCGCCAACCTCATCACCTACGACCTGGCCAACTACCAGTTGGGTCGCTTCCTGAGCACCCAGAAGCAGTACTTCCAGCGGGGGGAGCGCACCCGCGACGAGTTCGTCTTCGGCCAGGTCATCCACGGGGGCGACTGGGACCCGGACCCGGGCGCGGTGGCCAACCTGCTCCGGACCGTCACCACCAACTCCACCATGGAGGTGCAGTTCACCCGCGAGGACGTGGACCTGCGCACGATGGACACCTTCCGCCATCATTTCCTCTACCTCACCGGGCACCGCGACTTCGCGCTCACCGATACGGAGGCGAAGGCCCTGCGGGGCTTCCTCCTCGGCGGCGGGATGCTCCTCGGGGACGCCTGCTGCGGACAGCGGAGCTTCGACGCTGCCTTCCGCCGGGAACTGGCCCGGGCCATCCCCGAGGCGACGCTCGCACCGCTCGACCTCAGCCACCCGCTCTTCTCCGCCCTCTTCCGGGTCACGAGCACCCGGGCCACCGACTACCTGCGCGCGCGGGGGACGGACTTGGCCGCGCCCGAACTCGAGGTCCTGTCCGTGGGCGGGGAGCTGACCGTCATCTACAGCCGCTATGACCTGGGCTGTGGCTGGGAGGGTGTGGAGCACCCCTACGGGGAAGGCTACCAGAGCGAGGGGGCCTTGGCCCTCGCCGCCAACACCCTCATCTATGGCATGACCCATTAGGACACCTGTGGGAAGGCATACGGAGACCATCACCTTGGAGCCTGTGAGCGTCAGTCAGAAGAACCGGGAAGTCCAGGTCATCGAGCAGTTGGGCAAAGCCAAGGAGTTGATGCTCCGGGAAATCCACAAGGTCATCATCGGCCAGGATGACGTCATCGACGAGATCCTCATCTGCATCTTCTGCCGGGGTCACGGGCTGGTGGTGGGGGTGCCCGGGCTGGCGAAGACGCTCATGGTGCACACCATCGCCCGGGTGCTCAAGCTGCGCTTCAGCCGCATCCAGTTCACCCCCGACCTCATGCCCTCCGATATCACCGGCACCGACATCATCGAGGAGGACCGCTCCACCGGAAAGCGGGTCATGCGCTTTGTCCGCGGGCCGGTCTTCGCCCAGATGATCCTCGCTGACGAGATCAACCGCACCCCGCCCAAGACCCAGGCCGCGCTCCTCCAGGCCATGCAGGAGTACCAGGTGACCGCGGGCGGAAACACCTACGACCTGGAGAAGCCCTTCTTCGTCCTGGCCACCCAGAACCCCATCGAGCAGGAGGGCACCTACCCGCTCCCCGAGGCCCAGCTGGACCGCTTCATGTTCTGCCTCTACATTGATTACCCCACGCGCGAGGAGGAGCGGGCCATCATCAAGACCACCACGAGCGACATCGTGGGTGAGCCCCAGGCGGTGCTCAGCGGGGCCGACATCCTCCGCGCCCAGCAGATCATCCGTCGGCTCCCCACGAGCGACCACGTGGTCAACTACGCGGTGGAGATGGTGCGGGCCACCCGGCCCGGGGAGGCCCAGGCCCCCGAGTTCATCCGCGATTGGCTCTCCTGGGGTGGAGGTCCGCGGGCGGCCCAGTACCTGGTGCTGGGGGCGAAGGCCCGGGCTGCCTTCGCCGGCCGCTTCAACGTCAGCTGCAACGACGTCCGGGCCGTGGCCAAGCCGGTGCTCCGCCATCGGCTCTTCACCAACTTCAATGCCGACGCCGATGGCGTCACCCCGGACCAGATCGTCGACCGGCTCCTGGAGGTGGTGCCCGAGCCGCCGCCGGAGAGTTACTGACCTCAGGCCGGAACGAGGTGAGACAACAGGGAGAGGTCACCCGCTGTGGCCAAGAGGAGAACGAAAAGGGAGCCGCGAGGAAAGCCTGCGTCACCCGCCCGAAGGCGGGCGCCCGCGGCGCGAGCCCCCCAGGGACCCGCCTTCACCCTGGCCGAAGTCATCGCCGCCCTCAAGGGGGCGTCGCTGGTGCGCGAGGAGGAGGTGGGGACGGCCGCCGAAGCTGCGTCCCGCGGGCTGGCGGGGCTCCCGGCCGGCCTCTGGGACCGGTTGCGACGGGCCCGATTCTGCGCGAGGTCAACTGGGTCGATCGCCAGAAACTGGACGAGGCCGAAGCCGAGGTGGCCCAGACGGGCGCCCCGCTGGGGAAACTCCTCCTCGACCGCGAGCTCATCACCGCGGACACCCTGAGGACCGCCCGTCGCATCCAGGAAAAGACGGGCGAACCGCTCTGGCGGACGCTCATCAGCCTGAAGTCCATCCTCCCCAAGCAGCTCCTTGACCTCCTCCGCCAGGAGGTCTACCTCCCCTTCCTCGACTCGAAAGACGTCCGCCTGGGTGAGGCCCTCATGGAACTGCACCTCCTGACCCAGGCGCAGCTGGACGCTGGGCTCCGGCTCCGCCGGAAAACCAGCCGACCCTTCGGGGAGGTGCTCCTGGAGGCGGGCATCATCGACGAGATGCAACTGGCCCTGGGCTTCGGCCGCCAGCACCACGTGGACACGGTCGACCTCGCCGAGGCGCCGCCTGAACCGGAAGCCTTCGACCAGTTGCCCAACGAACTCATCCTGGAGAACCAGGCCCTCCCCATCCGGTACCGCCCGGCCGCTGTCACCCCCGAAGGCCCGGAACCGGCCGAACTGGTGGTGGCCTGTGCCGACCCGCAACGCATCAGTTTCGTCCGCAACCTGGGGGCCATCCTGGGGCTCACGGTGTCCCCGGTGGTCGCCCCCCGCACGCAGGTGGAGGAGGCAATCGCCATGGCAGTGCGTCGAACCCGGCCCCGGGCTGAAGCCCCGCTTCCGCTGGCGGCCGCGGGCGGCCCGGCGGAGCCCGAGGCCCGGCCCGCGCCGCCCACGCCCCCCAGCCCGTCGGCCGGCCGTCAGGCCGGGCGTGAACTCGCTGAGCAGCGTCCCATCGTCGAAGTGGTGGAATCCATCCTCCTCAATGCTGTCCGCGCCCGGGCCACCGATATCCACCTGGACCCCCAGGAGGACGGGCTCCGCGTCCGCTATCGCATCGATGGCGTCCTCCACGACGTCCTCGCCACACCCCCCGCCGCCACCAGTGGCATCATCATCAGGCTGAAGGTGCTCGCCGACATGGACATCGTGGAGCGCCGGCTCCCGCAGGACGCGCACCTTACCGTCACCCTGGCCGAGCGGCCGGTCAACATGCGCATGGCGACCGTCCCCACCGAGTTGGGCGAGAAGGTGGTGCTTCGGCTCATGGACGAGGCCCGGGTCATCACCGGGCTGGACAGGCTCGGCCTGGAGCCGAAGCAGCGGGAGGAGGTGGAGGAGTTCCTGCGGAAGCCGTACGGGATGCTCCTCGTCGTCGGCCCGGTGGGTAGTGGCAAGACCACCAGCCTCTACAGTTGCATGACGCAACTCAACTCCTCGGGGAAGAACCTGATGAGCGTCGAGGACCCGGTCGAGTACCGCCTGCCGGGAGCGAACCAGTTGCAGGTCTTCCGCCGCATCGGCTTCGACTTCGCCGCCGGCCTGCGGGCCATCCTCCGCCAGGACCCCGACGTCATCATGGTCGGGGAAATCCGCGACGACGAGACGGCGAGGACGGCGGTCCGCGCCGCGCTCACGGGCGTCTTCGTGATGAGCAGCGTCCACGCTCAGGACGCCGCGGCCACCATCGCCGCCCTCTTCCACTTCGGCGTCCCCGGCTTCCTGGCCAGCAGCGCCCTCGTCGGCGTCATCGCCCAGCGGCTGGTGCGCAAGGTCTGCCCGGAGTGCAGGATTGACTACAAGCCCGATGCGGCGCTGCTGCGCCAACTGGGCCTCCCGGCCACGGGCAAGGGTCGGCCCCGCGCCTTCTACCGGGGCGAAGGCTGCGAGCACTGCTTCCACACCGGCTACTACGGGCGGACCGGGATCTTCGAAGTGCTGCCCATGAGCGAGGAGGTCAAGGACCTGATCTACCGGGAGACGACCAAGGAAGTGCTCGGCCAGACGGCCCGCGACCTGGGGATGCAGAGCCTCCGGCAGAGCGCCCTCAACCGGCTCCTGGACGGAACCACCAGCGTCGAAGAGTACTTCCGGGTCATCTGGACCTGAGCGCCGCCGCCGGCCTCTGCCTGCGTCCCTCTCGTCAGACCGGAGCGACGGTCGCGGCTGGCCTCGGCGCTATTGGCCGAAGAGTTCCCGGACCTTGCGGGCCACCAGGCGACCTAACTTTCGGCAGCGCTCCTGGTAGAGGGGCTCCTCGGGGGCACGGGCGGAGACGGCCCCGAAGTGAAGGAAGGGCTGCCCGGCAGTGATGCCGCCGGAGTAGACGAGCATCCCGCGGACGAGCATGCCGGCGACGATGGTCATCTCGGCGAAACTCGCCCCCCCGCCTCCCGGCCAGCCCTGCGAGCAGAAGACCGCGCCCAGCTTCCCGGCCAAGGGATGGCGCTCCAGGTCCCCCGACTGCTCGTCGAAGAAGCGCTTCATCTGCCAACTGCACGTCCCCTCGTAGGTGGGTGAGCCGAAGATGACGGCCCGGCTCTCGCGGACGAAGTTCCAGTCCACCGCGTCCACGGTCATGAGGGCCGCCTCCGCCCCCTCGGCCTCGGCCCCCTCGGCCACCAGGCGGGCCATGGCTTCCGTGTTTCCGGTCCGGGAATGGTAGATGATGGCGACCTTCACCCTGCTCCCTCCCTCAAGAGCGTTTGCGCGGGGGCAACTCTCCACCTCTCACCGGAGCTCCTTGGCCTTGCCGCCGGCCGCGGTCTCGTGCGACCCTCTCAGTGGCTCACCACTAACAGGGCGATGAGGACCAGGATGACCACGGCGACCCCCACGACCACGCCCCAGATGAGCCGGGAGTCCCTCGGGGGCCGGCGGGTCCAGACCCGTGGGGGAAGCATTGCCCGCGGCTCCTCTTCCAGCCTCTCCAGCACTTCCGTCTCCCGGGACGAGCTGGCGAGGACGGGTGACCGCCCGGCCAGCACCCGCCGAACGTCCCCGACCACGTCCCGAGCCGACTGGTAGCGGTCCTTGGGGTCCTTGGCCATCATCTTCTCGATGACCTCGCAGGCGCCCGGGGAGAGCAACAGGTTCACCTGGTCGGGTGGGATGAGCGGCTCGCTGATGTGTTTGACCAGGATTTCGGCCGGGGTGTTCCCCTCGAAGGGTGGCTTCCCCGTGACCATGTGGTAGGCGGTGGCCCCCAGGGAGTAGAGGTCGGTGCGGACGTCGGCCTCGGCCTCGCCCCGGACCAGTTCTGGGGCCATGTAGTAGGGCGTACCCACGAGGTGGCCGTGGTGGGTGAGGTCGGCCGTCTGCTCCACCGACCGTTTGGCCAGGCCCAGGTCCGCCAGTTTCACCACCTTGTCCTTGGTGCTGAAGATGATGTTGCCGGGTTTGATGTCGCGGTGAACCAGCCCGCGGTCATGGGCGTGCTCGAGGGCGGTGGCCACCTGGAGCAGCACCCGCAGCGCATCCTGCTCCGAGAGTCTCCCCCGCTCCTGCAGGATTTCCGCCAGGGTCGGTCCCTCGACGTATTCCATGGCGAAGTAGTAGAAGCCCTCGGCCTCGCCCACGTCGATGCCCTGGACGATGTGGACATTGTTGAGCACCGCCGACATCCGCGCCTCGCGGAAGAAGCGCTCCAGGTACTTCTGGTCCTTGGCCAGTTGGGGAGAGAGGATCTTGAGGGCCACCGTCCTGTCCATGCTGATCTGCCTGGCCAGGTACACCGACCCCATGCCCCCCTGACCGATGAGGTCCAGGACCTCGAACCCCCCCAGGACGCGACTGGCTGGCCTGTCTTCCCCGAGCATCGCAAACTCCAGACGTCGGACGGTACGCCCAACGCTGCGCCTCGCGTCAGCCGCCACCCCCAGGATGGACTGGGCCTCACGCTCCGCCTGCTCGCACCGAGCCCGCTTCGCTCTCTGCCCCGCCCTGCGACCGACCCACCCGGTACACGCAGAACTCACCACACATGGTACAGGGGGAACCAGCGAGCGGCCCGTGCTCTCGACGGTACCGCTCGACCAGGTCCCGGTCAATGGCGAGCCGGGTCATGCCCTCCCAGTCCAACCGGCGTCGGCAGTCGCTCATCTCGTCGTCCCACCGGCGGGCGCCCGTGATACCCTTGGCCACGTCGGCGGCGTGGGCGGCGATGCGGGCGGCGACGACCCCGGCCCGCACCTCCTCCGGCCCCGGAAGCCCCAGGTGCTCGCTCGGCGTCACGTAGCACAGGTAGTCGGCCCCTGCGGCTGCGGCGAGGGCCCCGCCGATGGCCGCGGTGATGTGGTCGTAGCCGGGAGCGACGTCCGTCACCAGAGGCCCCAGCAGGTAGAGAGGCGCTCCGTCGGTCAGGGCCTTGGCCGTTCGCACCTGCGCTTCCACCTCGTTCAGGGGGACGTGCCCCGGCCCCTCCACCATCACCTGGACGCCCGCCCGGCGCGCCCGGCGGACCAGGTCGGCGATGACCACCAGTTCCCGCACCTGGGCCGGGTCTCCCGCGTCGGCAAGCGACCCGGGCCGAAGCCCGTCACCCAGGCTCAGCGTCAGGTCGTAGGAGCGCGCGATGTCCAGGAGGTCGTCGTAGCGCTCGTAGAGCGGGTTCTCTTCACCCCGCCGGCGCATCCACTCCCCGATGAGCATCCCCCCCCGGCTCACCACCCCACAGAGCCGAGGTCGGCGACGCAGCTCCGCCACCACCTCCCTCGTCACGCCCACGTGCACGGTGACGAAGTCCACGCCGTCCCGTGCCTGCTCCTCCACCGCGTCCAGGAGAGTCCCCGGCTCGACCGCAGCGACGTCATGGCGAGCGACGGCCTCAGCAAAGGCCTCGTACACGGGGACCGTGCCGAAGGGGACGGGGCAGGCTTCCCGGAGTGCTCGGCGAATGGCCGGGAGGTCGCCTCCCGTGCTCAGGTCCATGACCGTGTCCACACCAGCCGCCAGAGCAGCCCGCAACTTGGCCCGCTCCTGCGCCAGGTCCGCGACGGGGCCGGAGGTCCCGATATTGGCATTGGTCTTGGTGCGGAGGCCCTCACCGATGCCCCGGGGTGACGCAAGAGTCCGCATGGCGTTGGCCGGTATGACCACCCGCCCGGAGGCTACCTTCTGGCGGAGAACCTCCGGGTCCACCCCCTCGGCTGAGGCCACCGCCTGGAGTTCTTCGCTGAATTCGCCGGCACACGCCCGTTCCCACTGGGTCACGTCACCTTCACCTCATCCCGTTTCTGCGTCAGAACTTACGGTCAGCGAGTCCGAAGCCGTCGGACTCGTGCCGAGCCGCCCGCGTCTGGCGGAGCCAGCTCGGCCAACCTCGCCTTCACCCAGGCCACCGACCGGCGCGAAGCAGTTACCTTCGGTCCGAAGTGCGTCTCCACCGTGACGAACCCGTCGTAGCCGTCGGCGTCGAGGGCAGCCAGCTGCCCTCGCCAATCAATTATACCGTCGCCGGGGGCAACTGTGACCAGTTTTTCGCCGGAAAAGGCCATGTCCTTGACGTGGACGTGGGCAACCAGGTCCCTCACCTGCACGTACTCGTCGGGATATGGGCACCGGCTCCCGGCGTGCACCGAGTTCCCCGGGTCCCAGTTGAGCCGAAGGTTGGCATGGCCGACGGCCCGGATGAGGGCCTCAGCGCGCAGACCCGTGTCGCCGTAGCAGATGGCCTCGTTCTCGAGGAGGCACAGCACCCCGGCCGACGCGGCCTGCTCGGCCATCTCCGCGACGAGGTCGCCGACCGCGCCGGGTGGCTCGGCCTCGCGGCGGTCCCCTTCCGGCCGAAGGAAAGCAAAGACTATCATGCGGTCCGCTCCCAGTTGGCGGGTCAGTTCGAGGGCGCGAGGAAAGTCGCCCTTGAGGATGTCCCTCACCCCGGCGTCCGTGACAGGGGTCTTGAAGAAGCCCGGGCTGGTGGCCGAGATGCGGCCGCCCAGGTCACCCAGGAGCGCCCGGACCCGATGGAGCAGGCCGTCGTCGACGTCGGGGAAGCGCTTTCCCAGGAGCATCCGCAACTCGAACCATTCGACGCCCCATTCCCGGCCCAGTTCGATGGCGGTGAGCGGGTCCCGGCTGATTTCGTCGGTGACGATGGCAATCCTCATGGCTGAACCGTCCTCCTTCGCTTCAGGTGTTCCAGGGCGACTTCGTGGGAGCGGTAGAGGCGCAGGCGGAGGACGTAGTCCAGTTCGCCCGGCTGAAGTGGCCGCCAGGTCCCCTGGGCGAGCCGGCCCAGTTCCAGGAGCCCCATGCGGATGCGCCGCAGTTTGGTCACCTCGAACCCCACCGCCGCGAACATCCGCCGAACCATCCGCTTGCGACCCATGAGGACGGTGACGTCCGCCTTGGAGGCGGTCCGCGTGCAGCGGAGCAGGCTCACCTCCGTGGCTGAGGCCGGACCGTCCTCGAGCGTCACCCCCTCGCGCAGACGACGGAGTTCCCGCCAGGTCAACTCCCCCGTCACCGTGGCCCGGTAGGTCTTGGGGACGCCATAGCGCGGGTGGGTGAGGAGGTCGGTCAGCTCGCCATCGTTGGTGAGGACCATCAGCCCCTCACTGTCCACGTCCAGCCGGCCGGCGATGAAGAGCCGTCGGTTCGTCCGGGGGACGAGGTCGAGCACCGTCGGCCGACCGCGCTCGTCGCGGGTCGTGGAGAGGTAGCCCGTGGGCTTGTGCAGCACATAGTAGGCTGTCGGCTCGGGCAGAACGGGTCGGCCGTCCAGCCGGACGTCAGCGGAGCCGGGCTCGATGACCGTACCGAGCTCCGTGACCGGCTGACCATCGACGGTGACCCGACCGGCAAGGATGACGGCTTCGCAGGCCCGTCGGCTGCCCACCCCGCAGGAGGCCAGGTACTTGTGGAGTCGCTCA
>Ga0315282_10004451_pt1 | contig 24450 bp, 16 predicted proteins | sample YL17G07_20_MG_FD_203693 | JGI IMG/M metagenome (GOLD analysis project Ga0315282, IMG submission 203693) | Sediment microbial communities from Yellowstone Lake, YNP, Wyoming, USA - YL17G07_20 | ecosystem: Environmental > Aquatic > Freshwater > Lake > Sediment | place: USA: Wyoming | collected... | reverse complement strand
TCCGTGGGTTCGGCGACGCGCGGCGCCGCCATCACCCCCGGCTACTTGCTGCTACCCCTTCGGGGTTCGGAAAACGCGGGGAGCGGCTGGCTCCGTGAATCCATCATTCTCGACTTGAAGAACCACTAGGAAGGTGTCGGAGCTTCTGGAGCCGGTTTCTCCGCGCGAAGGTCTCGCACCAGGCGCTCAAGCGCCTCTTTGTAGGAAGCGGGGCCCCTTACCGGATGAAACAAGATGGGGCCAACATGTGGAGTGCGGTCAGCTTGCTTCCGCTGTTCTAAAACAAGGTTTTGCCGACCCAACTTCGTTCCTGAAAACAGAGCGGCAGCAAGCTGGCCGCACTCCACATGCTGGCCCGGTTCTCGTTTGTTGGGCAATAGGACGTTCTACCCCTCTGGTGTGAGTTTCAGGAATGCCTGCCTTCGGTTCGGCCGGCGATACTGTTTCCTGCGGCTCGCTACTTCGCCGCCTGGCGGACCTGCTCGGCGATCCAGGGATAAGTCCGGGCCATTCCCTGTTCGAGGGAAAACCTCGATTCCCAGCCGATGGCGCGGATTTTGTCGTTGCGGAAATTGCGCGCCTGGACGCCCACCGGCCCCGGCACGTGCTTGATCTTGATCTTCTTGCCGGCGACCTTGGCCACGGTCTGGACCAGTTGGTCAACCGAAACGTATTCCGGGCGGCCGATGTTGATGCCGCCTTCGAGATCGGAGTCCATCAGCCTCCGGATGCCCTCGACCATATCGTCAATGTAGGTGAAGGCGCGGCTGGCCGTGCCGTCGCCCCAAACCTCGATCGTCCCGCCGTCTTTGGCCTCGGCGACCTTGCGGCAGATGGCGGCAGGCGCTTTCTCGCGCCCGCCGCGCCACGTGCCCTCCGGCCCATAGCAATTCTGGAAGCGGGCGATCCGAACGGTGATCCCGCGATTGCGCCCGTGAGCCATCGCCATCCGTTCGGCGTAGAGCTTCTCCCAGCCGTATTCATTGTGAGGCATGGCGGGGTAGGCCTCTTCCTCGGCGAGTTCCGGCTCATCCGGCACCATGTCGCGGTAGACGCACGCCGAGGAGGAAAAGAAGTAGCGTTTCACGCCCATCTCGCTGGCGTTGTGGATCATATTGATGTTGATCAGCGCGCTGTTGTGCATGATCTCGCACTCGAATGCGTCAATGAAACCCATTCCGCCCATGTCGGCGGCCAACTGATAAACCTCGTCGAAGCTGCCGCCATCGAAGGTCAGCGCGGCGCGGCAGTTCTCCTCTCGCCTCAGGTCAAGCAGGCGAAAATCGTCTGCTGCCGACTCGGAAAACTCGGGTTTCTTGATGTCCGCCCCGCGAACCCAGCAGCCTTCCTGCTTCCGCCGCTTGACCAGGTGACTGCCAATGAATCCGCCCGCCCCGCACACCAGTACTTTCTTCATCCTCACAACCTCTACCATTGAAATCGTTCTTTTGTAGTCTGGAGCTCCTTGTGAGCATTCGTTCCACTCGCTCATGGCGCGCCCGTTGGCAAATCCACGAACGCCCACGAGGGCCTGGGCTACAAGAGCGCAGTCGGCCCAATGGAAAAATGCCGGGGGACGGAATCGAACCGCCGACACAAGGATTTTCAGTCCTCTGCTCTACCGACTGAGCTACCCCGGCACCGTTCAAACGGGCAAAGCCCTGATGCGCTGCGCATCGGCTTGCACCTTGATGGGCGGGAAAGTAGGGCGGCGGTGGCGGGTGGTCAAGGGAAAAGAGGGATTGGGGGTCGGCGAGAGGAGGATGAGGAGACGCGGGGATGCGGAGACACGGATTCAGGCGCGCCGCGCCAGGAAAGAAAAGGGGGGTGGGTCAAAAGAAAAAACTGCCAACGACCCGTTGGGGCGAAAAAAGGCCGAAATTGGCCTTGACAGTCCGGCCGCCGACCAGCGAAAAGTATCAACTGCGTTGCTGATGACCCCGCGCGCGGTTTAATAGCGTGCGGGTTCACTGTGTTAAGATGCAATCATTACAAGGGTGAGCGATGCCGACCATCAATCAGTTGATCCGTCATGGGCGCCGCGAGAAACCGCAGAAGGCCCACGCGCCGGCCCTGCAAGGCTGTCCCCAAAAGCGCGGGGTGTGCCTTGTGGTCAAGACCACCACGCCCAAGAAGCCCAACTCGGCGCTGCGCAAAATCGCGCGTGTGCGCCTGAGCAACGGGGTCGAGGTGACGGCCTACATTCCCGGCGAGGGCCACAATCTCCAGGAGCACTCGATCGTTCTGATCCGCGGCGGACGCGTCAAGGATCTGCCCGGTGTGCGTTACCATATCGTGCGCGGCGTGCTCGATGCCCAGGGGGTGCAGAACCGCCGCAAGAGCCGATCGAAATACGGAACCAAAACGCCCAAGTAAGACCGGAAGTCAGAGGTCAGAGGTCAGAGAGAAGAGCCACTCAGGACTCAGCACTCAGCACGGCGAGGTAAGAGACAATGCCACGGCGCCGTACCGCCGGAATCCGAGAAGTTCTGCCCGACCCATGCTACAGCAGCGTGTTGGTCGCACGCTTTGTGAATAGTGTTTTGCGACGCGGCAAGAAGAGCACCGCCGAGCGAATCGTCTATGGGGCCATCGAGATGATCGGCCAGCGCGTCAAGAACGTCGAGCCGCTGGAGATCTTTTTGCGCGCGGTCGAAAACGTCAAGCCGGTCCTCGAAGTGAAGTCGCGTCGCGTCGGCGGGGCCAACTACCAGGTGCCCGTCGAGGTGCGCCCCGAGCGTCGTGTCTCGCTGGCGATCCGCTGGCTGATCGAGAGCGCCAAGGGCCGCCCCGAGAAGACCATGCGCGAGCGCCTGGCCCTGGAGCTGGTGGACGCTTACAACAACACCGGCGGGGCCGTGAAGAAGAGGGAAGACACCCACAAAATGGCGGAGGCCAACCGCGCTTTCGCTCACTATCGCTGGTAACCCTCATTCACAGGAAGCGGTTTTTCGCCCGGTTACGAAGACGCCCATGAACCTTCGGTAATGCACAGTGTGGTGGGGACGGAGGGAGGCCGAACGCCTCCCCGGCCCTCGCCTCATGGCGTCTGCGAGCCGGTTTTTCTTTTGTCTGGACGAACCGGAGGGACTAGACCCATCGCCCATATACTCAAGCACCCGTAGAGGTCGCCAAGGAGCAGTCGGAACATGGCACGGAGAGCACCACTCGAACGCACGCGCAACATCGGCATCATGGCCCATATTGACGCCGGCAAGACCACCACGACCGAGCGAATTCTTTACTATACTGGTCGCACCTACAAGATGGGCGAGGTGGACGAAGGTTCGACCGAAATGGACTGGATGCCCCAGGAGCGCGAACGTGGAATCACCATCACCTCGGCCGCGACCGCCTGCGAATGGCGCGACACGCTCATCAACATCATTGACACGCCCGGGCACGTGGATTTTACCGCCGAGGTCGAACGCTCGATCCGCGTGCTCGACGGGGCGATCGCGTTGTTTTGCGCGGTCGGGGGCGTCGAGCCGCAATCCGAAACGGTCTGGCGTCAGGCCGACCACTACCATGTTCCGTGCCTGGCCTTCATCAACAAAATGGACCGGGTGGGCGCCAACTTTTTCCGCACCGTGGACATGATGAAGGAGCGCCTCCACGCCAACCCCCTGGTGATCCAGCTGCCCGTGGGGGTCGAGGAGAATTTCCGGGGCGTCGCGGACCTGATCACCCTGCGCGCCCTGATCTGGCCCGAAGACGATGAGAGCAAGGGCAAGGAATACCGGACCGTCGAAATCCCGGCCGAGCTGCGCGAAGAGGCCGAACACTGGCGCGAGATTCTCATCGAGACGCTCGCCGACGTTGCGCACAACGACGCCTTCATCGAGCACTATCTCGGCGACCATGAGTTCACGCCCGAAGACCTTCGCCGGGCGATCCGCGAAGCCACCTGCGGGGCCCGAATCACGCCCGTCCTGTGCGGCTCGGCGTTTCACAACCGCGGGGTGCAGCCGTTGCTCGACGCGGTGGTGGACTACCTGCCTTCGCCGCTGGACATCCTGCCGGTGCAAGGCCTCAACCCCAAGACCGGCCACAAAGAAACCCGTCCGGCCGACGACGAGGCTCCTCTGGCCGCGCTCGCTTTCAAGATCATGACCGACCCTCACGTCGGCAAGCTGACCTATCTGCGTGTCTATTCCGGTGTGCTCAAGGCCGGTTCGGCCGTTTACAACCCCACCCTCGAACGCCACGAGCGCGTCCATCGCCTGCTCCTGATGCACGCCAACGACCGCCAGCAAATCGCGGAGGCGTCTACGGGCGACATCGTGGCGGCCATCGGTTTGCGCTCGACCAAAACCGGCCACACGCTCTGCGATTCAAAGCACCCAATCGCGCTGGAAGCGATCCATTTCCCCGAACCGGTGATCTCGACCGCCATCGAGGCCAAGACCACCGCCGACCAGGATCGCCTCAGCGAAGCGCTGGCCAAGCTGACCGAAGAAGACCCCACGTTCCGCGTCCGCGTGGACGACGAGACCAATCAGACGGTCATTTCGGGCATGGGCGAACTGCACCTCGAAATCCTGGTGGATCGCCTGCGGCGCGAATTCGGCGTGGATGCCAACGTCGGACGGCCCCAGGTCGCCTATCGCGAGACCATCACCCTGGCCACCGAATCGGAGGGCCGCTTCATTCGCCAGTCGGGTGGACGAGGGCAGTATGGCCATTGCTGGCTGCGCCTCGAACCGCTGCCGTCCGGATCGGGCTTTGAGTTTGTGGATGAGGTCAAGGGCGGCGACATCCCGCGCGAATACATCCCGCAGATCGAAAAGGGCGTCGTCGAAGCCATGAACAGCGGACCGCTGGGCGGCTATCCCGTGGTGGACGTCCGCGCGACGGTCTATGACGGCTCGTTCCACGCGGTGGATTCATCCGACCTGGCCTTTCAGATCGCCGGTTCGATTGCGTTTCGCGAGGGCGCGCGGCGCTGCCACCCGATCCTGCTCGAACCGATCATGTCCCTCGAGGCCGTCACTCCGGCCGACTACGTGGGCGAGGTCATCGGCAACCTCAATCAGCGCCGGGCTGAGATCCTGCACATCGAACCGCGTGCCGGCGCCCAGCGGGTGCGGGCACATATTCCGCTGGCCGAAACGTTCGGCTATGCCACCGACCTTCGCTCGCTGACCCAGGGCCGCGCGACTTACACCATGGAGTTCTCGCACTACGCCAAGGTGCCCGACGATCTGGCGGCCGAAATCCTCGGCGTCAACGTCCACCAGCTCCGCAGCGCGTAAAACCCGGTTTCAGGTTTCAAGCTTCAGGTTTCCGGTAGGGAACGCCGGCGGCCTCGCCGGTGCGTTGGATTTTGGAGTCAAGAGCAACCGCCAGTAGTCTCGGAAGCGGTTTTGCTTCCACCGCTTTCCCTCTTTTCGTTCAGCGTTCGGCATTTCGAAAGCACCGGCGAGGCCGCCGGCGTTCCCATTCGCACAATCGAGCTTGCCCTTGGGCGAAGAGGCCGTCCTAATGTCTTAGAATCGCATGGGGCTGACCGAAAAGGAAAAAGTAAAAAGTCCCGCTCGACTTCAGACTGATGAGTGTCTTGATGGCTAACCGTAAGGCAGTTCGGGGTGTGCTTCTTGCCCTTGCGTTCACGGCGCTGGTCTCTCTTTTGCCAGGTCGCGCATTCGCCGCGGGCGGGATCCATTTCACCGCCGAGACATTGAGCGAACGCGTACAGATCCTTCCGCGCGACGGTTCGCTTCGCTATGGCGAAAGCGACGTCGAGATGAACGCCACGGGTTTTGCGCTGGCGTTGCGTCGTTGCTACAGCTCGATCAACACGAACGAAGGCGTGTTTGGGCCCGGTTGGGCGTGCGTGCTCGATACGCGCCTGGAGAAGACCGCGCCCGATCGCGTGGTGCTCCGCGACGAATGGGGCGAGGCGGTCGTTTTCACCGAGCGCCGATCGTCGTTGTTTCTCTCGCAGACGGGTCGGGCCCAATGGTTGTGGCTCGAACCCGACGGTGCGCTCCTGCGCGACCAGCACGGACGGCTTCTGTCGTTCAACAAGAGCGGGAGGCTCGACGGTATCTATAACGCCGCCATGGCAGGCGTGGAGATCGAGTATGAAGAGGAGCGGCCCGCCGTCATGCGCGACACCTACGGCCGCTCGATCCGCTTCAAGTGCGACGCAAGCGGCCGCCTGATCGAGGCGCGAAGCTCGGCCGGCCAGATTCGCCGCTACGACTATGCCAAAAACCGCTTGGCGCACGTGTTGGATGACGAAGGGGTTCGCGTCGAATACGCCTATGATGGCGCAGGGCGGTTGAGCGCGATCACCGTGGGCGGCGCCGAGCGCGCCGAGATCGCTTACGATCCTCAAGGGCGCGTGGTTCAATTGGGCGGCGGCGGCCTCGCTCCGCGCGCGGTTCGCTATCGGGAGGCCACGGTTCCTTTTCGCGCCCGCGTGACCGAGATCGCCGACGCGTTGGGCCACGTCATGCGCTACCGTTTCCGCGAAGAACCGAACGAAGCGCAGATCACGCTGCCGGGTGGTGCGGCGGCCACGGTTGACTATGACAAACGGCGCTTGCCTGTTCGGATTGACCTGCCGCAAGGCCGCCGCATCGAGCTCCAGTATGACGATACGGGAAACCTCACGCGCCTCATTCTTCCCGGCAACACCGGGTTCGCGTTTGGCTATACGGGCCGCGGCGACCTCAAGCAATGGACGCGCGCCGACGGGGCGACGTTTGCGTTCGACCGGTCGGAATCGGGCCTGATTCGCGAGGTGCGCGGCCAGCGCCCCGACGCCGTTCGCCGTTTTGGATTTGACCTGCAAGGGCGACTGGCGTGGTTGGCCGACGGGGCCGAACGCGCGATCGCCTTCTCCCAAAACTCCTGGGGCGACCTCTCGTCCATCGCGCTGGCCAGCAGCGCGACCGCCTTGCTTCTCGACCACGACGAAGCGGGTCGCCTGGGACGGATCGCGCCCGCCGGTCGTCCCGCCTTCGGCGCAGTCTATGGTCCGAACGGACGGCCCGAGGCCCTGACCGACTCCGTGGGTTACCGGCTCGCACTGGTGCGCGACCGCCTGGGGCGATTGGCCGCGATCGAGGACTGCGAAAAGCACCGCGAGCAGTTGGAGCGCGACAACACCGGGCGGCCTTCCGTCTGGCGACGGCCCGATGGCGCCGAAACCCGCCTGGCGTTCGATCGCGAAGGAAACCTCGCCCAGGTCGTCCTGCCCGAGGGGAATTCCTGCACCGTCCTTTACAACGAGCGCAATCTCCCTACCAGCGACACCGCCGTCGGCGTTGTCCATCATCTGCAATATGACGAATTCGGCTGCATCGTTTCTCGCCAGGACGAGGCCGGCCAAATCGTCCGCCTGCTCTACAATCCGATGGGGCGACCCACCGAGATGATTCGCGACCCGCAGGACACCGCGCGCTTCCAATATGGCCTGGATGGGCGAGTGCTGGGCATGGTCGCGCGCGACAGCGACTATCGCTTCGGCAGCGACCCGGCGGGTCGCTCCACGCGCATTGCCGAAAGCCGAAGCGGTCTGTGGGCCGAGTATCAGTTTGACTCGACGGGCCGGGTGATCGCGCTCGCCGCGCTCGGCGGCCGCTGCGTGTACCAATATGATGGTCAAGGGCGCCTGGTTCGTTACGTCCTCGCCGGCGAAAAACCGCTCGAAGTCGGTTATGCCTATGAGAGCGACCAGGCGCGGCTGCCCGCCCGCGTCTTGCTGCCCGGCGGAACGAACGTCGCCTACGAATACGATGCCTATGGCCGGCCGAGCTCGATTCGCGCCACGCTTCCCAGCGGAAAGACCGCCCTGTCCGAACGCGATGGCTATGACGGTCGCGGGAATCTCGTTCGGGTCGAATCCGCCGGACGCCGCGTCGAGTTTGAATACGACGCGCAGAACCGCCTCGCGGTCCAGCGGCTCAATGGCCAGCTCTATGAGCGGCTGAGCTATGGCCGCGATGGCCGTCTTCTGAAGATGGAAGGCGACGCGGGCAATCTCGAACTGGCTTATGCCGCCGACGGAGCGCCGATCCGCTCGTCCAAAGCGAAGTTCGAATACGACGTGAACGGCAATCGCATGGCTCAGGCCTCCGCCGACGGGACCACGCAATATCGTTTCGATCGCGTCGGCCGGCTGATCGCGGTGATGCGGCCGGCGGGTTCGACGGTCAGCCGCACCTATTCGCCCAACGGCTGGCCCTCGGGCCGAATCAGCCGCGGGCGAAGGGTGGGATTGTTCTTCCTCGGCGACCTGCCGCTGTTCGGGTCGCTGCAAGGCGAAAGCGGCTGGCGCCGCCTGATCCTCGACCCGCTGTGGGGCGGACCGTTGGGAATGACGGCGGGCGGACAGACCGAGCTGGCTTACCGCGATGGGCTGGGTCGGCTGAAGGCGGTGGGCGGCGGCGACACCACCCGGCAGGTTGCGTGGGGTTTGCTCGGGCGGCGGCCGCAGCAGGACAAACAACTTTTCTCCGACCTCCTCAGTCTCGACACGCTCGACTTTGATCCCGAGACCAATCTCTCCGACAGCTTCGACCCGGCGGGGGGAGTTTCGCTGACACCGCGAAGTCTGCGAGAAGGGCTTGCCGCCTATTCGCGCAGCCCGCTCCGCCCGCCCCTTCCCTCGTGGGCCGGCGCGGTGGGGCGTTCGGCGGGCAACAGCGAAACGGCCTTGCTCGAAGAGCTCGCCGCCTCGTGCGCCGCCGGGCGGTTTGCTCCCGCCGACGACGCGATCCTGCGCTATCTGATCGCCTCGGTCGGTTCGTCCGGATGGCCCGACGTCGGGAGCGAAGAGACATTCGACCGTATTCTCGAACGGAGTTCCTTTCTCACGCCGCCGGAAATCGCACGGTGCGTGATCGCCACGGTGTTGCGCGACGGGACCGGCGGCCTTTCTCCTCTCGCGTTTGCGCCTCATCTCGGCGTGCCGCCGGCGTGGCTTGGCCTGGGACGCTATCGGACAATTTGCCCGACGCTGAACATTCTGCCGCCGGTGGTTCTGGAAGAGGAGATGATCGGCGACACGGTCTGGCGCGACGATCCGTCGTTCGCGGCGCCCGACAACGCCCGGCAGGGCTGGATGGGCCGGCTGGTCGCTCGCGCGGCCGACCGCGCGGAGGTTCCCGTCGGCCAGGACGGCTGTCTGCGATTGCTCGGCGAGCTGATGGAGATCACGCGGTGGACGGTCTATGCGGGTCCGCGGCAGGAAGGCGAAAGCCTGCCGACCGCGCCCGAAGTCCAGCCGCCGGCGGCGATGGCCGAACGCCTCGCCCGCCGCGACCGGATGCTCAAGGCCCTCGATGTGACGCCCTAATCCGCAGTTTTCACCCGGCATTGTAGCCGCCGACGTAAGGAGGCGGACGCCTTCGGTGTACACCTGGTCCGCCTCCTTACGTCGGCGGCTACACTCTGTTAAGGAGGTGGTCAGCGTTTTCGCGGGGGCCGTTTCGCGAGGAGGCGCTGGGCGTCTTCGATGGCATCGCCAAGGGCCTCGCGACGGTGTAGCAGCTCCGTGGCCAGTTCGGGGGTCAGGCGATTCGGATCGCCCAACGGCGGTTCCACGCGAAGCAGGGCGTTCCACCGTCGGCGCTTCCACCATCCCGCGGCACGGCGCGTCTTGGCTTCGTTGACCGATTGCGCGAGCAGCTCGAGATAGCGATAATCCTCGATTCCGTCGCGCAAGGCAACCAGCCGAAGTGTCGGCTCGGGGTCGCCCTCGGGGTTGAGATGGATCAGACCGGGTGGGTTGGGCAACACCGCGGACTCCCAGCGGATTCTCACCAAGGGGGCAAGGAGCGGGCCGGCCGCCGGTACTGACGGGTCGAGCGAAACCCATCCGTTGACCAGCCACTGCCGCGGCGAGGGGTCGCGACGCTGAAGATTCCAACCGGCCCAGGCCGCCTGTCGGCAGGCCAGCGAAGTGGGCGCGGCGGGCGAGTAAGGGTCGGCCGGGAGCGCCTCGACCGGCATCGGCGGGAATTCGCCCAGCCAGGGCGTCCATCCGGCGGCTGAGTCGTCGGGGCCGGCCTTGCGATAGAGTCCGAGGTCGAAGTCCGCCAGGAAATGTTGCCACGTCCGCACGAAACGCGACGGATCGGGTGCGGCGAAACGCGTTTGCAGAAAGTCGTTCCGCGCGCGGAAAGCCACCCGCGGCGGCGGGGCTTCGGGCAGCGCGAAGGGCCGCACGCGCACATGGAGGGCGAGGGTCATCGTGGCGACATCGTCGCCCTTGACCGTCAGCCGTCCCCCGTACAGGCCCGGCGGTTGGCCGGCTCGCGCGCGAACGTCCACCAGGACGCTCTGCGAGGCCGTCGCCGGCACGTCGAAGACGCGGAGAGGCGTCAGCAGATCGGGCCAGAGATGCTCGCGGCCGAGCGGCGCGCTGGTCGCCACCGATTCGACGGACCACAGTTTCACCTGGCTGGCGGGCAACCGCTCGATTCCATCGCGTAGGAACAGCTCGCCCACCTGGATCCGAACATTTCGGATCGGCTCCCAATAGGGGACCACGACGACCTGAAAACTCTCGGCCTCTCCGCCCGCGAGCGACAGATTGACTTCCGTTGCGGGCACGCACGTCGCCGGGCGCAGCGGCGCCACGCGAACAAACGCCGGCGCCATGCAAACGCAATACGGCTGATCGGGCGGCAGCACCGCTTCCTGAGCCATGCGCAGGGCGATGCGATTGGCATCGTATTCGACCGCGGCGGTCGCCCGGTCCAGACCGGTCAGGCCGTCGCTGATCGTTTGGGGACCTTCCTTGGTGGGCTTGCGTTTCTCGGCGGCCAGAAGCCGCTCGATCGCGTTGGTTTGGGCACGCAAAACCGCTGCGCGGTGAGTGAAAGCCTGTTCGTGCAAATCGCCCCGACGCAGGCGCGGTCGCAATTGCACGTAGCCGGCCCAGGCATTGTGGGCGCGTTCGAGAATCAGCTCGATTTGGGCGGCCGTGTAACGAACCTCGGGTTGCTGGATGGTCAACGGTGCGGTGGTCGGTCGGGCCTCGCGACGCGTGCGAGGCGGTGGCGCGTCAAACGAATTCATCGTCGTGGCCGCGTGGAGCGCGACCGGCGACCCGAGAAGAAGGCCTGCCAGAATGGGTGTGATTCGCTGAAATCGCATCGTCTTCTTCATCGCTCGAAACCCGCGTCAATCAGAACCGCCGGTTGGCTGCCCTTCATCGTTCGGATGACGACGAAGCACCCCTTGGTCCGCAATCCGCCCACCTCGCGCTCCACATTCTTGAGATCGTGCGCAAGGAAGACGGTGTCATGAATCTCGCCGAAGTCAAGATCGAGCGACGTGACGTCGGCTTGCGGCTTGCGGCTTGCGGATTGCGGAATGTGAACCGCCGGCGCTTTGGCCTCGCCCGCGAAGGGAACCAGAACGTATTCCAGTGAGGCGGGCAGCGACGTTTGGACATCGTAGCAGAGCTGTGGCGCCGGTTCGACCTTGCCGTAGGTCAGCGAAACCCAGCCGCCCATCGGGTCGCGGCTGCCGGTCGGCACCTTGGCCACCCACGACCGCGCGAGCTCGGCCGGCGGGCAAATGGCCAGGTTGCCGCCGGCCGATTTGGTGGCAAATGTCAGACCGCTCTGGCCCGCGCGTTCCAGCTCACCCGGCGCGAACTGCCAGCGCGACGTCAGTTGGTGCGCACCGGTTCCGACAACCCGGTCGCTGATCACCCAATAGGGCCGTTGCTTGCCTTTGACGAAGAACACGCGGCGAAGGTGTTTGGCGTCGGGTGTGTTCTCATAGCCTTCGACGTAGCTGCCCGCGAAATAGTCAAACCCACCGCGGCTGATCCAGGTATTGGGGCTGTTGCCCGAAGGAACCCACGAAGCGGCGAACTGGGCGCGGCGCTGCCCGCTGCCGTCTACGGTGAGAGTGTTGTGGGCCTGGGTCGTGGTGAGGTATTGCGCCAGCGGCTGGCCGACGTCGAGCAGGTAACGGCCGGGGTCCACCAGGACGGTTCGGCCATAGGCGGCCAGCTCCAGGCCGAGTTTGTCTTCATGCTGAGAAGAAGTGCCGTAAGGGCCGGCATCGAGCGCGAGATAGTTGCCCTGGGCCGACCAGTTGTCCCGCAGGATGAAGACGCCGCTGGGGCGGAAGGCGCATGAGGTGCTGGTCGGTGCGGCGCCGATCTGCCCGCGGCTCAGAATATAGGCGAAGTCGGCCCGCTTGAAGAAGGCTCCCGCGGCCACCAGAATCGGCTGGCAGTCCTGAGGCTCCGAGGCGTTGAACGCCGGATAGCGCCCATCGGGCCGGCGCAGGTAGGCCTCGTAGGCGGCCATGCTTTCGATTGTCTTGCTGTAAACCGCCGGCACCGGCACGCCGTTTTCGATCGCGAGCTTCAGCGGCAACCAAAAGCTGGTCAGCGTGGCGTTGTGGTGGGTGGGCGAGAGCGCCGCCTGCGAACCATCCGGATAGACCTCCTCCTGGAGATCGCCGACCAGGGAGGCGTAAGCTTGTCGGCGCCACTCGCCGGATTCTTTGAACTCAGGGAAAAGGACGCCCACCGTCGCCAGACCGGTCGCCAGCGCCACGGACCAATCGCCCTGGCGAGGGCCAACCTGTGGGGCGAGCCATTTCGTCTGCTCATAGAGCGATTGGAGCATGAGCAGCTGGTCGTCGGCCGCAAACTCGGGTGCGCGAATGAATTCGAGAAAAACGTCGGACCAGACGCCGATTCGTGTGGCCGTTTCGAGATCGCGCCACGCCGCCCACGACTGAACGTTGTCGGTCGAGGGGTGTTGGGCGATCCAGTCGCGCAGCTGCTCGACGAACCCGCGCGCATACCTGGGGTCGTGCGTTCGGCCATAAGCCGAGGCCAGGATCGTCAGATGCTGATGGCGATTGAGCGCATACGTCAGTTCGCTGTCGTTCAGGAAGGTGTCGTTCCAGCGGATGGGATGGCCGGCGTCGAACTTCGGCGAACCGTAGAAGGAGAAGACGTGATTCAAAATGTCGTCGGGATTTTGAGCGCTGCGCGGATCGCTGGGCCAGAAGCCCGAGCGGACCCGGCGGCTGCGAAAATGCTCGCAGAGAGCCTCGCGCGCGGCGCCGAACTGTCCGGCTTTGACCAGAGCGGCCACTCGTGCCAGCGCCGGATTCGCCAGATCAAGATGATCGAAAAGCGAGGGGCTCCAGGTGACGGTGGCCGCCGTTGAGGTCGCGGCTTGGGCGATTGCGGCGGCGGCGGTTTCAGTTGTCTCTGCCGCCGACGCGATGGAGCCGACCAGCGGTCCTGCCCCGCACAGCACCGGCAACATCCACCGAGCCATCAATCCCAGGGTCCCCGTGCGCCGCGTCAGAGTGAAGGTCGGTGTCATCAGCGGGACATCTGGAGCGATTCGAAACAGTGCGGACATCGCAGATCAATCGGGCCGTGCGAGTCTTCGCGGGTCAGCAAGCATTCGGCCAGGGTCGTAGAGCCTCCGCACGTCGGGCAACGCAGCACGCGCCCGGAGCAGTGGTGGCAGACCACCATCTTGCCAAAAACCCACGGCGGCGACAGGCGCGGACCGGTGCGCAGGGGCTTTTGGCAAATGCCGCAATCCACCCCGAACTCGGGGATTGCGGGATCTTCCTGAAACCGTTCGTCCTCGAACAGGTGCGCCCAGATGGCGAACTCCAGCGGCAGCGGATGCTTGCGCTCGAGGTTCAATGCCTCGGCCTTGCGCAAAAGCGTCAGGGCGGTGCGTTTCGCGATGCGCCGCTGGCGCAGATTGGAGAAGTCGCGCGACATGGTAACCAGGAGCCGCTCGAACTCTTCGATGCTGTAGCGGACGCAGCCCCAGCAATCAATGATCCCGCGGTCCCAGCGGTCGAGCAAGACCACCACAAACCGAATCCGCTCGTCCGGTGACTTGACCGCATAGATCAGACTGTATTGGCCGGACCAGTCATCGGTGGCCATGTGCGCGCGATAGAACCGAAGCGCGGGCAGGCCGGAGGCGTCCGGGTGAGGAAGCTCGGCCTGTTTGCGCCAGCGAGCCAGGGACTGATCGGCCAGAGTGCGGACGACCAGGTCCGGATGGTCGAGCATCTTGTGCAGAAGCCGGCCGGCCATCGGATCGCGGAACTGGCCGAGATGCTCAGCGAGGAATTGGAGAATCTTGACGTCGTTGAGAGCCATTTCCAGCCGCACCACGCCCAACATCTTGGGGTGGGCCGATTTCATCAGCGCTTCGAGCAGACAGAGACGGTCGTCGGGCGGCTCGGCCGAAAAGTTCTCCCGCCACATCATCGTGATCTCTTCCAGCTCCATCGTTTCCCAGAAGTTCTCGGTGAACTGCAAAAGCGAATCGAGGGAGAGGTCGGACAGACCCGGGGGAACGTGCGTCGCGTCGGCGGAACCTTCGTGAAGCGCCTCGACGGCCAACAGCGCCACGCGCACCTTTTCGGGCAACTGGGGACGATGCAGCAACTCGTGGATTCGCTCGAGCACGGCCGGCTCGTTCATTTCCGTCAGGAGCAAGACGGCCAGTCGGTGGGTGTTGGGATCGCTTTCGTCGAACAGGCAGTCGAACAGCACGCGAACGGCCTCGGGCCCGCGACGCAGGATTCGCCCGGCCAGCGTGCGCGCCTCCTCCACCGAGAGGTTCTCGGCCTGGTGCGAGGCCAGCAGCTGGAGAACCCGCTCGCGCACACGACTACTGCGCACCAGCGTGTCGTCCACTCGTGCGCGATGGTTCGGCGGCTCGGGTTCAGCGTGAGGCTTTCGACGGGACACCTAAAACTCGCCCTTGAGAGAAGTGGAAGGGAACCCCAACAATCCGGCGGACAGGATGCCGAATCGCGGCCGCGAAATCCAGAGAAAAGTGGTGGGACGCGACGCCGGCGGCGCAAAAGCGGAGGTTGGAGGCGAGAGGTTGGAGGCGAGAATACGAAAAATGCTCTGTTGCTTCTTTTGGCCTCTCACCTCGGGCCTTTCACCTCTTGCCTCTCGCCTCCCGCCTCCAACTTCCCGCTTCCCGCCTCCACCCGCGTAGCTCGCGGTTGACAGTCATTGTTCCGCTGGGGATGCTACTGACTGCCTGCGTACAATAGGGCTTCCTGGGCGTGCGGGCACAAGGAACGTTGGAGGACAGCAAAATTGTCGGAGCCGCAATACCGGAACAAGATCAAGACGCTCGACGAATTGGTGCGGATTGTCGGGGACGCGAAGGCGCAGGGGCGCCGCGTGGTTTTCGCCAACGGCTGTTTCGATGTTCTGCACGGCGGCCATGTTTCTTACCTCGAAGATGCGGCCGCACAGGGCGACATCCTGATTGTGGCCGTGAACAGCGATAGTTCCACGCGCGCGCTCAAGGGCGAGGGACGCCCTTTCTCTCCGCAGGAGCAGCGCGTCGAAATCCTGGCCGCCATGGAAATGGTGGACTACGTCGTGCTCTTTGATGACCGGACTGTGGCGCCGCTGCTCGAGAAACTCCGCCCTCACGTTCATGCCAAGGGAACCGACTATACGCGCGAGACCGTGCCCGAGCGGGAGACGGCGCTGGCCCTGGGCATCGAGATCTACATCGCCGGCGATCCCAAGGAAAACGCCTCGCGCAAAATCATCGGACAGATTCGCGAAAAGGGGACTGGGACGTGAGCGGGCCGCGCGTCCTGATCGTTCGACTCAGTGCCATCGGCGACGTGGTCCACACGCTGCCCGCTCTGGCGGCGTTGCGACGAACGCTGCCCGACGCTCACATTGCGTGGCTGGTCGAGTCGCTCTCGGCCCCGCTGCTCGAAGGCAATCCGTTGCTCGATGAACTGATCGTCTATCCGCGCTCACAATGGCGGAAGCAGGGCTACTGTCGCTCGTTCGTGGGCGGCGACATGTGGCGGTTCTTCCGGGAGCTGCAACGGCGACGCTTCGACGTCGCGATTGATTTTCAGGGTTTGACCAAAAGCGCGTTGATCCCCTGGTTGAGCGGCATCCCGACGCGGATCGGATTTGGTGGAGTGGACGGACGCGAGCTCAGCCAATGGTTGTATACGGTCCGCCCCGCGCCGCCCGACGAACTCCGCCACGTTATCCATCGCAACCTCTATTTGCTGACGGCTCTGAGTAGGACAGGTTGTCAACCTGTCTCGCCGCAATCCCCGCCGGCCGATGAGGCTATGACAGGTTACCAACCTGTCCCACTCGAATTTCCATTTCCCGATTTGTCGGCCGAAAGCGAGCGGGTCGCTCGGCTGCTGGAAAACCAAGGGTTCCAGGCGGACGAGAAGATGGCCTTTCTCAATCCGGGTGCGGGCTGGGAAACCAAGCGCTGGCCTCCGGAGTATTTTGGGCGACTGGCCGCAATGATCGTCCGCGAGCTCGGCTGCCGGGTTCTCTTGACCTGGGGGCCCGGCGAAGAGCCGCTGGTTGAAACCGCGCTGCACGAAGTCCCGACGGACCTGCGTGCGGGCGTCCAGCGCGCGCCCGCAACCACGCTGCGTGAATTCGTGGCCCTGCTCGATCGCTGCCTCGTGATGGTCGGCGGCGATACCGGCCCGGTTCATCTGGCGGCGGCCCGCGGCGTCCCGGTGGTCGCCGTTTATGGCGGATCGGACGCCCAGCGCAATGGCCCGCTCGGACCCGGCCGGGTCCGGGTGCTCACCGATCCCAACGTCGAGTGCCTTCCCTGCTGGAAGGTTCGCTGCGACGCCCCTCCCCCGCGCTGCATGACCTCGGTCACGCCGGACATGGTTTTTCGGGCGATCAAAAAAACGCCGAACGCTGAACTGAAAAGCAACGATGAAGTATGAACGATGAACAATGAACGGGCGAATGACCGTCTGCGACTCCCGGCGTTCCTTCATCATTCATAATTCATCCTTCATCCTTCGCATTTCCCAGGCACGTCAATTCCACGCCTGCTTCCGCGAACAGCCGCTGCGTCATGTTGTCCATCGCGTAGGCTTCGCGATAGACGACTCGCTTGATCCCGGCGTTAATGATGGACTTGGCGCAGTAGCAGCAAGGGCAGAACGTGGTATAGAGCGTTGCGCCTTGGATGCCAATGCCGTTACAGGCCGCCTGGACGATGGCGTTCTCTTCGCCGTGAACGCAGAGACACTCGTCGAGGCGCGTTCCCGATTCGGCCATGGACCAGCACCGCGGGCAGCCGCCTTCGCTGCAATTCTTGATCCGCTTGGGCGTGCCGTTGTATCCGGTCGAAACAATCTGGCGGTCCTTGACGATGACGGCGCCGACGTGGCGGCTCAGGCAATTGGACCGCGAGGAGGCCACCAGCGCGACGTTCATGAAATACTCATCCCAGCTCGGTCGCGGCGGCTGGCGGTGGATCAGGATCTCGCGCAGCGCCTTGCCGATTCGGGTGTGGAACGCCTCGATCGTGCTGTCGTTGCGCAGGATGAGGTCGGCTTCGTCGCGACAGAGGGCCAGCTGCTGGGCGTCGGGATCTTCGCCGGCCATCTGGCGTTTTTCGGAGGCGACGAACTCCTCGAAGGTCGGCAGACTGTCGCCTTTGCGCGCGCGGGCGACCGACCGTTCGTAGCGAAGGCGTCGCGGGGCATCCACAAAGATCAGAACGAAAACGCGCCGCAGCCGCAGCGTCTCGACCTCGCCCGGGTGGCGAATGGACGTGATTACGTAGCGCGAGTATTGGTTCATCCGCCGCAGCGCGCGAACCGCCAAGATTCCGGCCCCATAGCGGCGCCTCAGCTCATTGCCCACCTCGGTCAGCCGCGGCAGCGTCACCTCTTGTCCGCGCGCCTGAATCTCCTCGCGAATCATGTCGGACAGCGAGATGTGCACAAACCCCTTGCTCTTCAGGTACTCCGCCATCGCGTCCTTGCCCGCGCAGAAAAACCCCGTGACGCCCAGAATCATTGCCCACCTCATTCCGTCGAGATTCTCTTGCCAACCGCCGTGCCCCAAACGATAGGCACTCCGACGGACGGCTTGCAATGCCTTTGTGTTTTGAGAGCAACGGATTATTTGCCGGCGGCGGCCGCTCGTGCAGCGAAGGCGGAATCCGCAGCGAGAACTTGCCGCTGTGTTTTCTCTCGGTGGAGGGAAGAGGAACCTCCCGGCCCTGCTCCAAAACGATGTCAATCCATGAGAGAAATCTCAAGTGGCAGCGGGGCCGCCGGCGTGCCTAGGGCTTGCGCCGCGGCGGCGCTTCGCTGACCGGATAGCGGCCGGGAGCGATGATGCCGCGACGTTCGAGGAGTGAGCCTTCGAGGCGCCAGAGCTCGACCAGGGCCTTGAGGTGGGCGACCACCGCTTTGACCTCGTCAATCTGGGCCGAGAGCAGATCGCGTTGCGCCCGGGCGACGAGGATCGAGGTGGATTTGCCGATCCGGAGCTTCTCGGTCTCCGCGCGCAGGACTTCCTCCTGAAGCTTGCGCGTGGCGGCGGTGGCAGCGACCTGCTCGGCGGCGCGATTGACCTCGATGTAGGCCGACCGCACGTCCACTTCGACCAGCTGCCCGGTGTTGGCCAGGGCTTCTTCGACCTGATCGCGACTCAGACGGGACTTCTGATTCCGGGCGCGCGCCGCGCGATTCAACAACGGGTATTCGAAATTCAGTCCCACCAGCAGGTCCCGCGTCTTACCATCCTCGGCGCGCACCGAGCCGCCAAACGAATCGGCATAGCCCGTCCCGCCCAACGTGATGAAGGTGTCCAGTTTGGGCAACAGGCCGTTGCGCGTGACGACCAGATCAATCTCGCTGCGTTGGATCGCCAGGCGCGCCTGGTTGAGGTCGGGCCTCCAGCGCAGGGCGACCTGGACGTGGCTGGTGACCTCGCCAAAGACCACCGTGGGCGTCGCCGGTTCGTCTTTCAGAACCAGATCCTGGCTCCAAAGATCCGAGCTCTCCGGACTGAGCAGGCGAAGCATGTTCAAGCGGGTGGTGAGAAGCGTGCTTCGGCCGTTAATCACGTTTTCGTGGCGCAGCGCGACTTCGGCCTGGGCGGCGGGCAGCTCGGTGGGCGCCAGTTTCCCGACTTTGATCCGTTCTTCGGTCTCCGCCAACTGAGCCTCGGCCAGCTTCAGCGAATCGGTGAAGATCTTCATTTGCGCTTTCGCGAGCGAATAGTCCCAATAGGTCTCCTCCACCTGGGCGACGAGAGTTTCGACCACTCCGCGCAACTCATATTGCGAAACTTCCGTGTCCAGCCGTGCCTGGCGCAGGGTGGCCAGATTGACGTTCAGGCCCGCGCCCCGCAGGAGCGCCTGGGTGATCGCCAGCTCGATGCGGCTGTTGCTCTGATCGCCCGCCCCCTCAGTTTCGTTTCGCTGGGTGGTAAGGTTCAGGCCGATATTCGTGCCGGTGGGAAGAAATTCGGAGACTCCGATGCTGGCGGCCGTCCGCTCGGTTCGGGTGACCATCGTTTTGCCGGTGGCCGCCGATTTCTGTTCGGTCTTGTCCTGCGACTGGGAAATGCCGGCGGTCAGGTCGGGGTCAAACGCCGCGCGCGCGACGTCCTCGCCCGTGCGCCGAATCGCCGGATTGAGGCGCTGCACGGCCAGCGACCGGTTGTTCTCGAGCGCAGTCAGAATGGCGTCGGAGACGCTGACGACGAACGCCGTCATGGGGGTCGAAGTCAGCGAGACGATTTCGGGTCCCTCGGTCAGCGTACCGGTGGTCAAACGGATGGTTTGAAGGGGTCGCGTGCTCGCCAGCGCCTGGGCGGGGCCGACGTAATCCCGATCCGGTCCGGCGTCGCGAGCAAGACCCGACACGGTCGAAAGGCAAATCAGACCGATCAAGATCCATGCGGTGCTCTTGCTTGTTCCAACTTTTGACTTTTCACCTCTCGCTTCTGCTTTCCACGGTCTTCCCGTCTCATTCATAGCGTAGCGCCTCAATTGGATCGAGCTTGGCCGCACGACATGCCGGATAGTAACCGAAGAAAATACCCACTCCACCTGCAAAAGACAACGACAGCATCACACTGGACATCTCGACCGTCGTGGCGAACGTCGTGGCACTGGACAGCACCTTGGCCGCCCCCACCCCGACCCCCACGCCGATCATCCCGCCCAGCACGCTCATCAACAGCGCTTCGATCAGGAATTGCCGCAGAATGTCGCGGTTCCGCGCTCCGATGGCCTTGCGCACCCCGATCTCGCGCGTCCGCTCCGTCACCGTCACCAGCATGATGTTCATAATGCCGATCCCGCCGACCAGCAGCGAGATACTGGCGATTCCGCCGAGCAGAATCGTGAAGGTCCGGATCACGCTCGAAGCCATCTCCACCATTTCGGCCTGATTGCGAATGCGAAAATCGTCGGGGGTGCCCGACTGAAGCCGGTGGCGCGTCCGCAGCACGGAAGACGTGGCTTCCGCCACTTGGGACAGGTTGACGCCCCGCACCCCCTGAACATCCACTTCCCCCAGGTGATCCAACCCGAACAGCTGCTTCATGCCGGTCGTGTAAGGGACCAGCACCTGATCGTCGGGGTTGAACCACCCTTGATCGCCCTTGGATTTGAGCACCCCCACGACATGGAAGTTGATCCCCTTGAGCTTGATCACCGAGCCGACGGGCTCGTCGTTTTCAAAGAGATTCTGAACCGTGACCGGTCCGAGGACCGCCACCCGCGCATTCCGGTCCACTTCGCCTTCGGTGAACGAGCGACCCTTTTCGACCTCGAAGCCGCGAATCGAAAAATAGGTGATGCCCGTGCCGATGACATTCCCACGGGCATTCTTGTTAAAGTACTTCAATTGTGCGCTGCCCTGCACCACCGGAGCGATTTGCAAGACTCCCGACACCTTGGCCAGAATCGCTTCCGCGTCCTCGAGCGTGAGATTCTGCTCGCTGGTGGAACGGACGCCGTGAAAATCGTGCTGGCCGGGTCGCACCACCAGCAGGTCGGTGCCCATGGCATAGATGCGTTCCATGACCTGCTTCTTCGCGCCGGCGCCCATGGCCAGCATGGCGATCACCGCCGCCACGCCGATGATGATGCCCAGCATCGCCAGGAACGAGCGCATCTTGTTGGCGAACAGCGCCTTGAGCGCTACCTTGATGGTGGTCCAGAACAGCATGGCCGACCCTCGCGATGTTGGATTTTCGATTTTGGATTTTGGATTTCAAGACGCGGCGCACCGGCACGCGTTTGCGAACACGATGTGGATTTTGAATCGGGGAGTGGGGCACGCCGCGCGCATCCCGCCGCGCGCCACCCAGGAACTAGAATCCAAAATCCAAAATCGAAAACCCAAAATCCTCCTATTTCCCGTTTGTGATCTTCCCGTCTTTCATGTGGATCTGTCTCTTGCAGTACTGGGCCACGTCGGGCTCGTGCGTGACGATGATGAGCGTCCGTCCCTGGGCGTTGAGCGAGCGAAACAGCGTCATGATTTCCTCGCCCGTCTTGCTGTCGAGATTGCCCGTGGGTTCGTCGGCCAGAAGGATGGCCGGATTGGTCACGATGGCGCGCGCAATGGCCACCCGCTGGCGTTGGCCGCCCGACAGTTGATTCGGCTCATGGTACATGCGATCGGCCAGACCCATCGTCTGCAACGCCTCTCCGGCCTTGTCCTTGGCTTCGCCCTCGCCGGCATAGAGCAGAGGCAGCTCGACGTTTTCCAGCGCCGTCATGCGCGGCAACAGATTGAAGGTCTGAAACACAAACCCGATGCGCCGATTCCGGATCGCCGCCAACCGGTCCTGCGGGATTTGGGAGACATCGTCGCCTGCCAGAATATACTTGCCCGAATCAATCCGGTCGAGGCAGCCGATGATATTCATCAGCGTGGACTTGCCGCTACCCGACGCGCCCGTGACCGCGACCATCTCGCCCTCGGCGATTTCCAGATCCACGCCGTCAAGCGCGCGAATCTCACTGCCGCCCAGCTGGTAAATCTTGACCATCGCCTCGGCCTGAATGATCATCGGCGCCCGCCTCCTCCCTTCGGTCCGCCGCCCATCATCATTATCCGACCGCCCGCGGGGGGCCCTCCGCGCATTCCGCCCCGCCACCGACTTTCCATATCGCTCTTGCGGATCACCACCGTCTCGCCCTCTTCCAGACCGCTGAGCACCTCGGCCCGGAACCCGTCGTTAATGCCGATCTGGACGGGCCGCGGCTCCGACGTGCCGTCGTCCTTCATCACCAGAACCGTCTCTTTCCCCATCCGTCGCGAGATCGCATCGGCGGGAATCAGCGGCACGTCCTCCTTTCGGGCCGCCACGATCTCGATGTTGGTGGTCATTTCCGGCTTGAGCATCTGCTTGTTTTCGCTGGTCACCTCGATCTTGACCTCAAACGTCACCACGTTGGTGGTGTTGACGCCGCGCGTGGCGATCCGCACGACTTTGCCCATGAAGGTCACGCTGGGATACGCATCGGCGGTGATCATCGCCGGCTGGCCCACCTGCACCTTGCCGATGTCGCTTTCGTCCACCGAGGCCAGCACGAAAATATGGGACAGGTCGGAGATGGTCAGGATCGTCGTTCCGCCACCCACGTTGCTGACCCCCGAGGCGATGATCTGACCGATCTGCACGGTGCGGGCGGCCAACACGCCATCCAGCGGCGCAAAGACCCGGGTGTCCTTGAGCCGCTGATTCTGGATCGAAAGCTGAATCTCATCCGAGTCCACCTCGGTTTCGGCCAGCTTGACGTCCTGGCGCTTGAGCTCCAGTGCCATTTCCTGGGTCTTGAGCTCCTCGATCTTGACTTTCGCCGTCTCCAGATCGGTCACCGCCGAGACGGCGACCGTTTTGACCGTTTCATATTCTTCCTGGCTGGCCAACTTCTTTTCCAGCAGCGCCTGCATGCGATCGGCTTTCGCGCGGGCATCGGCCTCTCGGGCTTCGGCCGACTTCAAAGCTGACTGGGCGCGCTCCTGCTCGGTTTTGAGCGTTCGTTCGGCCACTTGCAGGCTCTGTTTGGCCTGGACCAGCTTGGCCTTCGAAGCCGTCAGGCCCACCTCGGCCTGCTTGACCACGCGCAGCTCGTCCACCGGGTCCAGCTCGATAATCACGGTGCCCGACGTCACCGGATCGCTGACGTCATAAGGCAGATAGATCACCTGGCCGCTGGCCTTGCACTTGATGTCCACGTCGAGATTGGCCACGATGCGCCCGGTAGTGGCCACCTCCATCGAAATCCGGCCTCGCTCTACCTTGGCGGTCGAGGTTTTTGGACCCGCGGCCGAGGGGTCTTTGTGGTCGCGCTGCCAATAATACGCTCCGCCGCTGGCAGCACCGGCAAGCATGAGAATGATAAGAATCTTTTTCACAGAAACCTCCCAAACCCTTCTTCCATCAGAACCTCAGTGGTGTGGAACATCTCTCCGCCGGATGTGAGAGAGCGCCGCATGTATACCGAACGGTAGGTATAGCAACCGCTCCTTGCCTATTGTCAATCTTTTTCTCCCTCGTTACTCCTCGCCGGATCTTCCCCGGCGGGTCCCTTTCGGCGCATTCCTCTCGTCTTGGGAGCTGCCATCAGGACAGCAACGACCCTTTCGGATCGCACACGATCCCACTTTCTCTTTGCAAATCACGGACCGCTTTCGTCCTTTGGGTTATCCTTTCCTCGCTTCCCGAATAATCTTGATGTATTGGGTCGCCCGATTGCGCAGAGCGTCGAAATTGCCCTTCGCAACGTCGTCTTTCGTGACCAGTTCCCCGCCCACGCCCAGAAACTCTGCCCCGGCACGAATGAAATCGGCGGCCGTATCAAGATTCACCCCGCCAGTGGGTGAGAGCTTAATGTGCGGAAGCGGACCTTTGATTGCCCGAAAATAGGACGGTCCACCCACCGACGCCGGGAACACTTTGACCACATCCGCACCCGATTCCCATGCCCGCAAAATCTCGGTCGGCGTGAAGGCCCCGGGGACGACCGGTTTGCTGTAGCGGTGGGCCATGCGCATAACCTCTTCGTTCAAGGTCGGGGCAACGACATACTCCGCCCCCGCAAGGATAGCCGCCCGCGCCGTCTCGGGATCGAGCACCGTCCCGACGCCGATGCAGGCGCGCCCACCGATCGCGCGCGCGGTTGCGCCGATGACTTCGAGCGCATTGGGTGTGGTCATGGTGATCTCGATGCAGGTCACCCCTCCCTCGCAGAGGGCCTGGGCGACCTGGACCAACCGGCTCGAATCGGGCGCGCGCACGACCGCCACGATCCCGGTCCGCGCCATCTCTTCCAGTGCTGACTCTCTTGTCCACTTGGGCATGGCTCGACTCGCCTCCTCGCACGCGAAACGTATCCCGCACACCGAGCAGGACTGGTTCGTCACATAACGGCGGCGCGTTCAAGAATGCAAGGAAATTAGCCATGCACACGAGTAGCGTAAGCTGTTAGTACAGCCCAACACAACAGGGGGACCGAATTCCAGTCCTAAAACAAGCGCATTCTCTTGCATGAAACCGGGGCGGAATGGAAAGAGAATCCCAACCATCGTCGTTGGCCGAAGAGATCATCCGCGCGAGGCCAGAGAGACCGAACGGCCGTCCAGCGCAACGACTGCCGGCGAGTC
>Ga0315282_10004450_pt1 | contig 24454 bp, 20 predicted proteins | sample YL17G07_20_MG_FD_203693 | JGI IMG/M metagenome (GOLD analysis project Ga0315282, IMG submission 203693) | Sediment microbial communities from Yellowstone Lake, YNP, Wyoming, USA - YL17G07_20 | ecosystem: Environmental > Aquatic > Freshwater > Lake > Sediment | place: USA: Wyoming | collected... | reverse complement strand
CCCGCTGGGCAGCACGGGCGAGTACTACGCCCTGAGCGCGTCGGAGCGAAAGGGCGTCCTGGCCGCCGCCGTCGAAACCGCCGGCGGGCGCGTGCCCGTGGTTGCCGGCACGAACGCCGGGGCCACCCGCGACGTGATCAACTATGCCCTCCAGGCCCAGAAGCTCGGGGCGGCGGGCGTTCTGCTGGCGGCGCCCTACTACTCCCTGCCGACGAGCGGCGAGCTCGTCGAGCACGTCCGCGCCGTCGATAAGGCCATCGGCGTGCCGATCATGCTCTACAACTACCCCGCGCGGACGGGCGTGGACATGACGCCGGACGTGGTCGAGCGGCTGGCCGAGCTGGACAACGTGCGGTACATCAAGGAGAGCACCGGCGACGCGTCACGCATGAGCGAGATCGTCCGCCGCTGCGGCAATCGGATCTCCCTGTTCTGCGGCTGCGACACGCTGGCGATCGAGAGCTTCCAGATGGGCGCGGTCGGATGGGTCGCCGGAGCGGCCAACGTGCTGCCCAGACAGCACGTCGAGTTGTTTGACCTGGCCGTCAGGCGAAAGGACGCCAAGGCGGCCCGCGAGTGCTACAACCGCATGCGCCCGACGCTCGAACTGATGGAAGGCGGCGGGAAGTACACGCAGTGGGTCAAGGCCGGCTGCGGAATAATGGGCCGCCCCGTAGGCCCGCCGCGCCAACCACTCCTGCCGGCAAGCAAGGATGAGATCGCCAGGCTCAAAAAGGCGCTGGCGTCCTGCCGTTAGTGTGGCGATTCAGAATTGACGAACATCAGGCCACCCAAGAAATTCGAAACAAGTAAGCGGCGAGAAGCACCAAACCACAAGCACCAAGCAGCAAACAAGGACCAAGTACCAAGAAGCCAAGCTCCAAACGGCCGGGGCGGGAATCTGGAGCGAGCGCCACGCGGTCAGAGCATTTATCAACGAAGCGCCGAGTTGAAGCGGGATTGCCGCTCTGACTGTTTGTGTTTTGGAATTTGTTTCTTGGTCCTTGTTTGAGTTTTGTTGCTTGTTACTTGGTGCTTGCCCAGGCTTGTGAACTCATCATAATTCACAATCTACCTACTCGACGCACTACGCCAGACCTGATACCAATGACCTATGCCCTTTCAAAGGCAGGAGAGCACCGATGGACATGAAGCTGTTCGAGCGAGTCTGCAACACGCCCGGCGTGTCGGGTTTCGAGGATGAGGCGCAGGACGTTGTCGCCGAGGTCCTGAAGGCAAGCTGCGACGAGGTCAGCCGCGACCGGATGGGCAACGTCATCGGCCTGAAGAAGGCCGCCATTCCCCCGGCAGGAGGCAAGAGGCCCATGCGGGCGATCCTGGCCGCCCACGTCGACGAGATCGGCGCGATGGTCAAGCACATCGACGACAAGGGCTTCATCCGGTTCATCCAGGTCGGCGCGCTGAGCGTGGTCAGCATAATTTCCCAGCGGGTCGTGATTCACGGCAAGAAGCCCGTGCGCGGCGTGGTCGTGCCGGACCCCCGGCCGGAGAACAAGGACAAGTTGCCGGCGCTGGAGGACCTGCGGATCGACACCGGCCTGGAGGGCGACAAGCTTCGCAAGCTGGTGGACATCGGCGACATCGTGACATTCGACGTGCCCGTCGAGCGGCTCAACGGCAAGGTGTACGTCGGGCGGAACTTCGACAACCGCCTCGGCGTCTACTGCATGCTGGAGGCGATGAGGCGAGTCGGCAAGACCCGCGTGGACGCCTACGCCGTCAGCACGGTGCAGGAGGAGGTGGGCATCCGGGGCATCCCGGCCGCGGCGTTCGCCATCGAGCCGGACGTCGGCCTGGCCATCGACGGCAGCTACTGCTGGGGCGCCTACGGCGACGAGCACCAGAAGAACACCGCGCTGGGCAAGGGCACGGGCATCTACATCATGGACGCACTGACCATCGGCAACCGCCGGCTGGTGAGCTTTCTGTACGACATCTGCTCCAAGGCGAAGATACCGTTCCAGAAGAACATCGGCGGCGGGACCGACGCCTCGGGCATTCAGCGTTCGCGGGCGGGCGTGCCGGCCACCACCGTCGGCGCGCCGACGCGGTACATGCACTCGACCGTCCAGCTCTGCCACGAAGACGACGTCGAGGCGACCATCGCCCTGCTGGCGGCCTTCCTCGAACACGCCCACGAGTTTGCCCGCTGACGGGAGGCGACCGACGCCCCCGGCTTCGGCGTGACGCTCGATGAGGAGCAGTTGGCCAGGCATATGCCGGGTTCGTGAGAAGATTTCGTCACAGTCCAACATGAACCTTCGGTTCACCTGATGAGACGAAAAGCCGAGGACGAGGACCCCGGCGCGCCGGGGCTGTCGCCTAAACCACACCCCTACTACCTATTACCTTCTTTTCAGAGCAGAGAACGCTGAGGCAATAAGAGGAAGGTAGTAGGTAGCACGGGAAAGGGAATAGTAGTAAGTAGGTAGGGAGTAGGAAGAAGATACCCAGGGAGGCAGAGCTTTAATCATTGCTGCGGGCATTATGCTTGGGGCCGTGTCGTTTGAGGCCCGAATGGGCCGATGGCGCATAGACGGGGATGACCGCGGGGAATCCCCGGAACCCGGACCCACACACAAGAGAGCCCCGGCAGGGGCGATGGCGGGTCTGTGAAAGAGGCGTGCGGCGGTTCGCCATCGGCCCCCCTTGGGGGCCTATGGCAATCAGGGCTCTTGAAACAGCGAGAGTCTGACATGCCGCGACGCAGGACCTATGACCTCTGCGGCCTCTGCACTGCTAACCGTCAGTTTCTTCGCGTGCGGAGGAGATTTCTCATCGCAGAGACCGCAAAGACCGCAGAGACAAATAGATATGACTTTTTGTCTTCATCTTCTCTACGTGCTCTGCGTGCTCTGCGTTGAGTTCTTCTTTGGGTTGCGGGCGAAGCCCGCGCCAAGTGCTCTGCGTTGAGACTCCTCTTCCGGCCTTGAAGAGATCCTCCGCGTGATAGCTGCTTCGGACGAACGGGCCGGCGGCGACGGCGGCGAAACCCAGTTCCAGCGCCTGGCCGCGGATTTCGTCGAACTCCTCCGGCGGGATGAAACGCGCCACCGGCTGGTGGGCCGGCGAGGGGGCGAGGTACTGGCCGACAGTCAGGATGTTGCAGCCGACGGCGCGGAGGTCGGCCAAGACCGCAAGCAGTTCCTCCCGCGTCTCGCCAAGGCCCAGCATCAGGCCGCTCTTGGTCCAGAGTCTTTTTGCAGGGGCGTCAGCGGCGTCAACCGCGCCCACCCGCGCGGATGCGCCGATTCGCCTCGCGGCGTCCAGGACTCTCAGGCTTCGGCGGTAATTGGCCTGGGGGCGGACGGCGGGATACAGGCGCGGCACGGTCTCGACGTTGTGGTTGAGCACGTCGCACCCGCCGGCCAGGGCGGTTGCAAGGGCGCGCTCGTCGCCCTGGAAGTCCGGGATGAGGATCTCGATCACCGAGCCCGGCAGCCGCCGCCGGACCGCGGCGGTGACTCGTGCGAAGTGACCGGCCCCGCCGTCGGGCAGGTCGTCGCGGGTGACGGAGGTAATCACGACGTGCCGCAGGCCGAGCGTGCCGGCCGCCTCGGCGACGGCGTCGGCTTCGGCCTCATTGACCGGCGACGGGTCGCCGCCCTCGACGGCGCAGAACCGGCAGCGGCGGGTGCAGCGGTCGCCGAGGATCATGAAGGTGGCCGTGCGATGGGCGAAGCACTCGGCCTGGTTCGGGCACCGGGCGCTGGAACAGACCGTGTGGAGGTCCAGGTCGCCGAGCAGCCTGCGGACCTCTGCCGCGTCCGGCCCGGCGGGGATCGGCTTGCGAAGCCACCGGGGCAGGCGCGGGCGCGTGGCATTCTGTTCGGTTACCCTCGCCCCCGTTAGGGGCCCCAAGGGCCGGCCCTTCGGGCTGTCAAGGACCTCCCCCGTCCTCACCCTCACCCGGCCCTTCGGGCCACCCTCTCCCGTCAAGGCAGAGGGGTCACGATACTCAAAGGTACATGTTTCCAATTCGCTGGGCGCCTTGAGCTTGCCCGGCGTCAATCCGCAATCATCTCGAATCCGGTCAAAGCCAAGCGACTTGGCCAGGCTTTCGACCAACAGGGGTTTAACTTCCTCCACGCTCACATCCCGCCCCAGCGCGCGGGAGATGCTCGTCACCGACGCGCCGGCGATGCCGCAGGGGATGATCGCCTCGAAGCCGCCCACGTCGGCTGCGACGTTCAGCGACAGGCCGTGGTACGTCACCCATTTGCTGACGGCGACGCCGATGGCGGCGATTTTTTCCCGGCCTACCCACACGCCCACGAGCCCGTCGCGCCGCCCGGCCGCAATGCCCAGCCGCGCCAGCGTGTCGATGACGGCCTGCTCCAGGCGCTGGACGTACGCGCGAAGCGTCAGGCGCCGAGTGTCGAGCCGGAGGATCGGGTAGGCGACGAGCTGGCCGGGGCCGTGCCAGGTCACGTCGCCGCCGCGGCTGACCTTGACGATCTCGACCCCCGCGGCCGCGAGGCGCTCCGGATCGGCCAGGACGTGCCGCGTGCCGCCCCGCCTGCCCAGCGTGATGACCGGCGGGTCGTGCTCGACGAGCAGCAAGTGCGACGGGTCGGACCGGGCCTGGACCTTCGCGACGAGGCGCTGCTGGAGCTCGAGCGTGGGCTTATATCCTGCCCGCCCGAGGTCGGCCGCGATCATGAGGTTATTGTTTCCGGCCATGGCCTGTAAGCTGTCTGCAAGAATGCTTGAACAGTTGCTGCTTCCGGTCCCAGGGATTGCCATCCCTGGGCTTCTTAAGCCTTTCTTCCTACTGCCTATTCCCTAACTACTAACTACTTATCGCGCTTCCTCATCGACTGCGCCAGCCAGCCTTCCGCGGCGAGCATGGCGGCTTCCTGGAAGGTCGGGTGGGCGTGGATGGTGTGGTAGAGCTGCGCCATCGTCAGCCCGTGCCGCATGGCCAGGGCGATCTCCTGGATCATGTCGATGGCGTGCGGGCCGATCCAAAGGGCCCCGTATATCCGGCCGGTGTCGGCATCGGCTACGATCTTGATCTGCCCGTGAGTCTCCCCGCTCGCCAGTGCCATGCCGGCGTGGGCGTAACTGTAGCGAAACACCCGTGCCGCCGAGCGCGGCTGCTGCTTGGCCTCGGCGAGCGTAAGGCCCACCGACGCGGCCTCGGGGTGCGTGTACGCGCCGACGGGCACGACCGTGCGGTCATCGGCCAGGTCGATGCCCATGACGTTCTCGGCCGCCACCACGCCCATGCGGTCGGCAAGGTGGGCGTATTGCCGCCGCTCGGCCACGTCGCCGACGGCGTAAACGCCCTCGACGTTTGTCCGGCAGCGGTCGTCGACGGGGATGATCCCGCCGGCGACGCGAACGCCGGCCTCGGCCAGGCCGATGTTCTCGACGTTGGCCTTGCGTCCCACGGCGACCAGCGCGGCCGCCGCGCGGACCTCCGTGCCGTCGTCGAGCTTGGCGACCACGCCGTCGCCGGCGTCGGACATCGACAGCACCCTCCGGCCGGTGAGGATGGTCGCGCCTCGCTCGGCCAGCGACGCGGCGGCGGCCTGCCCGGCCTCGTCGTCCATACCCGGCAGCAGGTCGGGGAGCATCTCGATGACGGTCGTGGGTATGCCAAGCTCGCAGTAGACGGTCGCCATCTCGCAGCCGATCACGCCGCCGCCCATCACGATCACGCCGGCAGGCAGGTCAGGGGCGGTGACGGCCTCGTCGGTGGTCATAAGCCGGCCCTTGGGGCCCCCCAGGGCAGGGCTGTCCCACGGCAGAAAGCCCGGCCGGGCGGCGGACGAGCCGGTGGCGACGACGACTGCCCTGCCGGTCACGCGCTTCTGGCCCTCGGGCGTATCGACGGCGACGGTATGTGCGTCCACGAGCCGCCCCCGGCCGCGGATGAGGTCGATCTGCTTGTTGGCCTGGACCGCCGCCTCCGACCGCCCGGCGAGTTCGGCCACGACCTCGGCGACGCGGCGCATGAAGGCCGGGCCGTCCACCTTGGGCGCAACCGGCGCGATGCCGAACCTCCCGGCCTGGCGCATCCGCCATGCCAGGTCGCTCGCCGCGAGCATCGCCTTGGTGGGGATGCAGCCGATGTTGAGGCAGACTCCGCCGAGTGGGCCCGCCTCGACGATGCACGCCCGCCCGCCTCGACGGGCGACCTGCCGAGCGGCCGCGCCGCCGCCCGGCCCGCCGCCGAGGGTTACCACGTCGTATTCGTACGTCTTGTTGCCTTCGGGCATGTCAGGAACCTCTTGCATGGCACTCACGCGCAGAGGCCGCGGAGGAGAAGAAGAAACATCTTTTGAAGGGGATTACATGGATTAACAGATTACATGGATTAAGAAGAAAAAGAGGCTTCTATCCATGTAATCTTAGAATCCATGTAATCCCCATCTAAGGCTTCTTCTTTTCCCTTTTCTTCTTCTCTCGGCTCGGCCTCAGGGCCGAGCCGGCAGCGCCGCCAGGTCCGGCTTGCGTGCCGCCAGGGTGTCGTCGAGCCGGCTGACCGGCGTGGTGGTCGGGCACTGCTGGAGCGAGGCCGGGTCGGCCTCGGCGAGGTCCGCGATCTCGATCATCGCGTCGATGAAGGCGTCGAGGGTCTCCTTGGACTCCGTCTCGGTCGGCTCGATCATCATCGCCTCCGGCACGGTCAGCGGGAAGTATACCGTCGGCGGGTGGAAGCCGCGGTCGATAAGCGCCTTTGCGACGGTCAGCGCCCGCACGCCCTTACCGGCCTGGCGGGAGGCGGAGAAGACGCATTCGTGCATGCAGATGCGATCATACGGCAGGTGGTATCGGCCCTTGAGCCTGGCGCGGATGTAGTTGGCGTTCAGCACGGCGTTGCCGCTCACCCGCCTCAGGCCTTCCCGGCCAAGCAGCAGGATATACGCGTACGCCCGCAGGATGACGCCGAAGTTGCCGTAGAACGGCGCGACGTAGCCGATGGAGCGCGGGCGGTCGTAGTCGAGGTAGTACGAGCCGTCGGGCCTTTCGCGGATGATGGAGGTCGGCAGGAACTCGACTAGCTTCTCGACGACGCCGACGGGCCCCGCGCCCGGCCCGCCGCCGCCATGGGGCGTGGCGAACGTCTTGTGCAGGTTCACGTGCATGATGTCGAAGCCGACGTCCCCCGGCCGGCAGCGGCCCAGGAGGGCGTTGAGGTTCGCGCCGTCGCAGTACATCAGCCCGTCGACGCCGTGGATGAGTTCCGCGATCCGCCGCACCTGGGGGTCGAAAAGCCCCAGCGTGTTGGGGCAGGTGAGCATCATGCCGGCGACATTGTCGTCCAGCGCCTTCTTGAGGGCCTCGATGTCCGTCAGGCCGTTGGCGTCGGACCCGACGGTCCGGACCTCGTATCCGGCGATGGCGGCGCTGGCGGGGTTGGTGCCGTGGCCGCTGTCGGGGATGAGGATGGTGGTCTTCCTGTTGCCGCGCCTGCGGTGGTACGCGGCGATGATCATCACGCCGGTCAGCTCGCCGTGCGCCCCGGCCAGCGGCTGCATCGTGAAGGCCGACATGCCGCATATCTCTGAGAGCATGCGGTGCATCTCGTGGAGCACCGCAAGGGCGCCCTGGACCATCATTTCCCCGCCGGGAAGCTGAGGCACCAGTGGGTGGAGATACGCGAAACCGCTCAGGTGCGCGACGCGTTCGGCGACCTTGGGGTTGTACTTCATCGTGCACGAGCCGAGCGGGTAAAAGCCCGTGTCCACGCCGAAGTTCTTGCGGCTAAGCGCGGTGAAGTGGCGGACCACGTCCAGTTCGCTGACTTCCGGCAGCTCGGGCGGCTCTTTCCGCAGCAGTTGGGCCTTGATCGGCATTGGCGTATCGACGCCCGCCGGGACAACCCGCACCGCGCGCCGGCCTGGCACGGACTTCTCGAAGATCGTCTTCACAGGATCACCTCCAGGGCGTGGGCGAGGAAGTCGATGTCCTGCCTCGTCCGCTTTTCCGTGACGGCCAGCAGCAGGCAGTTGTTCATTTCCGGCCAGTAGCGTCCCATCGGGAAGCCGGCGGCGATTCCGCGCGTGAACAGGCCGCGGATGACCTTTTCGGCCGCAACCGGCAGGCTGACGACGAACTCGTTGAAGTACCACCGTTTTGGGAACCGCATGGTGACTCCGGGCACGCCGAGCAGCCGCCGGCGTGCGTAGTCGCCGCGGTCGGCGCAGACCTGGGCGACCTCGCGCAGGCCGTGCTTGCCCATGAGGCTCATGTAGACCAGGGCCGTCAGGGCGCAGAGGCCCTCGTTGGTGCAGATGTTGCTGGTGGCCTTCTGGCGCCTGATGTGCTGCTCGCGGGCCTGGAGGGTCAGCACGAAGCCTTCCCGGCCGAGGGCGTCGAGCGTTCGGCCGGCGATCCGCCCGGGCATCTTGCGGACGTGCTCCATCCGGCCGGCCATGAAGCCGAGGTACGGCCCGCCGAAGGACACGGGCATTCCGAGGCTCTGGCCCTCGCCGACGACGATGTCGGCGCCCATCTGCCCGGGCGGCTTCAGCAGGGCCATTGCCACGGGATAGCCCGAGACGATCAGCAGCCCGCCGCGGGCGTGGACCATCTCGGAGAGGTCCGAGACGTCGTCGATGCAGCCGAAGAAGTTAGGCGTCTGGACGATGACCGCGGCCGTGTCGTCGCTGATTCGCGCCGCGATCGCCTCGCGGTCGGGCAGGCCGTCGCGGCTGGCGGTCTCGACCAGGTCGATACCCAGGTTGCTCGTGTACGAGCGGACCATCTTGCGGTAGATCGGGTTGACCGAGTCGTCGACGATCACCCGCCGGCGCCCGGTGACGCGAAGGGCCATCATGATCGCCTCGTACACGGCCGTGCCGCCGTCGTAGAGCGAGGCGTTGGCGACTTGCATGTCCGTCAGGCGGCAAATGGCGGACTGGAACTCGTAGATCGCCTGGAGCGTGCCCTGGGAGATTTCCGGCTGGTAGGGCGTGTACGAGGTGTAGAACTCGCTGCGGGAGATTATCGCATCGAGCGCGGCCGGGATGAAATGGTCGTAGAACCCGCCGCCGAGGAAGCTCGTCTGCCCGGTGAGGTTCTTGTCGGCCAGGGCGGTTATGCGGCGGCGGACCTCCTGTTCGGTCATGCCCGGCTGGATGTCGAGCTCGCCGCAGAGCAGTTCCGGCGGGATGCCGGCGAACAGGTCGTCGACGCTTGCCGCGCCGATGGCATCGAGCATCTGCTTCTGCTGGGCGGGCGTGTTTGAGATGAATGGCATCAGTGTCCCTCTTCGCCCAGCAGCTTCTCGTAGTCTGCCGGCGTGAGCAGCGCCTTGGCATCGGCGGGGTCGGAAAGCTCTACCTTGTAGAACCAGCCCTTGCCGTAACAGTCCGAGTTCACCATGCCGGGGTCGTCCTCGAGGGCGGCGTTGACCTCGACGACCTTGCCGCCGACGGGCGAGTATATGCCGGCGGCCGCCTTGGACGACTCGATCGCGCATGCCTCGTCGCCCCGCGACAGTTGCCGCCCGACCTTGGGCAACTCGACGAACGTCAGGTCGCCCAGGGCGTGCTGGGCGTGGTCGGTTATGCCGACCGTGCCCGTCTTGCCCTCAATTCGAACCCACTCGTGCTCCTTGGTGTATCCCAGGTTGTTCGGCACCATCTATCGCTCCTTGCTCAAAGACATTCTCAACGCAGAGCACGCGGAGGACGCAGAGAAGATAAGAGCCAACGGAAGAAGAACCTGATGCTTCTTCTTCTCTTCGCTTTTCCTCTGCGTTCTCTGCGATGAACCTGCTGTTTCTTCTTTGCTTTACACGCTCGTCCGGCAGGTGCCGCCGGCGTACAGGGGCTTTTCGCTGACCACCACGGGCAGTTCGACCTTGCCGGTATTCACGACAAGCTCCTGGCCCGGCCGGGACAAATCCGAGTCAACATACCCCATTCCTACTGAGACTTTCAAGCTCGGCGAGAAGGCCGCGCTTGTGACCTTGCCGACGGCCCGGCCGGCGCAGAGGATCTGGTCCTCGGGATTGGCCCGGCGGCGCGAATCGCCGCGGAAGGCGACCAGTCTCTGTTTCGTTCCGGCCGCGAGCTGCCGGCGGAGCATCTCGGACCCGATGAACTGCCGCTGCGCCTTGACGAAGCCGCCGAGGTCCGCCTCGACGGGCGTTCGTTGCGGGCTGAGCTCGTGGCCGTAGAGGGGGTAGCACATCTCCAGGCGGAGCGAGTCCCGCGCGCCCAGGCCCGCGGGGCGGACGACGGGCGACTCCATCAGGCGGTCGAACATGCGGACCAGGTCGTCGCCCGGGGCCATGATCTCGTAGCCGAGCTCACCCGTGTAGCCGGTCCGGCTGAGGACCAGCCGCCGCCCGCAACACGCGGCCTCGGTGACGCCGAAGTAGCCGAGTTGGCGCAGGTCGATGTCCACCATGCACCCGAGCACCTCGGCCGAGCGGGGGCCCTGGAGGTCCACCTTGCCCCAGCCGGCGGCGGAGCGGTTGACAAGCTCGATCCCGGCGGCGCCCGCAATATGGGCCTTGATCCACTCGATGTCGCCGTCCAGCGTGCCGGCGTTGACCACCAGCAGGTATTGCTGTCCGCCGAGGCGCATGAGGATGGTGTCGTCGATCACGCCGCCGTCTTCGTTCAGCAGGAAGCCGTACCTGCAGCGCCCGATCTTCAGGGCGGCGGGGTCCTGCGTGCAGAGCTTGCCGAGCTGCTCGCCGGCGGCCGGGCCGGTGAAGAGGAACTGGCCCATGTGGCTGGTGTCGAACACGACGGCCGCCGTGCGGCAGTGCTCGTGCTCGCCGAGGATGCTCTCGTACTGCACCGGCAGAAGCCAGCCGGCAAAATCGACCATCCTGCCGCCGAGCTTCTCGTGCCGGTCATACAAAGCCGTCTTCTGAGGCATCCGTTACTCCTTACTGCATGCAGGCGTCGCGGACCTTTGCGAAGGCGTTCATTGCCAGGTCCAGGTCGGCAGTCGAGTGTGCGGCGGAGATCTGCACGCGGATGCGCGCCTTGCCCTTTGGCACCACTGGATAGCTGAAGCCGATGACGTACACGCCTTCGGCGAGCATCATGTCGGCCATCTTCGTCGCCAGGACGGCGTCGCCGAGCATGATCGGGACGATCGGGTGGTCGCCCTTGGGTATGTCGAAGCCCCGCTTTGCCATGCCGGCGCGGAAGTGCCTGGTGTTGGCTTCCAGCTTGTCGCGAAGTTCCGTGGACCGCGAGAGGATGTCCAGCACGGCCAGCGACGTTGCCGCGATCACCGGCGAGAGCGTGTTGGAGAACAGGTACGGCCTGCTTCGCTGGCGGAGCAGTTCGATCACTTCCCTTGGCCCGGCGGTGAATCCGCCGCTGGCGCCGCCCAGGGCCTTGCCCAGCGTGCTGGTGACTATGTCGACGCGCCCGGCGACGCCGTGGTATTCCGGCGTGCCGCGCCCGGTGGGGCCGAAGAAACCCGTGGCGTGGGAGTCGTCGACCATGACGGCCGCGCCGTACCTCTCGGCCAGGTCGCAGATCCCCGGCAGGTTGGCGACGGAGCCGTCCATGGAGAACACGCCGTCGGTGGCGATCATTCTCATCCGCGCGCCGGATGCCTGCTTGAGCTGGGCCGCGAGGTCGGCCATGTCGCAGTTGCGATAGCGCAGCCGCTGCGCCTTGCACAGTCGAATGCCGTCGATGATGCTGGCGTGGTTGAGCTCGTCCGAGATGATGGCGTCCTCGGGGCCCAGGAGTGTCTCGAAGAGCCCGCCGTTGGCGTCGAAGCACGAACTGTAGAGGATGGTGTCCTCGGCGCCCATGAATTCGCTGATGCGGGCTTCGAGCGTCTTGTGGAGCGTCTGCGTGCCGCAGATGAACCGCACGCTGGACAGGCCGTAACCCCACACGTCCAGGCTCGCCTTCGCCGCGGCCAGGATGCGCGGATCGCTGGCCAGGCCGAGGTAATTGTTGGCGCAGAAGTTCAACGCCACCGGCCTGTCGGGCAGGCCGATGCGAACGCGCTGGGGCGTGGTGATCTGACGTTCGCGCTTGTAAAGGCCCGACGCGCGGATCTCCTCAAGCGTCGCGGCCAGGTGTTTTTGCATGGTTTGGAACATGGCGGCATCCTATTTGTCGGCCCGGGTCAGGCGGGGTGTTCTCGCATGGTTTGGAACATGGCGGCATCCTATTTGTCGGCCCGGGTCAGGCGGGGTGTTCTCGCATGGTTTGGAACATGGCGGCATCCTATTTGTCGGCCCAGGTAAGCACGACCTTGCCGGACTGGCCGGACCGCATGACTTGGAAGGCCTCCTGGAACTCGGTGTAGTCGTATCGGTGCGTGATGATAGGGGTGATGTCCAGCCCGCATTGGATCATCATGGTCATCTTGTACCACGTCTCGTACATTTCCCGGCCATAGATGCCCTTGATGGTCAGGCCGTTGAAGATGACCAGGTCCCAGTTGATCTCGGTCTGGGGGAGGATGCCCAGCAGGGCGATCTTTCCGCCGTGGGCCATGTTGGCCAGCATCGAGCGGAAGGCGTCGGGGTGGCCGGACATTTCCATGCCGACGTCGAAGCCTTCCTTCATGCCCAGCCGGGCCTGGAGTTCGGCGTCGACCTTTTCCGTGCGGACGTCGAGGGCCACAGTTGCGCCCATCTTTCGGGCAAGTTCGAGGCGGTAGGGGTTGACGTCGGTCACGACGACGTGCCGTGCCCTGCAATGCCTGGCGATGGCGGCGGCCATGATGCCGATCGGGCCCGCGCCGGTTATCAGCACGTCCTCGCCGAGCAGGTCGAAGCTGAGCGCCGTGTGTGCGGCGTTGCCGAGCGGGTCGAAGCAACTGATGACTTCCCGCGGGATTTTCGGGTCGGCGGCCCAGACGTTTGTGACCGGGATCGAGAGATACTCGGCGAACGCGCCCGGGCGGTTCACGCCGATGCCGCTGGTCCTTGGGCACAGGTGCCTCCGTCCGGCCAGGCAGTTGCGGCACCGCCCGCAGACGACGTGCCCCTCGCCGCTGACCAGCTCGCCGCTGGCGAAGTCGTGAACGTTCGAGCCGACGGCCTCGATGACGCCGACGAACTCGTGCCCGACGTGCATGCCGACGGGGATGGTCTTCCGGGCCCAGGCGTCCCAGTTCCAGATGTGCACGTCCGTGCCGCAAATGCTGGTCTTGAGAATCCTGACCAGCACGTCGTTGATGCCGATCTCCGGGACCGGCACATCCTGGAGCCAAAGCCCTTCCGCGGGCCGGGCCTTCACCAACGCCTTCATCATCTTGGCCATTATCGCACGGTCCTTGTCTTGCGAGCCTGCCGGCGCCGCCCACACGGCCCCGTCGCGGCGGCCGCCACGGGCACGTTGGACACGGCGGGCGCGAAGCTTGATCGCTTTGCGTCGGAGAGGGCATGATAATGCGATTGCGGCCGGGTCAACAATGACAATCTTCCGCACACAAAGTCCCGCCTGCGGTCTACTGGCGGCGGCACGGTGCACGGGCGACGAAGCTCCAAATCACAAGCAACAAATAACAAACAAGCTCCAAGCTACAAATTCCAGTCGCCCACACGGCTAGCGCCCAATCCCACTGCTGCCGACTTTAGGGCACAATAGCCAACCCTCCCCGAGCCGGATGTCGCCGGAAATCATGGGTTAGCAACCGGAGCCGGCCTCGTTTGGAATTTGGGGATTGTGATTTGGTCCTTGTCTGAGTTTTGGTGCTTGTTTCTTGGTGCTTCACGGCTCGTCGATCCGCAAAACCTGACGAACAGGACAAACCGACACCATAGACCGGCCGCACACAAAGTCCCGCCGCCGGCTACAGTTCGAAGATCGTCCTGTCGGCCGTCGTCAGGAACTCCGACGAGTCCTGGCCGATCAGGACCATGTCCTCGACGCGCAGGTAATACTGGCCGGAGTGCCAGAGCTTCGGCTCCAAGGCCATCACCATGCCGGCCTGGAGGGGCAGTTCGCACGCGGGGTTGATCCAGGGCTCCTCGTGGACGCACCGGCCGATGCAGTGGCCCAGGACCTTGTCGGTCAGGCGGGCGCGGAGGTAATCGCCATAGCCGAGGCCGTCCAGCGTCCGCTCGATGGCGGGGTACAGATCGCATATCCTCATTGCCCCGGCCCGCATTGTCCCGACGGTGTCCACCACGGCCTGCTGGAGGGCCTTGTACGCGCCGCGGATGTGGTCCGGCGCGGCGCCGAAGTACAGGCTCCGCCCGAAGTCCGAGCAGTAGCCGTCCATCACGAAGCCGATGTCAAAGGCGATGGACGTGCCTGGCGTCAGGCCCTGCTGGCGCGGATAGGTGAAGGCCTGCGGCGAGGGCTCGGAGCCGGTCTTGGTGAAGATGACGGCCGGGGGGAACGAGACGTCCTGGGCGCCGCGCCGCAGGGCCTCCAGGCGGATCCCGGCTTCGAGGTCCGGCTGGGTGACGCCCTCGCGGATGCGGGGTATGACGGCGCTGAAAACATCGTCGGTCAACTTTGCGACTCGTCGGAGCAACTCGATCTCGTCGTCGCTTTTTATCATCCGCAATCAGTCCGGCGGTGTTCTCTGATTCTCGAGACGTTCTTCGTCGGTTGGTCTTCTCCTACTCGCTGAAGCGAGCAGGCCTCAAAAACACTCACCCCCCGCCCCTCACAGATTCTCCAGAATGTGCCCCATCTTGTCTCTCTTGGTCTGGAGGTAGTGGCGGTTGGCTTCGCCGGCGGCGATTTCTATGGGCACTCGCTCGACGATCTTCAGGCCGAAGCCCTCGATACCGTAGATCTTCCGGGGGTTGTTGGTCATGATCCGCAGCCTGGTCAGGCCGAGGTCGCGGAGTATCTGGTTGCCGATGCCGTAGTCTCGCCTGTCGGCCTCGAAGCCCAGCTTGAGGTTGGCCTCGACGGTGTCCATTCCCTGCTCGACCTGGAGCTTGTAGGCCCGCAGCTTGTTGATCAGGCCGATGCCGCGGCCTTCCTGGCGGACGTAGATGACCGCGCCCTTGCCGGCCTCGACGACGCGCTGAAAGGCCGTGCGAAGCTGCGGGCCGCAGTCGCAGCGAAGCGAGCCCAGCACGTCGCCGGTGAGGCATTCGCTGTGCACGCGGACCAGCACGGGCTCCTCGTGAATGACGGGCTGTCCGTCGGGGCCGAGCACGCCGATGCCGCCGTGGCACAGCGCCAGGTGCGGCTCGGGATCCACCACCGAGCTGTAGGCGATAAGGCGGAACGGCCCCGCCTCGAGGTCGATGTCCACCTCCACCGCCCGCTGGATAAGCCTTTCGCTGCGGAGACGGTAGCGGATCACGTCGGCCACCGAGCAAATCTTGAGCTCGTGGGCCCGGCAGAACTTCACCAGGTCGTCGCGGCGCGCCATCGTGCCGTCGTCGTTCATTATCTCGCAGATCACCGCCGCCGGCTGGAGCCTGGCGATGCGGCAGAGGTCCACAGCGCCCTCTGTCTGCCCGGCGCGGACCAGCGAGCCTCCCGGCCTGGCGCGGAGCGGCGAGATGTGCCCCGGGCGCACCAGGTCCGCCGCCTTGGCGGCCGGGTCGGCCAGGATGCGGATCGTCCTGGCCCTGTCGGCGGCGGAAATGCCCGTGGTGACGCCCGTGGCGGCGTCCACGGTCACGGTGAAGGCCGTGCCGTGAAGGGCGGTGTTCTCCGAGGCCTGCGGATGAAGCGCCAGCGCGTCGGCGCGGTCGCTGGCCATGGGCACGCAGAGCAGCCCGCGCCCGAAGCGGACCATGAAGTTGACCATTGCCGGGGTGATCGTCTCGGCCGCACAGGCCAGGTCGCCCTCGTTCTCGCGCGACTCGTCGTCGACCAGGACGATCATTTTCCCGGCCTTGAAATCTTCCAGCACTTGCTCAATCGTGTTGAACACGGTCGCTCGCTTTCCCTGGGGGCGTCTGGTTGTCCAAAGGCTTGTCGGACGAGTTCTCCAGCCACTTGCCCTCCTTGGAGACAAACGCAAGCCCCAGCCTCGTATAGGTTATTATAGCGATGACGCTCAGCGCCGCCACGGCCCAACTTCCGGCCATGACGCCCCAGTGGGCGGCGTCGGGTGAGAATCGGGCAATGTCGGCCGCCGCCAGTGTGTATCCGACCAGCAGCAGTTGGCCCAGCGTCGAGGCCTTCCCCGCCGGCGTGGGCTGCACGCGGAGGCGGTCGGTGACGAGGTAGACCACGATCGTGCCGGCGATCACCCAGAGGTCCTTGCCTACCACGGCGACGGTGACCCAGTTCGGCAGGTGGTAGCCCGCGGCGCCGACGGTGTCCATCGAGAGCAGAACCACCGAGAAGATCACCAGCACCTTGTCGGCCAGGGGGTCGAGGATTGCCCCCAGCCTGGTCATGGCGCCCATCCGCCTTGCAAGCAAGCCGTCGACGAAGTCCGACACGGCCATTACCACGAATATCCCCAGCGCCGCGTGCCTTGCCCACGGCCAGGGCTGCTGGTTGAGCAAAAGCACGACAAACGGGCCGACCAGCAGAAGCCGAGCCAGGCTGATGCGGTTGGGCCAGTTCATCGCTCTTGGCTGCTTGGCCTTGTCGGGGTCCACTGGTTTGTGCCCCTGCTGCGAGAAAAGAGGGTCAGCCCCTTTTCCGTTGCCACTTATTTGCGGGCGCCGCGCGCCTTGCTGAGCTCCACCCAGAACATCCGGGCGCCAAAGAGGAGAAGCACGCCTGTCGGCAGTGAGGCGAGCAGGATGAACTTGCCGTACGTTCGCATGCGACTGCCGTCGGGCGCCCATGAGTAAGGGTCGTCCCTGTCGCCGAGAAGCACTACCATCGTGAATATGCTCATGATGATCAGCACCCCGCCGACGGCCAGAAGCAGCGGGATCATGATCTTCTTGAAGGCGTGTCCGTGCGCGCGCCGGGTATTGGCCTGCAATCTTGCCGCTCTCAAGGGCGCCGAGAATCCCGGCCGCCGTGTGCCCGCCAACCCGTTTCCCGGCGGCGAGCCGTCCCAATCGTCGGCCGAGACGATGGCGGCCAAGTCGCCGGTCATGTCCTGCATGCCGCTCAGTTCGGAGTTGACGCCCTGAGACTCCCGGGCCATCTCCAGCATGAAGTCCCGGGCGCCATCATCTCGGGGCTCGTCGTCGGGAAATGCCTCTTGGGGCACTTCGTCTTGGACCGAATCGTGCTCGGCCGGGGCCTGGGCCTCCGGGCTGCCGGCGGGCTCCTGCTCGGCCGGGGATCCGCCAGCCTTCGCGGCTTCGCCCGTTTCCCCGGCCGCCAAGGCCGCCAAGGCGTCCATGGCGTCAGCCTTGCGTTTGTTTGCGTCGTCTGTATTCATGAAGACCTTCCAACATGACAGGATACAATATATACGGTCGTATCCGGTTTTTGCTAGAATCTATCGTCAAAAACCATCGGCATAGTCAGCCTGGGTCAGAGGTGAACCATGACCGTTCGAACGCCCGTGCGCGCCGGAATGTTCTACGAGTCCAGTCCGGCGTCGTGTCGCCGTCACGTAGAGAAGCTCCTGAAAGAGGCTCATGTCCCGGACAAGCTCCCGCCGCGGCTTTACGGCGGGGTGGTCCCGCACGCGGGGTGGGTCTATTCCGGGCCGCTGGCGGCCCTGACGTTTAGGGCGCTCGTCTCGGCCGGGGCCCGCAAGACCGTCGTGCTGTTCGGCGCCGACCACACCGGGGCCGTCAGGATGGGAGAAGTCTACCCCTCCGGCGCCTGGCGGACGCCGCTGGGCGATGCGCGCATCGACGAAGACCTGGCTAAGCTGGTGCTGACCTCCGGTCGCTCGTGCTGCCGGGAAAACCCGGACGCCCACGACAGCGAACACTCGATAGAAGTGCAAGTGCCGCTAATACAGGCTCTTGCGCCTGGCGCCATGATTCTTCCGATCGCCGTCCCGCCCTCGCCGCTGGCTATCGAGGTCGGCCGGGCCGTGGCTCAGGCCGTCCAGGACCAGGCCGGCCAGATCGCCATCGTTGCCTCGACGGATCTTTCACACCACGGCGGGCACTTCCCTGCCCCCGGCGGCCGCGGGGAAGTCGGCGAGCAGTGGACCCGTCGCAACGATCGCCGGATAATCGACCTCGCCGAAACTATGGACGCAAACGCCGTGCTTCCCGAAGCGTACAAGCACATGAACGCCTGCGGGGCAGGCGCCCTGGCCGCCGCTATCGCGGCATGCCAGGCGCTGGGCGCCCAAAAGGGAATCTGCCTGGAGTACACCAACAGCTACGTCGTCACCCACAAGCAGTATCCCGGCGAGCTTGACGACACCACCGTCGGTTACGCCTCAATCGTTTTCGCTTAGGGGCGATTGCCGGACCCTGCCGCCGGGAGCAACTGTCCGGCAAGATCCGCCTCCAAGACGGCCCTGCAATATCCGCCGGATGTTTGACATCCGACAACGCCCCTTGCCCGGCGGGCCGGGTGGGCGTATACTCCTGTAACGTCGGCGAGGCTGCCTGAGACGGCGGCCTCCGGTCCGGCGGCGGCAAGGAGCGAGACAAATGAACACATACCAGGGCAAGTTGATCGCGCCGAAAGGGGCGAAGTTTGCCATCGTCGTCGGGCGGTTCAACGAGTTCGTCACCAGCAAGCTGCTTGGCGGGGCGATGGACGCGCTTAACCGCCACCACGTCGAGGATGCCTGCGTGGACGTGTATTGGTCGCCGGGCAGCTTCGAGATACCGCTTCTGGCCCAGAAACTCGCCGCCGGCGGGCAGTACTCGGCCGTGATATGCCTCGGGGCCGTCATTCGCGGCGGGACGGACCATTACCGGTACATCGCGTCGGAGGTGGCCAAGGGCGTGGCGATGGCGGCCATGAGCACCGGCGTGCCGTGCATCTTCGGCGTGCTTACGTGCGACACGGTCGAGCAGGCGGTCGACCGCGCCGGCGCCAAGAGCGGCAACAAGGGCGCCGACGCCGCCCTCTCGGCCATAGAGATGGTCAACCTGCTGGGCCAGTTGCCCGGCGGTTTTCCGGCCAGCACTTCGGCCAAGTCTTCCGTCAGGTCTTCCGCCAAGAAGAACTGAGATCGGGCAAACACGTGAGCAGCCGCCATAGGGCAAGACGCCTTGCGCTCCAGGGCCTGTGCTGCCTCGACGCCCAAGGCGCCAAGGCATCCGAACTGGTCCACGAGTTCATCAATGACAGCAACGAGGACGGCCAGACCATCCAGGCCGCCCGCGAGTTGACCCGCGACGCCTTCGCCGACTGGCCCGCCTGCGACCAGTTCCTGGTCCGCCACGCGCGGCACTGGGACCTCGGCAGGCTGGCGATGGTCGACCGCAACATCCTCCGCCTGGCCGCCTACGAGCTCCGCTCGTCCCGCGCGCCGCAAAAGGTCGTCATCACCGAGGCCATGCGCCTGGCCCGGGAGTTCTCCACGGCCGAGAGCCCGAGATTCATCAACGGCATACTGGACGCCGTCGCAAGAGAGATCAGCAGGGACGCCGAGGTCAGCAGGGATGCAGGGGATGCAGGGGATACGGATGAAAAAGCAGAAGAAGATTCGCAATGATGAACGCAGATGAACGCAGATAAGAGAAAATGAAAGAAGAAGACTATCCTTGCAAGGACATTACCGAGGCGATAATCGCGGCGGCATTTGAAGTATCCAACACGCTGGGGTGCGGGTTCCTTGAGAAGGTCTACGAGAATGCCCTGGCGGCGGAGCTTCGGCATTGTGGGCTCGACGTGGCCACGCAGGTGCCGATACGGGTTGTGTACCGCGAAGAAACTGTAGGTGACTACCAGGCCGACATGATAGTGAACAGGTCGGTCCTCGTGGAAGTGAAGGCGACCGAAGCACACCACGATGTATTCATGGCCCAAGTCCTCAACTACCTCAGGGCCACGAAGCTTCCAGTGGGCCTGCTGCTGAACTTCGGCCAGCCGAGGCTTTGGTACAAACGCCTGGTCTCTTCGGCTGATTGGGCGAATCCAGGCGAGGGAACATGAGCCGCGGCCCCGCCCGTGCATCTACAATATCTGATCTGTTCTTATCTGCGTTCATCTGCGTTCATCATTGCTAATAATAAGAAGAGAAGCGGAAATGGCGTTTTTCAGGAAGGCACTGGAGAAGTTCACCCGCGGGCTTCAGCGGACGCGGGCGAAGCTGGTCAACTCGCTGCGGTCGCTGCTGACCGGCCGGGCACTGGACGCCGGAACCCTCGACGAGCTTGAGAGCATGCTCATCCAGGCCGACATGGGCGTCGCGATGGCGGCGAGGATTCGCGCCGACGTCGAGGCCGCCGCGCGCGCGGGAACCGTTTCCGGCGGCGAGGGGGTGTTGGAGTTCCTCAAGGCCGAACTCAAGAAGTACTGGCCGGCCGACGACAGGCGGGTGCACCTGGCCGATCAGCCGCCGACGGTGATTATGGTCGCGGGAATCAACGGCTGCGGCAAGACCACCTCCGTGGCCAAGCTCGCCTGGCTGTACCAGAGCCAGGGCATGAAGGTCTGCCTGGCCGCGGCGGACACGTTCCGGGCAGCCGCCGTCGAGCAGCTCTCGATCTGGGCCGACCGCATCGGCTGCGACATCGTCAAGGGAAGCGGCAAGGACCCCGCCGCCGTGGTCTACGACGCCTGCGACGCCGCCAAGGCCCGCGGCCACGACGTGCTGCTGGTGGACACGGCCGGGCGGCTGCACACGCAGGACAACCTCATGCGCGAACTGACCAAGATCCGCGACGTCGTCGCCCGCAAGATACCAGGCGCCCCCCACGAGGTCCTGCTCGTGCTCGACGCGACGACCGGGCAGAACGCCATCAGCCAGGCGAAGGCCTTCGCCGCCGCCATCAACGTCACGGGCATCTTCCTTGCCAAGCTGGACGGCACGGCCAAGGGCGGCATCGTGGTCGCCATCCGCAACGAGGTGAACCTGCCGGTCAAGTTCGTCGGCCTGGGCGAAACCTTCGAGGACGTCGAACCGTTCGACCCGGAAACATTCGTCGAGGCGCTGTTCTCGTGACAAAGGCAGTAGTTAGTAGGTAAGGAGTAGGAAGCAGGTGGGGAGGAGGCCGGCGGGTTCCGCTGTTTCTTCTCCCAGGTTCCGCCGTCTTTCTTCTAAAATGCCCGAATGGAGTTGGACTTTGACATCGTGGTAATCGGCGGCGGGCACGCGGGCGTCGAGGCCGCGTGGGCGGCGTCGCGGATGGGCGCGCGGACGGCCCTGGTGACGCTCGGCTGCGGGCACATCGCCGAGATGTCCTGCAACCCGGCAATCGGCGGCGTGGGCAAGGGGCAGATCGTCCGCGAGATAGACGCCCTCGGCGGCCTGATGGGCCTGGCTGCCGACGCCACGGGCATTCAGTTCCGCATGCTCAACCGTTCCAAGGGCCCGGCCGTGTGGGGCCCGCGCTGCCAGTCCGACCGCCATGCCTACGCCCGGTGGGTCCGGCAGGCGCTCGCCGCCGCAGCCAACCTGACGATCATCGACGCCCAGGCGACGGACATACTCGTCGAGAACCGGCGCGTGGTCGGGGTAAGGATGGTGAGGGGACTGGCTCCGCCATGCTGTTCGGCGGTGCCTGTCCCCGCAGTCAGCCCCGCCCACGGGCCAGGCATGTCCGTATTCGAACAGCGGGGACAGGCACCTCCGCGGCCAAACAGCCGGCCGCTCCGGAGCCAGTCCCCTGCGCCGGGCGAGGGAATCCTCCGCTGCCGGGCGGCGGTCGTGGCCGCCGGCACGTTCCTTAACGGCCTGATGCACCTTGGTCAGCGGCAGTGGTCGGGCGGGCGATACGGCGAGCCGGCCGCGGCGCGGCTTACCGACAGCCTGCGGAGCCTGGGTCTGGAATCCGGGCGGCTCAAGACGGGCACGTGCCCGCGCCTCGCGGCCGAGACGATAGACTATGGCCTCTGCCAGCGCCAGGACGGCGACGCCCAGCCCCAGCCGTTCTCGTTTCTCACGGGCAGGTTGGACGTCCGCCAGGAGCCGTGCTGGATAACGCGGACGACGCCCAGGGTTCACGAGGCTATCCTTGCCAACCTTCACCGGGCGCCGCTCTACACGGGGCAGATACAGTCCGTCGGGCCGCGATACTGCCCGTCGCTGGAGACCAAGGTCGAACGGTTCGCCGACAAGGACTCCCACCAGGTCTTCGTCGAGCCCGAGGGCCGGGACACCAACTGGATGTACGTCAACGGCATCTCGACGTCGCTGCCGGCGGACGTGCAGGACCTCATCGTGCGGCACATCCCGGGCCTGGAGCACGCGGAGATACTCCGCTACGGCTACGCCATCGAGTACGACTATTTCCCGCCGACGCAACTCAAGGCGACCCTGGAGGCGCACGCGGCGGGCGGGCTCTTCCTGGCCGGGCAGGTCAACGGCACCACGGGCTACGAGGAGGCCGCCGCCCAGGGCCTGCTGGCGGGGGCAAACGCGGTGCTGGCCATGCGAGACGAGCCGCCGCTGGTGCTTGGCCGAGACCAGGCGTACATCGGCGTGATGATCGACGACCTGGTCACAAAAGGAATCACCGAGCCGTACCGAATGTTCACCAGCCGGGCCGAGTGCCGCCTGAGCCTGCGGGCCGACAACGCGGACCGACGGCTCACGGAGCTTGGCCGGTCGGTCGGGCTAATCGACGATGCCCGCTGGTCGGCCTATTCGGCCAAGGCCCAGGCAGCCGACGAGGCCAGGCGATGCCTCCAGGTTGCCCGCGCAGCCGTCCCGGCCGGCGCAGCGCAGCCCTCGGCCGCAAACGAAGAAACGGATTACCGCAGAGGCACAGAGGCGCAGAGGCCGAACGGAGACGGGTTTGGTCCTTCTTCCTCCGCGACCTTTGCGCCATCTGCGCGAGATGAGGCCTCTCGGCTGGAGAAGAAAGTGACGGTTGGCAGCACAGAGGGCGCCGGCGGTGCTGCGGGTGCTTCTGGCGCTGTTGGCTCTGTCTGCAAAAACCTTTGGTCGCTGTTGGCCCAGCCGGACCGCTGCCTGGCCGGCGTCCTTTCCTCCGCCGTCGGCGACGCCGCCGATACGCTGCGGCGCATCCTGGCCGAACACCCAGCCGCGGTGGAATCCGTCGCCATCGACGCCCGTTACGCCGGCTACCTCGCCAAGCAGCAGTCCGCCCTGCGGCAGATGCACGAACTCGACCGCAAGCTGTTGCCGGACGACATCGACTACGGCGCCGTATCGCACCTTCGCCACGAGGCCCGTGAGAAGCTCCGCGCGGCCCGGCCGCGATGCCTGGGACAGGCGCTGCGGATCAGCGGGATAACCCCGGCCGACGTGACGGTCCTGGCCATCCACCTCGCGCGGCGGGAAAAAGCGACTTACCACAGAGACACAGAGGCACAGAGGTGAAGAGAAGAGCAGGACCCATCAACCGCCTTCGAACATGAGCCTTCGGTTCATCTCTTCGGGTGAGCCGAAGGTTCATATTGGGCTGCGGTTAATCGTCCGCCGCCCATTAAAATGGGTAGTCTGCGCAGAATGAATGAACTTGACGCGGCCCATCGTGGTACAATAAATGACGTGCCGGGCGGATTCCGTGCACTTGCTTCCGTAAAGAACCGTAGTATAATGTCTTATAAAAGTTGCCAAAACAGGCTTGGATTCAAGGATTCACCGGTGATAGTCGAGAATGAAGGTACAAGGATGTGATAATGTGAAAAGAGGCTGACGCGAAGGATGAGTGCGTCAGGCTTTGGACGAGACAAGCATGAGGCGCGGGCCGATGGCTGGTACCGCGGCAGGTGGATGGATGCACCGCTGAGCCGGCCCCGCTGATGAACCCGCCGAGGTGCTGGGCGGGCCATAGGTGAGTAACATGACCAACGTGAACGGCGTCCATCCCAGTTGGGCTCCTCAGCCGGTGGAGCCGACCAGCCCGGTTGTCCCCAGCGCCCCGCCTGTTGCCGCGGGGGGCGTCTCGGACGTGGTGGAGATTTCCACGGCCGCGGCATTGGCGGCAAAGGTCCACGAAATACCCGACGTCCGCGCGGAGCTCGTGGCCCGAGTCAAGCAGGAGATCAAGGCGGGCACTTACGAGACGCCCGAGAAGATCGACATCGCCGTCGAGAGGCTCCTCGACGACCTGTTGGGTTAGCATGACGGCAAACAAGCTCCCATAACCGGTTGGCCCTGACCGGACGTAACGAGTGGGCGAGGATGGATCCTCGCCCGCTGTTTTGTTATGACCCTCCTCCGTTCCGTTCCGAAAAGAAGGTTTTAGGTCATAGCTCTTGGGTCTTAGGGCGGCAGAGCCGGATTCCAGTTCTTGTCATTAGATCGCGCTGCCTTCGGCGCCGGTGGGAACCTTTCACCAACGAAGCTTGCCCCGCACGAGCCGCCTGTCACGGTTCGGCGAGGATGTTTCTGGCGATGTCCATCACGCCGAGTCTGGCGACCTCGTCGCGGATCTGGGCCTCCATGGCGGGAAAGTCGCGAACCGGCGGGGGGCTGGCAAGCTCGCTGCACCGGCCATCGGGCAGCTTCTTCAGGTCCAGGGCGGCGTTGCCGGTGGTCGTGACGACCCATCGGCCGGGAGAGAGGTTCTTGCGAAATACGCTCA
>Ga0315282_10004449_pt1 | contig 24455 bp, 26 predicted proteins | sample YL17G07_20_MG_FD_203693 | JGI IMG/M metagenome (GOLD analysis project Ga0315282, IMG submission 203693) | Sediment microbial communities from Yellowstone Lake, YNP, Wyoming, USA - YL17G07_20 | ecosystem: Environmental > Aquatic > Freshwater > Lake > Sediment | place: USA: Wyoming | collected... | reverse complement strand
CGCGGGGACTGTCAGGAACTCTCATAATCATCAACAAGCCCCTTACACCCCCGCCCTTAAATACTAAAACCTATTCTACCACCACAACCCATCACACAACAAGCTCGGAACTACTGACAGTGGTCACGGAGGCTTCTTTTTAATATTCACCACAGTGGCCACAAAGGGAGGAGTATATAATAAAGCCCCGGATAAACCTGTCCAGGCGATTTAAAACAAATGTTAATAGATATTTTTATCTTAATAATGCTGTAATTTGGTATCATATTAACAAAAATATCTAAATTTTATCGGCGAGATACCATTTTTATAGAAATATTTATTAAGATAATGCAATATATTAGCATTATGTGAATGAAAATATCTACTTAAGCAAAAACGAGCAAATGATATTTAACGCCTTACCTCACGAGGGAATAGGTAAAACAAAGGATATTTTAAAACTATTCCCAAAAACGAGGCGCAACAAGATCAATAAAATTAGCTCGAGGTTATCTTCAAAAGGATACGTGAAGAGGCTAAAAAAAGGAGTGTACCTCGTCCAGGATAAACCGACGAGCAAGCCCGTGATCGATGACCCGTATAAGATCGCGGCGTCCATATTTGAGGGCTATATCGGGTTTTCATCGGCCCTGGCGATCTATGGCCTTCTGGACTACGAGCCTTTCACGATATTTGTCGTGACGAAAAATAGGTCCTCGGAGAGGCGTATCGGTGAATATACGTTCAGGTCTATCTCGATGGGAAAAAGAGCCGTGGGCATGACTTATTATAAAGGGGTGTACGTGTCCACGATCGCTAAGACATTCTTTGATTGTTTCTATAAGCCCCAGTACGGTGGCGGATATTCCGCGATCACGAAGGCAGTGCATGAAGCGAACATCGACTGGGGCGAGTTCAAGCAGTATATGGGGCCGGGCTCGGCCTCTTTTTGCCAGAGGACCGGGTACGTGCTGGACATGCTAAATAAGGAGACCGGGAAGGTCCCTGCGGATGTGCTGGATTACCTGAGGGGAAGAATTAAGAATAATACGAAGCTTGTGCCAACGGGCCGGCCGACCGGGAAATATAACCGGGAGTGGAAGGTACTGGATAACCTGGGCAAAGATAATATCCTGTCATGGTGGAAGCATGGCTGACCCGGAGATACTGAGGTACGTGGCCGCCAGGACAGGATTAGGCTTGAAGTACCTGTCGAAGGATGAGAAGATCTCGTTAATGCTCGAGCAACTGAGGGGCGCTTTTCCCGAGGCCATTTTTAAAGGCGGTACGGCGCTGAACAGGGCGCACCTGTCGAAACTGGGGGTAAGCAGGTTCTCCGAGGACATCGACCTCGACTTCATCCGGAGCGCCGGCCTCAACGATAACGTTTCGAGGATCAAGAAGGGCATGTCCCTCGTTAAAGACTTTGACATCCGGGAACCGAGGATGCTTCACAGGACAGTGAGGTTTGACTGCGGATATATGAATGAGTTTGGCGATAGGGACCAGATCAGGGTCGAGTTTTACGTTAATGATGTTAGCTCGTACAGGGTGGAGGATGTTTTAATTAAATCGCCATTCCTGGAGGCGCATTCGACGTTATTCCGTACTTATTCGCTGGAGGACCTGATGGCACGTAAGCTCATTGCCTTGCATAACCGGACGGAGGGGAAGGATATCTATGACCTGTTTTACGCGCTTGACCTGGACTTTGATACCGACAGCCTGGCGAAGGCCTTGAGGCTGGCAAGGGGGTTTTACCACATCGATGAGGAGGGGTTTTGGACCAGGATCGACGGGAAGCTGGCAGAAGCGGGGGCTAACTGGCGCTATATCGGGCAGTCCACGAATCATTTTATACCCGCGAGCCTGAGGCCGGAGTGGAGGATGTTCATCGACACGCTGGCGCTGAAGGTGAGGCGGAAGCTTACCACAGTGGTCACAGAGGATTTTTAATATAATCATTTAGCGGGCGATCCTTTTTATCTATCTTTTTTTTAGATGACGAGTAATATACAAATCCACGGATAAATGAGAAATAGAAACTATTTAAGACTAATAGGATTATATTATTAAGGACATTACGTTAAGCAGTTGCTGGATAATCAGACCAGTTATTTGGGGGGCGTCTGTTAGATGAATACACCTATGGATCATAGCCATAAAAACGGCCAAACCATCCATATTAAAAGGATAATGGTCGATTCTGAGCATATTCGCCGTAATGTTACCGATATAGCGAAGCTTAGGGACACGATCGCCGACGTCGGCCTGCTTCAGCCCATCCTGGTCCGACAGACAGAGCGCGGGTATACGGTTATCGATGGAGCCCGAAGGCTACAAGCGCTTAAAGAATTAGAGGTTCCCGAGTTGATCGTCGGCCGGGATGTCATCGTTGACGTGGATGAGACTGCGGCGGATGCGAAGTTTAAGCAGCTTATCGCGAACGTGCAGCGGGATGACGTTAATGATATCGAGCTGGGGTACGTTTTCGTTGTCCTTAAGGAGCGATACGGCTATGCCTATAAGGAGATCGCCGAGATCATAGGTAAGACGCCGCACTACGTAGCCGCTAAGGTGGGGCTGGCGAAGCGTCTTACGCCAGAGGTGCAGGAGCTCGTTGTCCGTGATTGGGAGGCAGCAAAATGTAGTCGGAATACATTATCCTGCGATTCTGATGACATGCTCGACCCGTATGTGATGAACGTTAACGTTATAGAGGATATTGCCAGGCTACCGCCCGAGTTGCAGAGAGGGGCTTACGAGGCCATCAAGAAGAAGGAGATGGATAAAAAGGAGGCGCTGAGGTACTTGAGGGGCGTGAAGAGGGAGGCCGGGCTACTCGAGGCGCTGGAAGAGGCAAGGGAACAGGCGGAGGCTGAGATGGAAAAAGAACAAATTGTTACATCGAGGGAAATAAAACGGCGCCTTAAGAGGCTTGATAGGGAAGTCGAGGAGCTTTCGGTGAGCATTAAGGCCGGCGCAGCCATAGACAGGGAGGACGTGGTTTCTGTGCTGGAGGCCCTGATCGGGCGATTGAACGCCCTCTATACCGAGGTTAAGGAAATTAACGGGATTAGCCAGGCGAGCGCACAATAATTTTTTTATAATAATATTGTCGCTAAAATTTTTACCCGTTAAACCACAAGCTATAAGCTAATAGGAAATGACTTTTACTTTACGTTAGGGGCATCACAATCGGGGGCTATATAGTTGGCGACAGAAATCGTGCAAAGGGAAAACGCGAGTGCGATATCCGTACTCACCGGTAAAGGCAGCGTGACCGCTGAGATAAGGGAGCCCAAGCCTAAGGTTGTTGTAGCGATACCCGCGTATAATGAAGAAGTTGCTATCGGGAGCGTCGTTATACGATGCATGAAGTACGTTGATAAAGTAATTGTTATAGACGATGGTTCTAAAGATCATACGGCCGAAGTAGCCCAACTAGTGGGCGCGGAAGTCATCAGACACAAGATAAATGGCGGGTATGGGTCTGCAATAAAGACATGTTTTGAGACTGCGAAGGTGTATGATGCCGATGCTATGATAATTATTGATGCAGATGGACAACACAATCCGGATGATATACCTTCTTTAATCAGTGAGATGAAAAAAAGCCAGTCGGATATAGTAATTGGGTCTCGTTTTGTTAATGGAAATGGGAAAAAACAGAAGATACCCGTCTATAGAAAAGTCGGGATGAAAGTTTTAGATACGGCGACCGAACTGGGATCGGGATTGAAGATTACCGATTCACAAAGTGGATTTAGGCTATACTCGAATAAAGCAATTAATATCATTACCCTTGATAATAATGATATGGCTGCAGGTTCTGAGATACTAATGCAGGCTGCGGAAAGAAATCTTAAAATTACTGAAGTTCCGATAAAAGTAAGATATGATATAAAAGACACATCGAGTAAGAATCCAATAACGCATGGGTTCAGTGTACTTGGTAATATAATTATGTTGATATCGCAGAGGAGGCCTTTACTATTTTTCTGCGTTCCTGGTGCTATTTTATTATTAGCTGGTATGATTTTCGCATTTATGGCTTTTGACATTTTCAATGTTACAAGAAATATATCAATAACATATACTATCGGAACTGCATTATGTATTTTAATAGGAACCTTTAGTATTTTCACCGGATTGATATTACAGGCTATACGAAGTTTAAAAATTAAATAATTATATCCATATGAAAATATTGTTGATTCAACTTACTGGTCGAGGCGGTATTCAATTATATACGGCATGTTTAGCTAATGCATTGGTTAAAACAGAGGATGTTTATGTATTAATAGGAGACAATTTGATTAAAAAAAATTATTATAATGATAATGTTAAATTAATACCTATTCAATCGCCGATATCCTATTATAAGATGATATTACTATCTTTAAATCCATTAACTTATTACCGAATAATAAAAATAATAAATAATCTTAATCCCGATATAATTCATGTAACCTATGAATTTTTATGGGATTCGATAGCTCTTCAATTCCTAAAAAAATATCCTATAATATTTACTGATCACGATCCTAATCAACATGTAGGAACCAAAGCAATCGTAAGATTGTATATAGGAATAAGCAATAAATTAATTAAAAACATTTCAAATAAAATTATTGTGCATGGTAACATTCTTAAAAAAAATTTGATTGAAAAAGGTATATCTGAAAGTAAAATACAAGTAATACATCTTGGAGATTTTTCATTTTATAATAAATGGCAGGATAGCAGTCTAATAGAAACGAAATCAATACTTTTTTTTGGGATGATAAGAGATTACAAAGGTTTAGAATATTTAATACAAGCAGAACCCATTATCACGTCTTCAGTTCCCGATACGAAGATAATAATAGCAGGTTCAGGAGATTTTAAAAAATATGATAATCTAATAATAAATAGAAAATCGTTTGAAATTATTAATAGATATATTGCAGACGAAGAGGTTGCTAATCTCTTCCAAAAATGTAGTGTGGTAGTTCTACCATATATTGAAGCGTCTCAATCCGGTGTGATATCAATAGCTTATGCTTTTAAAAAGCCAGTAGTGACTACCAATGTTGGAAGTATACCAGAAATTGTTGACGATGGAATTACTGGTTTTATAGTCCAACCAAAAGATACTTTAGCATTATCAAATGCAATTATAAAATTATTACAAGATGAAAAATTGCGAAAAACGCTAGGTGAAAACGCTTATAAGAAAGCAACGATTGAACTATCATGGAATAATATATGTAAAAAAATTATCGCTTTATATAAAGACATTATTCATAATGCTGATTCATAACTTGTTGGAGGTGGTGGCTATATTAAATTCGATGCCAAAAATAATTCGAAATAACGTTCCAAAAAAATATCACCATATGCTAGCCAGAATATATTTTAAGTCTAGGACATTTTTTTATATAGGAGATAGTGTCATTTGTCCATGTTGTGATAAATCTTTTAGGGAATTTTCTGTTGATACTAAATCACCTGGAAAATCATGTCCTGAATGTGGGTGTTATGAACGGTCCCGCTTATTATGGTTTTATCTTAAGTATAGAACTAACTTTTTGACCGATAAGTTAAAAGTTTTACATATAGCTCCGGAATATAGTCTCCAAAAAAAATTTAAATCGCTAAGTAATCTCGAGTATATTAGCGCTGATTTAAATTCATCATTAGCTATGATTAAAATGGATATCACAAATATTCAATATAAAAATAATTATTTTGATGTAATAATATGCTACCATGTTTTAGAACATATTATTGAAGATCAAAAAGCTATGAGTGAGTTGTTTAGAGTTCTAAAACCTCATGGATGGGCTATTATCCAATCACCAATAGATTCAAAACGTGAAATGACATTTGAGGACCAAAATATCAATACTCCTGAGGATAGGGAAAAATATTATGGCTTATACGATCATGTAAGAATATACGGGTTAGATTATAAGAATCGACTCGAACGCGCTGGATTTAATGTTATAATTGATGAATATGCAAAAACTCTTGATGATTATACTCTGAAAAAATATGGTATTGATAAAAATGAAAATATTTATCTGTGTAAAAAATGTCCATAATAAAATTAGATTCGAGTTATGAATATGGAAAACATAAAGCTAAGCTTAGCTATTATCACGCAATATTATCCGCCCGAAAACGCTACAAGATTTTCCGATATGTCAAAATATTTAAAAAATTCGTTTAATATACAAATAGTAAGTGCTCACCCTACATTTCCTTTTGGAGCTTTCGGAAGAAATTGGAAGTTGAAAACAATAACAAATATCAATAATATCAATGTTACTAATCTTTGGACATGGCAACCGAAATCACATAATCCGAATTTTATTAGTAAAATGGCATATTATCTTATATTTTCATTACATTCAACTTTATGGGTTATATTAAATTCTAAAAAATTTGATGTAATTATAACAACTTCACCACCAATTTTCGTTCATTTATCGGGCATTTTTGCTAAATATTTATGCAATAAGCCCTGGATTGTAGATGTTAGAGATCTTTGGATAGATGCAGCTGTAAGTCTCGGATTTATTAAACAATATAGTATTTTAGATAAGATAAGCCGTAAATTTGAGAAGTTTTACTATTCAAAGTCTAATAGAATCTGCGTAACTACTAATTTACAAAAAGAAAAAATTTTACAAGAATATGAGACCATTAGTAAAGATAAAATTGCGATTATACCGAATGGAGTAGATTGCAAAACATTTTATCCTATCTCACAAAAAAAGAAAAATCAAATCATATATCTTGGGAATGTTGGCTATGCATATGATTTAGAAAAACTTGTCTTATCATTTAAATATATAGACAAAAACTATAACTTAAAACTATTAATTGTAGGTGATGGTGAACTCAAGGAACACTTAGTGGATGTAGTAAAAGAAAATAATTTAGGTGATAATATAATCTTTACAGGCCAAATACGGCGAGATCAGATTCCGAATATGATCTCAGAATCTCGTCTTGGCGTTGCACCAATTAAAGATCTAGAGAAATTGGAATATATAATCCCTATAAAAGTATACGAATATATGGCTTGCAGTATACCCTTTATCGCTTGTGGTGGAGTTGAAATCAATAATATTGCAGAAAAATCCAAAGCGGGTATCGTTATAAAGAATGATTCTCTAACTATAGCTCAAACGATAATGAACTTAATTAATGATCAGCAAAAAATAAAAAAAATGGGCGAAAATGGAAGAGAGTATGTTAAAAATAATTATGATCGAAAACTAATTGCAGATAATCTAAAAGAGCTTATTGTTAATATATATAAATAATTATAATAATACGATTAAACCATCTTTTATGCCATTAAAATAAGAAATACACCCATTAATATCTTTTTTATATATTAATAACATAGCGCTCATATACCAAATTTTATATATAAACGTATATAGGACAAACACTAGCAATTGTATATTTTTGGCATTTTTTTTCATGAATAAAAATTGATTTCTCGCCCGATAATACATATGCTTGTTATTAAAATCTGATGCTGCTACTTTATGCCATATTTTAGACTTTGGAGTGAATACAGCTCTATAACCAGCTTTTTGTCCTCTGATACACCAATCAACTTCTTCCCAATATGTAAAGTATTCGGTATCAAAAAAACCAATTTTATCGATGATTTCCTTTCTTATAAGAATACAAGATCCCTCAACGAAATCAACTTTTTCTACTCTCTCAAATTGTTCTTTATCAGTTGTCTTATATCCAATGGAATATGATTCTCCTCTCCAAAAATTTAATTTTCCGCCTGCAAAACTTATAACATCTTTTTTTCCATAATAATCATAAAAATATACTTTAGGCCCTACATATCCAATATATGGATCTTTATCTGCTATTTCTACCAAACCATTTAAAAAATCTGGAGCTACAGTAATATCATTATTAAGTAATAATATATAGTAAGCTCCTTTTTCGATTGCTACTTTTATTCCAACATTATTTCCTTCTGCATACCCTAAATTATTATCATTAGCAATCAGTCCTATTTCTGGAAATGCCATTTTTATATACTCGATGGAACCATCTGTAGAACCATTATCGACAACAATTATTTCATAATTTTTATATTTAATATTATTTAAAGATTTTATACATTCTATTGTATCGTTTTTACCATTCCAGTTTAATATTACAATAACCACTTTATTTTCCATTTAACTACCTTTTATTTTAAATGATAAACACAATTTTTGAATATATTATTCAAAATTACCATATACAATAAAGTATTAATAATTAATGTACGCTCTTTTATTCTATATGAAAATAAAAAATCCCTTAACAATGAATGATTGGGATATTAAAAACTTTCTTATTATTGTAGTATCTATTCAGTTATCAATTATTGGTTTAATATTATTAAGTAATTTTCAAATTTTTAATCTATTAATTATAAGAGTAGCAATTGGTTGTATCTATTTACTATATATCCCAGGTTTGTTGTTACTAAGAATATTTAAATTGCATAATCTCGGTTCCGTTAAAACAACCTTATTTTCTATTGGTTTAAGTATTACAACTATAATAGGTTTAGGATTTTTTATTAACACAACATTTCCTTTATTAGGATTTACGCACCCGATCTCAATTATGTGCTTTATTATTACATTAAGCATCGCTGTATCATTTTTATGCTATTTAAGTTATAAAATTGATAATTATCCTATAGAAACTTCTTATATTAATCTAAAAGATGCTATGTGTTACATATCCTTGTTATTCATATTAGCTTTGAGTATTATTGGTACATATTTAGTTAATTTCTATAATAATACATTATTATTATATGTATTTTTATTTGTTGTTTCTATTTTTATTATATTATCTGTCTGTACAAAATTAATATCTAATAATATATTTCCTTTTCTAATTTTTATTATTTCTTTATCCTTATTATACCATAACGCCCTAATATCTTCACATATTTGGGGATGGGATATTTTTGTAGAATATAATTTAGCTAACTTAGTACTGCAAAATTCAATATGGAATTCGTCATTATACTCAAACGTTAACCCGATGTTAAGCATTGTTATGCTTGCACCATTGCTCTCTATTACCTGTAATTTGGATTTAACTTGGGTTTTTAAACTAATATTTCCTTTAATTTTTTCGTTTGTGCCAGTTGGTTTATATATTTTATTTAAAGATCAAACCAATGATATTATCTCGTTTTTGGCATGTATTTTTTTTGTATCACTCAATACTTTTTACGTAGATATGTTTTACCTTGCGAGACAACAAATAGCTGAACTATTTTTAGTTTTAATTCTCTTGATTATGGTTAGTAACATCTTGAACTATACAAAAAAAACATCACTAATACTTATTTTTAGTATATCACTAATATTATCACATTATGGTTTGTCATTTATATTTATATTTATGCTTATAGTTTCTTGTATAATATACTATATATATAAATTAATGACTATAAATAAATACAACAATATTTTATTGAACATTTATATCATTGTTCCCCTAATAGTTTTTTTGTACACTTGGTATGTATATAATTCAAATTCTTCACTAATATATTCCATTCTAGGAATTGGAGTGAAAATCAGTACGACTGCTATATACGAATTTGCTAATAGTGAAAATTCGCAAGGATTATATTTGTTAACAAAAACTCCTGGATCCTCTCTATACTTAGTATATAAATTGATTCAAATCGCTTGCCAAATATCTATTTTCATAGGATTAATAGCTGTTGTTTTAACCAATTCGTATAAGAAAATAAATATCGAATATCTAATAATAAGTTATATAGCATTTATAATTTGTGTAATGGCAATTATAATTCCATATTTCGCTGGATTTTTATATGTTTCTAGAATCTACCAAATAGCACTTATATTTTTAGCGCCTTTTTGCATTATAGGCCTTCATAAAATATTAACGATTTTCAATGCTCAGTTTAAATTTATCTGTATTTTTAATGATTACCATATATTTGCACTTATTTCAATATTTATCGTAATATTTCTATTATTTAATAGCGGTGTAATATTTGAACTAGCAAAAGATAAACCTTACTCATTTTCTTTAAATACTACAAGAGAATTTCCTATATTCAGTGAATCAGATATTTTAAGCGCGCAATGGTTGAATAGTAATGCTAATAATTATAAAGTATTTGGAGATAGCTACAATAGATTAATTTTTTATAAATATACTCTAAATGTTTATGGTACATTGCCTAACGATATTCATAAAGGTACGTATATCTATTTAGGACATAACAATATATTAACAAATAAATTGAGGATTCAGGGGGACTTATCAAATATATATTATGATAATATAGATAAATATATAGGATCTAACTATAAGTTACTCGATTCTGGATATTCTCAAATATATTATCAGCAAATATAGTTTAAAATCCTTACTATATATTTTTATAAGATTGAAAATCAATATGAACCCTTTTTATTTTTATGCATACGAGCATTTAAAAATTTAGAAAGCCTTTGGAATATCAATGGATATTTTGTATCCCATCTACCGAAAGTTGTATAGATATATTCATAATAGTATTTATATTTATTATTAATTTTTTTCAAGTTATAATAGTATTTTTTAGGCAATGTACCAAATTTAATAAATAAAAATGTATACATCTTATAACCTTTAGACGAATGATATGTATTTGTGGGAATGACATATACATTAAATCCTTTTATGATACAACTTAAGCAATAATCAACTGTATATAGATGCCAATCATCGCATGTTATTTCATCAAATAAAATATTGTTAAATACGGTAATTGGAGTTATAATCAAACACTCGTCCAATGTCTGAACTTTCGTAGGTTTATCAATATAAATAGTACCTGCAAATTTTGGTGGCTCGCCATGATTAATGTTAGTCAGAATTCCATTTTCATTACATCCCGCTACTCCAGCAACTCCTAATAATGGTAAAGAATCTAGAATTTTTTCTGTATCCTCTAACCAAGTTTTAGATAATAATTTGACATCCTGGTGAATAAACATAATATAATTTCCTTTGACGTTTTTCTGACCGTAATTTAATGCTGCTGCGGCAGACTTAAACTTATGATTCGTGTTATCAATAGCAATTAACTCATATTTTATTGTCTGTTCCTCTAAGCTTTTAAGTAAATATTTATTAAATGTATTATAATTATTATAAACACATACTATCGAAATTAATGTAATCCCTCCATAGTTTAGATTTTAATCTATAAACATATCAATATTATAAATACTATATATAATAACGGTAAATTAAGTATTACGAAAGTATAGAATATTATATAAATCTTGGCCACAATATATGGTGACGTAACGAATATAGTATCTTTAATTATGTTAAATTTCTCTAAATAACCATAAATAATTGTTAGTGCTAGTGCTAAAGCGAATAATATTGTAAACATAAGTGTATATTCATTTTTGTATGATATCGATAGCACATACAAGCTGGATAATAAAAATATATATCCAATGCATATACATAAATACTCTATTATTGTAGAAAATTTTCTGCCTAATTTTACCGCAAAGGTTTGGCAATTATATTTTTTATCCATAACATATTCTATAACTGTGTGCTTTATCTCATGTCCAATATAAATAATAAAAAAACCGACTAATAATAAAACTGCATCTAAACCAAAATAGTTAAATTCTGCTAATAATATCAGTGGAGCCCCTACCCATAAAACTATAGATGCTACTATCGGGGCAAAAAAGCTCTCTTTAAACCTTACATTTATTCCACTATAGGCCAGCCATATAAACAAATATAAAAAGGATAATAATATTGCCATCATCGATTTATATATCAAAGCAAATGATATAAGGGCTAAAAATAATAATATTATTAGTAAAGCTGTAGCAATTTTTTTAGGCAAATCCCCTCGAGTTATAGGATTTTTATCTTTTGGATCTTTACTAGCGTCACATATGGTATTATAGATAAAACCCATTGCATATGAAATTATGAACGGTATTACATATAAAATTAGTTTTAAGTCTTCATGTATCACATTATGATATATCAATAGTGCAAAGAAGGGTAATTGTACTATTAAATATCGGAAATATGGAAAAACTCTAATAGATATAAAACTGTTTTTCATTAATATTATATATCTATTCATCTTTACTATCCTCTCTATCGATTATGTTGGTTAACCTTGATTGAATATAAAACCAGAGCATCGCTATTAAACAGAACGGCAACATGGCCGCTACGCCTATTAACACATATTCATTATGTAAAAGGGAAATCGCTATAAAGCCATGTATAAATAAATATATCAAATACAATAACACCATATACATGTAAATATACGGAGTGAAAATATTTTTATATCTTTCTTTTTCTATAGTGAACAAATACAATCTAAAAAAAAATGTAGCAATAAATGCTACGAGGAACCATCCGATGAAATTACTTATGGGTACTCCAAAATATTCACCACCTCCTATCCATACCCAACCGGCTACTCCAGGCGCTACAGACACCGGATCTAAAATCATATCCAGATTCATAGCAATTAATCCGTCTATTAAAGATAATATAATTATTAGCCCAAGTTTATCTTGTATACTCATGTCTTCAATTTTAGGATTAAGACCTGCAAACCCTTTAAAAAAAATGCTTGTCAATGTATAACAAATATATATTATTATCGCCCAAGATATTGGCGTGTTAAATGGCACATATCCGAAAAAAAATGTTTGCAAGTTATAATAGTAATGTCCAAAAAATATTCCATAAGCAGTGCCTAAATATTCCGATAAAAAACCTAAAAATAACGAAATTGAGAAAAAGATTGCAGTATTTTTGTTACCAATTGTATAAGAAGAATGTAATAGGGCTAATCCAAAAGCTAATGGCATCCAGACCGAACCAATCCATTTAAAAAGAAACATATTATTATCATTCGACATATAAAAAAATATAAAACAGGTTACCGATAATATGAAAAATATGGTAAATATGTTTATAAAAAATATCTTACTGGCATTATAATGATTACATAATATTATAATCAAAATCGTTAATAATATAATTATCAATTCTACTATCATTTCTTCACCAGTAATAATTTTTGGAGTTACTCAACATAGTCTACTGAATTAATAATATATGTATCTATAGGAGTTTACCTAATATAAAATATATAATATATAAAAATTTCTCTAATTTTAAAATTTAATATTACGATTAATTTTCGTAAGAATTATATTTTTAAATAATAGTATATTATCTTTATCTATTCCACCCATCATCAATAATGCTGTGAAATATATTGCCATAGCAAGTACAATTAATATCAACAAATTAATATTCATCATAAATAACATAAATGTAGTCATTATCAAACTAGATATTATTATTTTTATTAAATCTCTAAATATATTTGGGATTCTAGTAAAATATCCCATCTTATAGGTTATTATCAATAAGCTGGATACCATAAACATCTCTGTTATCATCCTAGAGATGCCTGCTCCCGTATAACTTAATATTGAAATCAATATAATATTTAGCACAATATTTAATACCATACTAAATATATTGAGTTTAGTTAAAATATTTTGCTTATTAGTAGCGGCATATAATTGAGTATAGGCGGCACCTGCGTAAGTAAAAATAATCGCCCAAATTAATATTTGTAGTACAATTATTGATTGTGCATACCCTTCTCCATATAATAGCGATATAATCCTGCTGGCTAAAAGCGTTACACCAAAACCTATAGGTATTCCTAATATGAGCATCATTTTCATATATTTATGGACTAATGCTTCTAAAGCCATTGGAGAGTGGATATAATACCGTGACAATACCGGAAATATAGCTATATTCACAATATTTGGAATGATCACGAGAAGAGCCACAAGCTTATATGCCGCACTGTACACTCCTAAAGCACCACTCCCTTTAAATAGCATTAACATAATTGAATCAAATGTTGAATATACAATACCTGTAATGAGAATAATGCTGAATGGTATCACTTCTATAATAGTACTTTTCCAAAATACTATATCAATACTTATTTTTGGTTTTGAAATTTTATCTATAGTCACTATTAAACCAAATATGGCAGTTATGATATTCGCTATAAGATAGACTAATGCGAAGTCATTTAATCCCATACCTTTATTGATAGAAAGTAATATCCCAATAAGTATTATTACACTATTTAATACAAGACTAATAGCTTGGTATTCCATCTTCTCAAATGCTTGGAATATTGCGTAAAATATCTGGCTAAAGGCTAAGAAAATTGTAGAAATGGCCATGATGATTATTACTATTATCATTTCATTTGAAAATCCTGATAATAATATTATTATAACTGTCATAGCAAAAGATACCAATATTAATATCATCCTCATTATTATAGAATTTCCAAAATATATATCCCCGATGGATTTATCTCTCGATATTTCTCTAGTCATCAAAGTATTCAATCCAAGATTCATGAAGACGGCGAGAATATTCGTTATAGAAATTCCAAAATTTAATATACCGAATGATTCTACTCCAAGATAGCGCGCTGCGTATAATGTATATATCATACTAAGGATTATGTTTACTAATTGGGCAATTAGTAGCACAAAAGTATTTTTTACTATATTTTGATTTGTGTCCACTGATATCCCCTAATGTTTAATAATATATGTTCATACCTTGATGGAATAACATTCATCTAAACACTCTATTTTTAAATACTTTCAAAGTTCTGCCTTCTCAAAGGACAATTTTTATTGATGTTATCCTGCAATATTATACATCGACATCTATTTACTTTTATTCGTGCAGATAACATTACCAAGGATTTTATTCGGTCTAGGCATAGTTGGCATGGTTAGGCTCATGCTAGAAAAACAAGAAGCTGTCGGTAAAGCCTTCAAATGCGGCATCGGCAAGGCCATAAGAATTGACGAACTCGTCCAAATGATTTCTACAGTAAAAACCTCCAGACCGAATACAAGTCCAAACAATCTGGCGATATCCAGGACAATGATGCAGATGTCTCACAGGCTAAAAAGTCCTAGGGGTATCTTCCTGAAGTATCCATATAGGATGACTTAAGGATAATCATCGTAAGTAAAAAATAATATCACATATAACCCTATATTCTAATATTAAGCATCTTGCGCTTTATCTCTCAGCCACATGATTATTTATCATTTCAACAGTTTCGCGCTTGACCTCGCAAATATCCTTTCCTTATCTTCTCGGACCGTCCTGGCCAGCCCTTCTTCAAATCCGACATGAGGTTCCCACCCTAGCTCCGCCAACTTGGATATATTGGCGCACATCCTGGGTATCTCTACGTCGCCACTGCGCTTCCTGTCATCATCGCTTACGATAGGTATATTAGCGTCAACTATGTCCCTTATTTTAACGATCACATCGGCGATACGCACCTCTCTACCAGAGCCGATATTATACACGTCCCTGCCCCTATCCCCTATGGCCAGGAACCCGTCCACGCAATCCCTTACATACAAAAAGTCCCTGGTCGGCTCTATGTTCCCGACCTTAATCACATGGTTCCTTAATGCCTGTTCTATGACGCCTGGTATCAGGAAGCTCACGTCCTGGCCAGGGCCAAACACGTTGAACGGCCGAATAATTGCAAACTCAATACGATATGCGTTACCGTATGCTTTCACGATCATCTCCGAGGCGATCTTGCTTGCGGCATAAGGCTCCCTGGGGACTATGGGGTGTGACTCATCGACCGGCAAATATTGTGGAACACCGTAGACATGGGCAGTGCTCACATAAACAAATTTGTTAACGTCGGATAGGCGCGATCCCTCAAGCATATTGATCGTGCCGTTCGTGTTAGTGTTAAGCGCTAATGTCGGGGTTTTCACGGCTTTTGGCACGTTCGATATGGCTGCCAGGTGGAACACGGTGTCTATACCTGTAAAAATATCCTTAATGGACGCCGGGTCGGTGATATCCCCTTTGACCCACCGTACGGCGCCGTTTTGTTTTTTATTATTTGAGTTGTATAGCGCCGTCACGGATGCGCCCGCCTCGACCAGCGCCTCTATCAGGTATCCGCCGATGAACCCTTTGCCGCCAGTCACCAGGACGCTTTTATCTTTCCATGGCATCGCTATGCGCCTCAATCAGGGCAATGCTTTAGTTTTATCCTTGGATATCGACCCGGCGCCGGCAGGCTTCTTATTAGCATTTTTCTCCCTTGAGACAAGATCGATATCGCTATCAACCATCATACGGATCAGCTGCTTAAACGAAGTCTTAGGCTTCCATCCCAGTACTTTTCGAGCCTTCGACGCATCGCCCTGCAAAAAGCTTACTTCTGCAGGTCTCAAGAACTTCGGGTCCACCTTGACAAATTTCTCCCAGTCCATTCCCGCTGCCTTGAACGCTATCTCGCAGAACTCCTTAACAGTATGCGTCTCCCCGCTAGCTACGACATAGTCGTCTGGCTTTTCCTGCTGTAGCATGAGCCACATGGCTTCTATGTAATCCCCGGCAAACCCCCAGTCCCGCTGTGCATCGAGGTTACCGAGCTTTAGCTCATCCTGAATGCCATGGTATATACGCGCTACTCCATCCGTGATCTTCCTCGTAACGAACTCTATGCCCCGGCGTGGGGATTCGTGGTTGAACAGGATACCACTGCAGACAAACATATCATAGCTTTCCCTATAGTTCACTGCAATCCAGTGTCCATAGACCTTGGCGACCGCATAGGGGCTTCGCGGGTGGAACGGCGTCTTTTCATTCTGGGGCACCTGTTCGGCTTTGCCAAACATCTCACTGGACGATGCTTGATAAAATTTAGCGCTTGACTCGTTGACCCTGATGGCCTCGAGTAGCCTGGTGACGCCTAACGCGGTGACATCTCCGGTAAATATTGGCTGTGACCATGATGATCCTACGAATGACTGGGCCGCCAGGTTATAGACTTCATCTGGCTCACAGCGCTTGACCAGTTGGGTAAGCGAAGTCTGATCTGTCATGTCGCCCTGTATTAGCTCGATTCTGTCCAGTATATGCGCTATACGTGAAGTATTCGTCGAGCTGGTCCTTCGGACTAATCCATGTACTTCGTAACCTTTTTTTAATAGTAGTTCAGTTAGGTATGATCCGTCCTGCCCTGTTATGCCAGTGATAAGCGCCCTTTTAGTCATTATATCCCTAACAGAATTAGTTGATATGGGATAAACATTTTCCTAATTAGAATAAAAATTTATGCATTTTACTGACTTGCTATGAAGCTTCAAAGGCGCTAACGATTTCACCCACCCCTTGTTTTTCCGCTATAACCGATGAATAATATTAAAAATTCCTGGCATTAATGACTACTAGTAGCAATACAACCACTTGCCCCGTGGGTGCTTGCCAGACAATCGATTCCATCAATCAGATCACATTCATCGCCCCCATGGGTAGAGTGCTGCTGCTTACACGAAAAAATGGGGGTATATGATCAAATTGATAAGACACGCGACAGGCTCCTGCATAAGAATTACAGTGGCCCCATTCAACTTTTATCCCTCAATTGCCCATAAGCCGGCGGTATTTCCCATACCCGAAACGCAAAATTTAACACTTTTACCATATGCAAGAGCGGATGGGTTTTATTTCATCAAATCCCCCATAAAAATATCTCAGGAGGTTCAAAGTGAGCAGAAAAGCGTATGAGAAGCCGGGGCAAATACCTTTTAGCAAGGCCTCGGAACTTGCAAAGACCGACATCAAGCATTTCGATACAGAGATCCCGTACAGAGAGCAAATAAACGACGACTTCATACTCATATTAGATACTCGGGAGTTTACGGCCCGGATAAAAGAAAGGCTCAAAGAGATCGAGGAAGAATAAAGCTACTAAGTTAAAGAGGCCCACTATGAAGTCTATTAAGACGCAAAGAGTTTCACGCGAAGCACACGATGACGCGAAGTACGCGAAGTCTTTTTTTTAGATGCGAGGCACGAAGTTTTAGAAGTTAAGACCTCTAAGTAATCAAAGGTAAAACATCTTAAATTGTCTTAATCAACATCGTCTTCTTATTCTTCATGCACTTACTGTCTTGCATATAAAAAAATCTTCGCGTACTTCGCGTCCTGGCGAGCTTGGAGTGAAACTCTTCGTGCCTTAATAAGCTTCATAGTGAGCCTCTTAAACTTAGAGGACTTTATTAATCTGGACAAAGTGTCTAGATTATTGTCCAGATTCGCATCCGGGTGAAAAATTTCCTAAATAATCTGGACAAAATATCCAGATAATTGTCCAGATTCATTGCCGAATTACCTGATACTTAGTTAAGGGGCCTTCACCAATACGGCTTAATAGATTTAATTCCACAAATTTACTAAGATGACGTTGTGCTTTACGTAATTTGAATCCCATAAGTTTGGCATATTCGGACTTTGAAATCGTAGTCTTCGAAGCGATTAATTGCCAGCCTTTTATTTCATCTGCGTTGAGTAACTTACGGATTTCTGGAGATAGAATTTCCACGGCGCTTTCCTGGCTTGTATATATCGTCAATACCAGATATGGGTCTTCAAATGTATATTTAGGTACAGGAAGATGATATTTCTCGGCGGCAGATTTTATACTTAGTAATCCCAACCCTCGTTCCTCCGCATTTCCCATTTGCTGAAATATGTAGTGAAGCATCGGATTTCGACTCAGCATGGGTGCGTTGAATGCTTGCATCTGTTCGATAGTAATTGGTGAGCGTGGGGCACCTGGACTTTTAATAGTAATCATGTGTTCGTTTACGATAAATTGACACTTGGCTCCGGTGATATCGTAATCCCGATGGATAAGAGCATTTACCACAGCCTCTCGAATAATGATGTACGGGAAACTGTCAAGCAATTCTTCGCTCACCATCTGGTTACGATCAAGAATGGTGGGCATTTTGTTCTTGATCCACTCCTCGACTAAAGCCGGGATCAAAATTAAAGGATTATTAAAGTCACGGGTTTCTTCAGCGCCGCTCGGATAGCGTATCGTGCCAAGAAGCCCCGCTTGCGGAAAAACGTCTCGCGGTCGATTACCGAAAAGTAGCAAGCTATAACCTGCTGGTTTGTACTCCCCATTCGTTTCTACTAAGAGCCCCTGCTGGATTAATCTGCGTTTGAACGATTGAGCCTCTAATACATCGGGGATATTTGTCTTTATGCGGTATTTATTCAATGCTTCAATCGATAAATCTTGAAAATTTGCCCTTCCATTGGCATCTTCAAATGCGGACTGAATAGCCTTTTTCGGTTCCTTCGCTATGCTAGCCTCTTCTTTTCTCTCAAGAGCATGTTCCAGAAACTCTTTATTAACCTGACATATTATCTCTTGAAGATCTGGAGGGAATATACGTACTATCACCCCATTTTCCTGAAGGTATATGATCCCTTTATGACTAACTGTAGGGTCCGGGTCCTCAATCCCTATCCAAACCTCCTTAATTCTCGCTATGACAATCCGCTCTGAACAGCTAAGTTTAGGAGGTTCCCGTGATCCAGGAGCGCATGGCTCTAACGTCGTAAATAAGAATGAGTTATCTAGTTTGCTATTATTGTTTTTTCTCTCCAACAACGTATATTCAGCATGATCCCCGTGTCTAAGTTCCCCACGACACGCTGTTTCGACTTTTCCATCCGGCTTGAGGATTGCTACCCCGACCAATGGACTTATTTTGCCATCCTTACGAGGCTCATGGACAGTCTGTCTCATGGCTTCGATAGCCTTTTCCATCAATTCTCTTGCTTTTATGGGGTCCATTGCCAAGAATTACTCCACAACCTTATACAACACCTACACTTTTCAATGTCTATTACTTGGATGCTAACAGATATCCTTTTTGGCAAATACTTTATAGTCTTAAACAGCATCGCCTTCTTAATCTTCCGGCTCTTGCTGTCTTGCATCTAAAAACGAGTCTTCGCGGGCTTCGTGGCTTAGGTGAGCTTTGTGTGAAACCCTTCGCGCCTTTTGGCTGATGCCAATTCGAGCAATAAACTTCATAGCGGGCCTCTTAAACTTAGTAGCTTCTTAAGGCTAGTATGCTTCACTACCGATAGTACTATTTGCAATCCATTACAATTAAGTTTTTAAGTGATATGGGGTGTCATGATGGCAGGTATTGAAATTGACATATTAAATATCGGTCGCAGAAGATATTTTTATAAATTTGTCACCCCTTTTGTAATAAAAGTTGAAGAGGAAATCACTGTATTCAACGATAAAGTCATAGAATCGCTAACGAAAATTGTTCTACCTCTCACAGAATTTCAGCCATTTCTGCATATATATGACAGTGATGGAGAAATGCTAGAATTCTCAGGGTATCAGAGAGAAGAAGGTACCATTGTCGTATACTTCCCGAATAACAAGCCTATATTACCCTTATCATACAGAACGTTAAAAATGTGTTACATAATCCAATTTTATCCGGAAGAAGAAAAAGATACCATAATACATGATGAAAAGAGAGAATATGAGTTATTCGGCTCAATATTGAGATCAGACAAAGTCGAAGCATCGCTCACGGTCCCGCTAAGTAAAAACTCTTTAACATACATTTTTATAGAATATTCCATGGAGAATTACAATAAAACCGTTGATTTATACGTACTCGACGAAAATAGCATCGACCAAAGCAGCTCAATTATAACAAATTTTGATGATGGAGCTACTTTTACTCATATAACTGCAGATAAAGACCCAAAAGAAAATAATTTAATTATACTCGTCGCTCACGAAATACCTAAATTCGTTTATAATTGGAGCGCCATAGGATTAATTATTGGGACTGTCACTGCAATTGCCATGCCCCTATTATACATCTTCAAACATGACGACGGCACGTTTTTAAGCATAATAGTTGCGTGGGCAATATTTACAATAACGGCGTTAACAATAATTAAAGGTTGGTTGTTTACAAAAACATGGAATAACGAAATATTAAAGATAGAGGATTGGTACTATAGAGTTATTTCTATATGGATTATAATTATAACAGTTCTTATATTAGCACAAAACTCTTTAATGATCTATTAAAGTAAGTTAATCATTATACTACAAGAAATCTTAGCTAAAGTTTAAATAATAGTTTATATTAAAATCTTCATAATTGGTATAGGTAATAGGAAAAGGTACATTACCAATTAAGCCTATATTATACTATTCGATAATGATGAAGGAATGTGGATGGCAGAGGAAAGGATTCCAAGAGTGGCAATGAAGTCTGCTAAAATTGAAAATAGACGGCCGAATAGATTAATAAAAGCAGGCTATGGTACTGGTTATAGTAATAGAGCAAAACATATTAAAGCAGTACAACCATAGTTTAATTATATAATGTTTTTAATATCATAAATTCATATACTCAGGGTATGTTATTAGTTGTGAAACACCTGGCATGGTCTTAGCCAGCGTCGTACTCTCATTCTTCGAAACCTTATAGTCTTAGCTTGGCCGCTGGCGCCAACCTCGGAAGTTCCTCTATTGTACGGCCACAAACCGAGGGTATTGATAAATTTTTACGCAGCCTCACCACGATCCATCCCTCAAGGGCTTCTCGCAGGTTGTTGCGGCATTCTTCCAGCGTTTTTCCCGTGGCCCAAACCCCTTTTAACTCAGGTACTTCGCCATAATACGGCTCCTCATCCTTAATGAGCTCATACTTAGCACAAGATAGTGCGGCCTCGATGTATTCTATTATCAATTTTTCTCTCCAACCATATCAACATTATATTACTTTTATTAAAGTTTTTCCTGATTGAATAAAGTTACTAAGTTAAAGAGGACACTATGAAGCTTATTGCTCGAATTGGCATCAGCCAAAAGACGCTAAGAGTTTCACTCCAAGCTCGCCAGGACGCGAAGCCCACGAAGATTTATTTTATATACGAGACTCTAAGTTTTTGAAGCCAAGAAGTCGAAGTAATAAAAGTTAAAATGGATATTAATTCCTCACTGTCTTAATAATCCTAGCCTTCTTATTCTTCATGCACTTACTGTCTTGCATATAAAAAATAGTCTTCGCGGGCTTCGCGGCTTAGCGAGCTTGGAGTGAAACTCTTCGCGTCTTTTGGCTGATGCCAATTCGAGCAATAGACTTCATAGAGTCCTCTTAAACTTATGATTCTTCTAATACCGGCTCCGAAGCTCGTCCACCAGGCAAGCCTCGTATGCGCTCTCCAACAAGCCCGGGCCCAGCTCCCGATGCACGCTGAGCGCGGAGTCCACTACGATCGACGCGGCCTCCTCAACCTTCTGAGGTATCGGTTCCCTTCTAGGTTTAGATTCAGATTCCACGATAAGCCCATAAAGCATAATACATTAAATACTTAATTACAGCATACTGAAAATAATAAATAAGCCCGAGCGCCCGGGCGACATCAAGGACAGCTATACCGACATCTCGCTGGCAAAAAAGATCTTAAGTTTCATACCAAAAGCAACGCTAAAGGGTGGGTTAAAAGAGATAATTAATAGTAAAAAATAACGTTACAATATTTTTGTATTATTACGCCGGCAAATCAACTTCAATAGCAAAAATTTGACGATATGATAGCTTACCCTCATGATACTCTTTCATGACTTCATCGATCTTTCTCGAGATCTCAGGGGTAAAATATGCTTCTCCACAGTTCTCGCATATAAGAGCCGGTACATCTTTGATGGAAACGATCTCATTACCTACTTTTACGACGAACTCTGTTTTACCTTCATGTAACTTGCCTTTGCAATTACAACACTTATCCGGCTTCATATTTCTATTTCCTGAACTTATCTTCAATCCATTTATCCTCTTCTGGTTTATAAACTGTAATAATCCTTATATGGTCATCGCATTGGGCGACCACAACATGATACGGATTATGACCAATATAACCGAGTATTAGAGCTGAAGGGCACGGGTCACTATTGTTATAACTTTCTATGATTTTCCCCATTAATATAGTTGTCTTAATCTGGTCAGTCGATATATTTCTCTGGAACATTCGGGCTCTTGCATGATATGATATTATAAACTTGTCTTCTTCGAGAAATTTGATAATTTGCTCGAATTTGAGCTTGTGATTCCCGCCCAACTGATTACACCCTTTCTTAATTTGTTTTATAATAAGCTATTACATAAGCTTTTTTAGAAGCCGGGTTGAAAATAATATTTCTACCAGCAAAACCTTCAGCTGCGGCGCACAAATAATAATTTATTACGTGATTGCCTTCAATATGTCATACATCTTTTTCTTTAATCCTGTTATGGCTTTGTTGACGGTATCTTTCAGAACCATCCAATATAGATATCCTCCAGCACATGCGCACATAATCCCACCCCCAACGAGAGCAAGACCATGAAAAAGACGGCCACCAGGAATCCCTCTCTCCCCGATCCATTCGAACGGGACAGGTCCGATGTGGATTCCGAGCGCGACTGGTATGTGGTCCAGATCCAGTAGACCGCCGGCAAGGAAACCAGCAATGCACACAATGCCGAGAAGACGCCATGGGCTAACTCGAAGCCAGCGATCTGCCAAATCGAATATGCCCAGGGCCACACAATACTCTTCCTGCAAAACAAAGGCTTATAATACAACAGTATATATAAAAACAACCAAATCTTTATTAGGTAATAGCGGCATTCGCTCGCTATTACAGTGCCTTAAAGCACAGAGGCACAGATGCGTGGGCGGTAGAGGCACGGAGCCCTGTTAACACAAGGGGGCTTCGCCCCCTCGAGGGTCCGATGTTACAAAGATTCTTTTAACATTCACAAGGCACTGAGATGACAAAAACAAAGTTGATTAAAATGGCTTTAGTATAACATGGTTAGCTATTTACAAGTGGTTTATTACTCAACAGTGCCGCTGTCTTCTCCGTGCCTCTAAACATAATAAACCCTCTCTGTGTACTCTGTGTCTTGGGGGTCTGTCAGGGGCAAAGCCCCTTGACTCATAAAAGTTCTCCGTGCCTCCGTGTCCATATTATCCATACCACGACGACATAAGGAGAGCGTGTAATTACCAGACATTTATACCAGCCAAATAAATACGTCACATTTTACTGAATTGTCATAATGCTGAGTATGAATTTTACCAGTTCCTCCGATAGGCGGGCGTATAATCGATATCGCTAAGGATATAAGTAAAAGACCACATTATACCATATGCACCGGCGCATTCTTCTCACCGGCGGTTTAGGCCGGGTGGGCTCCTACCTCTGCGAGGAGCTCGTCCGTCGTGGCAATATCATTACCATCCTCGACAACCTCTCTTCTACGGCCAATCCCTATCCGCCGGAGGCCAACTTCGTAAAAGGCGACATCAGGGACGCAGGCACGGTCAACATCCTGGCCAGTAATGCCGACATGATCATCCACTGCGCCGCCCAGATCTTCGTCACTCGTTCC
>Ga0315282_10004448_pt1 | contig 24460 bp, 24 predicted proteins | sample YL17G07_20_MG_FD_203693 | JGI IMG/M metagenome (GOLD analysis project Ga0315282, IMG submission 203693) | Sediment microbial communities from Yellowstone Lake, YNP, Wyoming, USA - YL17G07_20 | ecosystem: Environmental > Aquatic > Freshwater > Lake > Sediment | place: USA: Wyoming | collected... | reverse complement strand
TTATTTACAAATTATAAATTATAAATTTAAAATTATTAAGTTTCCCAATATCCTAATCTCCTAATTCCCTATTTTCGCATTTTCGTAGTTTCGCATTATTTAATCGTATAACCTGTCCTGCCTTCGTCCCGAGCTCAGGCCGAGGGAAGCCTATTGAAGGATTCGCATTTTTATTCGTGTAATTCGCCCGCCTGCTTGCCTTGCAAAGCAAAGCGGGCAGGTTTATTATTGGTTATCTTAGTGTATTTTACTCGTAGTATCTTGAGGAAATTGTAAACTCCAGCCTGATTTTTTGCCGATGCATGATTTTACCCACCGCTTCTATATCCATGGCCATAGTAATTCTGGGTTGCATAGTATGTGTAGCTGCTATTAAATCATCAACGACATTAAATTTTAAATTACTAATTTTTATTACATTTGATATGGTGGTGGTAGCAGTACCAGCCCGATCTACCATTAATTGATTATTATTTAAATAATAAGAAACACATTGACTACTTTTATTCCTAAAATATAATCTGTCATCACCAGCCGAAGAAGACTTATTATAAACTTTATAAATTCCACTAGAATAACAACCAGTATCACTCCTCTGCGCCATTCTAATTTCTTTGGCCATAGTTTCAAAAGCATATCTCATATTTTCTTGGACATTTTGCGCAGCCAAAGCGTTTCTCTGCCCTTCAACCACCCATTTAAAAATATCCGTAGCCGCTAAAATAGTCACGGAAAAAATTGCTACTACCACAATCATTTCTAATAAACCAATCCCTCGTTGATGATTTTTAATTATTTTAAACATAAAAACTTATTTTTGATTACAATTTTTTAAATTCAAAACTGTTATTAAAACTCTAAACTCTAAGATCTAAATTCTAATCAAGATCAAAGCTCAAATTATTAAGATCAAATAGTTTTGAATTTTGAGTTTAAATTATTTGAGTTTATTTAGAGTTTAGAATTTAGAGTTTAGAATTTGTTTGATTATTGTCGGTTGGTTATTGGTTATTTTTAAACACTATCTCCAGTTATATAAATAGGTTTCTGCCAGATAATCATGACTCTGACCTCTTTCTTGCCAGCGTACCTTACACTCAACATCTAAATAATTAGTATAGCCCGGATTATTACGGATGGTGACTAAACGAGAAAAAACGGTTGAACTAGCCGTGACTGTATGAGTATAAAAACCATTGCTATCAAGATATAATTTAGCCCCGCTTTCACTAATATTATTGATTGCACTGTTTATGCTACTTCTACCTGTATAATCAATAATATAACTACCATCATTGACTATGTCTTTATCCCAGTTATATCCCAGTATCAATTTGTTTTCATCTCTGACATTTCTAACTAATTCAAAACATTCTTGAGTTAATTGTGAAGCGATTAAAACATTTTTATTAATATATTGTGCCTGAATATTTTGCGTGACCAAGTTCAAAACACTAACCAATCCTAAGGCAATTACCAAAATCGCCATCATTAACTCTAGAATACTAAAACCTTGTTTGTTAATATGTTTCCTCATTATGAATAATTTAATGACAATTATTTAACTGCTGTTTAATCATGATTTAATTCCTAATGAATCAACGAATCTAACTACTAATATGCAAATAACAAAATTAACCTTTTTATAATATTTGTTGTATTCGCTATTAAATTTGTTGATTTGCTAGGAAATTATTTAATTTGAATCAACTAAACCAAACTGATTTATTCTGATAGTTTTGGTTTGGCTAGTATTATTATCGGTAATAGTTATATATCCCACTAAACCGTCACATGCTGCCGGACGACAAATAGTTATAGTTGGATCAGGTGGTTCGTAAGTAATATTTAATGAACCAACACCACTACTAGGAGAACCAACTCTAGTAACTCTTAAAGTTATATTAAAATTACTTGGTAAATTTACTGTCTTACCGCCGTAAGCCTGATTTGCCTCGCCACTTTGATATCTATGATCACCACTTGTATCAGCAAAAAAAGTATAGTTACTAGTATTATTAACAATATTCAAACCCCAACCACCTTGAGGTATAGCTCCATTATAGGTTTTTGAACCTAGGCTATTATTTTGCGCCAACCTGATATCACTGATTATTTGCTGCCTGACAATATTTAATTGCGATCGTTGATTAGTCGCATGATAATTGGCCATTAAAACAGCGGTTAATAAACTAATAACGATGGTACTTATTATAATCTCAATTAAAGTAAACCCTGTTTGGTTTAATTTAATTCTTATTAATTTTCTTAATTCTAGTCTTAACCGCATAGTTAATTTTAAATTAGTCCGCTACGGGCGGACTAAATAAATTCTAATGTGAGTGAGAATTCTATAAATTGAGTTAATAATATATAAATCCTAAACTCTAAGATCTAAACTCTAATCAAGTTCAAAGTTTAAATTTTTAAGTTCAAAATTTTCTGAGTTTTGAGTTTTGGGCTTTGAGTTTATTTAGAGTTTAGAGTTTAGGATTTAGAGTTTTAAAATATATTATTTCTTTTTCTCAATAATCGAGCCGAAGATTCTTGTCAACTCGGTCGCTTCCTGAATTAACGCTTGACGCTCTGGTTCAAGTTGAGGAGCGTTATCAATATCTAACAATCTCAGCCAGGAACGGCTCTCTTTGGCTTCTTTCCGACAAATTTTGATTCTATGCAAAGAATCTCTTTTGCTCAAAGCTTCAACCGATTCTATAAAATTGGCATGCACTGACCCGGAAGATTTAATTAGCTGTCGACCGTCTTCTATATTACCGATTATTTTTGGCAGCTGTTTTACTAGCAAACGACACCGTTTGGCAAATTGAAAAGTCCTTTCTTCCAAATCATAAGGTTTTGAATTTTGAGTTTGAATCATTTGAGTTTATTTAGAGTTTAGAATTTAGAGTTTAGAGTTTAAAGTTTACTGTGGTTTTTCTTCAGTCCAAGTCGGCAGACTCTGACCAATGCTAATAAAGGTAGAAGTGGCTGTCTGAAAGCCGTCGTTATCAGTTACCGTCAAAGTTACTGTGCCGGATGAATTAAAAGTAATTATTGGTGTGGACGAAGCCGGATCATTAACTGGATCACTAAATGTGGCGTCAGCAGGTTTGGTCCATAACCAATGGCAAAGAGAATTAGTGCAATTAACCGGGGTAGCTGGCGCACCGGTTAAATAAACTAAACTAGCGTCATAAAATTTTACTTCTTCGCCTTTACTAGGATTAAACGGCACCCAATTAAAATAAGCATCAGGCAATTCATGTATATAAGTGGTAAAAGTTAAAGTATTATGATCATCATTATCCGTGTCAGTCGGACTATTATATTGGGTTAAAATTGACGGCACCTTATTATTATCCCAAACCATCACCCACCAAAAGTAAGGCGTGCCATAATTTAAGCCATCGCTAGCATTCAGTGGGAAATAAGTTGTACCACTGTCTCCATTATCAACTTTACATTTGTTTGGATCGCAAGTACCAACCGGCTCGCAACTATTAGAACCCAGACATTTACCACTGTCATAAATTAAACTATTATCGGTTCTTCTCACTATTATTTGATAAGCGCTTTCAAAACTACCACTATCATAGTCACTAAAAGTCCAACCTAGCTTAGCATAAAGGGCGCCTAAGGTTTGAGCTTCAGAAATACTCCAATTCGGCGCGGTTAAAGTAGTTGCCGTTGGTGGCTGATTAAATTGTGAAGTAACTTTATAATTAGAAAAGTTACAAGTATTATCGCAGCTACCACCTGGACAATCGCCTGATCCGGCACAGACTTGACCGCTATTAGTTCCGCCATTACAGCTTGTTGGCACATCTATACAATTATAACTTAGCCAACCAATGCCAACTTTGGGATCACTATTACCATTCCATGCCCAGCCGTGAAAATCATTAGTGGTAATGTCAATGGCTACTCCCTTACCGTTCCAACCGGGGTAACTATCATCACTCATTTTTAGCCAACCATTATCACCTAAAGCCCGTATTTTTGCCCAACCATAAACTTTTTGGCTGCTAACATTATAACAAGCAGTACAAGCATTAGTACCATTGCATAGACTTGGGCAATTAGCATTAAAAGCATAATTATCAGGCGGCGCCGAACTTTCGCGATAACTCACCCAGCCAATATAAGGGCTCCAAGCGTATCCGGAAAAATTACCCGTAACTGGGTCAGCATTAACTCCATAATTAACCACGGCACAAGAATTATCATTAACACAATTAAAACTTACCCAGCCGATATTAGAGCTCCAGCCGTAGCCGAAGACATTGGCTCCCGGTCCCATTATGCCTGAACCAGCGGTATAAACCAGATAATTTGCAGTGCTACAAATATTATTACCGCTAGCACCGCCTTCGGCGCAGTTAAAACTAATCCAATGAATATCATCGCTCCAAGCATAGCCACGTAAAGCATTGCTGCTGTCCATGTAAACTCCGTAGTTGGTCCCGCTCATTTTTACCCAGCCATGACTACCGCCACTACAGTCATTAAGCGGTGGCACATCATCAAACGAACAAATCCGTGCCCAACCAGAAATAGTACCATCAGTTTTATTTAAGATTACTGCATTATTCGGCGCTACTGGATAAGGTCCGGCCGGATCAAATTTAATATAACCAAAGGTTTCTGACCAGCCGTATCCGCTAAAGATTCCTGTGTTTCTGTCAACATTAACACCATAATTAGTAGCCGCACCCGTATTAAGCGAATTAAAACTAATCCAGCCGCCCGTATCATTCCAAGCCCAACCATAAACATTATGTTCGCTACCGGCTTCAACCACTTTAATTCCTGTTTCGCTCTGCCAGAAAATAATAATCACACTGATTAGTGTACTAAAAAAAATCATGCTTAATAAAATCAACCAGGTTTTAATTTTAAAATAATCTTTCATGTTTAAGAATTTTATGACTCGTCAAAGTCTCTTCGCTGCAACAGAATCTCCCTTTTGCCTGTCCAAGGGGAATTCTGCCAGGATTAATAATTACATAGCCGTGTATTTTATTGCTATATTTTTCTTGCTATCCGGCAGAATCCCTCTGAGGGAACAGATTCTGCCGCAACGGAAAATACTAATGTAACTGATCAGTTTGATTCCTCTACACTATTTAACGACACATGTAAGTTCTTGACCCTATTTCAGCATCCCCACACCCCATTCTTGACCTAGTCATTGTATAAGGAGAAAATCCTGAAGGGCAACTGCACCCACCGGTCAAAGGATTAGCATACATACAACAACTGTTATCGTCTATTTGATATGTCCCTCCGATAATAAAACTTCCTCCACTCCCTTTCACTTTACCTGTAACCTCCAATTTTTCCGAAGGACTCAATGTCCCGATACCGACGTTACCGCCTTTTATATTTAAAGTTGGAAGCGCACCGTGAAGACCTAGGAATAGGTAGGAATTAGTATAGTCATACCCCAAATATCCGCCTTTAGCTCCTGTGGGGGTGCCCAAGGTGATATAAGACTCTGCCGAAGCTCCAGTGTTTTGGTTTTCGAAGCGGGCAATTTCGTCACTTCCATTATCGTTACGAACCACGTGCAAAGTTTGCCCCGGATTCGCCGTGCCGATGCCGATGTTGCCGTCTGCTATTGTTAACTCTGGATTTCCACCAGTTCCAATTCCTAATAACAACTTATTTAAAGTGCTATCAATCCGTATCGCCATATCTCCAGCGACCGAACCGTTAAAATAATTATTAGCTGCTGCCGCTATACCCCAAAATCCTTCCGTTACTGCCCGACCCATCGCTAAAGATGTCCATTTAGCATTGTCTCCTGAAAGTATTTGAATTGATGGAGCGTCGGTTGCCCCATAAACAGTCAACTTCGTCCCTGGCACCGGCGTGCCGATACCGACGTTTCCATCTTTGTTAATCCGTAATCTTTCATAAGCCACTGAGCTATTATATGTTCCCAAAACTAAAGCGCCATTTCCCGCTCCGCCAGTTGCCAAACTACCTATATAAGCTCTTCTATATGTTAATCCGGCTGAACCCTCATTAGCAAAAATAAGTGAAGTACCAAAGGTATCATCTGCTGTACCATCAGAATAAGCAATAATACCCATGGTTGATTGTAATCCGGCAGTAGCTGCATAACTTTTTAGGACTTCAAATTGATTATTTGTTCCATCGTAATATCTGCCATTCGCACCGGGAGTCATATCTCCATTGGATACCGATACATATGGTGACTTAAGAAAGACGGTATTACCTGTTTGCAATAGTCTTTCTGTCCGAACTCCGAGCTCATAATTTCCAAATGAAAGCATACCAGTATTTATGGCAGCGCTTGAGATAACACCGCCAACATAAGCCATAGGATAAACACCGCCGTTAACATGCTCGGAATATAGAAATACTCCCGAGCCAAAGGCCGGATTATTAAATGATGCAGTGCCAGAAGTTTGTGCGGTAAATCTTCCTACTTCTTGCAAACCATTTATATTGTTCGTATTGAGGACTGTATGCAATGGAACTTGTGGAATCATCGTACCAATACCAACATTACCAGTATCATCTACATAAACAGCATTAGTAATCGAACCATTATGAGCATCTAAAGAATACCTGGCAAAGCCTGTACTAATTGGTGGATTAGTCACTGGTTCAGTCCAGGCCAGAGTAACATAGTTGACTACTAAGACCATACTGATAATAGCGACTGCTATTAGCCAAGTTTTTAATTTAAAATTTACCCCGTTAGAAATATTTAATTTCTCCGGGGTTATTACAGATTCTATTTTGTTATTTTTAGTTCTAACGGGATTCATATTTTTTATTTAAAAATTAATAATACTTATTAAAATTTACCAAGATACCAGTTTAAAATTTGCTCGCCCCAAAATAGGGTAATTATAGTGGCAGTGGATAAAAATATACCTAAAGGCATGGTTGATTGCCAACCCTTTTTCCCGCTCATAACTAAAACTAAACTTACTATAGAACCAATCAAATAAGCTAAAAATAAAGCCACTAAAACTGGTGGCCAGCCCAAAGCCAAACCCATTAACATACCCAATCTAATATCTCCACCACCAATCCATTTACCACCAGAAATAATAAATTGTAACAAGAAGAAACTACCACTTATTATACCAGAAATTAGCAAATTCCACAAACTATATCCTAAAAATAAATTAAGTAATAATACGATTAAACAGGCTGGTAAAGTTACTTTATCTAAAATCACATACCAGCGCAGATCTTGAACAAAAATTACGATCATTATACTAATTAAAAACCAATCACGAAGTAATATAATTAATAATTTGTAATTTGTAATTTGTAATTTGTAATTAAAATAAAAAGTCAATAAAAACAAAATACCAGTAACCATCTCCACGGCAGGATATTGCCAAGAAATAGGCTTGTGACAATGACGGCATTTGCCACTCAGCAAAATAAAACTTAATACTGGAATATTGTCATACCAGGCGATCTGTCTTCTGCATTTAGGGCAATAAGAACGATTAAGCAGGCTCTCTTGTTTATGCAAGCGCCAAATTAAACAATTTAAAAACGAGCCGATAATCAGCCCGAACAGAAAAATAAAAATATAAATTAAAATCATCATACCAACAATCTTTATTATAAAAAGATTAATAGTAACTTCTTTAATTAATAGTCCTCACATAATCAATTAAAATTTCGCTCGCTATCACCTCATTGGTTTTTTCAGTAATATTACTCCCAGCAGTTACTGTCACGCCTTGGTCAACTTTCAATGAATTAATATCAACTTTTATCTGTTTAAATTTTGATGGTGGTGGTTCGGTAGGATTTAACTCCTGGCTAGTAGCACCAATTTTTGCTTGATATAACTTAAGTTCTTGATTATATTCGCTTTCATCTTTTAAAACTATTTGTTTAATTTGAGTATTTTCACCGATTTTTACACTCATTGTCTTTTTGCCTTTACTATAAAGTCCGATTGGATTTGCTTCAACTATAATACTGTCGGCTTTTACTTCCTTAATTTTCCCATAGAAATTACTTATTTTTTCGCTCGCTTGATCAACGGTTGCCGGAACGCACACCTTTGCATACAGTTTCTTAGCTTCCTCCCAGCCTTGATAGTATTTTAATTTTGCAACATTATCGGTCATTTTCTTAATGTATAATATTCCAGCGAAAGCAATAACCAATAATAAAATAATAATCAATAAATAAATTATTTTTTTCTTGTTCATAAAAATATGGATAATTAACTTAACGATTTTCTAAAAATAACCAATATATACTTTCTATAAGACTTTTAATATCCTAGTGCGCACCAATTGATATACCACTGATAAGTACTCCAAGGCTCGAATAGGCCGCTATCATTAAAAACATAAACACGAAATCCGCTTGATAGACTCGTAAACGGAGCCGTGCCCTGTGTATAGATACTGGTAGCACCCCTAGTATACGCTTGATTGCCTGTACCCCCTATACTGGTAAAAATATAAGGTACGCTGCCGGGGGTAAAACCAGCAGCGGATAAATCTATATCGACATAAACTCCCGCCATGTAATTTTGCCAGGCAGTAGCACCGGGAATGGTACTGCCACAGACCATCTTTAAATTAGAGCCATTAAGATCTTTTATTTGTGCTCCAGCAGTTGACTGCGCTGCACTAATAGCACTATTCATACTACCTCTGTTTACTGCATCGGTATCTGTAATTGGATTTGCTAAATTTGTGATTCCGTGCGCTCCCATGTTTAAATTCCCACTCATGGTATCGCCGCTTTTAGCCACAAAGTCATTTGGTAGATTATTCCAATCAGTCGTAGTCAACTGCTGACCGCTGGTTTTACTGTAATTGCCGGTAATGGCTAAGACAACCTGTTGCGGTGATAAACCGCTAAAAATAAAAATACTGCTCAACAAGATTATAAATAATAGAACTAATATTACAGCTAATTTAATTTTTGATCTTTCAATATTTTTTAAATTTTGATATTTTTCTGTTCTCATAAAATATTACCTTTAGAATAAAAAGGTGTAAAAATAATTATTAAACTTGTTGTAATTATATTATACAAAAAAAATCCAATTTTTACAAATTTATTACTCGTTCCCTTAATTAAACTTAGCAATCGCTTTGCGCCCTAAGGCTACAAACACATCCAAACCTAAAAACTCCAAAATATACCTTATAAATCTCCTTGCAAAATGATATATATAGACTAATATTAAATTTATACTTAATCCTTCTAGACGCTTTCTGATAATAAACTCCTCTCTAAGCGCCAAAAAATATTTTTTAACGCTCCGGCCGCTTGAACGGAATTTAATCAAAGGTTTATTATCAAAATAAAAAGACAAGTTTAATTTTTCTAGCCTAATTAGCCAATCAATGTCGGCAGCAATTTTATATTCAACATTATACTTTCCAACCTTGTTTAAAATTGCCCTACTTAAGTAGTAGGTCGGATGAGCGAAATAAGTTGAGCTGTATAATTGATCTCTTAGAGTTTGTTTATGTGGACGCGCACCTAGTACTGCGAAAGGTGTTTCTAAATTTTCGTCATGAATAATCATTTTAGAACAATAATAAGCCAACTGGTGGTTTTTTTGAAAACTATCGGCTATTCTGGCCAGGCACTGTTTGTCATAATAAAGATCATCAGAATGCAATATGCCGACTACTTCGCCGGTCGCAAGCTCTAAACCACTATTTAGGGCATCATAAATACCCTGAGGTTTTCTTGAAATTATAATCGGTCTTAGATAATATTTTTTGATAATATTTAAGGTTTGGTCGGTTGATTCTCCGTCAACGAAAATGTGCTCTATGTTTTTGTAAGTTTGCGCTTTTACTGATTCAAGGCATTGAGCCAAATATTTTTCGCTGTCCAAGGTGCAAGTTATTATTGAAACTTTTATGTTAACGCTTTGCATAAGCAATTTTATTTTTTTTATATATCTGCTTTCAGTTTTATAATATTAAGACTTTTTCTTTACGACAAATATTTTTAAATTAATTCAAAATTCTTTTTAATTCTTAAATTTTTCTATATAATTTTTAATTATATTTTTCAGCCACTTAGGAAAAATTTTTAAAAGATACTTTTTTATTTTTCGTTTAAATACCCCTGTATAAAATACCTTATAGAAAGTATACCTATCTGCCTCTTTATTCCAGCTTATTATCGCTGGATGTTTTAACGGCAAAGGCGTTTTTGTGTAATTTATGTTGGCGTAAGGATCGCTTTTTGTTTTAGTATGTGTTGCTCCTTCCCCAAAACCAAGATTTGAAACCAAATTTACGTTTGGCAAAATTGCATATCCGTTAAAATAGAATAGAACAAATTGAAGTTGAAAATCCCAAGTGTTTATCTTACCATCGCAGACCCCCTGAAAAGTATCTAACCAAAAGTTCCTGGCAGTATTATTGATAAAAATTTCTTTATATTCACTTGATTTTTTAAAGGCTTTAAAATTCTTTAAGTTAACATCATAAAGTTTCCAGGTGCGTCTCCAGGTGGCCCAGCCCCAGATGTGGGCAAACCTGGAAAAATAATAGCTATAATCGTTCTTATTCCGGCCAAATTGAAAATTGTCTCCGCTAACTATCATTATCTTCTCGTTATCTCTGTAGTGATCTAATAATTCCTGGCAATAATAAAAAAAACTCTGATCAGGCAAACAGTCATCTTCTAAAATAATGCCTTCATTGACATTTTCGAAAAACCAATCAATAGCTGTACTGACGGCCTTTTTACATCCTAAATTATTTTCGCGGAACAATGTTTTTACTTCGCAATCCCAATCTATCTGCTTTGTTATTTCTCTTGTCTTGCGACACTTTTCAAAATCGCACTTAATTCCTTCTCGCGGCCCATCAGCAGCTATAAAAAGTTTTTGTGGTTTTACTTTTTTTATTTCGATAAAAACCAATTCCGTCGTATCGGGGCGATTAAATATTAGAAATAAAATTGGTGTTTTTAGTTGTTTTTCCGATGTAATAATTTTTTCTATCATTAAATTTAACCTTAGAACTAAATTTACCTATTTTATCAATTTTATAGCTATAATAATATTATTTTTTATAATCCCAATTTTTTATATCCTTATATTTTTTAAAACCCTAATTATATATCCGATACAATAGTAAATTCGTAAATCAACTTGAAAGCAAGGAGTAATAAAGCTCAAGATATCTGCTAGCCATCAAATCTAAATTAAAATTATTTCTTACGTTATTAATGCAATTGACGGAAAAAATATTATATATTTCCGGAGTTAAATTTAAAATATATTCTATTCCTTGAACTAAATCATTAACATCTTTATATCTTGCTAGATAACCGCAATTATTATGGCGAACTGCTTCCTTAACTCCTCCCACGTCAAAACTTACGACCGGTAAACCGCAACCCATTGCCTCAAGTACGGTCAAAGGAAAATTCTCCGCCAACGAAGTTAGTAAAAAAATATCGCTAGCTGAAAAATATTCGGCTAATAAATTTTTATCTCTGATTTTTCCGATATTCATAATTATGCCTCCGCTCTCTGAATCAATACAATCACCGCCAATACAGAGAAATATTACCTCTCCCTTTTTGCTCAAAATTTCCTTTATTTTAAATAAATACTTTCCCCCCTTAAAGGGGTTACTAGAACCACCATCCGCTAAAAACATTATTATCTTTTTATCTTTTGGTAAAATTAATTTCTTTCTGGATAATGCTTTACCGCGCGGCCTAAATACTGTCGTATCTATTCCATTAGGTATTAATTTTATATTTTTATTGGCTAAAAGGCTATTTTTAACTCTGTCATATAACCATATTGATGGCGCCACAATCGAAAAGTTGGTATGCTTATAAACGTTGCCTTTTCTCCATTTTAAGTATCTTTCGTTAGGCCAAAATATCCTTGGATAAATCCTTCTGCTTGGGCATTGGTAAAAACCGTTTTGAACCAAATCGCCAAATGAATGAGCACAGTGTGCCGTAATCGGCCATTCATCGTGAAAGGTCCAAACAATCGGTTTAAGTTTCGATATTTTTTTAAGTGCAGATAAACTAAAATACCAACCGTGCAAATTATGACAATGAATAATATCGGCTTCTTTGAAATCTTTAATTTTTATAATCCAGTTAGAAAAAAAGAAGTCTAGGTCATTGGCTAATAAATAATGAATGTATTTAGGTAGGATACGCTTAATTTTAAATACACGGTCATCGTTAGATTCTTTGTTGAACACAAACATAGAAGTCTGGTGTCCCCATGATTCAAACTTTTTATAGAGCGACCAAGACACACCCGCCGCTCCGCCGCTTATATCGTTAGTATTGATTTGGAGAATATTCATAAATTCAACATCAATCCTGTTTATTGGCCAAAATTATAATATATGGAGAAAATATTCTATTTTTTAAGTTAACCAGAGAGATTAGTTTGGAAATAAGTCTTACCAACCGTCTAATCAGATGATTAACTGGCGCACTTTCTTCCAGCCAGACACAAGGTTTTCCGTAATAACTTATTTTAATATTTTCTAATTTTGAATCCGTAAGTATTTTTTTAAAATATTTTAAATTCATCGCTTTGGTGTTGTGAGCCTGATAATTTTTTTTATCAAAAAATTTTTGCGCCCAACCGTTAATCCCCAAAAAGTTGGGTATAGCCACAAAAAGCAATCCATCGTTCTTCAATAAACATATATGCTTTTCTAAAATTGACGCCAGATTATTAAAATGTTCGACAAAACCGCAAGACATCACTAAATCATAACGTTTGTCTATCATATACTCTAAAAAGTCGGCTTCAATAATTTTTACTGTATTCTTAGGTAAATCGTTTATGACCTCCATCTGATTAAGAATATTTCTGTCTATATAATAATCCAACAAAGTAACGTTATAATTTTTATTTTTTTTAAGATAAATTGAATAGATGCCGGGAAAACCTCCGATTTCTATAAAATCTCTCGCTCCATAAGGAAACTTTTCTAATATATCATTGAACAATACTCTATCGATCCTGAATGGTTTAAAATTCGTCCAATATTCTTTCCAATAATACTTATTGATTTTACTGTTTTTTATAGTCATAAACGGTTATACTCTTATATTACCAAGCATGTAACATCACTGGATGTCCCCACCTTTGTTCAATTCCTTTATATTTAAATTTATAATCATGGTTGATGTTTCTTAAAAATTTTTCAATAACCCAATTGTCGCTTTCTCGATGATAAACGGCAATGGCAATTTTTGGTTTATTTTTCTTAATGGTCTCGTAACCTCCTTGAAGAAGTTCTAATTCGCTACCCTCAACATCGATTTTTAAATAAGTTACGGGCAATCGTCTTTTATAAAATAAATTGTCCAATGTTTCCAGCTTAATTTTCTTGCCGTTGCCGGAGTAATTAATAGATGAAGCAATATCATTTGAACTGATATTTGCCACCTTCGGCTGATCAGACAGCCCGTATGTCAGAATTTCCGAGTTAATTATATTTTTAAAAGTTTTTTTTAAGCATTCAATAAACAGCGGCATCGGTTCAACTAAATACAATTTTTTACATTTTTGGCAGGCTAATAATCCAAATAAACCTTCGGCCGCACCGCAATCAACGACTATATCGTTAGCTTTTACTTTTGTTTCTTTAGCCTCGTAATAATGCCAATCATTCGGCTCAAATGACTCAACGATCACCTGATATAGCGCCTTAAGATTCATTACACGAGGATAAAATAGAGGATGGCTTAAATTTTTTAGAAAAATCATGTAATAATCACCTGCGTTTTTTATTTCTCGTATATATTTCCCCGCCAAAATCTTAGACACCGGTCGAAAAATATTCCATAATATCTCTTTACCCCCGACCTCTTTTTTATTATAGAAAAACCAGTATTTAAGAATATTTATTCTTCTTAGAAACATATATTAGATTATAATCTGTCTTCTTTCGCTTTAATTATGGTAAAAACCTCTTGATTTTCAATTTGATTCTCCACCAAATTTTTTGCCAAAGATTCATTTTTATATCAATCGGGTAAATAAGACTTACTTTTTAAAACTATTTTTTCTCTTGGCATAAAAGTTAATCATTAATTTTTCATCGAAAAATTATTTATCGTTATATCTCCCTGGCGAAACAATCTCCATGGCTTTCTGGTCATATTCCTTAGCTTTTACTAAATCCTTCTTTTCGCGGTACAATAGAGAAATTGCTAACGGCCAGGAAGCATCATTGGGATTAAGACTATAACCATGCAAATTATATTCGAGGGCCAGATCAATTTTTCCTTGTAAATAATAAATATCCGCGATTTCTTTATATAAAGGTAGGTAGTATGGGTTGATTACTAAAGCCTTTTTATATGAGGTTAGGGCTTGGTCAAAATTTCTTTTATAGCTGTAAGCCAAACCCTGTATTTCATATAAATTTACTAATTCATCATTAATCTGTTTTCTATGTACTTGGTTTAGATAAGGATTGTCTAGCGGCGGTGTTACTTTAAGTGCTTGATTAATTAATCTAATCACTTCATCATAATCTTTGTGCCATAATTTTAATTTAGCCAAATCTTTATAGCTAAAAGTAATAAATGGGTTAATTAAAATCAACTGGTTATAAATCGTTTCTGCTTTATTATAATAAGCCTGGTTAATAAAATTCGCAAATATTGATTCAACGTGCGCTAGATTGATTAAAGTTGAAGATTGATATTCTTTTGCGCTAATAGAATTCATTTGGTCAACAATATTTTTATAGATAATGATTTGACTGTCTTTATTAACCGCTGTTAAACAGTTTAAATTATGATAAAGGTAGCGTTCTTTATAATAAGTGCTGGTTGGATTATATTGTACTGCTCTTTCCACGTTATCCAACATGCTTTTACAATCGGCCTTGACTTCGGCCTTTTTAACTTTCATATAATAATAGTCAGCTCTTAGGTCATTGATATTTTGCCAATAAATATATAACCCGCCAACAAAAAATAAGGAAATTAAAATAATTAATTTTGATATCTGGCTTAATTTTATATTTACGATTTTTCCAATTTGGTCTTTATTTATTAAATACCAAAGCATAGCCAGAATTAGATATAAATAAACATAACCCACGGTCAAGGAAAAACTAAAAAGGTTATTAACGAAATAACCAGCTAAAGTTGTTATTAGTATAATTACCAGCCAATAGTTTTTATCATGTTTAGCTTTATGGTCAATTAAATATTTTCCAGTTTCATTGATAATATAATAAAAAAATAGCGCTGCTGCGATTAAACCGACTAAACCAAAAGATAAAATAAGGTCTAAAATTGCATTATGCGACCTATCCGGAAATACATTAATGCCCTCAAAAATTCCCCATTCCGGCCGATAATATTTTATAAAAATACTAGCTAAAGTTTCCGGACCGTAACCCAAGATTCTTCTTAACCAGGACTCATTTTTTATTTCTTGTAATGCGGCTTGCCAGTAATTAAGCCTGGCTTGATTAGCACTATCCCTAAAATCGAAGCCTGTCAAGAATCTGCCGATATAGCCAAATTGTTTATTATAGTTATAATCAGATTTATTTACGTTAATAACATTAAAAATTATAATAAAAAATACCGTAAATATAGATAAACTAATTAAACTATAAACTAATATTTTATTATTTTTTATTAATAACCAAATTATTAAAAAAATGAACATCTCCACCGCTAAACCTAACCAGGCCGCTCTGGAGTAGGTTAAAATTAAGCAATAAAATTGCAATGCGACGGAAATGGCTATGAAAAATCGGTATAATAACTTCTTGCTGACGGCTATGAGATAGTACAGACTTAAAGGCAGAGTTAAAATCAAATATTGGCCTAAAAAATTGGGCTGACCCAAGCTGGAAAAAACTCTGCCAAAATAAAAAGCATCCTCTTTCCAGGCCAAAGAATCATAGCCAAAATGTTGAACTATACCGTAAAGACTTATTAAAAATGAGCCTAAAATTATAGTTATTAATATCCTTTTAATTTGTTTAAATGACTCTAAATTTAAAACTAGCAAGACAAAAAATAATAAATAATTTAACAGACTGTAAAAACCTTGCTGACGTTCGTAACTGCCCCACCAGCTAAGTAAGGGGTGGATAGAAAAAATGCTACTTATTATAAAACTTAATAATAATAATCCAGTTATAAAAAATATCCCATTTCTGCCTTGATAATTTATTTTGCCTAAAATGAATATCTTAGAGATATAGGCTAGTAAAATTAAAGTTATTATAATCCTAAAAACCACTAATTTATTTAAATCAAAAATATTATAATTTTCCTGAAAAAAAGCAAAATAGATTGGTACTAAAAAAATAATGGCTAAAATGCCGTAGTTGATAATATTATTACAGACTTTTATTATTTTTTCTTTCGGCATAATTATATTATAAAACAATTAGCAAAATTGTCATAGGCCAGTTTCCAAATTTACTTTTATAAAAACACAACCCCCCACCCCGCATCTTGCGGGGTGGGGGGCAAATCCCTAATAGGATCCTGTTAAGGATTTAATTATTGAATGCCCGCTGGAGTAGCGTAATGAGTGCCAGCAAGAATTCCACCCATACTTCCTTCTAAATTATATAGGAGATGATAAGTAGAGTAAGGGCTTGAACCGTCAGCTGTGTAAGCATAAGTTGTGCCTCCAGGACCTGGGTTAGACGGTACGATAGTCATATAAGTCACAGTACCCCAAGCGATAGAGCCACCTTGGGAAACGGCAGATGGATAGCCGCCAGCATCATTATAATATAATTCCAAGGCAGTTTGAATTTGCTTAATATCTGATACACGCCTGGCATCCCTTGATTTTGACCTGGCATTATTTAAAGCCACTACGGCTAAAGTTGACAATAGTCCAATAATAGCAATAACTACTAATAACTCAATTAAAGTAAAACCCTTTTGTTTTTTCATATCTCACCTCCCCTCTAATGCCCACGAACTATTAATTACCCGATTGACAAGTCCCGACATTCCGCTTCGCGGGAGTCGGGATCCCGACTCCCGATTGAAACATCGGGACGTCGGGACATGGGAATTTAATATCGCGTAGTTAATTTTTTAGAATTTAGTTATATTAACACTTATCCACATTATACCATAAAATAAATATTTTATAAAGAATTTACCAACCTCTGATAAATTGTAAATTAGTTTCGTTTTCTAGCAAATAAACTATAGCATATTTAGAGCCGTCGCTAGCGCTAACATATCTATATAAATAGCTGTTACTTACTACCGGGTCATTGGTTGGATTTTTGGGGTCTTTAGGCATTTCTCCCATATAAGGCTTACTACCACTGATTAAAGCATTGGTCAAAACCCCGTTATAACAAACTGATCCTTCTTGCACTGTAGCACCAAAATCTGGCGCGCCATCATCCCAGGTACCGCAAATAGGGTACTTTATATTATCATCATAATAAAGATTGAGCGCGGTTCTGATCTGTGCCATATCCCCTTTTCTTAAGGCATCGCGAGCTTTAGTACGGGCATTATTAAGCGAAACCACGGCAAAAGAAGATAAAATACCAATAATACTAATAACCACTAGTAGCTCAACCAAGGTAAACCCAGCTAACTTCACTTTACTTTTATTAATGAAAAAAAGGGGTTGTTTTAAAAACTTTCGTTTCATATTTTAAATTTATTATTAAAGTAATGTTCTAACCGTTAAATGATTTTTACAAATAATAAATGCAACAAAAAATTCGGCTAGTAATTATTTGCATAAACAATTTTTATTTAAATCTCAATTCTTCCTAATGCTTCAAAATGTTTTTTATTTAATTCGGAGCATTCGAATACCAATTCGGATTAATTCGCATTGTATTAAACTTGACTGGCTAAATTGTACATTGGCAAAATTATGGCTGCCACCATTATCGCTACCGCTACTCCCATAGTTACCATAATTAATGGTTCCATTAAAGTCATCAAGTTAGCTACAACATTGGCTATTTCGCGGCTATAAAAATCAGTTAGGCGTTCTAGCATAACATCTAATTTACCAGTTTTTTCTCCGATATTTAACATTTGTGAAACCATTTTTGGTACTTCTTTACTTTCAATAAATACGCTAGAGATAGAATTTCCATCTTCTACTTCTTTAATCGTTTGTTCAATTAATTCCTGATAAATACTATTACCCACCACTTCCGAAGCAATTTTCAAACTGTTGGAAATAGTAACTCCGCCAACAAGCAAAGTATTCATTGAACGGGTAAAGCGAGCCAAATAAATTATTTGTAATAATTTACCGAAAATAGGCAGTTTTAATGTGATTAAATCAAATTGTTTTCTGCCCTTAGGGTTTCTTAAATAAAATCTTATTCCTATTACTGCAGCAACCAAGACAAGTAAAATTAGCCACCAATATTCAGATAGTATTGTTGAAACTCCAATTACTATTCTGGTGGTTAAAGGCAGGGCGGCGCCAGATTCCTCTAAGATAATGGTTAACTTAGGCACTACATAGATCATCATTATAGTACCGACTACAATTAATCCACCGATAACAAAAATTGGGTAGATCATCGCCCCTTTTATTTTACTCATCATATCATAATCTTTCTCCATTTCATCGGCTAAATAATTTAAGACTTCATCTAATTTACCAGAAGTTTCTCCGGACCTGACTACGCTAACGTAAAAATTGGTGAAAATTTTTGGCCTTTTGGCTAAGGCGTCAGAAAGCTTGGCTCCACCATCAACTTCGTCGGCTACTTCCGCTATAATAGTCTTTAATTTATCATTGTTTGTTTGTTCAACTAAAATCTTTAAGGCTTGTATCATGGCCACATTGGCCGCTATCATCACCGCAAACTGGCGAGAAAAAATTACCAGGTCCTTGCTCTTTATTCTCTGAAAAATTGCTAGGCTAACCTTTTTAACCGCTGCTAATTCTTTAATAGAAATTATAGTAAATTCCTTTTCTTGTAGGGTTTCCACGGCAACATCTTTATTAACCGCCTCAATTGTGCCTTCTCTTTGTTTTTTCTCTTTATCTAATGCTTTATATTTAAAAACCGCCATTTATTTAATATAAAATATTAAAAATAAAAGATAAAATGCCAGCTCTGCTGGCATCCCGCAAATTGCGGGATCGTTGCAGAGCAATGACAAACGCAAAAATATAAAAATCTACTTTTTTTTATTTTTCATTGTTAACAAACTGGAAGCAAAAATATTGGCTAATTCTTTTGTTTCTTTTAATAAATATTCTAATTCTGATAATAAATTATTTGGACAGAGATTGGCATCTCTTAATACAGCTAACCAAAATTTCGATTCATTAGTTGACTTTAAGCTAATATGAAAATAATTTTGATAATCTTTTCTGCTGCTAGCCGCTTCGGCTTCAAAGTAATTTGCACCCATGGAAGTACCACTTTTAGTTAATTGCTTCTTGATTTCTTGAGTCACGGCATCGTCTGGCAGTTTTACTAAAAATTTCAATAAACGAATAATATACTTATATAGGCGGAGTTTAAACTCCTGTCTTAATTTATTCTTGTCATCCATAATTTTTTAATATTTTATTTGTATTTTTAATTTTTTATCTTTTATTTTTTATTTTAACTTACGTCTTCTTGTCTGATTTCCCCAGTTTGAATTAACTCTTCAAGCGATTTAGCCATACTAATCATTCCTTCTTTTCTTGATGTTTGCATGATACTTTCCAATTGATATATTTTACCTTCTCTAATTAATGACTTAACTGCCGAATTATTTAATAATATTTCAACCGCTAAAACCAATCCCCCTCCCCGATGCGGTATTAACTTTTGTATTAGAACAGCTAATAAATTATCCACTAAATTATAACGGGCTGCTTCAGTAGTTAATTTTTTACTAGCAGCAGTTAAAATCTTTTGTAAAGCTCTAATTGAGCTATCGGTATTAATTTCTAAAATTACCAGTGAGTTGCCCGAGGCTAGTTCCAAAATAAATGGTATGGCGGAAATAAATTCATCGTCATTTTTTATTTCGCTCACATAAACTATGTCAATATCTTCGCCAAGACAATAATCTAATCCATGAGAAAATGACTTGACATCCCGTCCTACCTGACGTTGTACAATAATGCTTTTTTTACTGACAAATAAAAATTCTATTGGATCTTCAATCGTAACAATACTCTTATTAAATGCTTTATTTATTTCTTCAATGAATGTAATTGCTGTTGTAGTCTTGCCGGAGCCATAAGGCCCGCCGATAATAAACAGCCCTGAATTAATTTTTACTAAATTTTGCAAAACCTTGGGAAATTTTAATTCGGCAAAAGTCTTTAAACTGCCGGGAACATAATGAAAAGATAAAGAGAGTAAATCTTTTTGATAAAAAATATTAATTCGGAAGCGAAAATTTCCTGCTAAATTTCTGACTAAAACAATTTCTCGATTTTCTTTTAATGTCATCTGTTCTTCTTTGCTGGTAAACGCTTCCGTAATTTTACTTAGGATCTCGCTAGTTATAATCTCTTCTCCGGATAAAGAACTGAGTTGATTATCAATCCTCATTATTGGTAAATTACCAACCGTTAAATGCAAATCAGAAGCATTCTTTTTCGCCATTTCGGTTAATATTCGATTTAAGAAAATTGAGGGAACTTCCATAGAAAATTTATATTTTTTAACTGCTAAATTTTTAAATAAATTTATTTCTCTTTCTCTAGGATGCGCTTTATTTTTTCCACTACCTCTGACGGCATAAAATGAGCTTTAATTAAATAATCTTCCGCTCCTAACGAAAGGCCTTGTTCGATTTCGGTTTTTTGGCTTAAATTGGTTAATAAAATTACAGGAATACGATTGGTATTTTTATCGGCTTTTAGTTGTTTTAAAACTTCAAAGCCATTCATTTTTGGTAATAAAATATCTAACAAAATAACGTCGGGTAATTCTTTTATAGCCGCTTTAATTCCTTTTTCACCATCCTCGGCGGAAACAACTTTAAAATTTTCCATTTCAAATTTAGTAGCATACATACTAAGTAAAAAGGAATCGTCTTCAATTAATAAAATTTTTATTTTATCTTCGGTCATATCTTTTAATTTTAAAATTTAGATTTAAGAATTTAATCATGGATTGTTCTAAAAACCTCCTCTATGGTAGTTATTGCCTTTAGTACTTTTATTATACCATCCTGTTTCATAGTGACAAACTTTTGGGAACTTTTAATATCTTCGGTTGTTATTAAATTTTTAGTAGAGGCAATTCTTTTTCTAAGATCATCGGTAACATCAAGAGCTTCAACTAAAGCAACTCTGGAAGAATAACCGCTGTTGCCACAATGAAAGCAGCCTTTACCTTTATAAAATTTTGCCTTGTTTAAATCAAAATTAGGAAAGATATTTTCTAATATGCCTTGGGGTAATTTAGTCAATTCATTTTTAATTTCATTAAAAATTCCTTCAGGTAATTTATATTCTACTTTGCAAGAATTACAAATCTTTCTGGCTAATCTTTGGGCTATGACTACGTTTAAAGTTGATGCCAGTAAATACGGCTCAACGTTCATATCAAGTAATCTTGGAATAGCACCGATCGCATCATTAGTATGTAAAGTTGATAAAACAAAATGACCGGTTAAACTAGCGTGTATTGCCAATTCCGCAGTTTCATTATCTCTAATCTCTCCCACCATAATAATATTAGGATCTTGACGTAATAGTGACCTTAACCCTGAGCCAAAGGTAAAACCAATCTCCGGTCTAATTTGCGATTGATTTACCCCTTTAATAAAATACTCAACCGGGTCTTCCAGGGTAACAATATTAATACCTTCATTATTAATTTTATGTAAAATTGAAAACAAAGTTGTTGATTTACCAGAACCGGTTGGCCCGGTAATCAAAAACATACCGTCAGTTCTTTTCATATTATTCTTAATAATCTCCAAGCTAATTCCCGTATAACCCAGTTCTTCTAAAGTCGGGGCGCCCAGACTAACGTCAAGTATTCTCATAACAACCTTCTCATCAGTCATCAAAGGTAAGGTGGAAACTCTTAAATCTACCTCTCTCTTATTTACTTCCATTCTAATTCTACCGTCTTGAGGCATTCTGGTTTCATCTAGTTTTAAATTAGCTAAAACTTTTACCCGAGCGACAATCGCATTATGGATACTTTTAGGTAAAATTAATGAGGTATGTAAAACTCCGTCTATTCTATAACGCACTCTACTCTCTTTAGGTAAAGGCTCAATATGAATATCGCTCGCTCTTCCCTCCACTGCATGTCTGATAATAACAGAAACAATTTTTGTTATTGGCGCAGTCCTGGTAATATCTTTAAGGTCTACCTCTTCTTCTTTTTTCTTTTTTATTAATTCTTCAGCTTCTTCTGCGGCCTTGGTTTCTAAAGCAGTCGATACCTCTTTACCTAAAGTTTTATAATATTGAAAGGCATAATTAAAGCTTTGCTTTGAAATAAGATAATATTCAACTTGTAGCATCTCTTCTTTGGCTAAAAAATCAACTGCTTCAATGGCTTTAAAATTATCCGGATCAGTCAAGCCAACTTTAATTTTATTGTCATCTTTTTCAAAACAGATAATTCTATAATTTTCAGCCGCTTCAATCGGAATTATGTTTAAAGCCTGATCAATTATTTTTTTACCTAGTAAATTCTTATAATTCAAATTATATATCTTAGCTTTAAATTTCATTAAATCTTCAAGATTAACGCCTTTGGCGATTAATTTATCTTCAAAATTTTTACTATCATGACTGGAAAGATCTTTCATCTCGGCTAACTTTTCCTGGCCAATCAACTTATTGGCGACTAATAAGCTTATTAACTCTTGTTGTTTATTCATAAAATTAAGGTAAATTATTTGCTTTGGCCAGGTGCAAAAGGATTTCTCTTGCCAACTTCTAAATTACCGCCCAGATTAACGAAATTTTCTTTTAAAGACTGAAATTTTTTATTATCAAATAAACTGGTATCTATAATTTGCTCTGTCTTTTGCTCGCTGTTATTTGTCGTTGGTGTAATATTTGCCTCGCTTGTTTGATTAGTAACCGAAGAAGTGACATCGGGAGTTTTTGTACTGGGGAAAAAATTACTTTTTTTAAAAAATAAAAATATACCGATCAATAATATAACGACGACAATCAGGTATAAAATTATTTTTTTGGTAAAAATTTTATTAATTACAGACATAATTTATAATTTTTATATCTAGTTTTACGGTAAATAATAGGCCTGTAATCCTAAAGAGGTCTTTTTATCCCCTACATTAAATTTAACAGACAACACATCTAACAATCTCAAATTATTTTCAATCGTTTTTAAAAGATTTTTTAAAGCAAAATAATCAGTACCGGCCACATCCATCGAAATTTTAACTGTCGCTATATTTCCTGGGGATTGATTTATATTTATTTCTTTGTCCTCGCTGGTTATTGGTTGGGTTTTATTGTCCTGAGCTTCAACCGATAAACTAGTTAGAATTAAACTATTTTTAAGAGCAATCGATTCAATTCCGCTGATTAATTTCTCTACTTCCGGATTATTAGGTACTAAGGCTTCAATTTTAGCCTTATTTTCCTCGCTAATCTGCCTATAAGCTACGCTTAAATGAACTAGCCTGGTTAAATATCTTTGTCTATTTGTGTAATTATTTTCTAATTCATCTGTTTCGGATTTTGCATTACTTACCATCTGGTCATACTTAGGTTTAATAAAGATAAAATATCCGGTTATCAGAATAGTAATGACTAAAATAAAGACTATCCGTCTAAAATAATTAGTTAATAAATTAGTTATTTTTTGCTTTAATTTATCTGCTAACTTCACTTCTTCGTCTTTGTTTTTATTAATTTCCATAATTATTAATTATTAAACTATTCAGTAAACAGTTGTGAATCGATAGTTAGCTCGAGGCTAAAATTTACATTACCTGCAGTATTTTTTGTTTGTTCACCCATCTGTCCGCCCTTAGCCCTTACCTGAATTACTTTTTTATTTACTTTCATATACTTTAGTTGTTCTGATATATCATTATAATTTTTGCCAACTGTATTTAAGATATAACTACCTTTAGTATCACCATTAAAATCGATATAATAAACATCAGCGATAGTATTATCTTCTAAAAATTTAAAAAAGTTAGTCCAATAAATATGCTTAGCTAATAAAGTATCGGCTATTTTTAACTTTTTTTGAAAAACCAAAATATCATTTAGATCCTTTTCCGCTTGTTTAATTTGTAATTGTAGATTGTCATATCTGTTAACCAGGTCTTGATTTTTTGTTTTTTTATATTCCTGAAAAATAATTAAACTAACGTAAACTAGCCCAATAATAAAACAAGGAATCAGGATGGCGCTAATTAAAGTAAATATTTTTTGATGCCAGTCAAAAAAAGTAACGATTTCTCCTTTGATTAAATTTGTTTGTAAAATATTCGGAGCATCCCATTTTTT
>Ga0315282_10004447_pt1 | contig 24467 bp, 28 predicted proteins | sample YL17G07_20_MG_FD_203693 | JGI IMG/M metagenome (GOLD analysis project Ga0315282, IMG submission 203693) | Sediment microbial communities from Yellowstone Lake, YNP, Wyoming, USA - YL17G07_20 | ecosystem: Environmental > Aquatic > Freshwater > Lake > Sediment | place: USA: Wyoming | collected... | reverse complement strand
CTTTGTATAGCCGCTTTCGATATATCCCCATTTGTTTTTGCTAGCTTAATAGTTCCCGGTGCTAATCCACTTACTATCCTCATAATGACACTATTATAGTGTCACTCATCTATCTGAACGAGCTCAAGAGGAGAGTCTGGCTAATGAGGATAATCGAGAACTACTACCTGGGTGCTGGTGGGCAGGGTTGACCGGTTAACCGAAAGCTTAGATTGAGAGACTTTTTCTTTTATTCCCACTTCTTTCAAGAACTTGTCTACAGGTTCAAGCTCTTTGGTCAGTGCTGCCGTCTTGTAATGCATGGGAATAACGACCTTAGGCGTCAAACGCCTTACTATCTCGGCAGCCGTCGAGCCACCTATGGTAGATACACCACCTACAGGCAGAAGCAATACATCAATATCGCCCATGTCTTCTATAAGCTCAGACGACGGAAGATGGCCAAGGTCGCCTAAATGGCACAATGTCATCCCATCCATCTCCAGGAGATAAACAGTGTTTTTGCCCAGCTTCTCGCCCTGGACAGCATCATGCCAGGTAGCAATACCGGTAATAAACGTGCCATTAAGCTCATACTCACCGGGCCCTCTAACCTCTTTGAACTCGCTGGTGATAGCCTCGGTGTAGCAATGGCCTGGATGGAAGTGGCTCAAGGTCACTATGTTAGCCTGGAGCTTGCTCAAAGGATAACCCAAGCTCGGATGACACGGGTCGGTGATAACGGTAACTTCCTTACCCTTAATGCGAAAGCAAGAATGACCTAGCCAGGTTATATCCAAGCTAACAACCTCGGTGAGAACTATTTGATGGAATTATAGCTTTCAACCCTTAAATCGTCGGAGCAGTAGCCATCCCGAAGGCAAAATTAAGGCGGCTGCAACTACCTTTATCAAATCACCGATTACAAAGGGGTAAAGACCAGTCTGAAGCACAGTGCCCTCAGGAACAAAATGAGCCAGCCAGGAAAGTCCAAAGACATACAGAACAATTTCGCCGGCGAGCATAGCTGGAACTGCTGTCCATACCCGTCTATCCCAGCCTCTTTCGGCTAACCAACCAACGACAAAGGCAACTGCCACAAAGCCTATCAAGTAACCGCCTGTCGGTCCTACCAAGCGAGCGATGCCCGGAGGACCACCCAAGGCAAACCAATATGGAATGCCGGTAGCTCCTATAGCCAGATAACTGAGTTGACTTAATGCCCCACGGCGGCTTCCCAACAGAGCACCCGCTAGAAGAACGGCGAAGGTCTGTCCAGTAACAGGTACCGCGCCGATCCAGAAACTTATCTGGGCAAAGGCAGCAGTCAAGCAAGCAAAGCCAACCACCAAGACCACATCCCAAAGAAGACCAGCTTTAGGTAAAACAGCATCCATAAAAGTAAGCCGAGCAGTTGACATTTTCATCAGATTCACCTCTTTCAATTAATCGCTAATCAAAGCCGAAGTATATCAGACAAACAGAAAAAGTTCAACGACGTTGCGTCCATCATATAAAATTGACGTTGAACCTCAGCAGCGAGTAAAATGCCAGCATCATGCACGAAAAAGTCACACTGGATAATGGCTTACGCCTTCTCACCAGCGAAATGCCCCACACCCGTGCGGTCTCTGCAGTCTTTTTCGTCACCGCCGGGTCACGCTATGAGGTAGAACCTGAAGCCGGTATCTCCCATTTCATCGAGCATATTTGTTTTAAAGGTACTGAAAGGCGCCGGAGTTCCAAGGAAATCAGTGAAGCTATAGAAAGTGTTGGCGGCATGCTCAATGGCGGCACCGACAAAGAACTGACTACCTTTTGGTGTCGGGTAACCAGCGAACATTTTCCTTTAGCTCTGGATGTCCTCATTGACCTGTTACGACACTCCCGCTTTGACGACACAGACATCGACCGAGAGCGCCAGATAATCATCGAGGAAATAAACATGAGCCTTGACTCACCAAGACAGCGGGTGGCTATGCTGATAGACGAGCTTCTGTGGCCTGGCCAACCCCTGGGGCGTGACATTGCCGGGAGTAAGGAAACAGTAGCGGCTCTAACCCGCCGGCAAATGCTCGACTTTCTCTCCACACATTATCTACCGAATACCACCGTGGTCGCCGTAGCCGGCGATATTGAACAGAAGCAGGTGCAGGACATCATCAACCAGACTTTGGGCGAATGGAAACCCAACAAGGTATCAGCAGGCTTCCCCAACGGAGGTGACCAAGAAGCAGCCAGGCTAAACATCGAGTTTCGAGATACCGAACAGGCACATCTTTGCCTTGGTGTTCCCGGATTATCTTTTTTCCATCCCGACCGCTATTCCATTGACCTGCTCAGCATAATACTGGGCGAAGGCATGAGCAGCCGCCTCTTCAACGAGATAAGGGAACAACAAGGGCTTGCCTATGATATTCACAGCTATGCCGACCATTTCGCCGATTCAGGGGCTGTCATCATCTATGCCGGGGTTGACCCCAGCCAGGTCGACAGTGCCTTGGGGGCAATCATTGACCAGATTTCCAAGCTTAAAGAGCAAATCTCTGAAGCTGAACTTAGTAAAGCTAAGGAGATAGCCAAGGGGCGGCTAGTGCTGGGCCTGGAGAGCAGCCGAAACGTTGCTGCCTGGCTAGGCGCCCAAGAACTGCTCACCAGCCGCATACTTACCACAGATGAGGTAATATCACTGGTCGAAGCTATTACTATCGAAGACCTTAAGCGGGTGGCACAGCAGCTGCTGACCAGCGAAAAACTGAATCTGGCTATCGTGGGACCTGTCAAAGAAGAAAATCCGCTAGCCAGGCTACTCAAGCTGTAAGGCGTTATTAAAGACAAGAGCCGCCCTAAAGGACGGCTCTTCTTGGTTGACCTCTATGCCGTACTAATACTCTGGCATAGGTGGCATTGAGGCCTTTTCTTTTTCCGGAATGTCGGTCACTAGAGATTCAGTGGTCAGAATCATATTGGCGATGCTGGAAGCATTCTCCAAACCGGTTCTGGTAACCTTAAGCGGGTCGATAATGCCTTTGGCTACCATGTCGCCGTAATCGTCCTTCAAAGCATCATAGCCAACGCCTTTCTTGCTGCGCTTCACTTTATCCACTACCACTGAGCCTTCCTGCCCAGCATTTTCAGCAATCCAGCGCAGTGGCTCTTCAAAGGCTTGCTTGAGGATGGCAATGCCAATGGCCTCATCACCCTCAGCCTTGACCTTGTCCAGAACCGGGCTGGCATTTATCAGAGCAACACCGCCGCCGGGCAGAATGCCTTCCTCAACAGCAGCTCTGGTCGCCGAGAGAGCATCCTCAACCCTGTGCTTCTTCTCCTTAAGCTCAACTTCAGTGGCAGCTCCTACTTTAATCACCGCCACACCACCAGCTAACTTGGCTAACCTCTCCTGAAGCTTCTCTTTATCGTAGTCTGAGGTGGTCTCATCGATCTGCGCCTTTATCTGCTTGATTCGACCTTGAATATCCCCCTCAGAACCCTTGCCTTCGACAATAGTGGTATTATCTTTGTCCGCCACCACCTTGCGAGCTCGACCCAGGTCAGCCACGGTTGCTGAATCCAGCTTCCGGCCTACCTCCTCGGAGATGACCTTGCCTCCGGTCAGGATAGCTATATCCTCGAGCATCGCCTTGCGCCTGTCACCAAAGCCCGGCGCTTTGATCGCCAGACAGTTGAGAGTGCCCCTCAGCTTGTTGACGACAAGAGTAGCCAGGGCCTCACCCTCCACGTCTTCAGCAATAACCACAAAATTCTTGGAAACCTGAAGTATTTTCTCCAGAACCGGCAGGATATCCGCTATAGCCGAGATCTTCTTGTCCGTAATCAGGATATAGGGGTCTTCGAGTTCTGTTTTCATGAGCTCGGGATTGGTGATGAAGTAAGGACTGATATAACCCCTATCAAACTCCATGCCCTCAACGTACTCTGTCTCAAACAGCAAGCCCTTTGATTCCTCGACGGTAATCACACCGTCCTTGCCTACCTTCTCCATCACCTCAGCGATGAGGTTACCTACATCAGAATCGGCGGCTGATATCGTCGCCACCTGCGCCACCTGCTCCTTTGTGGTCACCGGGGTCGACATCTTCTTCAACTCCCCAACCACAGCTTCCACCCCCTTCTCAACCCCCCGCTTGAGCGCCATGGCATCAGCCCCGGCAGCTATGTTCTTGAAGCCACCGGTAACAATCGCTTGAGCCAGTACAGTGGCTGTAGTAGTACCATCGCCGCACTTGTCATTTGTCTTTATTGCTGCTTCCTTGACCAGTTGCGCCCCCATATTCTCGAAGGGGTCAGGCAGCTCGATATCCTTGGCTATGGAAACACCGTCGTTAATAACGTTAGGTGCACCGAACTTCCTGTCCAGGGCTACAGGACGCCCCCGCGGCCCCAAAGTAACCTTAACCGCATTGACCAAGGCATCAATGCCAGCTTTTAATGCCCTCCTCGCTTCTTCACCATAAAGAATTTGTTTTGCCATCTGTTAAAACCTCCTGTTTATATTAATAGACTCTTCTTAATGCCTTCTCGAATGTGATATCCTTGGTACATTGGAAACCACGGTTTTAGAACTCTTCTTGGCTAGAATATCGCTTTCCCTTAGGATAATGAGTTCCTCATCGTTTTCCTTTATCTCGGTGCCGCCATATTTGGCGTAAATCACTATATCACCGACCTTCACGTCCATGGCTATCCGCTTGCCATCCTCGGTCATCCTCCCGGGACCGACAGCAATGACCTTGCCCTCCTGTGGCTTCTCCTTAGCTGTGTCCGGTATCACGATGCCGCCCTTGGTAACCTCCTCTTTGGGCATCGGTTTCACCACCACTCTGTCTCCTAACGGTTCAAGTTTAGCCGCCATCTTTACCTCCTTTGTTAGATTTTAGCACTCTCTGGATAAGACTGCTAATTTATATTAGCATAATCGATTTTGTTTGTAAAGGGAGGCTATGAGAGAGAATTACTAATTTCTGAAAATTTCATTCCGCCGTTACATGTTATATCCGGCCTTTTTATAATTCTCCCTAGCCCTGTCTTCCAGTCCGGATTTATCAGCAAGCTCAGCAGCATGACTCCACCTCCCTTCCTTCTCGAATTCATGTATATTCTTTTCCGTCGCGGATACATCCTCAGGTGTTTCAGCTACACAGGCACGAAACCTCGACACCAGCTTTCTAATCGGCGCCCGACATTTAGGGCATCTGTTAAGGGGCTTGGCATCTATGCGCTGTTTGATTTCAAATCCATCTCGGCAATATCTACAACCTTTTCCAGTTGCCCTGTATTCATAGATCGGCATTTTAACTTTCCTATTGCCTTCGTTTAAGTACTGCCTAAGCGTAGTGTTTATTATATCAACCTAGGCACTTTTATTCCTGCGAGACCAACCATTGATATACGGATGCTCCTTGAATCTTTACCTTATACCGTGTAAAATATTAGGTAAGATGGCTCAGCGGCGAAAAAAAAATGAGTGGGATGGGGAACACATTCGGGCGTTGCGCCAACATTTAAGGCTAACCCAAGCTAAGCTAGCCGACGAGCTGGGCACCCGCCAGCAGACAATCAGTGAGTGGGAAACCGGAATGTATAAACCGCGAGGAACCTCGGCCACTCTGCTCACCCTGGTTGCCGAGCGTTCCGGTTTCAAATACAAGCCAAATGCCGAGAAAGAGACATATGATTGAATATAAACAAATAGATCCCCATACCTGCTATTGGAGATAGTTGCCTTAATTTTTTTGCTTATAATTACACGCAAACGTGTAATAAGAAAATGAACACACAGATTTCAGAAAAGCTCATTGCTCGAATCTGGCAACACCAACTGGTAGCTAACCTGGTTACCGATAGCTGTGAGCCGTTTCAAGCAATCTACCCGGGCAGAGCTAACCAGACCAGCGGCTGTGATTTCAAAGATGCTGTCTTTACCATCAAAGGCCAGATAATTAGCGGGGATGCTGAGATGCATGTTAAGTCCAGCCAGTGGTACAGCCACGGTCACCACCGAGACCCAAAATACAACAATATAGCTTTACATGTCGTATGGTGGCATGATAACAAATCTCCAACCATGCTCCAGAACGGCAAAACCGTGCCCACAATCTGCCTGAGTCCTTTTCTCAGCTATCCTTCAGATGAGCTAAACCGCCTCGAGCTATCGGGGAATTTCTCAATTTCCTGTCCCGAAGCCGAGAGGCATTCAAATTCAGACAGTTTGAACAAATTGCTTACCTTTGCCGGTGAGGAAAGGTTAGCGTCTAAAGCAGCTCTGTTCCGCCAAGCTCTGGAGAAAGAAGAGGCAGGACAGGTGCTGTTTCGCGGTATAGTCAGAGCCCTGGGCTATGCTCAAAATGCCGGGCTCTGCGAAGAGCTGGCTAACAGACTATCCCTCAACTTTTTAGAAAATGCCGAACCGGAGACTGATTCCACCAGACAAGCTTTGATTCTGGGGACTGCCGGGTTACTGCCCTCTCAGCGGCATAGGCCGGTTGAAGACAGAGAGACAGATAAATTAGAAAGAATATGGCAATCCACCGGTATAACCGAAACCATGAATGAAGCCGGCTGGTGCTTTTCACGGGTACGGCCTGACAACTTCCCCACCCGCCGCCTCATCGCTTTTAGCTATCTACTGGCCCGTTATCGCCAAACGGGACTGCTTCGGGGGATGCTCCAGCTAGTAAGAAAGGCACCTCCGGGAGCTGAGCATCGCTGGCTGGAAAACGGACTAGTCATTGACTGTCAAGGCTATTGGAGAAACCACTTTGACTTCGGTATTGTTAAAAAGCGAAGCTCGGCTCTTCTAGGCCGAGAAAAAGCCTCAGCAATAATTATAAATGCCATATTGCCCTTCGCCTGTGTTTGGGGCGAGATAAGCTCTGACCTGAAATTAAAGAGAAAAGCGGCTGAAATTTACCGCCGCTATCCCAGCCCGGCAGACAACGAGCTAACTCGGCATATGAAACAGCAGTTCCTTCTCAAGCCGTGTGTCCGCCTTTCTGCCTGCCAGCAGCAGGGGCTGCTTCATATCTTCAAGACCTATTGCCGTCTCCGAAATTGCACCGCGTGTCCGGTAGCTTCTAACCAAAGCTGAGGCTCGGTACCACATCGATATCATAGCCGTCGATTCTGCCCAGGTTACAGTGGTAATAGCCGCAGGTAGCTATCATGGCTGCGTTGTCGGTGCACAAGCTCGGAGGCGGTATGAGCACCGGCACAGGTGAATTACCGGTGAAACAGTCGCGGAGAGCTTTATTGGCGGCTACACCGCCGGATAGCAATATCTGCTTTACCCCCAGCCTTTCCGCAGCCTGCATCGTCTTGGTGGCCAGGACATCAACCACCGCCTGTTGAAAGCTGGCTGCCGCCTCAGCCGCCAGCGACGGGGCAGAAAAATCATTATCCCTGACCAGATGGAGCAAAGCTGTCTTCAATCCGCTGAAGCTGAAATCATCACTGCCCTTAAGCCAAGCGCGGGGCAAAGGAAACGATGCTACACTATCTCTGGCAGCTTCGTCTATAGCCGGACCGCCGGGATAACCCAAGTCCAAAATCCTGGCTGCTTTATCGAAGGCCTCCCCGGCAGCATCGTCCCTTGTCCGCCCCAGCTTCTCGAACTCACCATGCCCCCTCATAAGCACCAGGTCGCTATGTCCTCCGGAAACAATAAGACAAAGACAGGGAAAAACAGGCTTATCCCCACTTAGCCAGTTGGCATAAATATGGCCTTCAAGATGATTGATGCCGATGAGCGGCAAGTCCCAGGCTAGAGCCACCGCTTTAGCTACATTCACCCCGACCAGCAGCGAGCCGGCCAGACCAGGACCCATGGTTACGGCAATGGCATCTATATCCTGCCAGGCGGCTTTCGCCTCAGCCATAGCGCTTTCCACCACCGGCAAAACTGTAATCAGATGCTGCCTCGAGGCTACCTCAGGGACGATACCGCCGTAGCGCCTGTGTATATCCACCTGAGAGGCGACGATGTCTGACAGTATATTGGCTCCATCCTCAACCACCGCCGCCGCCGTCTCATCGCACGAGGTCTCGATTCCCAGGATTTTCATATTCAGGATTATAGCATAAGTCACTCACGCATCCCGAAATTAGCAGCGCCACTACACATTGCCATTTAACCGGCGATAGGTGTTATAATTTCACTGTAGCAAATTGGGAGATGGAAAAGCAGCCAACCTCATTTAAATAGTGGGATAATTTGAAGTAGTGTTATTAATAATAAACGCAGCTAACTTATTTAGTGTTTTTCTTTCTCTTCATGATTAGAGTAGCATATGCATCCACTAGATGGCGCTAATCTTAAAATCATCAGGGCAAAGGACCAAATCGAAGCCTTCTACAGGGAAATCACTTTGTTCTGGGAATCTGAACCCAAACCATGTGAAATTATCGAAGAGAGCTATTCTAAAAAGCCCAATTATGCTTTCAGGGTCCAGAGCAACAGAGAACCTCCTCGGGAGTGGGGTTTGATTGTTGGAGAGATTACTTACAACCTTCGGTCTGCCCTTGACCATCTGGCTTGGCAACTGGCATTGCTTGGCACGAATAATCCTAGTCGACGTACAGAATTCCCCATCTTTAATAGCGACATTGATTTTAGAGGTGGGGCTCGACGAAAAATGATTAACATACCCGTCAATATTCACCCTGTTATCGAAAGCCTTCAACCTTATAATAAAGGGAATTGGCCTCCAGTTGAATGTCTCTGGTGGCTTCATGAAATCAATCGAGTCGATAAACATAGAGAAATTGTCCCATGTTTCACGCAATCTATCGCCAAATTCAGCAATATGTCGGGTGTCTACCGCCCCAGTAAACGCCTCAGCGACGGCGAGGTAATAACATTCACCCTGCTTAAAGGCACAACAAAGGCACAAGTCGGAGCAGAGATAGCATTCGATATACCCACCTTTGAGTATCCTTTTCCTGCTAGTCGATTAGCTGGCATACACAAATTCGTTAGTGAAGAAGTAATCCCACGTTTCGAGGTCTTTTTTCATTGATTTACAGCTTCTACAGTCATGGCATAGTCATAATTTTCTATAGCCTTCCAACCTTATGTCCAAATTGACCCGCTAGCCGCATTTGCCACTGAGATTGAACCAGTGTAAAATATTAACAAGAATACATATATAAACGGTGGAAAAATGGACACAGGTACCTGGAAAGTTAAATCAGGGTTAGCCCAGATGCTTAAGGGCGGCGTCATCATGGACGTGGTCACACCCGAGCATGCCAAAATCGCCGAAGACGCCGGGGCCTGCGCCGTCATGGCGCTGGAGCGGGTACCGGCAGACATCAGAGCTGCCGGCGGTGTTGCCCGCATGGCTGACCCGACCATAATCACCGCCATAATGGAAGCGGTAAGCATACCGGTTATGGCCAAATGCCGCATCGGGCATTTTGTCGAAGCTCAGGTGCTGGAAGCGCTGGGGGTCGACTTCATAGACGAATCAGAGGTGCTGACCCCGGCTGACGAAAGCCACCACATCTGGAAACACGATTTCAAGGTTCCTTTCGTCTGCGGCTGCCGCGATTTAGGCGAAGCCCTGCGCCGAATCGCAGAAGGCGCCGCCATGATTCGTACCAAAGGCGAAGCCGGCAGCGGCAATATCGTCGAAGCCGTAAGACACATGCGGGCAGTTCAAGATAGCATCCGCAAGCTCCAGGGCATGCCTATTGGTGAGCTTACCGCCGAAGTCAAAAACATGGGTGCTCCTCTCGAGCTGGTGCTGGAAATAAACAAAACAGGAAAGCTGCCCGTGGTCAACTTTGCCGCCGGCGGTGTAGCTACGCCGGCAGACGCTGCGCTGATGATGCAACTGGGCGCCGATGGCATATTTGTCGGCTCAGGAATTTTCAAGTCCAGCGACCCGGCGTCAAGGGCCAAAGCTATCGTCAAAGCCACCACGCACTACAAAGACCCGGCAATCATTGCCGAGGTATCCAAAGCCCTGGGCGCAGCCATGCCCGGGCTGGACATAAAGACCATCCCCCCGGAAGAATTATTGGCCACTAGAGGCTGGTAGAGTGAAAATAGGTGTCCTGGCTCTCCAAGGGGCTGTGACGGAACATATAGGAATGCTATCCGCTCTAGACGCAGAAGCCGTCCCCGTCCGCTTGTCCTCAGAGCTCGATGACTTAGACGCACTGATAATCCCGGGTGGAGAGAGCACTACCATCAGCAAACTGCTGTCTGACTATGGCCTGATTGAGCCGATACGCAAGCTCGCCAAGCAAGGTTTCCCGCTGTTTGGGACCTGTGCCGGCCTGGTACTTCTGGCCAAAAAAGTGCCCGATTTAGAAATGGAGTCTGTCGGAGTCATGGATATCGAGGTCAAGCGTAACGCCTTTGGCAGACAGGTGGACAGCTTTGAGGCCGACTTGCAGATACCAGCTCTGGGCAATGAGAATTTCCACGGCGTTTTCATCCGAGCGCCGATAATCGAAAAAGCCGAACGCAGTGTTGAGATATTATGTAAATTAAACGGCAGCCCGGTGGCCGTCAGACAAGGCAAGATGCTCGCCTGTGCCTTCCACCCGGAACTGACCGATGATTTGAGATTCCACAGATACTTCCTCGACCTTGTTAAGGGAGAAGCTGTTTGCAAAAAGTAATTGCTGACGATTTAGACGCCCTGCTTGGTGTCTTGCCAACCCACATCCGCCAGGCGCTTCTTGAGCAACCTGACAACAGTGATTTACTTGAAGTAGTCCTTGATATCGGCCGTCCCCCCGAAGCCCGCTATCCGCAAAGGGAAATAACCCTCAGCCCCAAAGAGGTCACAGACTCGGATATCGAGCACGTTGTTTCCCGCATCGGCAGCTTCAGCGGCGACAATCGCGCCGGCATTGAGCGCACACTACATCGAATCTCGGCTATGCGCAACCGCGAGGGACGCATCGTAGGCTTGACCTGCCGCGTGGGCAGAGCGGTCTTCGGCACGGTGAAAATCATCCAGGATCTTGTTGAGTCAGGCAAAAACGTGCTGCTTCTCGGCCGACCTGGCATCGGCAAAACAACCATGCTCCGGGAGGTAGCCCGGGTGCTGGCGGATGACTTCAAAAAGCGGGTAATCGTGGTTGACACCTCCAACGAAATCGCCGGTGATGGTGACATACCCCATCCCGCCATAGGCCATACCCGGCGTATGCAGGTGCCAACACCGACCATGCAGCACGCGGTCATGATTGAAGCCGTGGAAAACCACATGCCTGAGGTCATTATCATCGATGAAATAGGCACCAATCTGGAGGCTGAAGCCGCTCGAACCATCGCCGAACGTGGCGTCCAGCTGGTCGGCACTGCCCACGGGAACAGCCTGGAGAACCTGATTATGAACCCTACCCTGTCCGACCTCATCGGTGGCATTCAAACAGTGACTCTGGGAGATGAGGAAGCAAGAAGACGGCATACGCAGAAATCAATTCTGGAGCGCAAGGCACCACCCACCTTCGATATAGTCGTCGAAATTCAGGAACGGGACAGGGTGCTTGTCCACCCAGATGTAGGCCAGGCAGTAGATGCTGCCCTTCACGGCAAGTCTCAGGAAACTGAAATCCGCTGGCTCGACGAAAACGGTGAAGTAAGAAGGGATAAGGCGATAGCTTCCCACGTCTTGAACAAGAAGGATCCAATTCCAAAGAAAGAGGAGTTCCGAATATACCTTTTCGGCCTCAACCGCGCTAAGCTGGAAGAGGCCGCCAGGGAAAAAGGGGTTACCCTGGAGTTTACCAGTGAGCTGGCAAAGAGCAATCTATTGCTTACCACCAAGAACTATTTTCGCCGCAAACCGCAGAAGATAAGGGATGCCGAGATAGCCGGCATTCCCATCTACGCCGTCAAAAGCAATAACATTCCCCAATTGAGACAATGCCTTGACACTATATACACTCCGCACAAAGACATATCCCTCAATTCCGCCATTGAAGAAGCTGAAAAAGCGATTAACCAGGTAAAAGAAGGCGAGGGACCCGTAGAGCTGAGCCCGCAGAACGCCTACATCCGCCGTTTACAGCATCTCCTGGCCGAGCGCCATAGCCTGGCTTCCCACAGCCTGGGCAAAGAACCGAAAAGAAGAGTGCAGATTCTAAAAGGCTAGGATAGCCTTTATTTTGTCATTTCGAGGGGCGTGAGCCCCGAAGCAATCCCAGAGATTGCCACGCTTCGCTCGCAACGACAGAGAAAAATTTGAGAAGCAGGGAGGGGCAAAACTTGAGCTTATTCATCACCTTTGAGGGCAGTGAAGGCTGCGGCAAGAGCACACAGGCCAAAGCCCTATGGAGAAAGCTTGCTCGCCTGGGCATACCAGTAGAGCTGACCCACGAGCCGGGAGGCACAGCCCTGGGCAACCAGCTTAGACGCACACTCAAAAAGGGGCACCAGGATAAAATCTCTCCCCTAGCCGAGCTATTTCTTTTTGCCGCCTGCCGCATCCAACTGGTAACCGAGGTGATTCGCCCCAGCCTGCGGCAAGGCAAGGTGGTCATCTGCGACCGCTTCGCCGACTCCACAACTGCCTATCAAGGCTACGGCCGCGGACTGAACCTTGAGACCATCAAAAAAATCAACGAGCTAGCTACGCAAGAGGTCAAGCCCAATCTCACCATATTGCTGGACATCCCCACCCAAAAAGGACTGGGCCGCAAGCCTTCCGCAACAAACGACCGCTTCGAAGCCGAAGACATCGCCTTTCACAACAAAGTAAGAGATGGCTACCTCAAGTTAGCCGCCGAGGAACCTGAGCGCTGGCTGGTGATAGATGCTACCCTGCCCAGAGCCAGAATTGGTAAAATTATTTGGCACAGGGTTAACCAACTACTTCAGGCAGAAAAAACCTCAAGGCATGGATAAGAAGCTGGTAGCTGTAGCCTTAAGCGGCGGCGTTGACTCTTCAACAGCAGCTTTTCTACTAAAAGAAGCTGGGTACGAAGTCATCGGCCTGACCATGCGCTTGTGGTCTAATGAGGAGGAGGCGATGCCGGGAAAGCGGCACCCCTACCCATCAACATCAAATATCCGTGACGCCGAGCTTATCTGCCAAACGCTCGGCATACCTTTTCACGTCATCGATTTAGAGAACGAGTTTAAACAATATGTAATTGACTACTTCTGCACCGAATATGCACGAGGGCGGACGCCGAACCCATGCATTGCCTGCAACCGGCACATAAAGTTCGGCTTCCTTCTCGACCACGCTCTTTCTCTCGGTGCCGGCTATTTAGCCACAGGTCATTACGCCAAAATCGAGTACCATAACGATACCTATCATCTACTCAAAGGCGTTGACCCGGACAAAGACCAGTCTTACATGCTCTACACCCTGGGACAGGACAGGCTCAGCCGCGTGCTATTCCCTCTGGGCGATTACACAAAATACCAGGCCCAAGAGTTAGCCAGGCAAAATGGCCTGCCCACCGCCGACAAGCCCAGCAGTCAGGACATTTGCTTCATTGCCTCGGACTACGGCGCTTTTCTAAGCCGGCACTTTGCCCCGACTTCGGGAGAAGTCGTCAACAGCCGGGGCGAAGTGCTGGGCAGACACAGGGGAACCGCCTTTTACACCGTTGGGCAAAGGCATGGCCTGGGGCTTGCCACCGCTGAACCGCTTTACGTAACCAAGATAGAGCCAGATAAGAACAGGCTCATAGTCGGTAGTAAACAAGAACTCCATGCCACCGGGCTTACTGCCAGAGAAGTAAGCTGGGTATCCGGAAACCCACCTTCCGAGCCCATGAAAGTGGCTGTTAAAATACGCTACCGGTCGCCGGCGGTAGCTGCCACCATTTGCCCTCGCCAGGACTCGGTCGAAGTGAGTTTCCACCAGCCGCAGTCCGCCGTCACCCCGGGGCAAGCCGTGGTCTTCTACCAAGATAACGAAGTTCTAGGCGGTGGCACCATTGAAAGCTAGAAGCCGCAAATCTGTATCCGAGCCGCCAAGCTTAAACGAAGAAAACGGGCTTAGTGCCCGAGGCTATCGCCTCATCGCCGGCGTGGATGAAGCCGGACGTGGTGCCTTGGCCGGACCGGTAGTCGCCGCCGCCGTAATACTGCCCCAATGCCCAGACTTCCCCTGGCTGAAATTAGTTCGAGACAGCAAAGAGATACCGCCGGCCAGGCGTGAGTCCCTCTTCGACCTGATCAAGCAGGAGGCTATAGCCGTCAGTGTTGGCATCATCGCCCCCCAGACCATTGACGTCATCGGCATTCTCAACGCCACCAAAATTGCCATGTGCCATGCCATCGAGCAGCTAAGCCACCCGCCGGACTTCCTGCTTATAGACTATGTTCCCCTGCCACAGCTTCGCATCTCACAAAAATCGATAGTCAGGGGCGACAAATTATGCCTTTCCATCTCCTGCGCCTCGATTATCGCCAAGGTCACCCGAGACCGCATCATGGTGGAGCTTGACCAGCTTCACCCCGGCTACGGCTTAGCCAATCACAAGGGCTATGGTACCGGGGAGCATGTCAATTGTTTGCGTCAGCGGGGCCCTTCACCCATCCACCGCCACTCCTTCGCCCCGGTAAGAGAGGCAACCCAAATACCATGAAACGCAAAGAACTCGGCATCTCTCCTTCTTTGTCATTCTAAGCACAGCGAAGAATCTTTTACTGAAATTATTGATTTGCAAAGAACAAAAAACTAGAATAGCCACCAGGAGTAACACTACTCAGCTAATAACTTCAGGAGGTGCCCATTGGTTAGCGATTGCCCCTTTTGCAAGATTTTCACCGGAGAAATTCAAACTAGAAAAATCTACGAGGATGAAAACACTGTAGCCATCTTAGATACAACTCCCCGATTCGCTCAAGGTCAATGCGTAATCACACACAAAAAACATGTTGAACAGTTTTACGAACTAGAAGATGATGAGATAGCTGAGCTATTCAAGACAGCAAAGGTGGTAGCCAATAAACTGAAAAAAGCCTTCAATCCAAAATTCGTCTGCCTGTTTTCCCGGGGTCAGCTTATACCCCACGCTCACATTATTGTCTTTCCTTCCTCCCCTCTGGGTGTTCTGGACGGCGTACTCAATTCTCTATTTACTTTTCAACAACTAATAAAAGAATCGACCGATAGCCAGCTCGACGAGATAGCGGAAAAAATTCGAGGGGCTTGAATATTCCGAATATTGAATATTGACTATACCATGAAACGCAAAGAGCTTGGGGCTATAGGGGAAAAGCTAGCCAGGGATTTTCTCAAAAAGAAAGGCTACAAGATTCGTGAGAACAACTTCCGCTGCCGCGAAGGTGAAATCGACATCATCGCCCAGAAAAAAGGCTATCTCGTCTTCGTCGAAGTCCGCACCAAGACCAGTTCCGGCTTCGGCAGCCCCGAGGAATCGGTGACCTTCGCCAAGAAAGAAAAACTCATCGCCTCAGCCCTTTCCTACCTTAACAGCCACAAAGACCTGCCCGAGTCCTGGCGCATAGACTTCGTCGCCGTCGAACTCGACCCAAAAGGCAAAACCACACGTATCGAGCTTATCGAGAACGCCATTAGCTGAAGAATCGTCACCCGAACAAGAGAGCACAATTACTATAACTTATTGACAGCGCTACAACTGTTATTTATAATCAATAAAAAGCACTTAGAGCAGGCGGTCCCGATAGGTTCGGAACGCAGCCGGGCTTAAAGCTGGCAACGGGCTTTACAGTCCCGTGGGACTAAGTGTCCTGCGGGCTTTTTTATAGGCAAAAATGGATACACAAAGAAAAAAGACCAGGGTAGCTGCACTCTCAGTCGCCTCTAACAGTGTACTGGTAATATTCAAACTCATCGTTGGCGCACTCATCGGTTCGGTTGCCGTGCTCTCCGAAGCCATACATTCGGGAATGGACCTCATCGCGGCTCTCATCGCCTTTTTCGCCGTCAGGATAGCTGGCAGGGCGGCTGACGAGGAACATCCCTTCGGACACACCAAAGTCGAAAATATTTCCGCCGGCATCGAAGCGCTACTCATCTTCGTAGCTGCTGTCTGGATAATCTATGGAGCCGTACGCAAGCTCATAAATCCTCAGCCGTTGGAGACAGTCGGCTGGGGTGTTGGCGTCATGCTTATATCCACTATCGCCAACCTGATAGTATCCCGATTACTGTTCAAGGTCGGCAACGAAACCGACTCTGCAGCCTTAATAGCCGACGGCTGGCATTTACGAACCGATGTTTATACTTCAGCCGGCGTCATGGTCGGACTGAGCTTCATCTGGCTCGGTGGATACTTTTTCCCCGGCCTCAATCTGGTCTGGCTCGACCCTGTTATAGCCATCGCCGTGGCTATACTTATACTCCACGCTGCCTATGATTTAACCAGGCATGCCATACAGGACCTGGTTGACCAGAGCGTGCCCATAGAGGAAAAGGAATGGATGCAAAATTATCTCTCCGCCTTATATCCCACGGTGCGCTCCTTCCATCGTCTGCGCACCCGTAAAGCCGGAGCTACGCGTTTTATCAATGTACACCTGGCACTCGATTCAAAATTAACGGTAAGCGAATCACACAGCATCGGAGACAAAATAGTAGCTGACTTCAAAGCCCACTTCCCGCACGATGTAGACGTCATCGTGCACGTCGAACCCTGCGATGGCACTTGCAGCCCTGCCTGTAAAAGCGGCTGCCTGCTCAGCGACGAAGAACAGAAGGCAGTAGTGGCTGATGGACAGCATGGTCACACAATAAATTAGCTGCTACGCCGTTCCCATCTTCTCATTCTGCTGCCGACCCTACCGGCTGCTGCCGCCAGAGGTGCCACTGCTATCCACAGCGTAATGGTAATCAGCATGGCTATTGGATAGTCTATGCCCTGCCAGCCAAGTCTGGGAGCGATAACACCCCACAGAAGCATGAAGAAGAACGAACTCAGAAAGAAACCGGGAATAGCTGCCAGTATTTTAAAGTAACCCATTTTAGTCTTCCTTTGTTTTTATTCTTCCAGTATAGTCTTTATTTCCTGGGAAGCACGCGAAATCACCTCACGTATGCGTTGCATTTTGTCAGGCTCTATGCTCCCTACCCGTTGCCTCACCAATCGCCCCAGCTCCCTGAAATCGCCCATCATCTCCATAATTACGCCCATATTTTCCGGATTCCAGTGATGCTTCATGTGGCTCTTGACCTCATCGGTGAAGTCTTTCTGTTCAGCCAGGAACTTACTACCCTCCTCGGTTATGGTATAGATTTTCTTCCCATCCCGCTCCGTGGCGCTGGCATAGCCCATCTCTTCCAGCATCTGCAAGGTAGGATAGACCACACCGGGACTCGGCGTGTAAAAGCCATGCGAACGCTCCTCGAGGGCACGGATGATTTCGTACCCATATCTCGGTTTCTCCTTCAGCAGGTCGAGAATCACATATTTCAAATCCCCCTTGCTAAAGGGACTTTCCCGCCCGAATCCGTGGAAAAATCGCTCACCCTTGAAAACTCTGTCTCTAAACATGTTCATCTCCTCATTTATATCTTGACATATCTAGTATTATCTCGATATATCTTGACATATTATAAAGTGTCTGACTTGTACTTGTCAAGAGGTTTTGGAGTGGTTTTCGTGAATTTTTAGAAATTTTTTAGGTTTTTCAAGGGGGTGGTGGTGCCGCCGAACTCACACAGCATCCCGTTACTATTTGGGGCTAAGCTTCGGCTTTGCCCTACTGCCAGATATGACCAGCTTAGAGACCGCCTGTTTGACTTCCTCAATGGAAGCCTCTGTCTCGATGGTGGAAAGATCCCCCAGATCCTCGCCGAGCCACAATTTTCTCATCACCCTTCTCATAATCTTCCCGCTCCTCGTCTTAGGAAGCAGATTAACAAACTCTATACCTTGAAATACTACGATAGGTCCCAAGACATTTCTAACATGTGCTACTATTTCATTCTTTAGTTCGTCTGATGGCTGAAGCCCCGGCTTAAGGACAATGAAGGCTGTCTGCGGCTTGCCCTCTAAGTTCATCGGGCACCCCGCAGACAGCTGCTTCACTAACTGCGGGATGCTCAACAAGCGCATTCTCCACCTCTGCCGGCCCTATTCTATGACCCGCAATCTTGATCACTTCGTCAGACCTGCCACAGAACCAAATATAACCATCTTCATCCACATAGGCAGAGTCTCCCGTGAAGTACCTACCCCTAGTAGCCGGCTGGTTTTCCCAATACTCTTTGCGATACCGCTCTGCATCTTCCCACAGAGTTTGAGTCATGCCCGGAACAGGTTCCTTGAGTAAAAGCATCCCTTTCTCATTGGTGCCACATGGCTTCCCCTCACGCTCACTCACAATTTCAGGCAGTACCCCGGGGAGAGGAAATCCGGCAGAGCCGGGTTTAACCTTTGGCAACTTCACTCCGTAGGGATAACCAAACATTGCACCTGGAACTTCGGTCTGCCACATATGGTCAAAAACAGGTATTCTCCCTTTGAATACCTCATTGTATAACCAGTACCAAACTTCCGGGTTCAAAACTTCTCCTGCAACAACCGCCCTCTCAATGGTACTCAGATTGTGTCTTTCTCCCTGTTCCGCACCAAGACCCCGCAAAGCTCTGGCGCCGGTCGGTGCCACCCAAAACATTGTGGCCTTGTGCTTTTCCATAATTTGCCACCACATATCCGGCTGGGGAAAATCAAGAGCTCCCTCATAAAGTATGGCTGTGCAGCCGGCAAGCAATGGCGCAAAAACAAGATAGGCCTGACCGACAATCCAACCTATATCGCTGGTATTAAATATCACGTCCTCAGGTTTGATGTCATATACCCATTTGGCGGTCCAATAAGCCCAGATTTGAAAACCACCGTGAACATGGACCACAGGTTTCGGCTTAGCTGTGGTTCCTGAGGTGCACATTATAAATAGCGGCTCATTTGCTTCCAGCTCAACATATCCCCCGTCTCCCCCCGTTCCTCTGGCTTCAAATTCTGACAGGGTGATATTCCCCTCACCGGCAGGCGAAATTTTGCTTCCCTCCACTGAATTAGTGATTACGAATTTCACCCCCTCGGCTACTGCTTGGGGGCAGAGCTTAAGAGCCTCGTCAACAGACTGCTTAAGCCATACCTTCTTACCTCTTCTGACTGTGAAATCCTGAGTGAGTATCACCTTTGGCTTTGTTAATTCAATCCGGTCAGCCAGTGCGCCGGGCGAAAAACCGGCGAAGACGCATGTGGATATGGCTCCCAATCTTGCACATGCTTGCATCATAGTCGTGGCTTCTATGCTATTCGGTATATAAAGAAGCACTCGGTCACCCTTCTCTATCCCCAGGTTTCTAAGTGCTGCTGTATATTTTGCGACGCTCTTGAATAGCTCACCATAACTAATCGTTCGTGAAATACCAAGCTCTGGCATTTCCTGAATATAAGCAGCTTTGTCCCCATACCTTGACACCTTGTAGTCCACACAGTTGTATCCGACATTCGTTTTTCCGTTGACAAACCATCTGAAGTCAGGAAGTAGTGGCTTCTTCTCAAGAACTTTGTCCCATTTTTCGAACCAGGATATATCGCCGATAGACCTCTCCGCCACTTTCCCCCAGAAAGCCTCTGGGTCCTCTATTGAAGATTTCCAGAGCTCATAATATTCAGGGGCAGCGCTAAACTTCGGTATGTTTTCCACTTACTTATTCTCCAATTTAAACTTTCGTTCAACCGTTCAACAAGGTTCTGCCCTGGGGCTGGGCGCTATACTCAGCCAAGACTTTTTTCTTACCTCCCGTCCTATTGTTAGCGCTGGGGACCGCGATAGAACAAATTGTAGGGACAGACCTTCAGGGGTTCTCCTAGGTTTTGGTTGATACGGTTTAGGGGGTGGTGGTTATCATATTACAGACATGTTTTTGTTTATTTTATTATGTTAGATACCACGATAATAATTTGTGGTATTAGTTTGTGGTGTAATTGCCCTATTGTTTTGGTAATATATGGGCTTTTTGGTATGGCATTATCAGGGTATGGGCTAATTAAAGAAAAGCGTGGTGAATCATGGTTTTTGTCTAGGCTTCTTAGCCAGTCTCTTATATGCTCCGAGAAAAGCAGAAAAGAGAATTATACCTACGAATCCTCCGACAGTAAATCGGAGACCAAAATTGTTGAGGTCAACATACCCCATGATGTTAGCAAGTCCTAATAGAAACGCCACACAACTAATAGAGAAAAAAACAATGAGTATGTTCTTTGTCATTAGTTATTTGGGGCAGGATAATTTAATTTGGCGATTATCCCTTGACAACAAGGTAAATATATGATATACTAGAGTTATCAACTAAGAGAGGTAACTCTAATGAATAAGTATAGCAGAAAAGACTATGAAAAGGACTTCCCTGATGATGCTGCATGCCTTGAATGGCTAAAGGAACGCCGATGGCCGGATGGCATCTACTGTGAGAAATGCAAGCAAATCACCAAACATTATAGAGTTACCAATCGCTCAGCTTATGCCTGCAAAGTCTGTGGTAATCACGTGTACCCGATGGCAGGCACGATACTAGAGCATTCCTCTACGCCTCTTAAAGTCTGGTTTCATGCCTTCTTTTTGATGGCTAATACAAGATGTGGCATATCTGCTAAACAACTACAGCGAGAGACAGGGGTTACTTATAAGACTGCTTGGCGTATGTTCAAACAAGTTCGCTCTATGCTTGCCGATAATGACATGCTGGAAGGTTCATCAGTAGAGCTAGACGATGCTTATTTTGGCGGTAAACGCCGTGGTAAGCGGGGCCGGGGAGCTGAGGCTAAAACTATTGCCATTGCTGCGGTTCAACGTCAGGGCAGAGTACGAGCTAAGGTAGTCAAGAATCTCCGTAAGTCTACTGTTACTGCCTTTGTGGTTGAAACTGTGAAGCCTAACTCCATACTCTATACTGATGAGTTTAGAAGTTATAGGGCTGTAGAAAAGCTAGGCTATGACCATAAACAGATTGAACACAACGCCAAGATATATGTTAAAGGTGACACTCACACAAATAATATCGAAGGCTTTTGGAGCTTGGTTAAGCGTGGTATTGATGGCGTGTATCACAAAGTAGACAAGAAATACTTGCAGGATTATCTAAACGAGTATGCTTTCAGGTATAATCGGAGGAAAGACGAGAAGCCTATGTTTTGGGCTTTTCTTGAGAGGTTGACAACGACTGTATAGGGCGTGTAACCTTGTGTAGGAATGCAAAGAACTCAGGTTTAGTCAACGGTGCTGATGACACCGTTGACTTATCGGGTTTCTTACTTGACTGAGTTTTTGCTTTACGTAACATGGAGCATTACCTCCATCAAGTGTAATTATAACACAATGGAGGTAGTTTGTCATGTCTACAATTGAAAGAAGCAAAAGAAAAATCACTATAGTCCTAGAGCCTAAAGGGGAATTTGTATCATTATCTTCCTTCAGAACTGCAATTGAGCAATTAACCGTTTTGCTTAATGAAGTTGCAAGCGAAATATCGGAGCCGAAACCGCATCGTATTTCTTGGGGCATAGCCGAACTATCTTTGGATAGCCCGGCTAAAATCAGTGTAGAAAGCATAGAAGAAGAAACTGAGGGTATAGCAGAACGTACGGCATCGGTTGTCATTAAAGGATTAGCCAAGTTACAAAAAGAGAAGATTAGACCCCAATACTTCAATGATAATGCCCTTGAAAGTGCTCAGAGGTTAGCTAGGCTTACCACAGATAACTTGGCGAGAGTCAATGTTTATGCTGACCTACCAGACCATCAAGTTTATATGATTGAACAAATTGCCGTTAATATTACTGACATTCTTGAGTATCTTGACTACTATGGCTCAGTGGAGGGAAGATTGGAGCTAATTTCTGGTCGTGAGGGTCAACCACTTTACTTCAGGGTTCAAGATAGGATTAACAATGTGGGCGTTAGATGTGTTATTCCCGATAAGTTGCTAGATGAGGCACTCAATGCCTTCAGGAAACGAGTTATAGTTTCTGGCATTATCAAGGGCGATAGTAGCGGGATACCAAGAAACATTCGTGTCGAAAGCATTGAGGTTATCCCAGGCGAAGAATTGTTACCACAGGCTGAAGACTTAATGGGGCAGTTAAAAGAGCATCCATCTGGAATACAGCCCTATGGACAAGAATCCTAAAAAAATCTACTGGGAAACTAGTTGTTTTAGTGCCAGATTTAATGAAGAGGCTGGTAGGGTAGAGGTTTGCAAGGCAATCCTTGAGGCCGCTAAGAAGGGCGAGGTAGAACTATACACTTCGTTTATTACTGTGTGTGAATGGGCAAAGATAAAAGGAGAGTACGCCAGTGAAGCCGAGGACACCATAGCTGAATTCCTTCGCAATCCATATATTCGTTTGGTGGTTATAGATTGGTCAATTAGCCGGATAACCAGAGACTTGGTTAGAAGATATAAGCTTAATGTTAGAGATGCAATTCATCTGGCAACGGCAATTAAACTCAAAGTTGACGCCTTTCACACATACGACACAGAACACTTGATTCCTTTGAATAGCAAAATCCCTGAAGTAAATGTTGTTATCTGTGAGCCTGCCTTCAATTTTCAAACTACTATGGGCAACAGCCAACCAGAATCTACTCCATGAAATATAAGCAATGAAAACCAACGTTCTTTGCTATGACGAAATTAGGGACAGGCTTTTCCTTGGTGACGCTGCCAAAGTTCTTCGGAAATATCCCGACACATCTATTGACCTAATAGTTACTTCACCACCTTACGCTGACAATCGCAGAGGCACGTACAAAGGATTCCCGATTAGTAAATATGTAGACCTCTTTTTACCAATTGCAGCGGAGCTAAAGCGTGTTTTGAAACCAGGGGGGTCATTTGTTCTTAATGTCAAAGAACGTGCTGTTAATGGCGAACGTCAAACTTATATCTTGGAGTTAATACTGGCCTTAAAGAAGCAGGGTTGGCTTTGGGTAGAAGAATATATGTGGTGTAAATCTAACTGCTACCCCGGCAAATGGCCTAATCGTTTTAGAGATTCTTGGGAACGTTGTTTGCATTTTACCGTCCAAAAAAAGTTCAAGATGCGTCAAGAAAAAGTAATGATTCCTATGGGCGAATGGACCAATGGACGTTTAAAAAACTTGAGTGAGACAGACAAGATACGAGACAATTCCAAAGTTGGAAGTGGCTTTGGCAAAAACGTATCCCACTGGCTTAACCGTGACCTGGCATACCCTACCAATGTATTACACCTGTCAACAGAGTGCGCAAACCGAAAACATAGTGCTACATTCCCGATAGGATTACCCTCTTGGTTTATCAAGCTATTCACTGATGAACATGACCTTGTGCTTGACCCGTTTATGGGAGTTGCTACAACTGCATTGGCATGTTTAAGTCTGAATCGTCATTACACTGGAATTGAATTATCGCCCGAATATTATAAGTTGGCTAAAAGTTACATCAAAGCAGCACAAGCGAAGATTGAAAAAAAGGGGGATAGGAGAGGGAATGGACATCGCAGAGTTAGAGAACAAGATTTCCGACAGTTTGAAGGAATTCCACAGACGCAGGTTACAGGCAGCCCAAAATCTACGAGTGTTACCATTACTAAGACGCAAGAACCCATACCTATATAAATCTCTTGGTATTGAGATTGCTTCTGAGCTTATGATGTCACTTCTTCAATCTCATCTGAAGGAATCTGACGAAACGATTTTTGGTGATGCTTTTTTTGAACCATTAGCGCTACTTGCATCAGGTGGAACAGTGTCTCCAACCGAAGGTGTAGATATAGTTGTTGAGACGGAGACAAAATACCTTGCTGTCGCTGTTAAATCTGGCCCAAACATTTTCAACTCTGCGCAAAAACGCCGGCAAAATACCGAATTCAATGCACTCAGGTCTAGGCTACTTAAGACACAGAAAGCATATGACCCTCTTCTTGGACACGCTTATGGACGCTATATTTCAGGGCCAAACGACAAGAAGAATTATAGAGATAGTTCTGGGCAAGCCTTTTGGGAAGAATTGACTGGTGATTCTGATTTCTATCTCAAACTGATAAGACTAATGAAAAATGAGCCATTAAAGTATAAGGAAGAATTTGACAAAGAATGGGCTGCTATTATAAATCGTTTGACCTCTGAGTTTACTGAACTTTTTTGTACCGACGATGGGCATATCGATTGGGAACGCCTAACAGTATTTGTGAGTGCTAAGCAAAAGCCAAAAATCAAAAAGGAGAAAACTATAAAACAACCTTGACCTTGTCTTTAAGGGATAATCGCCTTTAATTTTAACACTTTTTAGAACAATGTCAATGATACAATGAAAACTATAACCGTAGAAAAACCACATCTTATAAGTGTAACCTCTAGTCTAGGCAAGGCTAGAGATACATGGCTGACTTCAAGGACTTCGTTTTGTCCTTCGGCATTGGCGTTAAGCGGAGGATTATCAAGATGATAATGGCTGATGTCCGATGCAAGCATTGCGATTCACGCAACGTGGTGAAGTTCGGCTTTT
>Ga0315282_10004446_pt1 | contig 24468 bp, 18 predicted proteins | sample YL17G07_20_MG_FD_203693 | JGI IMG/M metagenome (GOLD analysis project Ga0315282, IMG submission 203693) | Sediment microbial communities from Yellowstone Lake, YNP, Wyoming, USA - YL17G07_20 | ecosystem: Environmental > Aquatic > Freshwater > Lake > Sediment | place: USA: Wyoming | collected... | reverse complement strand
ATTTTATGGCGGATGCGGCGCAAAAAGGCTTCGTCCGCCAGGCTGTGCGGGTTTAGATTGGTGGAAAAGATAATGAGCTGATCGAAGGGCACCCCGAACTGCTGCCCGGTGTTGAGGCAGCAGAAGTCCTGGCGGGTTTCCAGGGGATACATCCAGCGGTTCAGCAGCTGCCGGGGAGACATCTTCTGGCGGCCGAAATCGTCGATGATGAAGACGCCATTATTGGCCCGCAACTGGTGGGGGGCCTCATAGAATTTCAAAATTGGGTTGAACCTGAGTTCCAGGGATTCTTCAGTCATCTCGCCGCCGACGATGACCACCGGCCGCCGGCACAGCACCCAGCGGGGGTCGTGCCTGGGCGCCTCGCCGTTGGTGGACAGCGGCTGATGATTGACTTCATCGAACAGGCGGATGATTTGGCCGTAAACATAGAGGGCGTAGGGGATGTAAACCGGGTCCTCGAAAGACTGGCCAATGGCGTTGGACATGACCGTCTTGCCGTTTCCCGAAGGCCCGAACAGGAAGATGGAGCGGCCGCTGTTAACGGCCGGGCCAATCTTGTCCAGAAGGTCGGGGCTCACCTCGAAATCGGCAAACACTTCCCTGAGACGCGCCATTTCGACTCTCACCTGGTGGATGGTTTGAGCCTCCACCCAATCCCAGTAATCTTCCAAGGGCACCGGGGCCGGGCCTAGATACCGGTTGGCTTCCAGAGCTTGCTCGGCGATGACCTTGCCTTGATCCGTCAAGGCATAATACATTTCCATGGAAAGCCGGGTTTTGCTGGTAAACACGTCCCGAGGTCTGACAAACAGGAGATTCTGCGTCTTGAGGTGGGAAATGAGAGTCTCCACCATCTGGGCCCCGATTCTGAGATCTCGGACCATTTCCCGAATGGAGAAGGTGTCCTGGAAGTAGGCATGCTTGAGGAGGAGCTCGATCAGCAGGTTTTGGGTGAGGCCGGTCTCTTCCAAAGTCTTGGGAATGGGGGGGTAGGAATGGATGAAGCTGTCCAGAACCTCCGGTTCCAACAGTTTCAGGTCCAGGATATGTTTGGCCAGAAAGCCCCGGTTTTTCTTTTGCCGATAGAGGGCTGGGGCTAACTGTTCCGGAGTGAGCATCTCGGCCTTGAGGAGGCGTTGGGCCAGATTCATGGTAGCTCCAATCTGATGCGCTTGATCCGATTCCCGGCGGTTAATAGAGCCATTCCTGCAAAGACCCTCTTAATTTCAACGGATATAAGAAGGTTGAGTGACCAGCGACTCCACCTGCGGTTCCTCTTCCTCCACTTCCTCTTGCGTACGACGGGTGGACCGGGGCAGCATGGATTCTTTGACGACCCTTAAGGCGATCTGGGCCAAATCACCGCCCGCCTTGCTCTTCTTGTGGTTCAAGGGAAACTGGGTCATGTGGTTGACCGCGGCTTCGATGGCCGGGTCGAAGCCCACATGCCCCATGATTTCCGGTTGGAGACTCAGAAAATCGGTGCACACCGATTGAATGATCTCCGGTGATTTCAAGTCGGAATTGGACTTCACCATGTTGGCTACCAGGAAGATCTGATATTCCTGCAGCAAATTCTTGAGGCGCTCATAATGCTGGGGGGCATTTTCCCTGAGATTGCTCAGGAGTTCGCTCACTGTGCCGACGCTACCCGGGGTGTCGTCCTCACCGCTTTGGTACAGCAGGTTCATCACTTCGTCGTCTTTGGCGAAATCTCTTGAGATTTTGCGGTAGAGGGCACTTTTGATAAAACCGTAGGCATTCTGGAGGGAAGTGGTCTGGGAGGTGAACAAGACAATCTTCCCAGGAGAATAATTGAAGAAATCCAGGAGGTTGAAGGCGGTGCCGGCGCCCAGGTCCAGCAGGACGTACTGGGCCGGCAGGGCCTCAATCTGGTTCAGCAGCCTGATTTTTTGAGAATAAGTGGGATTGGCAGCCCCGAGGATATCGTCGGCACCGCAAATCAGCCCGATGCCCTCCACCTGCGTTTGGATGATGGTGTCTTCGAGTCGGTCCACCTTCTTCAACAGGAAATGCTCCAGGGTGACGTGGGGATAACGAACTCCCATCAGGGTATGCAGGTTGGCGCCCCCAAGGTCCCCGTCGATCAGAATCACCTTCTTTCCCAAGCGGGCCAGACTGATTCCCAAAGCCAGGGAGAATACGCTTTTACCGATCCCCCCTTTGCCGCCGCCAATGCTCCAGAGCTTGATCCTAGTTAGATTTAGAGACACGGTTTCCTCCTCACCTGCATCGGTGGCTGACCCTGGTTAAAGAGAAGCCTTGCGATCCTTCCAAAAGCGCAGGCCCTGGTTGGCAACCACCAGAGTGCCGAAGAACCACAGCACCCAGCCAAATAGTTTGAACCCCTTGGGGCCGACGAATTGCATGGCCAAGGCCCCCAACAGCAAGGCCGTCGCCGCAAAGCCCATCTTGATGGAAAACGGGCCCGGATGCGAAGATTGCCGGGTCTGGTCCCATCGATTCCATAACCCCTTAATATCAGCGGAGCTATGGGTGATGTGTTCGAAGAGCAGCTTTTGAGCCATCTGGTCGGGCTCGGCCAATTCCAGACCCAGGTTTAAATGACCGCTTTCCTGATCCTGGACCGTATATCTGGCCCAGGTCACGGTGCCCCGGATTTCGGTAGATTCCCCGGTTTTGGGGGATAGCAGGCGCAGACAGCCCTTCCGGCCTTTGAGGGTTTCCCAATTCATGATCGTCCAGGGGTTGCTTATTTCCAGGGTGGCGAGGCTGGCCCCCAGATTCCGGATCACGGCCGAAAACTGCAACGACTGCTCATCGCCCCGGCGGTCGATCTGCAGAATCATAACCGCTGACTCAGGGGTTCTGCTCCAGTTTTCAGGTGGTCTGCCATCGGGCATCAGTTTACTCCTTCAAGATTCTTGGAACCGGCTCACCCTAGCACCTGCCGTTGGCCGACGGTTTACTGGGGCTCGGCCGGTTGCTGCAAAAAACTTCTGGCCATCTGTCCGGCTTTTTCCAACTTGTCGCGAAACGACAAGCCGGCATATTCGGGGTTAATGCTAACGTAATTCTTGAGACTGAAGAGCACCATCTGGACCTTATTACGGTCCTCGGCCAGGTCAGGATTTTTACTTAAGAAGTCCTGAACCATTGCCTTAACCTCTTGGAGTTTCCGGTTTTTCCGGCGCTGCGGGGCAACTGCCGCAGACCAGGGGCATTCCATCGGGCCCCGCTCGCCCGCGGGGGCAGGGGCGGTTTTAGGCTCACCGCCACCCTCGGCAGGTGGTGCGAGGCATTGTTCTATTTCCGCTGCCAAGCGGTCCGTCTCGGTGGTCATGGATCCCATTCCGGACAGTATCGCTTCATTGCGGCAGCTATCGGAGATCACCCGCTCTCCCAGTGCGGCTAGCAGTTGAAAGAACTGCCCCGAAACCGTCTTTTCGAACTTGGTCGGCCAGAACTCAGAATCTTGATCACCCAGCAATTGCCGGGTTAGCTCCCCCACCCCCAAAGACGGGTCCGGAGATGCCGCCAGGGGCCCGGTCAGCGTTAGTGACTGCGGGGGAGGGCCCCAACCGGCCCACGGACCTGGTACAGGAGGAGATCCTCCGGGACCCAGGTTTTCGCGGTCCAACAAATCCTGCAGACGTTGCCATCTTGCCCCATCACTGCGGGCATCCCCGTAGGGGGCATGCCACAGCAGACCCAGGAGTATCCGCTGATCTCTCAGCCCCACCGCCATGGCTACCGTCAAAATGTCGCGATAATAATCGTCCATATTGGTGGGGGGCACCAGTAATGCCTTAAGCACCGATTCATGTGGGACGATGATCCGATAGATTTCATCCCAGGTGGGGGCGGTCGACGCCGTGGGATTGGCCTGGGCCATTTGTTCCCGAATGAATTGCCAGACCGCCGGCTGCGGCGCCTGGGGCGGGTTCTCCCAGGGAGGCGTGAGCCAGGTCCAGGGTTCCCGATCCTCGGGCTCGATGGAAGGCGGCCCCAGGATCAGGCCTTCTTCCCCATAAATCAAAACATCCCGGGCCAGAAAGAAAGAGGGGGGCGCCTGGCTTTCCGGGGGTAGGGCATAATAGTGCTGTTCCCGGCAATTCCCCAATTCGGCTACACACTGGGCCCGCCATTCCCCCAGCAGGTCCAAAGACAGCTTCCCCCCCCCCTTGTTAACCTCCAGGACCAGCAGGCGGGAAGGCCGTCCGGTGCGAATGGCCAGGTTGAGCTGGACCCCATTCAACCCCAAATCTGCCAGTTGCTTCCACCAGACCTCACGGGGCTGCCTCAGGTCCAACTCCAGGTCGGCCCCGCCATGGGCTGTGATGATCGCTAAATCCCAGCCGAGGGCTTGATAGCGGGACATGCAGTCCCACATCTGGCCGTGGTGATCCAGGTTCTCTTTGCGATCCAAAATGTGGCCGATCTCATCCTGCCCAACTCTGACGGTGAAATCTTTGGTAGCCAAGGCTGAAACCCTTTAACCCGAGAGGTTATTGGCAAACCGTACCCAACCCAAATTGCCGAACCCAACGGCGGAATTCGTCTAATCGTATTTTTAAGGAGAATGGCCGTTCGGACAATCAGGGCATCCCTGATTCTGCGGTTCGATTTTCCTCATTTTCATCGAACCCATCGTCAGTTCGGATGGTCCCCAAAGGTCCCAGGGCCAAAAGGAGGGGAGTGGCTCCCGCCGCCAGGTTTTAAAGCCTTGCGGAACCGGTCTCGGAGGTGCAGTCCAGGTAGCACAGTACCCAGATGAGAATGATGGTGCCCAGCAGCATCCAGATGGGACCGAATAACCACAACACCAGCAGCACGCCGATATAGTAACCCCGCATGCCCGCAGTGTAATGGAAGGTGGCGTGATTGAGGATTCCCGCCACGTAATCCGGAGTGATTTTGTGGGCCAGGGAGGAGGGCACGTTGATCATGAAATTGACGTGGTTGAAGTAGCGGATGGCCAGGGTGAAATTAAAGAAGGTGACGAAGAAATCGACAATGATCATCATCAATTTAAAGAGCCACAGGGCCCGGTGCTCCCGCACCAGTTCCTTGAGGCTGGGGGTGATCTCCGCCATCTTCTCCGGGCTGGAGGCGATGCTGATCAGCCCCAGGCAGATCAGGATGGCCGTGGAGGCCAGGAAGCTGGAGGCCATCACCCAGTTGCGCAAGGTCTGGACCGCCAGAATATCCTTGCCGTCCTTCATGATGGACTCCACCCAATGGCTCCGCAGGTGGGTGGTGATGCCGATGGAAGTGGTCAAGGGCCGGTGGATGACCCGGTAGACCAAATAGGCGTGGTAACCAAACAATAACAGAAAGGAGGCGGAGGTCAGGTAGAGTTCCAGGTAAGGGACCTGCTCTATCATGGTTATTCTCCCGCAACGATAACTGTAAGGCTTCCCCGGCATGGCCCCGCCGAATTTTCGAGATTTCCGGATTAACCGCCGGAGCGAGGCCAACCCCGGCCGAACCGTCTCAATATGGTCCTCGGTTAATGATAATTTCAAAGTAACACGCCTTGAGGTTAGATGCAATTCTCCTGGCGGGGCTCTTTTTGTGCACAAAACTGACTCCAGGACTTGAGAAAAAGCGGGGTAACTTTTAATATGGAAGGGCAGAGCCGCGAGCCCTTCTCTTAGGAAGTATTTATCCATGCCGAACCTGGCCAAGATCATCATCGGCGACAGCCGCCGGATGGCAGAGGTGAAAGATGAGGACGTCGACCTGGTGGTCACCTCTCCCCCTTACTGGCATATCAAGGATTACGGCAGCACCGGGCAGACCGGCTTCGGTCAAAGCCTCCATGCCTACCTGAAGGATCTGTATCATACCTGGCGGGAATGTTTCCGCCTCCTGCGCCCCGGCAGCCGTCTGTGCCTCAATATCGGCGACCAATTCGCCCGCTCGGCCATCTACGGGAGATACAAGGTCATTCCGTTGCATGCCGAACTCATTGCCCAATGCGAAGAGATCGGCTTCGATTTCATGGGCGCCATCATCTGGCGGAAAAGGACCACCATGAATACTACCGGCGGCGCCAATGTCATGGGTTCCTATCCCTATCCCCCCAATGGCCTCATTGAGATAGATTATGAATTCATCCAGATTTTCAAAAAGCCGGGGCCGGGAAGAAAAGTGGCCCCGGAGGTCAAGGCCGCTGCGAAGCTGACTAAGGAGGAATGGAAGGAATATTTTTCGGGCCATTGGCAATTCGGCGGCGCCAGGCAGTTGGGCCATGAGGCGCGGTTTCCGGAGGAGTTGCCCCGGCGTCTGATCAAGATGTTCACCTTCCACGGCGACACGGTGCTGGACCCGTTCCTGGGCAGCGGCACCACCGTCAAGGCCGCCCTGGAGTTGGGGCGCCGGGCCGTCGGCTATGAAATTAATGAAGCCTACCTTAGCCTCATCAAGGAAAATCTCGGCTGGAAGCCGGGTGTCTCAGAATATATTCAGGTTATCAACCGGCGGAGCAACCACCTCGACCTTCCCGGCCTTACTTACCTGCCCAGAATTAAGGAGGCCAGCCCGCCCTTGGCCCCCACAGAATTTGGCGCCCAACGGGAGAAATTATATAAAGTGGTGGAAATCCTTGAGGCCGGCGGGATCAGAGTGGATTCCGGCCAGACGGTCCGTTTCCTCGGGATACAAGCGCTGCAGCCGGAAGAAATTAGGCACTATCTGACGAAAAACCTCCTGGGGAAATTGGTCATCTTGAAATTTGACGAGCAACCCCACCTGGATCGCCCGATCATTGATGCCTATGTCTATTTGAAAAATAAGATATTCATTAACGCTTATCTGATAAAATCCGGATTAGCCGCGGCCGACCCGGCGATCAGCCACAGATTGAAAAATAAATTTGTCCGCTTGACGAGCGCTGGACCGACGCGAGAGGCTTGCTGACCCCTCAGATCCCGTCGCCCAAAGAGAGGTGGAAATGAAAAAGATCGTGTTATTGCGCCACGGCGAAAGTATCTGGAACCAAGAAAACCGGTTCACCGGCTGGATTGATGTGGGCCTCTCCGACCGTGGGGTGGAAGAGGCGATCCAGGCGGGCCGCACCCTGGCCCAGGAGGGTTACATTTTTGACGTGGCCTTCACCTCGATGCTGAAACGGGCCATTAAAACCCTGTGGCTGGTTCAGGAGGAGATGGACCTGATGTGGATTCCGGTGCACCATAGCTGGCGGCTCAACGAGCGCCACTATGGCGCCTTGCAGGGCTTCAACAAGACCGAGACGGTGGCCCGGCACGGGATGGAACAGGTCAAGATCTGGCGGCGCAGCTACGACGTGCCCCCGCCGGCTCTGACCCCGGATGATCCTCACTATCCCGGCCGCGATCCCCGCTATGCCGGCCTGCGGCCGGCGGAAATCCCCCTCACCGAATGCCTGAAAGATGTGGTGGCGCGCTTTCTACCGCACTGGCATGGAACCATGGCCCCGGCGGTGCAGGCGGGGCAGCGGGTGCTCATCGCGGCCCACGGCAACAGCTTACGGGCCCTGGTCAAGTACCTGGACAACGTCTCCGAAGAGGAGATCGTCGGTCTCAACATCCCTACCGGCATCCCTCTGGTTTATGAACTCCACGATGACCTGACCCCCATCCGCCACTATTACCTGGGAGACCCTGAGGCCGTGGCCCGGGCCATTCAATCGGTGGCCGATCAGCTGAAAAAGAAGACTTGATACCTGGATGACTGGTTCCCAAGCTCCCGCTTGGGAACCGGAACCACTGCGGCAAGATTGACCGAACCGGGGCTTCAGCCCTCCCGGCGGGAATCGAGAACCTGGCGAATTTTAGCCGTCATTTCATACTGTCTGAAGGGCTTTTGCAGAAAGGTGATACTCGGATCAAGGACCCCTTGGCGAAACAAGACATCTTCGGCGTAGCCCGACATATAGACCACCTTGATCGCCGGACGCAGTTGCGCCAGTCGTTGGGCCAACTCCCGTCCGTTCATCTGCGGCATCACCACATCCGTCAACACCAGGTCTATCGGGTCCTGATGCCGCTCACAGATCATGACGGCTTCCCGGCTGTTGCGGGCCTCCAACACTTTATAACCGTTCATCTCGAGAGCATTTTTGACCAATTGCCGCAGTATTTCTTCGTCTTCCACCAAGAGTATGGTCTCAGAGCCATGCAGGGGCTCAGCTTCGGCCGACATCACTTCGAATGGTTCCGCCGCTTCCCCGATGGCCGGCAGGTAAATTTTGAAGGTGGTGCCGACGCCTCTCTCGCTGGCAACCTCAATAAAACCGCCACTCTGCTTGATAACGCCATAGACCGTGGATAAACCCAGTCCGGTGCCGCTGCCCAATTCTTTGGTGGTAAAAAAGGGCTCGAAGATGTGATCCAGGGTCTCCCCATCCATGCCCAGACCGCTGTCGCTCACAGCCACAACGATATAAGGGCCCGCGCTAAAATCAGCCTGATTCTGGGGATACGCCTCAATCAGGTTAATGTTAGCCGTCGAGATGGCGAGCTTCCCTCCCTGGGGCATGGCGTCCCGGGCGTTGACCGCCAGGTTCAAGATGACCTGCTCCATTTGCCCAAAGTCGGCCTTCACGGTTGCCAGAGTCGGATCGAGATTCAGCAACAGTTCAACGTCTTCGCCAATGAGCCGGCGCAACATCTTTTCCAAATCACCGATGACGCTATTGAGATTGACCTTCTGGGGCTGGAGCACCTGTTTGCGGCTGAAGGCCAGAAGCTGCCGGGTTAAAATGGCAGCCCGGTCCGCTGCTTTCCTGATTTCTTCGCCGTAATGAAAGGTCGGATCGGCTTGGTTGAGCTGCTTCATCAACAATTCCGTGTAGCCGATGATGGCTCCCAACATATTGTTGAAGTCATGGGCCACCCCACCGGCCAATCTCCCCACCGCTTCCATTTTTTGGGCCTGAAGGAGTTGTTTTTCCAGCTCCTTGTGCCCGGTAATGTCCATGGAGAATCCCAGAACGGCCTCTTTTCCCTGGTAATTAGTGGGGGTAACCGATTCCATGATCCACTTGATTTTCCCATCTCTGGCAATAACCCGATATTCATAAGGAGTGGAACTTTTGCCTTCTAACATACTGGCGGCTCTGTTCCTGACCTCATCCCGGTCATCCGGATGAACTAACTTGGCGGGATCCATCAGGGGCAATTCATCTTTGCCAAAAGAGGTAATCTCATGAAACCATTGATTAGCAATGCGAAACTTGCCGTCCTGCAAAATATAAATGCCGATGGGCGAGGCGGTAATCAGGTTTTGGGATAATTCTTCGGCCTCCTTGCGCTCGGTAATATCCTGGACCAAGCCTTCGTAGTAAAGGAGATTGCCGTGCTCGTCACGAACGGCTCGGGCACTCTCGGAAAGCCAAATTTTAGCCCCATCCCTCCGGTAAACCTGACATTCAAAGCCTTTGACATAACCTTCGGATTCAATCAGCCTGCCGAGTTCCTCCCGGCGTTTGGGATCGACATAAACCTGGCGCCCGATATCGGTGATCTCGGACATCAGTTCCTCCGGCGAGCCGTAGCCATGTATCTTTGCCATGGCGGGGTTGGCGCTGAGGCAGCGGCCGTCAGGGGTGCTCTGAAAGATGCCTTCCACCGCGTTTTCAAAGATGGTGCGATATTTCTCTTCGGCGCTGCGCAACGCCCCCTCCGCCCGCCGACGTTCAAGGATCTCTTCCTCAAGTTGCCGGTTTTTTTCCCCAATTTCTTGCTCCCGCAGGGCGGCTTCTTCCAGGCGGGCCTGCAGGATCAGGTTGCGGGTATTGGTCCACCAGGCAACGGCCACCCCCAACAAGGAAAGAACGGATAAGGGGACCAAGATGGCCAGATGCCAGGGGGACAGATAACCGAATAATTCATGGGCAGGAATGACTCCCACCAGATACAGGGGAGTATCCTTGATCGGCGTCCAGGTGGAGATCATCTCCACCCCGTTAGCCATTTTGAAATCAAAGTATTCCCGGTCTCCCAAACTGGCGATATCAGGAAGGACCGACGAGATGGCGGGCCCATCTCCGTGGGTTTGCAAATAAAAGTTGCCTTGACTTGAAAAAGCTCTGACGATTTTTTTATGGACCTGGATGTCGGCGCCGATGAGATGTTTCTGCACCGTTTCAGTGGAGATCCAGGCGATGATCTGGCCGGAAAACTTACCCTTAAAGAAATAGGGGCTGGAGACGATTAACTCCGCGACACCATTCAGGCGCTTGACCAGAATAATTGGGTCGGATCTTCCGGGGGTCAAAAATTCCCCGCATTTTTTACCTTGTAAGTCTAAACCGGGATTCCTTTGAGTGTCGATCAGGCATTCTCCGGAACTGTCGGCAAAAACGAAGCGGGTATAAATCCGGTCTTGGCCCAGCATCCTCTCTTTTAAGACCAGGTCCAGACTCTTTTGAATAGCAATAAGACTGGCCTTGAGCCCGGATTCCATGGACCTGCCCAGGGCCTTATTTTCAAAGAAAATGGAAATTTCACGTTTGGCGGGGAGATTCTTTAAGTCATTTCTTCGTTCTGAATAGAAGTAACTCAAATCTGCGGCATGCTTTTCCAAATCTTGTTTAAAATTTTTCAGGACAGACTCGCGTAACTCAATCTGGGCACGATAAACTTTCACTAATAAGAGGGAGAAGCACACCGCCAAAGCTGTGACCGCGATGGCGACCTTCAAGTTGGACCCGCCCGAAAGGATTTGACGCAAGGTTTTCAAGTCTGATATTCCTCAGCGGGGAACGATCTCGCCCCGGGGGGACGAATTACCCCGCCCTGATTTGCCGGTGCCCGCTCTTGGCTCTCAATCTTGTTAATCTCCCGAGTGGTCTCCATGGTTTTCTTCGAAAAACTCACGTTCCGGAGAGGTCCTGGCAAAGGCGCAACATATAAATTGATGTGCGGTAATGGGTCCAACAACTTTCATCTCAAGGATAAAAAAAGCCTCTAAGTGAATAAAGGTATCCACCTAGAGGCTTCATCAGGCATACTATCCCTTCTTAGGGTTCCTCTTCCTTGAGGAGGTGAACAGTACTTACTTCTCATAGAAAATGCTTATGCACTATAAGTTAAAGGAGTTTGCCCAAATGGCTATTAGGAATATCCTGGTTTTGAGGCAGAGAATACCCTATTTCCTATCTAATATATTATATCTACACAAAACAATAACCCAGATATGAAGCCGGGTTTCAAAATGACCACGACCATATTTTTATCATCGGTCTTGACGGCAATTCCCTGAGAATCTTCATTGCCGGGCCAGCCGGGGATATCACCGGGTGCCGGGAAAAGGGGAAGGCAACGGCGGCTGCTAGTGATTCTGGATGAGGAGGCGCGGATCGGCGTAATATCCCACCGGCTCGTAGGCCGGGATTGGCACATAATCGGGAGGCGGCCCATCCCCAGGGCTCGTCGGTCTCAAACTGGGAACCCAGCGGCCATGCAAGTAATTTTTATAAAAATTAAGAACAAATTCACTTAATCAAGGCAGCGGCAGGGAAAAGCGGGGAGAGAACTACCAGAGCGGGCCAGGTGCCTTTTCTGAAACGGCTATGATTGGTGCCCCCGGCCAGACTCGAACTGGCGACACATGGATTAGGAATCCATTGCTCTATCCATTACTGAGCTACGGGGGCGGCAGGGATCGGGACTATTTAAAAATAATATGCCAACTTCGGCCGGGACGCAAGGGGGCGCCTCTGCGGCGGCAATCCACGAGCTATTCTCCGGCAAAACTTAAAATCCGCCAGCCAAATCTTTCGCTGCTTGCCGGCAAAAAGACCCAGAAATAATGGACCTTAGCCTGAAAAATCCTCTTTTCCGGGCCAAAACCCAAGCCGGTCCCCTTTCTTGAAAGATGTCGGGGCCCATGGTATGATGCACCGATTCCGGGGTCCAGGTTCCCAAGGAGAGGTGATGGCAAGGCATTGGCTCTTAATCGGCGTGGTATTCATCTCCTGGCTCAGCGCCGGGTTGGCTGGAGCCGCGGAGATGGAGCTTTTCAAAGCCGAACGTTTTCAGGGGGGGCCCTGGCGCCTCCGGGCTGAGACCCTGACCTACGATGCCAGCAACCACGTTTATCTGGCCGAAGGGAAGGTAGAGATCAATCAGGCCGACCGGCGCATCACCGCGGACCAGGTGCAGGTGGATGAGATCACCAAGGTTGCCCAGCTTAAGGGTAACGTGGTCATTGTCCTGGAAGAAGACATCTTCACCGGCAAAGAGGGCCATTTCAACCTGGCCACCCGCGGTGGCGAGCTCCGCGGCGCCCGGCTTTTCCTGAAGAGAAACCACTTTCATGTAGACAGCGCCCTCATCCGCCGCACCGGGGACAACACCTATTATGCCGAACAGGCCAAGGTCACCACCTGCGACGCCGACCGGCCGGTGTGGAGCTTCTCGGTGCGGCAGTTGTCGGTGGTGCTGGAAGGCTATGCCACGGGCAAGGACGCCAAATTCAGCCTGGGAGGGGTGCCCCTGCTCCGCCTGCCCCTGGCGTTGCTCCCCATGATGAGCGAGCGGCAAAGCGGTTTTTTGCTGCCGGCCTATGGGCAGCACAAGGCCGGCGGCACCGTGGTGGAAACCCCCTTTTACTGGGCCATGAGCAACAATGCCGACGCCACTCTCTTTCAGACCGTGCTCTCTAACCGGGGGTATATGCAGGGGGCCGAGTTCCGCCGCCTGGGGCACAACGACGCGGCTGCCAATTTCCGCTTTTTCTATCTGGATGACGGCAAATCCGGCCAGCTCACCGACCACCGCTTCTGGGCCGCGGGAATGGTGAACCAGCCGCTGCCCGAGGATTGGAACTTGCGCCTCACCGTGGATCGGGTAAGCGATGTCAATTACCTCAAGGACTTCAACTTCGGCTATATGGGCCTGAATCGCTATTCCCGGGAGCTCCTGCAGGGATTCGGACGGGGCCTGGAGCAGGAGGACGTCAGTACCCGGGTCTCCACTTATGTGCTGAGCCGCAATTTCTCCTGGGCCAACTTAACCTCCTATGGCCGTTATTATGAGCGGCTCAACCCGGGTGACCCCAACCTGTTCAACCGCTTGCCCGGGCTGGCCCTCAATTCCCTGCCCCTGCCCCTGGGTGGTCTGCCCCTTTATTTCGGCCTGGGTAGTTCATATAATTATTTTCAACAGAACCACGGCATGAATGGGGACCGCCTGGACCTCCACCCCCAACTCTCTTTGCAAGGGCAGCCACTGTCGCTCCTGGCTTTCAACTCTCGGGTGGGGTTCCGGGAGACCATGTTCCGCATTGACCACAATGTCACGGATGGTCCGCCGGAGGGGTTTGTGGCCCGGCAGTTGTTCGACTCTCGCGTCGGCCTGTCCAGTTCCTGGTCTCGGGATTACGGCCGGGAGGGGGGCGCCAGCAATTTTGTCCGGCACATTATCCGGCCGGAAGTGGCCTACTGGAATATTCCCTGGTATGACCCCCGGCGCTATCCCTCCTTCGACCCCTTCGACCAGGGCTGGGTGGCCCGGTCCAACCGCAACCTGCCGGTGCGGGACGGGGATGACCCCGTTGGCGGGGTCAATGCCCTGACCTATGGCATCTCCAATAATATCCTGTGGCGCGGCACCACCAAGCAGGGACAGGCCTCGGTGCAAGACTTGGTCTGGCTCCGCTTGAGCCAGAGCACCTTTTTCAATCCTTCCTCCATGGGTCTGGACGGCACCCCCGAGCACCACCATCCCTTCTCCGACTTTTTGGGAGAGATGGAGGTTTATCCCATGCGCCAGGTCACCATGGGTCTGAACCTGGGGGTTTCCCCCTACCAGGAGGGCTTCGACCGGGCCGATTTTAAACTGACTGTATTGGACGCCAAGCGCCAGAACTACCTGAGCCTGAATTATATTTTCATCAATGATTTCGCCAAACAAATCAACGTGGAAACCTATCTGAATTTGATGCAATCCTTGAAAACCTGGGTCACTTATGGCCATACTTTTGAGACCAATAAAAAATTGGAACATAAGTACGGGATAATCCTGCAGCAGCAGTGCTGGGGAATAGCCCTCTCCTACACCGAACGGCCGGACGACAAGCGGGTGGGATTTACCTTGTTCATTCCCGGCTTGGGAGAGAAGATGAAACGCTCGCCGGTGCGCTTCCCGGACGAAGCCAAGACTAAAGAAAGCCCCGATTTATTCTAAGAGGTTTCTAGAAACTAATCTGCCTCAATGATGCCTCGGACAGGCCACCAGGCAAAAAGGATGCGCGCCGCAAAGTTGATAAATTAAAATATCGGGTTAAAATAACTTGATAATTAAAGATGAATTAATCGGAGGAAAACAGATTAATGAAACTGGCAATAATCGGCACAGGTTACGTGGGTCTGGTGACTGGAGCCTGCTTCGCCGAAATGGGTAACGAAGTCATTTGCGTGGACGCGGATGCCGCCAAGGTGGAGGCCCTGGAGCAGGGACGCATCCCCATTTACGAGCCGGGGCTGGAGGATTATGTCAAGCGCAATGCCCAGGACCACCGTCTGACCTTCACCACCGACCTGGCCGCCGCGGTGCAGCAGAGTCTGGTCTGCTTCATCGCCGTGGGCACCCCCCAGGACAAGGACGGCTCCGCTGATCTATCCATGGTCTTAGAGGTGGCCAAAGACATTGGCCGCTATATGAACGGCTATAAGGTCATCGTGGAAAAATCCACCGTGCCGGTGGGCACCGCGGTCCAGGTGCGCCGGGTCATCCAGGAGGAACTGGCGGCCCGGGGCGAGGTCTTCGAATTCGACGTGGTCTCCAATCCGGAATTTCTCAAGGAAGGCACCGCCATCGACGATTTCATGAAGCCGGACCGCGTCGTGGTGGGCTGTGACGACGTCCGGGTGAGTGAGCTGATGAAAGAGCTTTATGCTCCCTTTGTCCGCACCAATGCTCCCATCATCATCATGAACGTGGTTTCCGCGGAGCTCACCAAGTATGCGGCCAACGCCTTTTTGGCCACCAAGATTTCCTTCATCAACGAGGTCGCCAACATCTGCAGCCGCACCGGGGCGGACATCAAAATGGTGCGTCAGGGCATCGGCTCCGACCGTCGCATCGGTCCCCTTTTTCTGTTCCCGGGGCTGGGCTACGGCGGTTCCTGTTTTCCCAAGGACATGCAGGCCCTGATTCACACCGCCAGATTCCGGGGCTACCCCCCCCGGATCCTGGAGGCCGCGGAGGCCGTTAACCAGGATCAGCGCCAGCTCTTTTTCGACCTCATCTCCAAGCATTACCACGGCGACCTCACCGGAAGGGTCTTTGCCGTCTGGGGACTGTCCTTCAAGCCCCTAACCGATGATATCCGGGATGCTCCGGCCCTCACGCTCATCGAAAAACTGCGGGAGGCCGGGGCCCGCTTGCAAGCCCACGACCCCGAGGCCATGCCGGCCACCAGGCAGGCCCTGGGGAATAATCCGGACCTCAGCTTTGCCGGGTCCAGCTACGAGGCCCTGGACGGGGCCGATGCCCTGATTATCTGCACCGAATGGGCCAAGTTCCGGGAGCCGGACTTCGAACGGATCAAGTCGCTCCTCACGGCCCCGGTGATCTTTGACGGCCGCAACCTTTACAACCCCGACAAGCTGGCGCAACTGGGGTTTCAGTACTTTTACATCGGCCAGAAGGTGGATTAAACAATGGAGATGTAGGGGCGGCTCGCGAGCCGCCCCTACACCGCTAAGGAGTCGGTAGTGCCCCAAAAGAAATCCCGCGGCACCGGCGATGGCCCCAATATCCAGGAGGATCTGCGCCACCTGGACCTGACCGGCTTTTCCACCCTGCGGGTCCTGGTGGCCGGGGACTTCATGCTGGACGAGTACCTCTGGGGGCGGGTGGAGCGTATCTCCCCGGAGGCTCCGGTGATAGTGGTGGAGGTGGAACGGGAGACCCGCACCCTGGGGGGCGCCGGCAACGTGGTCAATAACCTGGTGGCCCTCGGGGCCAGGGTGGAGGTCCTGGGGCTGGTGGGCGACGACCACCCCGGACAGCTCCTGCGCCAGGAGATGGCCCGGCTGGGGGTGAACGCCGCCGGCCTCTTTGCCGACCGAGAGCGGCGCACCTCCCGCAAGACCCGAGTCTTGGGCAACTCCCAGCAAGTGGTGCGCATCGACCGGGAGACTCGTAGCCCGGCCGGCCCGGAGTTCCTGGCCGCGGCCCGGCAATTCCTCCAGGACCGCCTGCCCGAACTCTCCGTCATCGTCCTGTCCGATTACGCCAAGGGCGCCCTCACCCCTCAACTGCTCCAGGAGATCATCAGCCGGGGGCGGGGCCGGAGGCTGCCGGTGGTGGTGGACCCCAAGGGGCCGGATTACTCCGGCTACGCCGGGGCCACGGTGATCACCCCCAACCGCAAAGAAGTGGAACTGGCCGCGGGTGAGTCTCTGGCCCGCTGGGAAGATCTGGTCAAGGCCGGGGCCCGGCTCCGGGAGAACCTGTCCCTCGATCATCTCCTCATCACCCTGGGTTCCGACGGCATGCTGCTGTTCCCCGGACCAGGGCCGCAGATTCACATCCCGACCCAGGCCCGGGAAGTCTTCGACGTCTCCGGGGCCGGCGATACCGTGGCCGCAGTCATGGCCCTGGGCCTGGCCGCCTGGGACAACCCCCTGCTGGCCGCCACGGTGGCCAACATCGCCGCCGGGGTGGTGGTGGGCAAGGTGGGCACCGCCCCAGTCTTCCGGGCGGAATTGGAGCGGGAGCTGGGGCGCCGGGGCACCTCCCTGGAGGACAAGATTGTGAATCTGGCCGAGCTCAGCCTCCAGGTGGCCCACCTCCAGGCCCAAGGTAAGAAGGTGGTCTTCACCAATGGCTGCTTTGACCTGCTCCACGGCGGCCACATCAAGTTTCTGGAGGATTCCCGCCGTCTGGGGGACGCCCTGGTGGTGGCCCTGGACACCGACGCCTCGGTACGCCGGGTGAAGGGGGAGGGCCGGCCGGTCATCGGCTGCGCCCAGCGCCGCCGCATCCTGGCGGCCCTGGAGGCGGTGGATTTTGTCACGACCTTTGAAGGCGAGCAACTGCCGGAAATCCTGGCGAGCCTCAAGCCGGACCTCCTCACCAAGGGGAGCAACTACCCGGAGGCCAAGGTGGCCGGCCGAGAAGTTGTCCTAGCCTACGGCGGCGAGGTCAAACTCCTGCCGGTCACCGAACCGGTCTCCGTGAGCGACCTCATCCAGCGCATCAAGAACGGGGCCTAGCGTATGGTGCATCAATTAAAGCCCAGGCGGGACGCCTGGGCCACCAAGTCTCCTCCTTCCTTCTCATAACTCCGGGGCCTTGGCCGGCACCAGGCAGACCACCACCAACAACTCCTTGCCGGTATTGCGCATCTGATGTTCTTCGTTGGCCGGGATGAACAACACCTTGCCGGCCTTCATGGGCTGCCACTGGCCATTGCCGTAAACCTCGCCCGCCCCTGAATGAACGAACATTTCATGTTCCCAGTCGTGGGCATGCTTCGGGGTATGGCCGCCCGGGGCAATCTCAAAGACGCGCATGCAAAAATTCTCCGCGCCGTCGGCCTTGCCGATCACGACCCGGGCCGCCACCCCTTGGGCGGGACCGCCGTCGAAAAGGGTCGGCTGGAGGTCGGCATATTGCTTGATCTTCATGAAATCCTCCTGCTGTTCAGTTTTGGGCAATCCATCCCCGGCGTTTAACCCGGTTTTCCCACCAGTTTGAAAGACTGGATGAACTGGTCCACTTCTTTATCGCCGGCCTGACTCCGGGGCGCCACCACCATGACCTGATAGAGACGATTCTTGACCATTAACAGGCGCCCCTTGATGGTCGCCCGGCGCCCGCTCTCGTCCGCGGTCTCCATGACCAGTTCCCGGCCGGGGTTGCCCTCCAGAGTGATCTTGGTTTCGCTGACCAGCTTCCCCTTGGCATTGCTGAGGGCGCCATCGCGGCTGCCGTCCAGCATCTTTTCCGGATCGCTGTGCTGCATGGTTTCCGGGGGATAGTCGCAATAGCTCACGAAATAGCCGATATTATCCTGCTGGGTCGAGAACAAGTAGAGGATGATCTTGCCAGACTGGAGCTCCAAATCCTGGCTCGACTCCTGCAACGTCTTCGGCGCCGTCACCGCGAACCTGCCGGCCGCGGATTTGAATTCCTGGGGCTTGGGAGTGCAGCCTGGCAGCCAGACCGCCAGCAGCAGCGAGATCAGGAGTACGACAGATTTCCTCATTGGGTCCATCTCCATAAGTATAATGGCGTTCCAACCGTAGGGGCGACCGCCTGGGTCGCCTTAGAACCCATTTCAAACCCTCTCTGAGGCGGTAACTAGGTTCTCAACCAGGTAAAGATTGGGAACGCTGGTTTTAAGTCCCCCTTTTCTAAAGGGGGATTTAGGGGGATTATCAAGCGCTTATTAATCCCCCCTGCCCCCCTTTAGAAAAGGGGGGTGATTCTTTCCCAATTTAAACTACCTCGGCTGATTCAAGATTCCGTGGAAAATCGGTTTTGACTTCTAGAGATTCCGCCAAAAATCCTCACCCGAGACCACCCGGGCATAGAAGGAAGCCAGGGCCGCCATGAAGGCGCCGTGCACCTGGCGGGCTGGAATCACCGCCTCCCCGAAGGTCAGATCCCGGGTGGCGCAGGCGTCGTGGATCACGACACAGGAAAACCCGTGGTCCGCCGCGGCCCGGGTGGTGGCGTCGATGCACATGTGGCTCATGGCCCCGCAAATTACCAGTTCCTCCACCTGGGCTGCCGCCAGCCTCTCTTGCAGACCGGTGTCCCGAAAGCTGTTGGGGAAATGCTTTTCAATGACGGTCTCGCCCGGGAGCGCGGCGATGCTTCCATGGATTTCCACCCCCGGAGTCTCGGGCAGAAAGAAGGGCGCCCCTTTCCGGAGCGAGACATGTTGAATGTGATAAGTGGGCCACCGGCGCTGGCGGAAGACTGAAAGCAATTCCTGGGCCTGGGCGGCCGCCTCAGTCATGCCCACCAACTCCATCTTGCCGCCGGGAAAGTAATCATTCTGAAGGTCCACCAACAGCAATGCCCTGTTCATATTCAGTCCTTTCCTAAGACCAGGGCACAGCAAGCTGTGCCCCTACGGGCTCCCACAGGTGAGACCCCGCGCGGCCATGCTTATTTTTTCTGCGCTTCCGCCGCCGGGTCCGGGTCGCAGATAGGGGCCTGTAGCCGGCCGTGGTGTTCCACCCGGCGGATCAGGTACTCCTGCCACTCCTCCCAGGGGGCCTTGAGACTCATGCCGGTGTGCTCCAGGGGCACCTCGGCCCGGGCGCTGGCCAGGTGGCCGCCGGCGGAGCCCAGCCGGCCGAAGGCCTCTGAGGCCAGGCGTCCGGCGTTTTTGCGCAGGCCGTCATTGCGGAAGATCACCACCAGCCGGTCTTCGTAGATACCGCCCACAATGGTCCAGGAGATCTCCCCGGCCCGTACGAAGAAGTCCGCCAGAATGACCAGGATGTCCGGGGCGGCAACCTCCCCTAAGAAGGCAAAGATGCGGTTGTGCCGGATGCAGTAGCGGTTCAGGGCCACCTGGAAAGAGCGCAGCATGGGGAGATTGAATTCGGCAAACTCCAGGCGCCGCACCAGAGGCCGGCGGGTGAACGCGAAGAGATAGTGAAAGGCGCGCATATCGGCTTCCACCGAGGGGCGCTCGAAATTGGCGGTATCGGTCTTGATGCCGTAGTACAGGGCGGTGGCCAGTTTCAAGGAGGGTCTGATGTGGGCCTCCCGCAAATACTCGGTCATGATGGTGGAGGTGGCCCCGTATTCCGGCCGGATATCCACAAATCGTCCCCGGGTATCGGGGAGGCGCGGGTGGTGGTCGATGACCGCGTCGAAAAGAAAGCTCGCCAAGATTTCGTGGTGTCCCGGCTGGCTGTCCACCAGGGCCTTGCGCGGGAAATCCTCGGGGTGAATCTTCTCGATGGGGTTTAAAGTGATGTCCAAAAGTTTCACCAGCCTCTGGTTCTGGGGGCGGGTGATGGGGCGAATGGGGGAGATGATGCAGGCCGAGAGGCGGTGCCATAAGAGGCGCTTCAGGGCCAGGGCGCTGGCGATGGAGTCCGGGTCCGGGTCGATGAGGATCAGGAGGCGGTCCTCGTGGGAAAAGAGCTGGTAGAGTCGCGGCACCGGATTGCGCATAAGGGTGATCGTTCCTGGCCCCCATTTTAACTCAGGTGATAAGCCCTGGGCAAATTACTTTAGCGGTTTTTCTTTGCCATCAGGGCCTCGGTGCCATATAAATATGGGTGGGATGGGCCGGACCGGGTGGTTTAGCCGCTAAACCTCCCGGCCCGATGGCAATGGAGGATTCATGGACCAGGCCCCAGAGATGGTGGAGCGCATACTTAAAGGAGAGGTGCGGGCCGCGGCCCGCCTGATGCGGGAGTTGGACGACGGGGTGCCGTCGGCCCGGGAGACTTTGAAGCATCTTTACCGCTACGGCGGCCGGGCCCATATCATCGGGCTCACGGGCTCTCCAGGGGCGGGCAAGAGCACCCTCACCGACCGCCTGATCCAATACCTGCGCCAGGAAGGTAAAACCGTGGGGGTGGTGGCGGTGGACCCCACCAGCCCCTTTTCCGGCGGGGCCATCCTGGGGGACCGCATTCGCATGCAGCGCCATGCCACCGACGAGGGGGTGTTTATCCGCTCCCTGGCCACCCGGGGCCATTTCGGGGGCCTCACCGCCAGCGCCCGGGCGGTGATCACGGTCTTGGACGCCATGGGCAAGGACTACATCCTGGTGGAGACCGTGGGGGTGGGCCAGGACGAAGTGGAGATCGCCGCCACCGCCTACACCACCATCGTGGTCACGGTGCCGGGCATGGGTGACGATATTCAGGCCATCAAGGCCGGCATCCTGGAGGTGGCCGATATACTGGTGGTGAACAAGGCGGACCGGGAGGGGGCCAACCGCACCTACCAGGAACTGATGCAGATGCTGGAGTTGCGGTCGTATACCAGCGAAAGACCCTGGCGGCCGCCGGTCCTTATGACCACGGCCAAGGATAGCGAGGGCATCATTGAGCTGATGGCCGCGGTCCGGCAGCACGAGGAGTTTTTGCAAGGGGACGAGCGGGCCTTCCAGGCGGCTCGGGTTGCCAAGGTGCGCCAGGAATTCCTCGAACTCCTGAAGGAAGGAACCTTCCGCCACCTGGTACAGCAATTGACCGCGGACGGCCGCCTGGAACAGATCATCGAGGCTATCCTGGCGCGGCGGAGCGACCCTTACTCCGCCAGCGAGTCGTTGATTCTGGATATTTTGGGGCCGGTGCGATGATGGCTTGGTAGCCCGGGCCTCTCGCCTGTGGCCATTAGCACTTAGTGGCACAGGCCTCCGACCTGTGATGCACAGGCTGGAAAGCCTGCGCCACTTGTAATGGAAAGTGGTGGGCAGTGCCCACCCTACATAATCTCCGGTTCAGGCGGGGTTTGGCCCTCGGCAGGCTTTGGGGGGCGGGACTTCTTCTTTCTCGGCTTCTCCCGCGGCGGGGACTTCAGCGGCGTGGTCCCCAGATAGAGCTCTGGAACCCAGCCCACCAATACCAAAACGGACTGCAAAGACCAACGAGGGACCCCGGGGTATGAAACCGGGGTCCCTCGTTGGCTCTCAGCAGAATGGGTAAGCTTACATAACTTTGGGCTTGGCCGGGGCCGGGGTCGGGGCCGGGGTCTCCTCCTCCTCAGCCGGAGCGCCCTTCTCCTTCTTGGCCGGGGCCCGCTTCTTGGGTACCGCCCGGGCGTGGCTCACCGGGAAGGACTCCAGGTAGCGGGACGCCACCCAGCCGATCATGCTGGTCCGCAGGTCCCGCACCTGGGCCCAGCCGCCGGCATTCATGCCCAGCATCTCCACCCGGTCATTGAGGTTCAAGGTAGTGAGGATGCGGTTGCCGGTGCTGGGGCCGGCCCGCAGGGCCAGACTGCTCACCGCCACGTAGAAATAAGGCGGCCCGGGGCTCGCAGCCACCGCCGAGGCGGGCACCCAGCCGGTAATGCCGGTCTTGCTGGACCTGACCCGCCACCAGCCGCGATAGTCCTGGTCTATCTTATCCACCCGGTCGCCCCGGTGAAGCAGTTCCACCGAACGGCAGTTGTAATCGGCGCAGTCCCGCAGATAGACGCTGGTCCAGGCCACATAAAAGCTGGAAGGCACGGGGCTGGGGGTGATCAGTTCCCCGGGAATCCAGCCGATGACGCCGCTGCGGTCCAACTGCACTCGGGCCCAGTTATAATCGTTGCGGTCCAGGACGGTGACGCGGTCGCCGCTGAAGACCTGGGCCACCACGTAGCATTCGTCGGAATAGCTGGCGCAGGAGCGCAGATAGGTGGTAGTGGGCACCACGTAATAATAACTGGGAGGCACCGGATAGGTGGTGGTGGGGGGCGGCGCACAAGCGCCCACCATAACGATAGCCAAAAGTAAGAGTAAAATGCCTCTGATGAGATGACGGTGTCCCATGGGGTTCCTCCTTATTGCACCTCTTTGAGCTCACGGATGCGCCAGTTTCCCATCTCCTTGACGAACCGCACCTGATAGGTCTGGGTGGCGCTGGAAAGCTCCTGGTTCTTAAGGTTACGGATGTCCATATACCAGGTGACCCAGGCCAGGGCATTATTGGGGTCGATGGCCTGGACTTTATCCACCGTGAACACCAGGGTGGCATAATCGAAATTCTGCCAGGCTTCCAGGGCATCCTTGCGTTTCTGGTCGTAGTTGGGCAAGGTGCTGGAATAAACCCCCATAAATTCCGTAATATTCTTTTTCAACTGGGCTTCCCGCAAAGCCGACAACACCCCTTGCAGTTCCTCTTTCAGGTCCGCGGCGGGGGCCGCGGGCGCGGGGGCGGGAACCGCGGGGGTCGGGGCCGGCGCTGGGGCCGCGACCTGGGGCGCCGCCACGGGGGGCGCCGGCGGCGGGCTGCTCCGGCTGAACAGCAGGATCAGCAGGAAGATGATGACTATCCCGGCAACGGCCAGGGAGCCTAAGATCCAGGGAGGTATCCCCTTGGCCGCTGCGGCGGGGGCCGGCTCGGCCGGGCTGACCGGGGGCGCCTCACTGGGAGCCGCGGCGACCGTCTTGAGGGTTCCTTCCTTCAATGGGGCGTCGCATTCATGGCAGTATTCCTGCCGGGGCGAGACCCTTACCCCGCATTGGGGGCAGAAGGTATCCCCTTCCTCCGGATGCAGCAAAAAACTACCGCATACACTGCAATACCGTTGGCCTTGGTCAAACGGAGTTTGGCAATGGGGACATTGAGGCATGGCTCACCTCCGGTGCAGCAAGATCGGGTACCGGAATACAGCTGGGCACGAGGCCATGAAACCGCAAAACCCTGGAAATGTCAATTAGATTTTCGGGTTAAAGGATTTGCCGTTTAGATTGAGGCCCTTATTCCAGCAACCAGGCGACCCAGTTGAAGCTCAGGTGCGGTGGGAGCTCGGGGTGCTGGAAGTCCTTGACCAGACGTTGTTTCATGGACCAGCCCAGCCTCTGGTAGCGCTCCAATAAAGGATTTTCCTGGTTGTCCCGGAACCCCGAAAGGATGAGGCGGCCCCCAGCGGCCAGGCGGTGCAACTCCGGCACTTGGTCCAACTGCACCTCCCAGGGGAGGTTGGCCGCCACCAGGTCGAAGGGCGCCTTGACACAGTCGCTGGAGCCCCGCGTTACGCGGATAACCCCGGCCAGACCATTTCGGCGGGCGTTTTCCCGGGTGGCCCGGACCGCCCGGGGAGCAATATCCACTCCCACTACCCGGGGCACCCCCAGGGCGGCGGCCGCCAGGCTCAGGACGCCGGCGCCGCAGCCCACATCCAGGAGGCTGGACACCGATCCCCCCGCCAGGACCTGCCGGAGCAAGTCCAGGCACAGGCGGGTGCTGGGGTGGCCGGGGGGGAAGGCTTCGCCGCTTTCCACCAGGATGATTTGCTCCCCAGCCTCAGCCCGCGGCCGGGTCCGGGTCCGGAGTAGCAGCCGGGGAGACAAACGGTAAGACCACCCTGAGAACTGATTTTTCATAAGACTCACGATAAGAAGGGTAGGGCGGAACTCCGTGCCCGCCTGAGGTAAACACCCAGTTCGAAGTATTATATCTGATTTGCAATATCCTCAGGTCCATTTACCCGCCTTTTGCATTGAGGCGGCCGGCGCTTTGCATTATAATTTAGTTGGAATCATTCTGATTTAGAGGAAAAACGCCGTGGCCGCGGCCCTGGGCAAGTTGAAAAAATGGTTCAACCGGAAGAACCGCTCTCCCCGGCCGGTCTCCCTGGGGCCGCCCCCGGCGCTGCTGGAGCGTTACCTCCAGTATAAGCGGCTCCTGGCGGCCAACAGCGCCATCCTCACCATCATGGCGGATCTCCAGGTCAAGGTGAGTGAAGGCTTCCTCTTCGATATGCACTACGTCCGCCAGGCCTGCGACCGCCTGGGCCGGGAAGTGGAGACCCTGGTGGCGGCCCTGACGGCCATGTCCAGAGG
>Ga0315282_10004445_pt1 | contig 24469 bp, 15 predicted proteins | sample YL17G07_20_MG_FD_203693 | JGI IMG/M metagenome (GOLD analysis project Ga0315282, IMG submission 203693) | Sediment microbial communities from Yellowstone Lake, YNP, Wyoming, USA - YL17G07_20 | ecosystem: Environmental > Aquatic > Freshwater > Lake > Sediment | place: USA: Wyoming | collected... | reverse complement strand
AGCTTGAGCCGGCATACTTGCTCAGGCCTGTGCTTGTCGCTACCCACTTGTTACCTGAAGAATCAGAATCGCTGTGATTAACAGTGTTGCCTGCCAGACCCGCGGCAGTACCATACTTTGTCCAGGTTGTGCCGTCATATTTGGCCAACCCGCCGCCATTGGTGCCGAACCACTTGACACTGCCTGAATCGACCGCTGCGCTGTTAACGGTATTATTACCGACAGCCCCTCCTGTATTATTGTTGTTGTATGTCGTCCAGGTGTCGGCGAACACTGTTGACACACCAGCCACTATAACAGCCAGCATAAGTGTGATTGATAAAAATTTCTCCCGTTTCATGTTTTTCTCCTTTCTGATTTGGAAGGTTAATTTTTCAATTTCTTCCGGAAACTAACGATTTTTTTATAATAGGTTTAAGCTGCGATTATCAGATACCCCCCTTCAGATGAATCCCTTTGATTTGACATTTTCCAGCTCTCATCTGCTTTTGCGGAAAACCTTTGGCTGTAATGCATAATAGACAACTGCACACTAATGAGAACTGATTTTATTCCTCTGCCGTATCAAGTCAAACGATTTTTTAGAAATAGAAGGAATATTCTCCCATTTTACAGCGAGCCTGCTTCATTTCCCCCCGCCAACGGAGCGAAATCAGGGTGGGTGGATGATTTTAGAACCGCCGCATCTATGCATCCCGTTATCCTTGAACTTACAATAGAGCCATAATTGACGAGCGATTACACACTTCTAAAGACCACCAGCTTCTCGATTCCTGTCAACAGAACATTGGTTTGGCACTGAGCATAATGAATGAGGTTCATTGTATTTCTTTTGAGGCCTTTAGTTTTACCATTAGTTCCCTTGCCTTTGAAGCGGCATTGGTAGAAGGAAATTTCTGCGAAAGTTGTTCCAAAAGTTCATAGGCTTTATTGTAGTCCTGTTTGGCCAGAAGGTCGGTTGCCTGAGTAAGCAAAACAGGTGCTACTATCGGGTCATTACCATATTCCTTCAGCAGCTGGTATTCCAAAACTTCGATTCTGGCGGTTTCACTTTGCTTGCGGATAAGCGCTCTCCACTTGATGTACATTAGTTTTGCTTTATATGCTTCATTGCGTTTCTCCGTCAGTGCGTTGTCTATGTCTATCAACACCTGCTCAGTCTTGTCGTCTTTTGAAAGTGCGTAGTAATACAGCCAGACCGCTTTGCCCGAATCCTTATGATTTGGATAGCTTTCAAATATTTTTTGTGCTTCGCCGGCCGCAAAGGCATAACTTTCCGAATCTATCCATAGTTGTACTAATTCAAATCTCAGAGTCACAGCGAGGTCAATTTCCTTATCTGGAACATAGTCAATCGCTCTGCGCAAACACTCGGCGGCGATATTAGGGTATGATTTCCAGCATTTTTTAGCGTTTTTCCTGTAAAAGTCAACTTCTGAGAAGGGCTTATTTCTCAGCTGAGCAGCTTTTTTTGCAATCAGCATCGCGTAAGACGGTAAACCGAAGTGCCATTGGCATGAATCGGAAAATGTATATAACTGTTCCGGTCGCTGCATCCATTGTGGTAAAACATTAATATTAAATTCGTTTTTACCAGACAGATGTAACAAAGGCAACACAAGGACATAATCATACGTTCCCTTAAAAGTCGGTTCAGTAATAGAAAGTGCCTGTCCCGCCTTTGCTATTGCGCTTGTAAGAATTCTTAATTTCAGGTCATAATACTGAGTAAGAAATTTTTTTTCGTCACCGCCAAGCTCATTTATTGTCAGCGGTTTTGAGAATAAGGTCACAGATGTTTCATAAAAGCTTTTGGCAGGCGCTATCAAAAAGGTCTCACTGTCTTTTTTTTTCTGATTCAAGAGCTTATCGGGAACTGTCAGCATCAACCTACGAGCTGCTTTATTCAGATGAGATTCCATCTGTCCAGCCAGAAATTCGGCGGCCGTAAGCTTAGACTTTAGAGTATCAAGACCTGTATTACCTTTATATTTTTTCTCCAGCTTACTGAATATTAAATCGCCTAATGCTGTTGCCTGTGAGTCGTTCGACTCATCAAGAGCTTTCTGGAAAGCGGCAAAATCAACAATTTTATCACTGGCCTGACCATCTTCCGTTGGAGTTACCCCAAAACTGATACTGGTAGTAATAAGTACAAACACTAATCCGAACAGGCGGTTATATTTACTTTTTTTCATTTTTAGGTATTTCCCTTTTGAGAGTCTCTATGTTTTTACCAACAGATTCTGCCAATACTGATAAATGGGATTTGTCTGGATGTGTCTTCAATTTGCCCAGTATCTGCAAAGCATTAACGTAATCAGCTTTTTCTGCAAGCATAATAGCAGATTGAATCTTTGCATATTCTTGAACGGTTTCTATGATTGTTTTCCCGCCAAACTTGTCGTCAATCTGTCCGGTCTCGGCAGAGGATATCTGGTCAAATATCTCAGCAGCCTTGTCCTTTTCATCAAGTGCATCCAGCAGCCAGGCATAATGATACTTCAACAGAATTCCGCCGTATGTGTTTGGATATTGTTTGCAAAGCACATCAAACCTGTCGGCAAGCTTTTGCCCTAAAGTTTCATTTTTTGAATCTTTGATATAAGATATTAGATATACCGGTGCAGGAAAACTGCCCATGGCGAATTCAAAAGCAGTCGGATTGCTTTTTAGTAATTTGACGCATTCTGCTTCTAATTTGATAATCGGGGTCCTGTAATATTGTGGGTAATCCGCGGTCAAAGTTTCCACACATTTTATATACTCGTCAAAGTTTTTTTGTCGCAGGCAAAGTTGGGATATTCTGTCGGTTGCTAACGGACCATACTGGCTCAGCAGACCACCACTTTCATTTTGATGCAGTATGCGCAGCAGATGGGTATATTCATTAATGCTGTTTGCATAGTCCTGCTGCTGTTCATAAATTTCTGCCCGGCTTAGTAAAGCTAAGCACCGAAGTTTCGCCAGTGCTGCGTAAATTGTGTTATTTTTGTTGCCAATCAATTTTTGTTCCAAAGAATTTGCCACTTGACCGAAGGTTTTAATCGCCTCATCATCCTCTTTTGTCAACCTGGATATCTGACCTGTCATGTTTAAACCACATATTCGAATAATTTCAGGGCAGTTAGGGTCGCTGGCAATTTGCAGAAAGGTGCTTTTGGATTCAGTCATCATATGGGCTTTGAAGTGTAGTACACCTATTTCATATCTTATTCTGAAAGATAAATAATTATCTTTGCAATCAGACAGCGCCTTTTCTAACCTTGCAGTTGCCGACTTAACTTCCTCCGGCGTGGCTTCGGACCCCGGTTTACGTACGGCAACAAGAACATCAGCCGCTGATTTTGTGTTGCATAGAGATGTATTACCATTTGTAAATAGAATTGCGCCAGCTAAAGTGATGTAAAGCATGCCATTAAAAATTTTGCTTTTTCGGATATCCACGCCTTATCCTTAAATAGGAGAAATTATTGACCTCTATACTACTTTTTTGCTCATTGCCAACTGGGTTTTCGATGGATTTGGTCGGCTCGGAGATATACAGCCACTGACAATTAACTAAACCTGTGCTTTGTGTCAGGATAGCTTCCCATGAGCTCTCCCACCAACCGTCGAGGGGACGCAGATTGTATGTAGTTGATTCAAACTGGGCTAAATTGCAGGAGTATTCCCATCTCCACCCGTCAACTATTGTCAGCGGCAGGGTCTGTTTATAATACGATGCTGTGGATTCGGCAAGTAACCTGGCTATCTCATCGGGGCAGGTGCCTGTTTTTTCATGGCGTACACTTGCAGGCAATGCAAAGAAATACAGGTTTTCTTTTGGTTGACAGCCTCTATTAATCATAGGACCACCTCTGGCGGAAGGAACCCATATACTAATGTTTTCCAGCTTAATCGGTTCAATAACAAAGGTTTCGAGCGGAGGTAGTTGCGGCGAATTTAATACTGGTTGATTATTGGCTGCCGAAATGATACCGGAACAAATGACAAGACAAGTCAAGTATAATGTCTCTCCAAGTCCGTATCTAACAGGCATTTTTTTCTGGTGTGTAGATTCAGTCATTTAAGAGTTTCTATTAGTTTTTTGTCATAAGGTTAATGCGAGCCAAATACCTGCGAGCCTGTTCAGCAAAGGCGCTGTCCGGATAACTTTTCAGAAGAGAATTGAAGGCCTCTTCAGCATCTCTGAATTTACCCTGTAACATATAGCAGTAACCGAGGAAATAATTTGTCTCTTTTGCCTCTTTTGTGCCGGGGTATTCAATCATCAAGGTAAAAAAGTCATCAACAGCTTTGTCTATTTCATTTAGCTGAATATGTGCACAGCCTTTCATCATTAAAGCTTCTTTCACCAAATTTCTGTGGGTTGCTTTATTGTTGGCGATAAAACCCTCAAACAGAGGGACAACCTGTCGGTATTCTTCGGTTTTATACAGACATTCACAAAGTCTGAATTCGAATAATGCTTTGTCGTCTTCCGGTGTGCAGCGTGTTATAATATTTTTGTATAATTCAGCCGCCTCTTTGAATTTATTGTCAATTACATTTTGCTCAGCCGTCCCGCGGTCTCTGGCAAATTTCAATTTGGGTCTGCTGTTAATATAATTAAAGTATGCCTTTGCCCATTGACTTGTCTTGTCGGCAATGCAAGACTCAATAAATACCGTCCAATAAGAATTACACTTTGTTTCAGCAAACAGATTGTTTAAAAACCGTTCATACTTGGCCCAATTTTTTCCGGATTCAAAATTTCTGCACACATTACCGACCACGTTTTTGAAAAAGTCTTCAACGTTATTGGGGTCCTGCGAGAATTCTCTGATTATGGCCGTTATTTTGTCGTCGCAGTCATTATTGAGCAGCCATATCAATGCAGCAGCGCGCTCAGGGACATACTTTAAGCGGGATGAGTTGAAAGTCCGACTATAAGCATCAGCGATGTCTTTCTTAGGCATACCGGCTGTTTCTTTTATCTTAGCCAACTGAAAATATGCCTCCGGAACACTATCTACTACTGTTGTATCACCAGAGAAATGTTTTTGCTGCCAACGTAAATACGCAGCAAGATTACCTTCCAGAAATTTGATTGCTGTTTTTTGTTTTTGCTCACCGGCTAATATTCCCGATTTTAAAACCACACTCTTAAGATAATCGTTATTACTCTGAATAAAGGATTGCACGATATTCTCATATTCCACTGTATCGATGTTCTCATACAACCATAGCAAGGCCTCGCCCCGCTTTTCCAAAGGCACCTCTCTCGCTGTTGCGGCAAGCTTATATGCTGCGGCAATATCTTTCTTGGCTGAACCGGCAGATTCTCGTGCTTTTGCCAACTCAAAATACAGGTCGGCAAATATCTGTTCATAAGGAGCTTTTGTGTCGCTCAAGTTTCCTTCCTTGTACTTTTTAAGTTCAGCTATCTTTTCCTCAAGAAAACCGACCGCCTTTTGAAGCTGTCCCTCTTTAAGGACTGATTCAGCTGTCTGTGGAGCATCGACAAATAACTGTAAATCAGGTGCGGCGACAAACAGAGAAATGCCTCCGGAATAAATCTTGGTAATTTCATTTTCACTTAGCGGCTGGTCAAAAATCGCCACTTCGTCAATGATACCGTGAAAAGCCTGGTCGGGGTGACGTCCGTTGTTGCCGATATTTGCCGTGGTTTCCAGAGTAGATAGGCCGGTATAGGTTCCAGCGGCTTTCTGGACACCATTCAAATAAACGAAGTGATTATTGCCATCCCATGTCAGAGCTATATGATACCAGGTCTCGGTAAGTAACTTTTCTATTTTTTCTGCTCTGCGGAATGTGTTGCCAAGACCCAGATTGAGTGTCATATCATATTCGTTGATATATATCTGTACTCTGTCGGGCCTGCCGCGAGCGCTGAAGAGAAATCCATAACCGCCTCTGCTGTTTTTTGACTGCGGTTCTGCGAGACGAGTCCAGAGGACAATCGTACCCCTATTCGGCGTCATTCCTTTTATTGGAATTCTGATGCAAGCCGTATTATCCTTTCCGTCAAAGCTCACAGCTCCATTAAATTTTCCGCTGCCGGGTACCCAATCAACACTGCCGGCAAGCTGACCATTATTTTTGTTGTTGCCTGAATCTGCTGCGATGCGACCTGATGTCTCATCAAATTTCCAGTAACCAACGAGATGAGGAATGTTATCGCTTGCTGTGTTTGCCAAGACCAGGTTTATCAGGAGTAGCTGTAATAGAATTATTGTTTTCCTCAAATTTTGTTCCTTTTGAAATATTGCGATAGCAAGCGTTATTTTGACCCTCCCTTTTCCATTGTGTTTTTTATCCGGGACAAACATAGCCTGGCGTTATTTGCATAGTTGCTTTCGGGGTAGTTCTGTATCACGAAATTGAATGCCTCTGTTGCTTTGTCACCTTTGCCTTGCAGCATATAACAGTACGCGGTATAGAAGCCAAAATCAGCTGTCCACTTTGCTTCAGGATATTCAGCCGTTAGTTTAGCGAACTCATCTAATGCCTTGTTGAGGTCGCCTAACTGGATATAACACTGGCTTTTCATTAAGACCGCCTCTTTTACTGACTTTTTGTCAGAAGACTTGTTCCTGTCGATAAAACGGCCCAGCTCGATAATCGCATTTTGATAATCGCCCGCCTCAAGAACACATCTGCAAACTTTGAGTTCTATCCCGGTATCGTACTGGCAGGTACTGCATTGTTTGATAATATTCCTGTATATTTCAGCAGCGCTTTTGAAATCATTTTTGGCTATATACTGTTCAGCGGTTTTGTAATCCTTCTCGAAGATATATTCTGTCAGGTATGCCTTGCTTTTGCAGTATTCAAGATATTCTTTTTTCCAGGTACTCAAACCGTTTCCTATGGATTTCGCGATGGCCGTAGGTTTTTCAACGCTGCTGAACACAGTGTCCAGGAACAGTTTGAAAGCCGGCCAGTTTTTGCCTGATTCGAGCTGCTTACTTATATTGTGGTAATTATGCCCCTCATTTTGAGCAAAAGTTTTGACTATGCTCATATACCGCTCAGGTGATACATTGCTGAACAGCCATAAAAAGGCTTCTCCAGCCTTGTTATATGAAGTGGTCGCTTTTTCATAAGCATCGACAATGTCTTTTTTCGGCAGGCCGCCGGCCTCCTTGGCTTTTGCTATAAGAAAATACAGGTCGGAAAACAGTATTTTATAATATAGTCCCACATCTTTCGGGTTTTTTTCTCTCCACTGCTCGCATTCAGATATTTTCTTTTCAAGAAGAGCTATTGCTTCCCTCGGGCTTTGCTCCTTAACAGCCGTCTCAATTTCTCGTACTTCGTCAATTAACTTCCGGAATGCCGGAGAAAAATCACCCAATTGTGCTATTTCATCCGAGGTTAGTGCCCGGTCGTAAATGCGAATGTCATCCAGTTTACCATCGAAGGCATATTGGCCATCGGTTCTGATGCCAAAATAGACCGAATTGGATGCGTAATGTGTGCCTGGATGAGCAGCAGTATTTTCCAGAATGCCATTGACGTAAATTTTAATGTCAGTACCGTCAAATGTGGCAGCGATGTGATGCCAGGTGGACGATATCCAGGAATTTGTTTTGGTAGAAAGGTCGTATTCTATTTGCCCTATACTGACGTGAATGCCGATTTCTCCGCTGCTGAGTTTATTAAAAGTTAAGTAAGGTTTATCACCGTAAGGCTTAACCAACCCTCCCCAGTATACCAAATCCATCCTGTTACTCCCGCCGTCAAGATTAAAATTCGGGTTGAACCACAATGCTATAGTAAAGGCGTCAGTGGGCAAAGATAATGATTCGGCAACAAGGTAATCATCACGACCGTCGAGAGCTAAGGCTTTTCTAATTACCCCTGTAGCCGAGTTACTGTCAAACGACAGCCCCCCCATCAGTTTGGCATCATTACCGTTACCGCTGGAGTCACTTGCTATCGTTCCACTTGTTTCATCTAACATCCAGTGTCCCACCAGCTCTGCATTCGCCATACTTGATGCTGCGAATGTCATAATAACTGAAACTACCAGATTTTTAACTTTTCCTTCCACTTTCTATCTTACCTTTCATAAAAACTAAGAATTCATCTCGGTTTCTTCAAAACGCCTTAGTCTTATTCTATTTTAACCCGAATTAAGAGTCAGGATTGCTTTTCTGGACCCCGATGTTTTTCGTTTAATAAGTTTTGTATGCTCTATCCGTGGCAAAAACAGGTTTTTATGGAACATATTTGTATCTTTTTTACATGCCCGCCGCCGCTGCGAATCTTTTGGCCTTGTTTATCGTAAGCTGTTATTGCAGTAGCTTTGTTTTTGGAATACAGCGGAAAAGATGAACTAATTGTTGACCCCCGAAATTGCCTGCACGCTTAAAATCAATATTTTTAACTAACTTTTACATCATATTTGCCGCCAATAACACGCTGTATCAAAGGAATATGAACCGATATATCTGTCTGCCGAGTTTGGAATATGAGGACAATAGACAACATTGTGATGCGATTGATAGCGTTTTTGCTTATGGCCGCAGCGATTTTGAAGGGGTGGCAATTACTTACCGAACCGGCTGCCAACAGGGACATCTGGTCGTATAGACCTTTGCTGGTACTGTCGGTTGAATTCGAGCTCGGCCTGGGTATCTGGCTGCTTTCGGGACTTTTCAAAAGACCAGCCTGGCTGGTCAGCCTTGTTTGCTTCTCGCTATTTTCATTAGTAACGTTCTACAAAGGAATTACAGGCGCCCAGTCCTGCGGCTGTTTCGGCAAGCTCCCTGTGAATCCCTGGGTAACGCTTTTTTTAATCGACCTGCCCGCAGTAACAGCCCTGGCGATGTTTAAGCCGAAAGAAAGCGACATCCTCTCTTATTCTTCAATGCGATTCCTGATAACCATTGGCTGTATAGGCGGCATTATATTGGCGGCAAGCGCTGCTATACTGGTATTAAATAAGCCCGCCGCAGTCACTTCTTCATACCAGGTGCTTGAGCCGGATACCTGGCTCGGCAAAAAGCTGCCGATTTTCGAGGCCATAAGCATTGGCGACCGGCTTGAAAAGGGAAACTGGGTCATCTTGTTCTATCACCACGATTGTCCCGATTGCAAAAAAATAATTCCGGAATATGAGCGAATGACGTGGAATTTTCTAATCAATAAAAGTCCTGTGCAGATAGCCTTTATTGAGGTTCCGCCATACGGCCCAACCGAGATAAGTGAAGACACTACCTGCGTTGCAGGCAGGTTAACAAACGCCAGGGAATGGTTCGTTTCAACGCCTACGGTGGTTCTGATGGTTGATGGCATAGTAAAAACAGTTTGGGAAAAGGAAACACCCGATTTGGACACAATCCTCGGCAGCCTCGTGCAATCCGCAAATATCGCCCCCAGACAAAAAATTTCGTCTAAAAAACAGTCGGACGCTGCGCAGTCGGACTGTGAAGTCGCTCGTGTTGGGCGGCTGAGTTTTAGTAACGTGTTTTGTGAAAATATTATTAACTGATTTTTAGAGGAGAAAAAAAATGAACGAAGAAAAAGGAAAAAAACTTGCGGCATATATGCCCTTCGGAGGTGGTCCTCCGGATGATTTGGCCGAAGTGGCAGGGAAGGTTGTCTCCCGCCGGCAAATGGTAAAAAAGGCGGGTTCAATTGCAGCAGGAGCAGCTCTTGCATTTCTGGGCTTAGGTTTGCCGGGCATTTCTCAGCAGAAAGCAGCCCTCGCCGGCTGCGGCGGCGTGTGTTACTATTACTGTACTGGCACCTGTGAAACCGGTTGCTACGGCGACTGCACCGGCGGTTGCTATACCACTTGCCAGGGCGGATGTGTAGGCACATGCAACACCACTTGTGAGGAGACATGCATAGGCACTGCTTATTGCCCCCCAAGTTGTGGTTGTTAGACTTGGAATATCGCAGGACATTAGGTTAAAAAGGGTTGTTTAGAAAAGAGGTGGTGCAGGTTGCGCAAAATACATTTAATACAGCATGTCAGGGAAAATGTGTCGTAAACGTAACTTTGGTTGATACGTTTTGGACAAAATTGTCGAAAACAAAAAAAGAAAAAACCTTTGTAAAAATTAAGATTAGGAGGTATTTTTATGTGTAAGATGAAGTATGGTAAAACAACGTTAGTAGTGGGAATATTAGTTTTGTTGGTAGCAGGCACAATATCTCTTGCTGAAGTTTTATGCAATCAAATATGTACAACTGTTAATTGTACTAGTTCAGGTTGGCCTTGCGCGAACAAGTGGTACAATGCTAAATGCGATGTTTGTGATAATGTTAAGTCCGTGGACATTTGTGTTGGCTCGTTGAATTCAAAGTGTACAACAACAGGTCTGGTAAGTTGCGGGCCGAAAGATGAGGGTATGTGTGTTGGAGATTATCCGCCTTTTGAGTGTGCTTGGCATCTACCCTTGCCTCCGGGGGAGGAATGTAAGGAGCCCGGTTGTTAATTAAAATTTTAATTTAGTGGAAGAGCCTGTGGTGATACTGGTTTACAGGCTCTTTCACTTAATTTGGGAGTAAATATTATGTCCAAAAAACCTGTCTTGGGATGGTTATGTGCGCTATGTATTTCTTTTACTGCCGGTGTGATTACCGCTGCGGAAGATAAATCGTCCGGTCTTTCTGTAGAAGATGTGTTTGATGGTATACGTATGCGCAGCGAGGCGTTGAAAAGCGTTCAGGTTGTCTTTAGATATGAGGTTTATGCCGACCATTCTGTTACTGAACAAGTACCGTCTTTTTGGGGACTTCCGCTTATGAGGTCAAGAGAATTTGATGTAAGGCGACTGGGCGAGAAAATGTTAGTTACCAGAAAGATACATAATATTAAAGGATACCATGTTGATGTACAGTCTGTAGAAACTTTTGCGTGGGATGGTAAAAAAACAACCGGATTTCAGCAGCCGGTAGGGGATCCCAGTTCGAAGCTATCTGGTTCTGTCAAGCCCGGTAGGGCTTGGGCGTTTGAGACTGTGTATTGGTTGACACCATTAGAGCAAGAAGTATTTGACCTTCGCAAACCTTTATGCAAAGTTCTTGACGAGACACAGTGGCTTCTTTCGGGTCCTGAGAAAATAGGAGAGTATTCAGCATACAAATTGGAGAGCATGGGGCTTTGGAAGGATAACGCAAAATTACAGACTTGGATTGACCCAACCCGTGATTTTGCACCGGTGCAAACAAGTTTAACCTTAAAGTTCGAAGACGGTCGCGGCGATATGTCTGAGAAGATGTGTGATGTTCGTTTGGAGAAAAAAGAAGGTGTTTGGGTTATTACGAGCGCGAGCCTTATGTTTGAGAATGCTCGTGAAGTAGATCCGAAGAAAAGAAAATTTGCAACCAGGTTTTCCGTCACGGATTATCACGTTGGAGTCAAACTGTCAGACGATATGTTTCAGGTTGAGTTTCCTAAAGGAACCCGAGTTTATGATGAGATACTCAAGGTGGGTTATATTGCAGGCGAGGGTGTGTGGTTGGCCGATAAGGATGGAACCAAGTTTGTTTCTTCACGGTCTGCGCTGGATGATATCAAAAAACTACCTGATGAAAATTCCTCGCATATATCCGGGCATAATACGGAATCAGGTGATGATTCAAACATTTCATCCTTGTCTGATACCAACCAAACATCAAAAATCCAAATGCAAGTTCAGGCATTGTCTAAAGAGCCGGTAAAGCAGACGGTTACTTCCGGCTGGCATTTGGGTTTTGTAGCAATTTTTGCAGCCATTTGTATAGTTGGGGCTGGAGCATACTTCTTTCATACTTTGTTTCAGAGAAAACGGTATGGGAATAATGACTAAATCTAAAAAACGAATTTTGATTTTCGTGTCTGTGTTCATTGCTGTTGTAATTGGGATTATACGGTTTCATACCGTTGCTTCCAAAGAAATCAGAGTGGATGGACCCGCCATTTTATTCAAGCACAAATACTACAATGCGGGGGAAATTCGTGGAGAAACAGTGACTACTGTTAGTTATCGGTTTCCTTTTCGGAATAATGGCACACAAAAGTTGCAGATTACAGATATCAAGACAAGTTGTGGTTGCACGGTCGCTAGTAAACCAAAGGATATAATTGAACCTAACGATAAAGGTTTTCTGGATGTTGACCTGACTTTGGCCAGTATAGGACTCAGAACCAGCGATATTATGGTATACTCAAACGCTCCCAGTTCACCCGACCGTCTTACCATCGCAGCTACTTTCAATCCGAAATACGCATCTTCTGCGGCTCCTCAGGAACTTCGAATCGATGAGATTGCGATAGAAAATCCTGTACCTGAAGCCTTAACTATTCATGTATTTCATCAGAAACTAAATTCCATTAAAATAGACGGTATCAATAATAAATTTGGCCTGGTTGAGACCAGGGTTGTCAGGACAAGTACTACTCAAACGCGTTCACCTCTCGGTTATTATCGAACGACATTTCAACTGGAATTAATACCTCGCCCTAAAGTCTTGGGAAAGTTCGAAGATTACCTTGATATCAGTTTTCAGCCCTCTACGGTGCCTGTGGTGAAAGTACCCGTAACAGGCCAGGTTTTTTCCAGCCTAATATTAAAGCCGAATAGGATTGTTTTTATTGCGACTCATCAGGATGAAACTCTTGCCTCGAAGAAGCTATTTTTATACCACATAAAACATGAACGTTTGTCAATCGTAAGTGTTAATAATCCTTTTGATACCTGGCTTGGAGTAAGTATTAAACCAGTTGCCGACCAGGCTAAATTTGAGATTACTCTGGAACCTAAAAGTAATCCTGGTCCTGTTGATGGCCAAATACAATTAACTGTGCAGACCGACGATAAAATACCAAAAATAGTCGAGATTCCAGTTGTTGTTAGAAGGATATGATGTATTTTTTGTTTTTGACCTGCTTTTCTAAAATCGTACCAGTATAATTTGAGGGTACCCCGTAAAATTAAGGCTTTTTAGTAAAACGGCACCTGCAGGAAAATAATCGCATTATTTCAATGACTCAACAGATGTGAATCGCATATTTTACTTCTGTTGATTGCGTGTAATCTTGATGGTTTTCTTGGCGGTCCAGCCAAGTTTGCAGGGCCTCCATTCTTCCTGATTAGGGTCTACTCTCGCAGCCAGAAGTAAAGTTCCCTCTGCTGGAAGCATCATACGCGTCCTTGTAGTATAAGCCTGGTCAGGATAAATATCCTTATGCTGGCATATTCCACTACAGGGGTCATGGTAGAAAAGTACCGCTTCGGCTGACTCATAAGTGTATTTGAAATTAGGGTTTGTGAAAATGTTTTTCAACCTGGCATATCGCTTGTTCGAATTGTTCGTATAAGAATCGCCATAATTCTTAAAATTCCAGCGGTTTCCGACCGGCGAACCCGGCACAGGTGCGTTGGTTATCCAGACCGCTTTATTAAGGTTTCCCTTGGAATCTGCCCACTGAACGTGGAATATATCGTTCGGCCCTTTCTCCACTGCCGCCGCCTTCCCGCTTATATCCGCCAGCACAAAATGTGTGCCGTCATCAGTAGTCCTGTAATTTCTAATATAGTCGACGGCGCTGTTTACATCGGGGCAGTAGCGGAGCATGGCAATCGAGAGATATTTCGACATCCCATCTCCTATCTTTGTTTTTCCAAGATAATGCGCGTTGGTAGTCCCAACAGCCAGCCCCATTTCATTTAATCCTGCTCCTCTGCAGCGAAGGAGTTGAAAACCGTCGTTATATTTCAATTTTTCTATATATTCACAGTCTCCTGGTTCTGGAGGAATGGATTCATCATGGGTATTGCCGACAATCGGCCCCCTGTCGCTGATAGTCATTGCGAAAACTGAGCAGCCCGTTTCAAAAAATGGCTCACGAATATGTGTCTCATTAAAAGGTAATCCTGCAGTTTTGTATAAAATTTCTTCTCCGAGATTGGCTATTATGATATCTTCGAGCTGCATTCCCGCTCCCGCCGCCATACCGCTATATTCATCGAATAAATTAGGTGATTGCCTTTTCATCGCCGACTCGTGGCACTGGTAAGCCGACATCAATGCTTTACCGTTCGGACATTCGAACAATTCTTTGGCAGCGCCTTTCCATTTTTTTAGCTCCTCCGGGTAAAATTTGGCCCTTTGATAGCCTACTTCGTAATCTGTCCCGGAGAAACTGACCGTATTGACTTGTAGTTTCGCGGCATCAGCTTTCAGCTTGGAATTATAAGCGTAAATAGCGCAGAAAATTATAAGGATTGTTACAATCAGAAGCGATTTTTCTATTTTTTTGGTTCGCCCTTTCATTTTTTCTCCTTCTGCGGCAACAAAAAAATTTTGGTGCATTTTCAGCAAACCAACTAATCTTCTTCGGTTAAGGCGACAATTGTTTCGGCAGTATATCTACTTCCTTTATATTATCTTTGATGCGAGACAGATACAAAAGTGCCTTGTCAACATAAGAGCTTTCAGGATACACCTTTACAAGATAATCAAAAGCTTCCCTCGCTGTATCAAAATCGCCTTTTAGCATATAACAATAGCCTAAGAAGAAATTGGCCTCCTGCACCTCCTTTGTTTCCGGAAATTCGATTATAAAGGTCAGAAAACAATCTATGGCTTTTTCCAGTTCGTTTAGGCGAAAGTAAGCGCGACCATTTATCAGTATCGCTTTTTTCACAAGATTTCTATGAGTCGCCTTACTGTTGGCGATAAGGGTTTCAAGCCTGGAAGTGATTTTGTTGTATTGTCCAAGCTCGAATAAACACCTGCAAATCTTGAACTCGAATACTTTCTTTTCGTATTTGTTCTCACAACGGTTCATAATATCAGCATATAAATCGGCTGCTTTCCGGAATTCTCTATTGGACATATATGTTTCAGCAACCAGATGGTCTCTCCGGAGCTTTATTGTGGGTTTACTTTCAAGATAATCGAAATACTGTTTTGTCCATTGACTTGTTTTGTTACCAAAGCCGGCTTCCACGAATAATGCCCATCCAGCCGGGTATTTTGCCTCCTTGAATAAAGTATTTAAAAGCCGTTCAAATCCGGTCCAGTTATTCTTTGTCTCAAAATGCGTGCAAACGTCGGCGATTATATTGTGGAATGAATCTTTGGTATCGTCGTTGTCCGCAAATGGTTTGATTATCCCCGTGTACTCATCTTTACAGTCATTATCGAGCATCCATATAAGTGTGGCAGTTTGTGCATAAACGCATTTGGCATTCCTAAAACTCCAGGTTTTGGTATATGCATCAATAATGTCTTTCTTGGGCATGTCGGTCGCTTCTTTGGCTTTGGCTAATTGAAAATATATCCTGCATAGCTCATTTTCCGGAACCGTATAATCAGAAAGGTTCTTCTGTTGCCAATAAGTATGTATAGATAAATTATCCTCCAGAAATGCGATTGTGTCTTTTGCCTTTTTCTCGTTCATCATTATCTCCGCTTCCTCAGCTACCGCGGCCAAATAGACACCGTCTTTTTTAATGATAGTTAAAACAAAATTCCTGTACCCCCCGGCATCCAGGTTTTCATATAACCACAGTAAAGCCACTCCTTGTTTTGGTAAAGAAAGCAGGCTTGATTCAACTGCCGGCTTGTATGCGGCGGCAATATCTTGTTTCGAAAAACCAGAGGCCTTTCGAGATTCAGCTAATTGGAAATACAGCTCAGACAATAGTTCTTTGCTGTACGAGCCGTTTTCTTGAGGGTTTTCTTTTCTCCATCGTTCAAGTTCGGTTTTTGCCTTTTCAAAAAAAACTGTCGCTTTTTGATAATCCTTTTGTCCTAAGATTGCATCGCCTTCTCGTATCGTGTATGCAAATGCGCGTAATTCCGGCGGGGATACCGAAAAATAAACCCCATTGTTGTATAGTAGTAAAACATCGTCCTCTTTTAAAGCACAATTGAAAATCGCCGCCTCATCGATAAGACCATGAAAGGCCTTATCTGAGTCGGCCCCCTCATTTCCCAGATATCCTGCTTCCAGCGGTCTCGTCAGGCGATAGTGATTTCCGGTAACCTTCTCGGTGCCGTCCACATAGACTGTATAGGCTCCTTTGTTCCACGTCAAAACTATATGATGCCAATTATTAGTGCTTAGAGTCGCTACATTCTGGATATTATGGAACTCATAACCTAATTCTGCATCAAGTTGAGTATTGTCGTCGTTCATATAAAGTTGTATTTTGCTGCTGCGGTCACCGCAGCCGAAAATATATCTGCAACCTCTCCTGCGGTTTGTTGATTGGGGCTCTGCAAGATGAACCCAGAGGGCAATCGCACCGGCAGTCGGATTTACTCCTGCGGTGGGAATTTCGACAGAGCTTTTGTTGCTGGATGCTCCGAAGCTAACAGCGCCTTTGAATTTCCCGCTTGTTGGCGCCCACTCAGCCCCGTTGATGAGCCTGCCGTCATTTTTATAGCCGCTTGAGTCAGCGGCGGCCTCGCCCTTTATCTCATCGAATCTCCAGTAACCGGCAAGATTTGAATCGTTGATGCCCGATGCTACTTGCTGGTATAGGGCTATGCTTAGTATTGTTAATGACAAAATTGCTCTTTTGTTCATTTTTGTGGTTCCTTTCCGGATTTCTATGACTGCCCCGGCTCCAAAGAATGGTTAACAATGTAACATCTCATAAATAATTTCCTAATCGTCAAAAAAACCAATCCCGAAATATTCATAGAAAATTTTTCTTCAGTGTGTTGTATTCTTTACCCGTCTTAAGCACATTCGCGCCTTGTTGGCAGAAGGGCTTTGGGGATACTTTTGTATCACGGTATTGAAAGCTTCAATTGCTTGTTCTAATTTGTCCTTCAGAAGGTAACAATAGCCGATATAAAATCCGGTATCATGCGAGTATTCTGATTCGGGATATTCTTTAAATAGCGTAGAGAACGCCTCTAACGCCTCGTCCACTTTTCCTAATTGAATATAGCATCGGCCCTTGATTAAAATTGCTTCTTCTGCCACGCTTTTATTAATGGACTTGTTTTTCGCGATAAGATGGTCAAGCTCGGCAATAGCGTTTTGGTATTCGCCTGCGTTTAAAATACATCTGCAGATTTTTAATTCTAATTCGGACTTATCCTGATTTGGGTCGCACTCTTTGAGAATATTTTTATATACCTCGACGGCTTTTTGGAAATTTTCTTTGCTTATATATTCTTCAGCAGTTTCATAGTCTTTTTTAAAAGTGTATTCCCTCAGCTGTACTCTGCTTTTACAGTATGCAAGATAATTGTTTTCCCAGGGGCTGCCTTTAAGACTGTTTCCTATGGATTTTGCCGTTGACAAAGGACTTTTGACCTTGCTGAATGCCGCATTTAAAAACAGGTTAAATGCAGACCAGTCTCCGTTTAACTCAAATTGTCTGCTGATATTACGGTAATCCTTCGGATTGTTTTGGACGAAGGTTTTTACAACCTCGGCGTACTGCTTGGACGGTAGGTTTTTAGACAGCCACACCAAAGCCCCTCCGCCTTCTTCAGATGTTGAAATGGCGCCCTTGTACATATCAACAACATTTTTTTTGGGCACCCCCAGCAATTCACTGGCTTTTCCTGACAAAAAGTGTAGCTCCGAAGTAAGTGTTTCACCGTAAATTTCGTTTTCGGCTGGATTCCCCTGTTTCCATTTTTCATATTCATAAATCTTTTTCTCAAGAAAATCCTTCGCTTGTTTATATTCCTTTGACTTGATGAACATCTTTGCCTTTTGAACGGAACCGATGAACTCACGCATCTGAGGTGACAGGTTATACAGTTTTTTTATCTCTGTTTCATCAATCGCACTGTCATAGATGCGGACGTCGTCAAGTTTACCCTTAAAACCGCAGTCAAGGTCGGACCTTGTACCCAGATAAAGTTTGGAGGAAGCGTAATGTTTTCCCGACAATGCGGCGCTGCCTTCAAGTTTGCCGTTGACATAAATTTTGAGAGAGTTGCTGTCGTAGGTTCCTGCAATATGATACCACGTAAACGCTTTCCAGGAATTAGTCGTAGTAACAACACTGACTTCCCTCTCTCCTGCGCTGGCGACCAGTTGAACATCGCCTTTCCCTGATTTATTGAAAGCTATATATGGCTTGTCGCCGTAAGGCCTGGCCGGACCGCCCCAGTATACCAAATACATTCGCTTGCTGTCACCGCCTAAATTGGAATCCGGTGTAAACCATAATGCTATCGTGAAAGCATTTACAGGTATGGATACCGATTTGGCACAGATGTAATCGCTTTGGCCGTCCAGGTACAATGCGTTTCCTATGAATCCTTCAACAGAGTTTTTGTCGAATGATAATCCCCCGGATAACTGGCCGTTGTTGTCATTGTCGCTGGAGTCCTTTGCTGTTGTTCCGCTCATTTCATCTAACTTCCAGTGGCCCGTTAAGTCGGCAATTGTAACCCCAGAGAACAAACTTGCCGTCAAAATCACCACAGTTAGTATATTGACCTTTTTCTTCATTATTCCCTCACTTTCTAATGTACCACCTTTGTATTATTAGGCGTTCTTAGAATGTTCTGGCTCAGATTCTTGCCCTTTCTTTGTTGATGGCACAATTTACTGGATACTATATATGGCAGCTTTTTTTATTCTTGTTGGATAGCGGGCTCAGCTGGGTTGATGTTGATTATATAAATCCTGATTTCTGGAAGCCCGTTGTGTCCTGGTTTTGATTGTGCGTAGAGGCGGAACCTTTGTGGCGAATACAGGTTACCGTTCTCGATTCTTGCAGAAAACAGTCCCTCTCCTCCCGAATCGGGGTGACTGGATTCGAACCAGCGGCCTCTTGGTCCCAAACCAAGCGCTCTAAGCCAAGCTGAGCTACACCCCGAAAAACTCAACGCAATTACAAAATTTTACACGAAAAAGCTTGCCACTGCAATAAAATCATTCCTGAAGCAGAGACGATGATTATTAAGATTATTGCAAGTCCGGCCTTTGAAATTGATGTCACCAAGCTGTTTTTGCCCCTCCGATATTCCGTAAAAACTCAAAATTTTTTCTTCTGTTTATAATTCTCCACTTGTAGACGGATGCTTTCAGCCAATTCCGGCTTCTGGCCGGCAGTGGCCAGCGAAAGAGCGGTCTGGGCGATTGTCAGGGCTTCATCGAACTGCCCTCTCTCCGCATATGTCATTGCCAGCACGTTGAGGGCGGAGGTATCCTGATGGTTCGTCAATTCCGCTGCTCTCTCCGCCAGCACAGCAGCTTCATTCACATCACGCACATTTGGGTCCGGGTGCATCACCAGAATCCTCGCCATATTAACAAGCGGTAATGACCAGTCGGGTTTTATGTTTAACGTTTTATGAAAGTATGTCATCGCTTCAGCGAATTTGCCCTGTTTCGTAAAGGCAACGCCCAGATTTTGGTATACTTCTGCGTCATCAGGCTTGATTTTAATGGTCTGGTTATAATATTTAATGGCTTCGTCGTAATTTTCTTTCATCGCGAATGTAATGCCGATGTTGTAATAAATATCAGCATTGTCGGCTTTATATTTAAGTGCCTCACGAAAATGAGCAAGTGCCTCGTCGAGCTTGTGCTGCGACTGGTAAACAACCGCTAAATTATTGTGTGCTTCAGGATAGTCGGCCTTGATGCTGACAGCCTGGTTGTAATAGCCGATAGCTTCATCCGGTTTGCCCTGTCCCTGCATTAGGTGTCCGAGATTGTAGTACGCCTGGGCATATTTGGGTTTGTAGCGTATCGCCTGGTTATAGCAATAGAATGCCTCGTCGAAGTTGCCTTTTGCCTCCATCGCCACCCCCAAATTGTTATACGCATCGGCCTGATAGGGATTGAAACACAGCGCCGCCCGGTAGTGGCTGATGGCCTCATCGACCTTGCCCTGTATATAGAGCGCATAAGCCAGGTTGTCCCGAACCATAGATTCATCGGGTGTCAGCGTCAGCATATACTCGTAAAGGCTTATTGTGTCTTGCCAGTATCCTAAATATCGGTGTGCCGCAGAGCCTTCAGCGCAGGCCAATACTACAATTATTATTGCTATTACATACTTTACAATGGTCTTGCCGATACTGCACAGCCACACCAGAAACGATGCCAGTGTCATAAGCAGGCCTATCGAAGGCAAATAAGCAAATTTGTCGGAAGCAATAACGTTGGTAAAGCCTATAATCTGCATTGTCGGCAGTATCGCCGCAAAGAATATCAGCCATCCTGTAAATGCTGCACGGGTCCTGCGCAGCGAAAATATCAGCAGCAAAATCAGAATGGGCGTCCCTATAACGCCCGCCAATACCATCGGCTGGGACATATCCATCGGCTCCGGAAAGGCGTAATGCGAGGAAAGGTTTACCGGCCAAACCATCTTGTAAAGATAAAAAATGATATTATGAGAGATTATCAGCGGCACATATTTAACGCCGAACTCGGTCGGCAGCACCGTGCAGGCAGTGCGAGTCTGCGAAATATAAGTTATGACTGCGAACACACCCCCCAGCACAAAAAACGGTATTTTCTCCAGAACTACTCGCCAATTCAGTCGGCGCAGAGGCCAATAATCAATCAGCAGCATCACGGCAGGCAAAGGCACGCTTGTCGGCTTCGACATCAGCGCCAGAAGATATGCAACGAGACTGCCAACGTAGAATCTCGTGACCCGTGACCTGTGACCCGTGACTCGTGGGTAAACGTAAAAAATCAGCGACCATAATGAAAAAAATGCTGCCAGCAGCGTCTTTCTCTCGCCGACCCAGGGGATGGGTTCGACTGTCATAGGATGCACGCCGAAAAGCAACCCAACCGCTGCCGCTATCCAAATTTGGCCGAACAATAAATAAAGCAGAACAATAATTAGTGCGGTATTTGCGATGTGCAGGGCAAGGCTGGTGATATGAAACGGCACAAGGTTATTTTCCCGCCCGCCGAGTGCATAATCAATCATCAGCGAAATCATCGCCAGCGGCTGATAGTAGCCTTCCACGCTCGATGGCTCCAGAACTTCGCTGAGAAAACGCCACGTCGATGACCAGCCGGGATTTTTGACCAGCACGTTTGTGTTGAGATATTGACCATCATCGAATGATATTGCCTGTGCCGACAATGCCGGCCAGTGTGTTATTAAAACAGCGGTACAAACAGCGGTGATTAAAATAATCGGCAAACCGGCTTTTCGCCATAACCCGTCCGGAGAGCCTCCGCTGTTTTGAGAAATGATTTCTTCTGGGAATTCCTGCTGCATAGAATTGCCGCTAATTTTTTTTCTGTTTGTAAAGTTCCAGTTGTTTACGGAGTTTTTCAGCCAGCTCCGGGTTTTGAATGGCGTGAATCAGTGACATAGCCGTTTGGGCGGTTGTTACAGCCTTGTCGAATTTGCTTTTTGCGGCGTAAGCCTCCGCCAGCGTCCCGAGAACGGCTGCATCCTTGTATTGTGTTAGTCCCGCTGCACGTTCGGCCAGCACAATCGCCTCGTCTACATTGCGAATGTTTGGGTCGGCGGATGTGGCCAGAATGTCCGCCGTTTCACTTAATGCCGGCGGCGAATTCGGTTCGATATTCAACGCCTTGCGAAAAAACGTCATCGCCTCGCTGGGTTTGCCCTGCGTCTTGCGAACAAAACCTATGTTGTAATATATCTCGGCATCGTTGGGCTCGATACGCAATGCCTCGTTATAATTATTGACCGCCTCGTCAAATTTCTTTTGTAAGGAGAGCGTGTACCCTATGTTGTAGTAAGTATTGGCGTTATTAGGCCTGAGTTTCAGTGCCTCGCGAAAATGAATCAGGGCAGAATCGAACTTACCCATTGACTGAAAAACTACACCTAAATTGTTATGTGCCTTGGCGTAGTCAGGCTTTATTTTTGTTGCTCGAGAATAGTAGCCGACCGCTTCGTCCAGCCTGCCTTGCGATTGTAAAGCATGCCCCAGGTTATAACACGCTTCAGCATTATCAGGTTTGAAATGCACAGCCTTGCGATAACAGTTTATTGCCTCATTCAAGTTTCCTTTTGCTTCCATCGCTATTCCGAGATTGTTATGCGAATCGGCATCGTAAGGTTTGACTTGCAGTCCCTGCCGGTAATACGAAATTGCCTCATCGAGTTTGCCCTGCGATGCGAGAAGGTAGGCAAGATTATAGTATGTATCAGGAAAGCTGGGCTTGAATTTTATTGCCTGCTGGTAATATTTTATCGCCTCATCAAACCTGCCTTGTAACTGGGAGATGTGTCCCATATTGTAATATGCTTCGTGATAATAAGGTCTCAATTTTATGGCCTGAAGATAGCATACGACCGCCTCGTTAGCGTCGCCCTTTGCCTCCATAGCGGTGCCGAGACAGTTGTAAACCGGGGCATCGTTGGGCTTAAGCTCCAGTGCCCGGTGATAATGGCTGATTGCTTCATCGAGTTTTTTCTGTAATTGAAGCGTAATGCCTATGTTCCGATGAAGCGGAGAGGCATTAGGCGTAAGGGACAACATATTTTCGTAGAGTTTAATTGTGTCCTGCCAGCAGACCAGATACCTGCGGGTCGCCGCAGATTCGCCAAAAACCAGAACCACAATTATCACCGCTGCCGCACCGCAAAGAATCGAAAATTTACTATTGGACAGCCACGCCAAAAAGGCCGCCAGCATCATCAATAAACCAACCGATGGCAGATAGGCGAACTTGTCAGAGGCTATAACGTTGCTGAAACCTATAATCTGCATTGTCGGTAGTATTGCCACAAAGAATATCAGCCAGCCGGTCAGTGCCGCCCGCGTCCAGCGAAGCGAAATCAGCAGCAGCGGAATAAGTATGCACGTCCCGATGACGCCGGCCAGCACCATCGGCTGCGATAAATTCAACGGCTCTGGAAACGCATAGTGTGACGAAAGCCTCACCGGCCAAACCATCTTGTAAAGATAGAAAATTATATTATGGCTTAGGACAAGAGGAATGCGCGAAGGCCCGAACTCACTTGGCAAAACGGTCACTGCTGTCCGGCTTTGCGAAATATACGTTATGACCGCAAAGATGCCGCCAAGGATGAAAAACGGCAGTTTATCTAAAATCAGATTTATTGCCTGCTTGAGTCTTGTGTCTTGCGTCTTGAGTCTATTCAGCGGCCAGTAATCTATCAGCAGCATCACCACCGGCAGCGGCAGGCTCGTCGGCTTCGACATCAGCGCCAGCAGATATGCCCCCAGACACCAAAAGTAAAATCTGCGGTCATTTTTTCTGGTGTAAATCACGTAAAAAACAAGACACCACAGCGAGAAGAACGCCGCCAGCAGCGTCTTGCGTTCACCTATCCACGTTATCGTCTCGACAGTCATCGGGTGCGCCCCGAAAACCAGCCCGACCCCCGCCGCCACCCATATCTTGCCGAACAATAAATAAAGCAGCACGATTATCAATGCGGTGTTTGCAATGTGCAGCAATAGACTTGTGATATGAAACGGCACAAGGTTATTTTCCCGCCCGCCGACCGCGTAATCGAACATCAGCGAAATCATTGTCAAAGGCTGATAATAGCCGTCTACCGTCGTCGGCTCTAATATCTCGGTGAGGAATCGCTTGATTGAATTAAAGCTTGGATATTGCACAAGGACGTTTTCAGTGAGGTATTGATTATCATCGAACGACAGCGCTTTTGCCGACAGCCCCGGCCAATGAACGATAAGAACCACAACGCACACTGCCGCAATCACAGCCGCCGGCAGCCTGTATTTTGAATATGCCTGTTCCAAATTCACCTTGCTGTTATCTTGAATTTTTTAAGCCCTTCTGGTCCAGTCATAATACCATTAACCGTTATTATGCTCAAGACAATATTGCTCCTGTGCTTCAAAAACTTAAACCGGCAACGTGCGATATTCCGCACCGATTAGACTTTTTGTTTAGCGGTCGCCGGCACGGCGACCCTGCCCGCCCTCCGTAGCCTTTGGCGAAGGAGGGTCATTCCCGCGCAAGGCCTGCCCTGAGCGCAGTCGAACGGGCGGGAATCCACTTTCCACCATCCGCCATCCGTCTTCTACTTTGTCCGAAATGTCCTACCTGTCCGAAAGGTCAGACCTGCCTGCCCCAGAATGCCTTTATCTGGGGCCTGCCCCGGCAATCCGTTGGCAGGGGTCCGACCAATTACTATGCGTTTAGCAGTCGCCGACCCGTGGTGAGCGAAGCCCGCACTGAACCTCGTCGAAGTGTCGAACCAAACGGCGACCCTTTCATTACAATACCCCCCCGGCCTCCTGATTATTCCCAATTCTTAAGAAAATAGTTTTTCTTATTCTGAAATAATCCCGCACCAATCTTCCCGCATCCCCCAAAAACTGATAAATTTACCGCATATTCCCTTTTAACGCCTTTATTAACGCGCAACCAACCCTCTAAAAAGATTGGTGTGTGGGCCAATCCCAATAAAATACTTGTCATTTTGTCGGCTGATTGGTATAAAATAAACCAATTCACCTTTTGAGACAAAACCATCCGGGCTGGAGGATGAAAATAGAGTCGGCCCTTAAAATATAAAATCCG
>Ga0315282_10004444_pt1 | contig 24470 bp, 34 predicted proteins | sample YL17G07_20_MG_FD_203693 | JGI IMG/M metagenome (GOLD analysis project Ga0315282, IMG submission 203693) | Sediment microbial communities from Yellowstone Lake, YNP, Wyoming, USA - YL17G07_20 | ecosystem: Environmental > Aquatic > Freshwater > Lake > Sediment | place: USA: Wyoming | collected... | reverse complement strand
ACAGAATCTTGTTATTGCCGATGTTCCTTACGCCATGCCATTTCAATACACCGTGAAACTCAATAGGAACGATTTTGTTTGGGAAAACCATGCATACATAGCTAGGGATTGGGGAGGACATACTTACGCTTCATGGCAAGCAGAATTGGACGCACAGATAAACTACTTCAACAATGTCTTGCAACAACCATTATTCTACGGTGAATACTCAGTTTTTCCACAAGAAACCTATAATGGAGTCAATGATCCGTATAACTTTGCTTCTTATTGGAAAACTTGGACACAACAAATGGTTCAATATTTCAATGGTCACAATGTTGTTGGGCGAAATTGGCACGCTTACTCCAGCTTACTAGGTGAATATTATGATTCACCGCTTGGTCCTGCGAGCGAACAAGGAGGTCTTACGCAAGCAGACATGGATTTCATCTTAGCAACAACATTAGGATGAAAGCCTTTTTAATCTTTCAAGACGTAAGATATGGGTAGAGAGCTATTACATGTCGGTTGTTATTGACAGCTATCCCGAATCAAATTATAGTGCACGCAGCTACATCATTAATGTCCATCCTAGCGTTGTAGCCGATGCTCCAAGTGCATGGGGACAAAGTTTCACTGGCATCGCAGGTTACAGCTTGACTCAGGCCAAATTTTATCTTCAGAAGATCGGTAATCCTGTAGGCAACCTTGTGGCTCAACTATATGCGCTTACAGGTACATATGGGACTGATGCGAAGCCAACGGGTCCAGTTCTCGCAGAAAGCGACCCAGTAGCTCTGGCTGGCATATCTACGAGTTATGGTTTGGTGGCCTTCAATTTTTCCATCCCATATGCTTTGGCAAACCAAAACTACGCGATTGTTTGCGTAGCTAAAAACGCGACCACGCTCGACTGGTACAATTATGTCAATATCGGACGGGACGAAACTGCACAGGCGCATAGTGGCAACGCAATTTGGTACTCGGGCACCACTGGTTGGAACGCGACGGATTATTGGGACGTCATCTTTTACGTGCTTGGTGTCACGTCAGGTCCACCGCCATCAAGCAACGCGAAGGTATGTATCGCTTTTGATGATGGAAACCAGAGCCAGTACGACAATGCTTGGCCTCTTCTAAAGGCAAGAGGAATAGTTGCAACATTATATGTAGTCACAGACAATATAAGAGACGTATCTGGAAACAGTTCATTCATGACCGTTGCTGAGCTTAGGACTTTGCAGAACGCTGGCAACGAAATAGCAAGTCACAGCAAAACACATGCTTGGCTTGTTGGTGTGGCAGACTCTCTGATAATACAGGAATGCTCAGTATCCAAGCAAGTGCTACAAAACTACGGCTTCACCATCAACAATTTCGCGGTTCCCTATGGAGGTACAGACGACCATGCTGACAGCATAATCGGGCAATATTACAGGTCGAACAGAACGGCATACACTGGACCATATATAATGGTGTTAGGAACAGCACCGTTCAGGCTTCCAGCTTGCCCTGGAGAAAATGGGGCTGTAGACAACGCGGCCTATTTACGGGCACTTGTAGACCAACTTGTCGCTGCGAATGGCTGGATGATAATTTTCTTCCACAACATCGTTCCAGACTCAACTCCAATCGCCGATTACCAAATACGGCTCGGAGACTTCACTAACTTCCTAGACTATCTCACAAGCAAAGGTGTGGGTACTCTCACAGTAAACGATGCCTTGGGCGTTGTTCCTCCTCCTCCTCCTCCTCCGCCAGTTCAAAACGGTTTCATAGAAGTGTACGCCTACCAAGACACTACAGAGATAGCTGCTTCTGTGACGTTAGACGGGCAATCAGGAACCACGCCAGTCACGTTTACGGTCCCAGTTGGAACATACACTCTCACAGCAACCTATGGAACTGAAACTTTGCCAACTCAGTCTGTAACCATAATTGAAGGACAAACCATCACAGTTAATCTTCACTTTGCACCAGCAGTGGGTCCAGCAACCGTTACGATCACGGTTACGGGCCAAGGAACAACAAACCCAGCCGCAGGAGTACATACTGAATACAACGTGGGCGACACACTCAACATCACAGCCACAGCCACAATTGGGTGGCAATATCAAAAGATGAGACGCAACGGAGTAGACTGGACCACGGCGAACCCAGGAGAATTCTTGAACCTAGCCGCTACTGAGAACATCGAAGTTATCTTCATACAACCAACGATAACCTTGAACGTGACCGCTGAAGCTAACGGAACAGTGAGTCCGTCAGGAGTCCAAACACTGATAATCGGAGAAACCTATCAGTACAATGCAATTTCCAGTATTGGCTATTACCTAGATCATTGGGATCTTGGTGGTGCAAACATCGGTTCCACAAACCCTCTCCCTCTCACTGCAACATCAACGATGGACGGAAAAACCTTGACAGCAATCTTCACAGCCGTTCCACCCGTGCAAATCAGCATGAACGTGGCGGTGTCGGGAAACGGCACAACCAACCCGGCTCCTGGACCTCACACGTTCAACGTAGGAGATATCGTGACTTTCACTGCAACATCCGGCGTTAACAACGCTTTTAGAGAGTGGACTCTTGACGGCATCATATACACGGCAACCCCGGTGTCGATACAGATTACGAATTCCATGGCTGGGCTAACCTTAACCGCCGTCTTCAATCAAACAGCCATCATGCTCACAGTGGCTTCGGGCGCCAACGGATCTGTGACCCCGTCTGGCTCGATGATTCTGGTTGTGGGCCAACAATACCTCTTCGCCGCTACACCAAGCCCAGGCTACCAGGTTGACATCTGGAACCTAAGCGGCGTCAGCCTCGGATCAACCAGTATGCTTACCCTCACCGCAACAGTCGACATGGACCAGAAATCACTCACAGCCCTGTTCACCGCCGTGCCCCCGCCCCAAATCACAATGAACGTGGCCGCAGCCGGATCCGGAACCACAAACCCAGCCGCTGGCGCCCACACGTTCAACGTCGGCGACACCGTGCAGTTCACGGCCATTCCAGCAGCCGGCCAAACCTTCAAACAGTGGACTCTGGACGGCACAGTCTACTCGGCCAACCCCCTGTCGCTACCCATAACGGCTGACATGCAGGGCAAGACTTTGACTGCAGAGTTCACCGGGCCATCTGCACCGCCTGGACTGGATCTGCCCACGATTGGAGGCATCCTAGTAGGAGTAAGCAGCCTGGTACTTGGAGTAGTGGGCGTCGCACATTTGGCGGGCATAGTTTAAGCTAACTTTGATGTAGGAGGTGATTGAATGGCAAAAGCAGTCATAGTCGCGTTAACCAGCGACATCCCGGCCACTGCACAGGGACAAAACGCAACCGTAACCGTTGGAAACAACAAGTACCCTGGAAAACTCACGACCATCATAATCTACACTCCGCCAGCAGGCCATTAAGCGTCGACGGTCAAGATTTCCGGTCCAGGCCTCACTATCGTCTAGTGTCCCTTTTTTCTGTTGTATGTTGACCCCACAAAAACCAGTGTTGCGCTATGGACAAAGTGGCACGGACAGTTTAAAACACCATCAAACAACGTTTTACGGGGTCTCCATCAAGTGGCTAAAACGTTTTAAACATTAAGCCCTCATATCCGATAGGAGACCCAGTATGTCGCGGCGAAAGAAGGATAACCCAGGGCCTGAGCTAGTGAACCGAGAGTTCTGTGACGAACGCACGAAACGGGTTGAAACATTGATTGAAGGCATGGAAAACCGGATTATAAACGCCATCAACAAGAAGAACGGCATGCCCTGGCAGGCGAAGGCAACCATCATCGCTGCGGCGCTAGGTGCGGTGGCAGCCATAATCGTGGCCATTTTAAGGTAGCGCGCGCAACAAGCTTTTTTAAACTCGGAATCCCTAGTCTTTAACTGAGTGATACAATGCTGACGGACCTTCAAACCGTTCTATTGACTATATCCGCATTGGCTGGAGCATTGTTCTCTGCAGGGGCAGGCTGGCTTGACTCGGGCGAACCGTTTGTTGCTCGAAAGTTCACGTCGTCAATCCTCAGAGCGTTCTTATCGGGTGCACTGTTCGCGGCAAGCACATACGCAGGACTGGACACAATCGCGTCTGGATGGGTGTACATCTTCGCTTTCCTGGGCGGAGCAGGCATAGACGTCCTGGGCAACAGGGCTTCAGGCGCAATAGTTGCAGCCGTCAAAACAGCAAACACGTCTACATCATCAACGACACCGCCACCGGGAAAAGTCCAAATCCTAAAGCGCGTCTGCTGCATACTCGTCTCAGACCTGAAGAAGCGGCTGATGTTCCTGGCCTACCGCAAATAGCGCGCAGTCTCCCCCTTTTTTTCTTTTATCACGGAAGTGATGCACCAAAAATTACTAATCCTAGTTGCAGCAAAGGGGTTTTGACCCGAGGAGGTGAAAGTATTGGGACGAAAAAAAGTTCTTCTGACACTGGCTGTGATGGCAATCATGTGGGGACTAGAAAACGGCATGCACATGGTGCCTACTCACGTGTAGTCCTTGCTCTCAAACGTGCTCTCGAAGAGTTGTTCATAGTTCTAAAGTGGCCGCTAGTGATAGCTGGTTTTTTCCTAGAGACAGTCTGCATTCTCGTCGCTATGGGCCTCGGCATGAGTGAGCCGTTGCCTCTCATATCTGTTACAGGCAGTTTCATAATATATCTGGCTGTCTTCCAATCGCCAATAATCTATTACGTATGGCGACAAATCCAACATGAGGACAGTATGGCGAAAGTTATGACTGAGGCCTTTGAGACAGACGGCAAACCAATCGAGCAAAAAGTGGATGAGTACAAGGCAATATGCGAACGCGAACAATCCGACGACTAGCGCGCCTTTAGAGGATAACTCTATAGGAATGTTCAAGTGTATTGTTCTGGAGGGGTGATGAGGCCATTATGCTTCCCTTCTCCCTTTCTCCCTAGAGAGCGAGAGGTGCTGAACCCTCCCAAAAACTGTGTAGGCTGACTCACCGGTGAGTGAACGTGACTTGTCCGTGTAAGGGCGTCTGCTCATTCTACAGAAGCAGCGAGTACAAGTGTTCGCACGTGCCGTCTAAGGATCCTAAGAGCGTTCTCTACTGTAAACAGTATGTAGAATTGACTGGAGGATGCTTTTATTCAGCAATTAGCCTACTCTGACGACGTGTAGAAGTGTCGTTGTTCGTGTTAGAACCGCCGTTTTTCCATGGTCCGGGCGTCATGGATAAGCTTTATAAACTAATCGAACCTAAAAGATTCGCGTAAGGTTCTTGTTATGAAACGACCCGTCAGTCGAGGTTTTGACCATGCAGATTAACGTTCAGAAGCTTCGTGGAATGGGGTTTAAAGTGGAGAATATAGCTCCGTACGGAGACTGTATAATTGTTCCTGGAAAGAAGTTTGATCCGGACTGGGAAGACATGCTTGAGGGGCAGGGTAATCCCGTCGTGTTCACCGAGATTTGCAGTCAGAAAGTGGTGCTTGTGAGGCTTATGGGCCAGAAGGTGAGCCAAGAAGTTGAGGGAGTAAAGATGGCCCGGCTGGAGGAGGTGGGAGTTACATCGTCTACGCCGTCTACGCCGAGCACATCGACTGTATCGACTCCTCAGCCTCCTAAGCGGATTCCTGGGTTTTTGAAGAAAAATCCTGAGAGAATGTGGCAGGATCCAGACGTCGAAAGGTTGACGGAGCTGTGGAACCATAAGCCCAGGCTGACGGTGGCTGACATAGCAAAGAGGTTTAACAACCGGACTGGCTCGGCCGTCACTGCCAAGTTAAAGGATCTGCAGGACGAGGGCGTGATTAAGCACAGAAATCGTAAGCATCCGAAACCGCCCAAGAAGCCCACGCGTGCCGAGAAGGCTCCAGGCATGCCTTTAGGACCGACCGGTCCTAGACTGCCTTGTGTGTTTGGCTGGGGAGACTGCCCTGTTCGGAAGTTGCTGGCTGAGGAGACGAGGGAGGCTGACACTATGCTCAAGAGCGTGTCTCCAGTCCCAGGTATTCCTAGGAGCACGTCGGAGGCAGAGTTTATGAAGATAATGATGAGTAGCATGCAAGCTGCGATTCAGCAGTTTGCCTCTATACAGACAACTGAGAGAGTAGCGCAGTTTTGCCAGGCGTGCCCCAAGCCCAGGGCAAAAACATTGGACTGAAGAGGGTCATGGTCATGCCTGAGAAGGCCATTAGCACGGAGGAGCTTAAGGTTCCCAAGAAGGAGCGGTTTACGTGCGGCTTCTCCACGTGGGTTGACTACTCAACCTTGAAGGACCTGGACCTCATCGCCGCTTATGAGCACATGGACCGTGGGCCTCTTGTACGCATGGTCCTTGTCGACAAGATTCGATGTTACAAGCGAAATCCAGCGTTTAAACGGTTTCTCCTGCAGCTCCGCCAGGCAGACGAGGACAAGAAACACAAGGGAAGAGAAGACGAGTGAACTTCATCAAGGGCGTGCTCTACCGGGTCCCGTCCGGGGAGGCTGTGGATCTTCCGCTGCGGCACCTGGCCGCGTTCGGCGTGACGCGTGACAGTGGCAAGACGACGTTTATGGAGGCAGCCGTGGCCGCTGCGGGCTTGAAGGCCATAACCTTTCGCACGAAGCGGGGGGAGATAGGGTTTGAGAATGCCCGGCAACTGCCAATCTTCTTCGATGAGCGAGGCCTCACCCACTGGAAGGCGTTTGAGGGTTTGATATCGGCTACGCTTGAGGAGAAGGTGCAGCGGGAGCCGGGCATACGCGGGGCGATTATCCGGGTGTGTATGAGGCCAAGCCGGGCTGAGACGTTGGAGGAGGTGCATGCGCGCGTCAAGGCTCACATGAAGGAGAAGATGGGTGGGTTCGAGCGGGACGTGTTCGACAAGCTGGACGCTTACCTGGAGGAGGTCCTGCCCCAGATTAAGGCGTTGCGTGCACGCTTCACTGATAAGCTGGAATTGCAGGAGTCAGGCATCTACGTCGAGGATTTGACGGGCATAAGCGACGAAGTCCAGTCTCTGCTCATAGCAAGCGTGATGAGAAAATGCTACGAGGAAGGCAGCGGAATCATAGTCGTATTTCCAGAGGTGTGGAAGTTTCTGCCCCAGGACCGGGGTTCACCCGTTAAATGGGTGATCGAGAAGTACGTGCGGGAAATGGGTGCGGTGGACAGCTACCTGTGGATGGACGCCCAGGACCTGCGGGGAGTTGATAAGAAGCACCTGCGCAGCATAGAAGTTCGCCTGTTCGGCCGGCAGCCGGATCCACACGAAATCGACGATCTGCTTAAGGCGTTGCCGCTGCCCCGCAGGGCAAAGCCTACTCCGGAGCAGATTATGACGTTGAAGCTGGGCCACTTCTACGCCAAGCTTCGAGACACGGTTGAGCTGGTCTATGTGAGGCCTCGGTGGCTGCCCGAGCCCGTGGCCGTCCTGGTTGCCAAGGGAACCTTTGCGCCGGATGGCATAGAAGTAGAGTCTTACAAGCCACACTCACCGGTGAGTACACCGGCTTCATCAGTCAATTCACAGGTACTGGAGGTGAACGACGAAGTGTACAAGGAAAAATATGAGGAAGCAGAACGCCAGCGTGTGGAACTGGAAAAATGGCTTGAAGCAGCCAACACGCGGATAAACACATTGACTGCTGAGCAGAAGGAGACAGAGGAAAGACTCAGGGTTCTCATGGAAGACATGGAGATAGCACGGAAGGAACTTGAGGAGCTGCAACCGCTTAAGAGAATTCGGGACGACTTGAGAGAATTCTTGGGCCATCCAAGTGGAGTAACTGCCCCTGGGACAGTTACCGGGGAGTTGGCCGTTTCAGTTCAGCCGACGCTCACCGAATTCACTGTGAAAACTGCCAGGCGCGAAGTGCTCGAGGCCACAGACCAGGATACGGATGGCCAGATACTGCTGTTGGCTCATGCTGGATGGTTTGGGGAGCGCCGCAAGATTACGGCGGTCCGCGCTGAACTCGAGCGCAGGTTTAACAGTCGACCGCGTCCGGGAACCGTTGAAACAGTGATGGGAGATCTTACCGGAAAGGGAATTCTTGTTCGTGAGAAAGAGGCTAACTCGTGGACCTACTGGCTTTCCGAGGGTGCTGAAAAACTGATAAAAGCAGCCGAAGCATAAGTGATTCTTATGGAGGACAGCGAGTACAGCGAGGAAGCTGTTGCGCGTGCACACAGCGCCAGTGCCCGATGCCGTTTCTGCGGCCACGTGAAGGGCCCTGGCATGCCCTTGGACGAGAGGACCGGCCTGCCATGTCGCTGCAGCTGCCATCATTGAAGGCGTGAAGCATGGAAGGGGAACTCAAGTTAACCCTGGTCATTTCGGGCCTAACCGTCGAAGATGCCAAGGCCCTGGCAAAACTGATATCCGAGATAGCAGAGAAGGATCCAACACGCACCTACGCCTGCATAGTGCGGGGACTCGAGGAAAAGTCTTTCATGGACGCTCAGAAGATAATGCGAGAAATCTTCCCGCCTGGGGGAGTGGCCAGTTGAACAAGACACCCTTTGTACTCATCGCCTTGGCCGTGCTAACCGGATCCTACCTGGTCGACTTTGACACCTTCCGAACTATGCTCGAGATCGCGGTGAGGCGACTGTAATGGGTCGCAGAAGCCAGCAGCACATGACAGGGCAGACTTTCGATTCACGCGTGAACTCGGCAGGGGCCCGGCGTCGGATAGAAGCTGAGATCAGGGCTAAGCATGCAAAGGCGGTTATTGACGAGCTACTCAGGAGAAGGAAGGCCAGGGTTGAAGAGGCCAAGTGGGTTAAGGTTCCGGACGAATAAGGCTACGGGGTAGTCTAGTCAGGCAAGGGCGCAGCGCTCATAAGATGAACTCTGAGGAACGCTGAGGCCGCCGGTTCAAAAGGGAAGGAGCTCGTACTCCTTTCCTGATAGTCCGGCCCCCGTAACCACCACACCGTTTTTAGGTCAGCACACTAAAGTGTTATATTGTCTGCCGAGCAAGCTTCATCTCAACCTCACATGTGAGTGTGAAATGCGATGAAGCAGACAGTGTTTGTGTGTTTATGTGTGTGCAGGACGCCGGGGAGACTCTCATCGGTAAGCTTGATTATGCCTTGTTGTCTGACTAAAAGCATATAAGGCGAAAATTTTAAAGAAGATTTCAGTACGGATCGACAACTTCTGAACTGGTTGAGTAGTTGTTGATGTTAATTTGAGGAAGAAGACACGCACACAGATTACTAGTAAACTATTAATAATACTAGAATACTAGTAAACTAGGTGTTTTTCATGGTAAAGGTTCAGCTTAACGTCTACATCGACGAGGACTTGAAGAAACGCTTCTATGAATTCATCAGGGCAAAGTATGAAGGGTTTCATGGAGCCGTAAGCATTGAGGTCCAGAATGCTATTGCCCACTGGATCTGTGAGCAGGGTCTGGCTGCACACACACAAGCACGCATAAACCCGGGAATGCCGAGAGTTCAACTTAAGATCGAGAAAGCCCTACAATGGCTTAGAGATCAAGGATACACTAATCAGTTTACGGTTCCTGACTGGGAAAAAGCAGTAATTAACACTGTTGGCGGGGATGCTAGGACGATAGCCAAGTATCTGCATCTGGCAAAGCGAATCGGCAAGGTCAAGCCCTACTCAGGAAATGTCTGGGAGATCGTCTAGCTCTGGAGAGACGGGTTAAAGTGAACGCGCACGCGCACGGAGCTTGAGAGCTAGGATCCTCATCGGAAGCCAGCCCTCTAACACTTTCCCCAAGTGCCGGGGTCGCCCCGTTGCAACATTTCATTAAATTGAACAGCTTATTAAGTATTTTAATTCTATGAAAGAAATCGCACGCGCTGATGATATCCGGTTGTGGGAGTGTCGCTCGTCATCGGCTTACGTCTCTAATACGTTTCTCCCTTAACCAGTTTGGTAGGAGTGCGGTTACGGTCTTTGAACCTATCCCAGAGGTTGCACCCGAATAGCCTGCCTGTTACTCGTCTTGGCTTGTCACCATCGGCTTCGACCCAATGGGTCGTGCAGTCTGGTGTTCACGGTAGCCTATGGCCAAAGGGACCCGCCCCCAAAGTGCATCGTGACCTCAGCTTGCCGCCTCCTGGGGGAAGTTTCACCTTGGAGAGATGAAAGATTTTTCCCCGAGACGGTTTTGGACGCTGAGTACGCATTGTTTGAGGTGCTTAACTCCTTCGCTTCTTCATGTATGCCATGTATGGTAAGCAAGCAAACCAAAGACCCAAATCTCTACATCTGCTTGCTTCATTGGGTTTTGCCCTGAAGTCGCATCCGTGGCATGCACTCATGTTTTCTCACACTTTTTAGGTGCCCATGGCCCAGCTCGACCGGGTGCATATTTCCTTGGAGGGAGACGTGCCCCGTTGTTCGGCTGAACCTTATCTCAGAGGGCTGTTGAGGGCGAGCATTTCACGCCGTGCTAATCCCTCTTTTTCGGGGTTTATTTATAGGGTTTGCGGTGTCCGCGCGCGGCTGGAGGCATGATGTTCATCCGGTGAACACTGTTCAAGATAGGCTTTTGGCGTATTCCAGTAGAGCCTTCTTGTTGGTCATTACCTGCTTGCTGTATTCGCCTGTCTCCATGTTTCGGACTTGAGCCTGTTGCTCAATGTTCTTATACTGGCTTTCCTCGTCTTTGTGTGACATGTTAAACATCATTTTCACAGCATTGTACATTCCTGCTGGTAGGCCTCTCTTCTCGTGTCCGGCTTGGACTGCTTCAAGCGTGGCCATGTACCCGTCTCTTCCGCCGGTTTCTGCGGCTTCTGCGAGTTTCTTCTCCTGTATTTCTCCGACCTTCGCCTTTGCCAGGTTCAGAGCGTCTTTGAAGTAGATTTGGCCCTTGGCAACGGCGTCCCGCATGGGCGGCGTGAGGTCAAGGATTTTTATCCACTGACTCAACGTGCTGGGAGCAACTCCAAGCCTCTTGGCTACTGCACGCTCCCCTATCATGTCGGTGCGTATGACGTCCATTATTGCGTTTGCACGTTCAATCGGGTTCAACTCTTCACGTAAGGCATCCAAGTCTTCTATGAGGCTTTGTAGTCTAGCTTGTTCGTCAGTAACATTCCTGATAAGCGCGTCTTCTCCAATGACGAACGCTTTGTATCCTATAATCATCGCCGAGTGATACTTTCTTTCTCCTGCGTAGATGCCGAAGCCGTTTCCCTCTGGCCTTGCCAGCATCGGCTCAACGATTCCGTTTCTACGCACGTTCTCCAAAAGCGACTTGTCCTTTTCAGATTCTCCGAAAGGTCGATTGGCCCGAACGTTCAGTTTGCTTATGTGGAACCTTTCTACTGGCATTCTGTCGCCGGCCTTTGGCACGTCGGGAGTCTTGTCCACTCGAATGGGTTTAGGCATACGTTTACACCAGGAATCCACTGGAATTATGAGAAATAAAAGCTTTTGCACCATGAGTGAAAGGTGAAGTAGAACTGTTTGCTAACTGGCACACTGTCCCCCAAACATGTTTGTCCAGACGTAAACAGTTCTATCTTTCGATTTTGATTTTGCCCTGCCGCAGTTTCTCACTCAGCATCCGGATCATCGCCATCTCATCTCTGCTCAGCTTCATAGTATCAACATCGCTCTTCAAGCGTTGGATCTCTCTTTCCTGCTCATCAATCCGCGTGAGCTTGTCCTGCAGCTCTGCTGGGCTAACTATGCCCTGCACGAGGTCCAGGCTTTCTATTGCATGCGCTTTCTTGAGTGTTTCACGCCATTTTGGCAGCATCTGCATAATGTAGCCTTCTTCGCTGTTTTGAACGCCCATGTGGCCCAAGTAGATGTCGCGGAGTTGTTTGTCAATGCCGCATGTTCCGAGGCGCGTGTTGACCCACGCCCTCATCAAGTGAGCGTACACGTGAAGTCCTGTTTTTTGCTGTGCCTTCCAGAACACGCCTTGTATCTCAACCTTGTTTACTGGAGCAATGTTTTTTTGGCCGTTGGGCATGTTTCTTGAGTAGGTGAAGATGTACTCGCCCGGGTTCAAATCCCGGCCGAGCTGCTTCATTTTCAAGGCTCTTAACGTGTTCAAGCCTTTTGCTGCTGTTTCTGTGAGGAAGCAAACCTGTTTCAACCCTTCGGGATACTTGTTGTTTTCATGCCCCTTTTCAGGAGTAATAATGAACGGACTGTACGGCTCGATTATAGGGTATGTTTGAATGTTTTGCCATCTTGGATGAAAATCTCTTTTGCAGTGGGGGCAGGTTTGGAATTGGCCGTCTCGAAGGGGCACGCTTGTTAGAAAGTCAAAGAGGATCGTGTCTTTGGCGCTGAGAGCTTCCCTAAACGTGCGGAACTGGTCGTCTGTTACTTCTGTTTTGGGTTTGGGCCGGTAGCTGCATTTAATCTGGATCAGGGGCACCCGGTTGTACTTGAAGAAACTTCGAACAGAATCCAACACTTTCTTTTCCGCATGAGGCTTGACCTGGGCAAGGTGCGCTTTAGACTGCCACGTTTCAACAAGCCTCTCAGCGGGAAAGAATCGTTTCTTCACGTTTTCATGCGTCTTCAGGTCTAGCAGGACCGTGGGGTCGCTTATGTCTACACATTTGAGAAAGTAGCAGATCCCACTGAGGTATGCTGGTCTTGTCGCGTAGCCGACTTTCCCAAGCCACACTGTCACGTCCGGATTCGCAGTGATGGCCTTCTGAAACGTTTTTGCGGTGGCGAACTCGGGTATGATTTTGATGTTTTGCAGCAGCCTATCATAGTCTTCTTTAAAACCCATCAGCGCGCGCTTCCTAGACGTCTGGCAGTTTCCAGCCTTCCTTGATCTTAGCGCGAATTATTTTTCGCACATCTGAATCGCTTAGAGCGTAATACACATGCTCGCATGTGCTTGAGTCGTCAAGCAAACAGCGCACTCCATAGGGTTTGATATAAACGTCTACTTCTCTGTTCAACACGTTGTCACGAAGCTTGATGCCGTTTTCATCGCTATTGATTTTCACGAACCGTGGTGGCGCGTTGATGTCGGCTTTGTACTTGTCTAGTAATTGACGGATTGCTTCTTTTGCGATTTCGCCTCTGCCTCGGAATCCATGTTTTCCTTTTAGCTTATCCATCTCATCAACGAGTTCTTTGGGCAGCTTGATAGTGACGTGTGGTGTCGACATCTCCACTCGATTTAATGTTACCCATACATTACTAATAAACGTGTATGTTGCTGAGTTCTATAGGTTACTACTAGAAGCGTAATACATTACGCAAACCTTTTAAGCGACAATTTGAGAAGAGGTGTAACAGAGGTGTAATGTGTGGCTACCGAATGGGTAACGCTTAAGCTCCCGAAAAACTTGGTTGATGAAATCGACAAGTTGGTCGGCAAGAAAGGCTTCACAAGCCGAACTGACGTGGCAAGTGAGGCTATCCGTAATTTTCTGGAAAGATTCAAGGAGGTCTGAGTCTTGGTTGAAGATGATGTTAACCCCAAAGAAGTGAAGGCGGTTCTGGACGAGTTAACGGCTGAGCTTCGCAAACTGTTCAAGGGGTCCAGGATAAAACAAGAATGCGCGCGCATTAAGGAGGAGCACCAATGAGCTCCAAGATTCCAGCCAAGGAACGAGAGGCCATCGGGGACGAGTTCATCGCCATCGCAGAAAGGACCAGAAAGAAGTTCAAACTCACAATTCCCGAGACTAAACATGAACTTCTTGAGATCCTGGGGGATGCTTCACTATGAAGCTGTTCATCGGACGCACACCATTCACAGCCAAGGAGGATGCAAAGGATGCCCATGACCCGCGATGATGCAGCTATCCGTCTGAGACGACGCAAACGTGCACTACGTGAAGAGGATAAGGCTAAGGACAGACGAATTAGAGCGATGGAACTTGAACGCGACGAAGCATTGGGGTTCAGAACATGAGTGAGACAGATTGGAAGAATGCAGCGTTCCAGATTCACCTTGCCTTCCATCAAATAGTATTAGACCCCGCCGAATTATGGACATCAAAAATACCAACCGATGATGCGGCGGAACAGAAGGAGGAACTCCAAAAAATAATCCGTGTAGCGCATGACATGTTTGATTCAGTGATAAACTGGGTAAACACGCTGAGCGATGAAAACCTGAAGCTTAAAGGAGCACTGGAAGAGTTACGGAGGGTGCAGCCTAGATGAGCGCCGCAAAAATCACAGAGTTTAAGCTTGGCAAGGGCAGAACGGACAAAGTAGGGGAAATGGACTTCACGAAGAAGTACTTGGAATTCACGGTCCGCATGCCTGAACAGTACACTCCGGAAGACTTGGACAAGGCGATGCTGGCAGCGGAGTACACTATTGACAACTGGTTGGGGGGTCCGGAGACGCCGCAGATCCCAGAGTTCGACTCCGAGCTGCTGATGGAGCACAAGTGGAAAGGCAAGAAGACCGGTGAGAAAGCATGGAACGAGGGCACCCTGGCATGGGGCTGGGACTTCATCGACCAATTCCCCGAAACCGTGATCCAAGTGCTCAAGAAAGGTCCGCTAGTCATAGACAGGTACGAATTCACTCTAGGCGAGAACATGGTCTCGGTCAAAGAAAAGAAGGAAGACAAGAGGGGACGCAGATGAAACCAAAAGACACTATTGAAGTTGGAAAGCTGCTCATCAAGGCTGCCGGAGCCGACCAGGTCAGCCAGTACGTTAGAATCTACAAGTTGTCACGCCACAAAACAGCCCTAGTCCGACCGCGCGACAGTATTCCTAACCTTGTCTGGAGACTGATTCACCAAAAAGTCAAGGATATAGGCGGATGCTGGAGTCTCACGCAAGAACTATGGGAGGTTCCACTAACATGAGCCACGAGGAAAACGGCGAACATCTCCGCAAGAGAGGCCACGTCGTCGTAGTCGACAAGGCCGCCGCCGTAGAAATCCCATTAGATAAGATCTTCTGGCCTGACAGCACCGACATAACAGAACAGCAAATCAAGGACATGGCCCTTTCGCTTATGACCACCGGCCAAATCCACGCTATAGTCGTGGACGCAGCCGACGCCCAGGGCAAACACCTAGGAGTAGCCGGGCGTCTCCGGTATGAAGGCATGAAGTACCGTTGGCGCAACGATCCCCAAGGCAAGACTATACGATGCTGGATCCGACGCTTCAAAAGCGGCGTCGACGGCCAAATCGAGATCAAGACCTGGCAGCTTGTCGAGAACAAACACCGCCGTGAAGTCCCCGCTATGCAGCAGGCCCGACAATACCGGGCACTCTACGACCTCATGCGACAGAAACACGGCGAACAAGCCACGCTAAACACCTTGGCTACGCAGATAGAAGAGTTGACCGGAAACAAGGAATCCGCAAAGACAATACAGCACTACTTGGAACTCACGAAGCTGCAGCCCAGGACCCAGGAGATACTCACCGGTGAGAAACTATCCCTCCGGGCCGGCCTAGAATTCGCCAGAGTCACCGACCCCAAGAAACAGGTTAAAGCAGCCGAGGACGTCCAGAAGAGGCCCGACATGTACCAGAACGTACAGTCCATCAAGTATCACGTCGAAAGCTTCATCGAGGAGGAACGCAGGGACCGGCAGAAACATCGCCTCGAGAAACGGGCTGAGCAGCTGAGGAAAGAGGGCAAAACCGTGATTCTTGAGCTGCCCTACAGTGACATGAGCGACAAGGAGCGGGAGAAGTACGAGATCTTCTACGGCGAAGTTCCCGAAGAATGCAAGACAGGTGCAGGATGCCCCAAGCTGGGCGTGCAGCTGAGCGGAAACTTCCAGCAAAAACCCATTTGCGCCGACAAGAAATGCCATGAGAACATGCAGAGGAAGCAGGGCCAAAAACACGCTCAGATACAACGCGAAAGCAAGAAGAAACTCGAGGAGGAACTGGCTAAAGTCTACAGCATGCCCCTGGACGTGAGACACTGGCGCATAGCCCTCTTCAGCCTGGTAGACACGTGGAAACTAAGCGAAATGTTGGGCAAAGGCAGAGGCGGCAAAGACAATGCATTATGGAACGCGGTATCCGCGCTTAGTCTGGAGGAATGCCAAGGGCTACTGCTCAAAAAAGCCGTCGAAGATGCTGTAAGTTCGAGCGCATGGGGAAAAGAAGGCTTCAAAGAATGGGTCGTGAAAGAATTCGGCCTCACACGCAGCCTATTCCTGAAGGAGGAAGAGGAATAAGCGCGCGCCTGCTAAAACCCCCCTTTTTTCTACGTGACACGTGCAAAATAGTTTTAACCTCTGAACCCCCTAGTAGTCTTTTAGTGATTTAGGTGAGCAACAACGCGGATTATGAGGGAATTGGAAAGCTCATTCTGTATGGTGGCATAGCCGTAGGGGTCGTCGTCGCCCTCTACTACGGCATAACCCAGCTTATCATGGGCGGCGGCCAAGCCTTCCTCAACGCTTACCACGACGCCCTGCAAGTCTACGTCGATAAGATGGACAGGTACGGCAAGGAAGATAACGGCGTACTCAACCAGGCCAAACAGGCAAGCAAAGACTACGAAGAAAAAGCGCTGGGAGGCCTTGCCGGAAACGCGGCTTCAGCCTTCAACGCCGTGTGGAACTGGCTTGGAACCTTCGTCTTGGAAGGCATCATAGCCATCTTCGCCTACAAACTATTGAGCCCCGTCGTCAAGGCCAAATGGACGGGCATAGTTAACAACCCTGCCACGCAGCCCAAGAGTCCAAAAGCAGAATGCATCATGATCGACTGCGCGCTCGTCGACGAACTTGCGGCCGAAGGCTACACGGTTGAAGCCACAAACCTTCTGGCATCGCTGCAAAGCAGCTGGGCGACGATTGACGCGCCCTACATGCAGGACCAGGTCGTCAGTCTACAAAGCCAGATCAACGCGGGCATACTCACCGGCGTAGAACTTGACATGGCCACCTACCTTGTCGAGGCCTACACATTCGAACTGGCCATGATGCCCACTGTTCTAGCCTTGCCCCTGGTGCCTCTATGAACGACTTGGAAACCTACGCACTGGCAGCCGGAGCCATCATCGCAGTACCAGTCACAATAGCCATAATCCTTGCTGCCCTGGCCCAGCAGGCCGCCCAACAATGTCTTCTCATGGTCACAGTTTCCGGACCCGGCACACTCAACATAACCGAAGGTACACACAGCTACCCCGGACCCACGCAGGTAACGGTCACGGCCACTCCTGCCGCGGGATATCAAACAAACTGGAACCTGAACGGCATCGACGTCGAACGGGGCGTAGACATTTACAGCGTCTACGTCAACGGCCTAGTCACTCTCGGCGTCTACTTCACGCCCACAGCGCCACCACATGGGCCCATAGCCGGAATCCGCAGCGTCGGAACCGTCGGAACCCTGCAGAACTTTAACTACTATTTTGATAAGGGCGGGGGTGCGATACACGTTGATGAGTGTGATGAGGCTTGGAACCGGGGCCTACAATGCGAGCCAGAACTGATGCAGTTCAAGGTGTACGACAGCGGCGGCGTTGGAATTCCAAACGTCACAGTCGCCATCTACCCCGAATCCAACCCCGACCAGACAGTGCTAAAGGCTTTTGCCCTGTTCGACGGAGCCCTCACCGGACCCTTCTTCGCCAGGTACATCGACGCTTCGAACCCTCTTCTCGTCAACACGGACATGCAAGGCCTGGCCAGCTTCCGAATTCGCAACCTCTACGGCGCCGAAGGCCTCTACCTCGACCCGAGCCAAGCACCTGACGGCTTCGGCAAACAACTCAGCCAGAGCACCGGCGTCTACGCCACAAGAACTGTCCCCATCATAATCTCGCCGCAAGAGAAGGTTTTCCCAATCTGGAAATACCAGGGCGCAGGCATCGGCTACATCTGGTGGAGCGGAGACGGCGGTAGCACGGCACAGTACAACAGAAACATAAGAGCCGAAATCGTCGGCACCGCATACTGGAACATTGAACCAGTAACCGTCAACTTCACCACAAAATGGGGATAGTCGCTACTTTAGAGATAGTCGCTACTTTCGCTACTTTAGAGATACTTCAGCATCCAAAGCAGGACCCCCACGGCTATGACTATAATGGCTAGTATAACTAACAGTATGCCAAACCACCAATGATGGATATGTGGTCCCAGCCCTGGAATCGTGACGCCCGTCAACACGCCATGCTTACCTGGCTTTCCCTCACACGTGCTTTCGCTAAGCCCAAACTTGAAGGCGTCGTGCGCGTCGTCAATCATCAAGAACGCGCCTACGCCGAAGAGAATCATGCCAGGCGCAAGGTACAGTACGAGCGCCATCAAAGGATCCTCGGCGCCTGCTCCCCACTGACCCGCTCCCCAAACGCCCTCCACACTGTACCCGGCTGAATCCGCGAAGCCGCTGAAAGGCTGGCCACTCGTACTCTCAAGAATTCCCCCCGCACCGTCGACTGAGGCCTCAACCCATGCGTGGCCTTCACCCTTATACATTCCGAAGACAACGCGAGCCTGCACGTCCATCGCCAGCAGCAGGCTACACAACAGAAAGCTAAGGTCTTCACAGTCACCCATACGCCGGCGCAGGGTTGAATCAGGCATCTGCCAAACCTCTTCGTAGCCAAACTGCGTCATGTCCGCCACGTACTGCGTGTTCAAGGTTACAAAGTTGTAGGCCTCACGCATCCGGTTCACGCGCGAATCCTCACTGCCCAGCTTCTCCACGATTTGAGCGGCCACAGCCTGCACCCCTGGATCCTGGGGCACAATGAAGTCAGCCGGGTTCAAACCTCGGCGACCATCAACATAAGCGTGATCCAAAGCGGGAGTCGCCATCAGCTCAGCCTCTTAGCATGGATTATCCAGACTCTAGGGATCCAGTTGTCAGCGTGATCCACAGAGTAGCCTAACTTGCCAAACTTCTGTATGAATAGGTCGTTAAGGTCGTCCGAGTGAATCTCCATCACGTACTCCGGCACACTAGAAAACACTTTGTCCGGGACTTCGAGTAGGCTCACTTCGCAGCCCTCACAATCAACCTTAACGATGTCTGGGCGATAGGCACATATAAGACCTTCAAACTGTTCTGGGCTGCTTACTACACAGTGTACGGCCTCTACCCGCGACTCTCCAACCGCGTTTTTCACAAGCATTCCAAAACATGAATCGTCAGCTTCTACGGCAACAACCCTCAGAGCTCCCTTCCTAAGAAAGTAGGCAGCCGTGGTTCCATAATCAGCCCCAATGTCAAGAACCACTTTCCCCTTATAGTTCACGAAGCCGTATTCTCCCTCATAATCCGACCATAGAAGCGGCGCAAGACGCTCAAACTCGCTCATAACCGTACCACCGCTGCAACCATCCACAATGCCAGCGGCGCCACCGTCACTATCCTTGCGGCTTCGTAGTTCAGCGTCGAGTCCGGAGCCACCGTGTAGTTGACAAGTTCATCGTCCCAGGCCCATTCGCCCACCCGGCTGAGCCTGAAACTGAGGATCCACTCTTCAACCGGCCCCTGGCCCGCAGCGCCCTTGTACCCGCCGCTGACCATAAACGCGGCTTTGCGGAAGCTTGTGTTTCCCCCGAGAAACCAGGGAATTCCCCAGCCAGCCCAATAGCTCCTGTTAAAGTTTCCAAGGCCAGCTATAAAGTCGCCCCAGGCTGAACGGTTGCTGTGAAACACGGGCCCTCCCAGCACGGCCAATTCAGGGTTAACGGTGAAATGCCGTTCAATCTTCCGGATCCAGTCCTCTGGAAAAGTACAGTCAGCATCCGTGGACACCACGATGTCGCCCTGGGCGGCTTCGACACCCTTCTGCCTGACCAGGCCGATGTTTCCATGTCGAATGTCGGGCCTCGGAAAACTTAGCACCGCGGCCCCCTGCGCGCGCGCAATCTCAGCCGTCGCGTCCAGGCTGCCGTTGTCAACGACAATCACCTCGTCAGGCCGCCGAGACTGAGCACCCAGGCTTTTTAGACAATTCCCTATATTTTCTGCCTCGTCAAGTGCGGGAATTATAACGCTAATGTTAATTTTTCTCCGTCTCCTCGCGGTTCTTGACCGTTTCAACGCCCTTCTCGAGTAGCTTGTCCAGGCTTGTTGTGCCTTGGGCTTGCTGCTGTGCCAGCCACTTCAAGTGTTCAATCGCCCACTTCTTGCTGGAATCGGGAACTTCGCCGCGAAACACAAACTTGGTGAGGCGCTGAACGTTGCCCCACCACCACTCAACCCGCTGCGCGTCAGCTCCAGGAGGAGGATACACCTTGACAACTGGATCCTTGGCGTTAGGGGTGGCCACCCCTACGCTGGGGAGATTTGAACCCACGACCACGGGAAGGTTCACTATCATGTCATAGTAGCGTAGACGTTTTTTATGGCTTTGTTCGTCTAGCCATTTCAAGCTGTTCTGTAGGGTGATCTTGTTCTCGTAGCTGCCACCCATCCGCGCCACCAAGTCCCGACTGTACTTGGTCCACTGGGGCGCATAAATCATAAACAAGGGAAGCAGATCCACGTTCTGCTGTATAGCCAGTTCCAAATGCTCTTCGTCTATGAGGCTGAAAAGCACCTTTAAAACGGCTGACTCGAACAAATGGTAGCCTATTCTCGTGGCAACGGCGAACCCGTGGCCCAGCGCCTTCTGTAAACTTTCCAAAGGCTACTACCCCGCGGGCGCGCGCGCGAATGCTCCTTTCTCGATAGCTTCGTTTATCTTGTCCTTCAAGGGCGCAAGAAACATACCGAACACCTTGTCCGATACACCCATCAGAATGTTTTCCGTGGATTTAATCCGTTGCTCCTCAAGCTGCACCTGAGCTCCAGTGTCCTTCTCCCATTGCTCCTTCTGTGTGGTCACCGCATCCTTGATCATTTTCTCCACGGTATCCTTCGTAATAGACACGCTTTCCACTTTGAAGCCGCGTTTCTCAAGGAACTCCTTGTACTTCTGTTCTGCAGCCATAACCAAATCGGCGGTTTCGCTCACGGAGACCTCAGTGCCCTTTTCCTTCTCTAAAGCCGTCACTTTGTCAAAGAGTGGCTTGACCACTTTTTCCCCGAATTCATCTAAAAGGCCGTCTAGCATCGCTCTTAACTCTTCCTTGTTTGTGCCCTTCATCTTCTCTTTTATGGCGTCGCTCACCATCTCGCCTAAAGCTTCGTCGACCTTCTGCCTTATGGGGTCTACTTTCGTCAGCTTCTCCTTGATAATGTCTTTTCCGGCTTCGTGTACGGCATCATCTACATCCTGATCAACGCCTGAGGACTTTTGAGGATTCTCCAATTCTGCAACCTTCTTCCTGGTGAACGCGGTGTTCAGAACAGCTTGGTTAACATCCATAACCTTTCTGCTCAGCTCACCCAGGGGCTCGGGAAACATGTCTTCCATGCTTGGAGCCTTTCTTTCCTCCAACAACTTCTGTATCTTGCCTGCAGCCTCTTCCTCGGAGACGCCCCACTTCTTACTGTAAAACTTCACTGCCTCGTCAACGTTGGTGGGCTTTTCCTTACCGGTGGGCTTCTCCTTACCGGTGGGCTTCTCCTTACTGGAGTCTTTGTCGTCCTTGCTCATGCCGCGATCACCTCTAGCTGTAGCCACTGGTCAATCAAGGTCGTCAACGCGTCGGGATCCACCTTCACGGATCCGCTTAAAAGAACAAGGTTGAAGATCATCTTCTCGAGCCTCACCTTTGGATCTAGCTTCCGTTTTACCTCTTCGAGCTTCACTTCCAGCAGACTTCCGTATGCCCGGGCCTCGTCCCTTTCCGCTTCTACCTTCGTGACAAGGTCGGATTGGTAGTATTCAAGGGCTTTAAACGCCGTGTCACCTGCCTTCTTGAACGCGTCTCTGAGGGGCCCTTGTTGTGAGGCTATTTTTCTGAAGTCGTCCATGGACACTCCCGACTTGCTCAGGCTTGCCAGAAGAACCCCTAGCCCCAGATTGTAGAACTCGTCGGTGAGCTCTCTGGTCCTGCCTACTTGAAGGCGGACCATGTCCTTTATTTCTTGCAGATATCCCGTGCCTTTGACGACGCCCTCAACGGCTCCTAGGACCGCGGGCTCTGCGCTGTCCTTGCTTTTCTTCAGTGCCTTCAACGGTAAGTGGCGCTTCATTATCTCGAGGGTGTTGTACCCTTCCTCGTACAGTATGACCGTGATTTCCTGTTTGTTTTTCCCTTCAGTTTCCAACTGTTTTATGCGCTCGTCGATAGACGGTTTTACTTCTTCGTCCGGCGTCGTTTTCTCCTGCTTTTCCTCGTCTTCCTTCACCTATAACACCTATTGTTACCTATCCCCAACTCTCCTTTTAAGCCTATTTCCCCTATTATAGAATCCGTGTCGCCGCCCCGCCGCCAACTCCGCGTTCACTAGCCAGAATTCCACTGTGAAAAGCCTCTCGGCCAGATCTCGAGATTTCGACGTGAAAAAGCCGGATGATGAGGGGGGAGGCAAACCCGTTTTAAGCAAAAGTTTTATCCCACGTCCATAACAGTTTGATTTGATTGAGACATGTCAGAAGACCCAGCACGCGCGGCTGCTCGAGAAAAGAAGGTAAGCGAATGGAGAACTAAAGGCTATCCTGAGCCTTTGATTGAGAAAACTCTGAAATGGGTTGACGAGTGGACCAGAGGCACAGCCCGACGTTTCATCAAGGACCCTGCCATACAAATGCAGATAGAACAATCCATGTATCTAGAAGCTCTCGAACTGAGTGACAAGTTCATTGAGTCAATGGCCAAATAAAAAAAGAGGGTTGATGGGACAGAGTTCTAGCGCAGGTTTCTTACCTAGAAGCTCCTTTTTCGAAGTTGCGAGCCCATTTCTCCACGTCTACACGGTGAGTTCCCGCGTCCACTCCCGAGTTGTAATTTGCCTTCGTGTTTGGACCGAAGGGCGTTAGACCGTAGCCCTCCTTCATCCGTCCCTTTGAGGCATTCCAGTTGGTAGTCATGGAACCCGCTTTTCTGTTCATCTTGGCTTTCCCTGCCGAGACCATTTCAGCCATTGACCTCATATCAATCACTGAAGTAAGGTTGGCTTTTTCCGCTTAAAAACCCTGTGTCCGTGTTGAGCAGCTAAGATACTGAGAGTAGGGGGCTACCTCTGCCCCTGCATTATCGAAATGATGTAGTCAACATCTGCTTTTGTCCTTTGTTTCAGAAGTCGACTGACCTTTACCGCGTCTCTCACGTCTCTGCTCTGTAGTGTCTGCGCCGTTTTCTCCGCTATGTAGAGACTCAGCCCCTCGGCAATTTTCTCCCGCCCTGTCAACACCGTTACCGTGACGTTAAAGAATTCATCCATAGTATAGTCACGGAAACGTAGAAGTAGAAATCTGCTGAGAAGTTCCTTGGAAAAATGGTTAATCTCGTTTGCACTGGCGAAAACCCAGGTCCTGAGCTTCAGCGACCGGTGGCGCCTATATTTGGTTTCTCGTATGAAGCCCCTTTCCATCAGGCTCAGGAGAACGGCCAAGTTTTCAACATCGCCGACCTTGTCAAGCTCATCGATAATCAGGTATCGGGGTCGCTCGTTGTACAGGAGCTCGAATAACCCTGCTTGAGTGAGGGCGCTCCCAAGAGCAAAGTGGCTCTGAGGCAGGCGTGCCAAATCCTCGAGCAGTAAAGACTTTGCTGAGGCTACTGTACCCCACAAAAGAAAATGTACTGGACTCTCGGATTCCAAGCCTCGCTTTATGAGATCCTTCTTCTCGTCGTGGCCGATAACAAAATTGAAGAGATCCGGCGGAATGGCAGTCGACTCCTCAACCGGAATGAGGGAGCCCTGATAGTCCTTGAGACCCCTCTTTATTGCGTTGATGTCCATTGCCCGGTAGGTAATCGACTTGTTAGTTTTGAGTTGAACCTGTAAAACCTTCTCAGTTACAAGCCGATTTAGTGTGCGGGGGTCTGCGTGTACTTGATACCATTCCCATCCGTCGTATGGTGTTTTGGGTGGGTAGAGTCGTTCCCATTCTAAAATGTCTTGGAAAAGTCTTTCCATTCGACCCTCATGATCCTGACTTAGAACGTGTAGTACGGATACGTAAACTTGGTTTGCTTCTGTTGTTTCCATCACCCATCACACTCACACTTTTCTTTTAAGTTTTATGATTAGCGCGCGCGCGCGCGCGCAATAAGAAATCCCCCAGGAACCAAAACCCTACTTGCGAATAAGCCAAGTTGTTCCCAAAGCTCGAGGTATTGCTCCCCATAAGGTGGATCAGTTAAAATCAGTTGAACAGTTCCATCAGGTATTTGCCCTTGGCAAAGGTTGAAATCAGCATTTAGCAAGGTCAGGTTTTCAGGAATTACAAGACTTTTCTGCTCGAGGCTTGTATTTAATTCGTCTTGTCTTTTAGATTCCTCAACTTGTTTATAGGCACGATCAATGCTGATCTGATGATTGTCCACTTTTTTCAGTAACTTGCTAAATTTCTCAGGTTGCATCTTAGCAGCTTTGTTTACTGCAAGAATTTTATTATCCGCAAAGGGTGGAATCATGGAAGTTGGCCTTGATGTGATCGTTGGATTAGCTATTCTTGCAGGAGTAGGCTTCGGCATAATACTATGCAAGTTTGGCGAATATTATGCGAAGAATTGTT
>Ga0315282_10004443_pt1 | contig 24472 bp, 13 predicted proteins | sample YL17G07_20_MG_FD_203693 | JGI IMG/M metagenome (GOLD analysis project Ga0315282, IMG submission 203693) | Sediment microbial communities from Yellowstone Lake, YNP, Wyoming, USA - YL17G07_20 | ecosystem: Environmental > Aquatic > Freshwater > Lake > Sediment | place: USA: Wyoming | collected... | reverse complement strand
CTTTGAAGCCTCGCTGTCGGCATCCTGCCTCCAGCGGGCTTCCAGGGGCCCTTATACCCCCGCCCCAAGGGGCGAGGCTCTACGGGCACCTTGTAGAGATTGTCGCCGCTCACGGTAACGGGGGATAGCGTCATACATCCCATATCGATATGCCACTTCTCCCTGCCAGCCACAATGTCCAAGCTTCGCACCAAGGATCCGTCAGTGACATATACAGCGTCGTCGGCTATCCTGATGCCGCCAGCGTTGATCGGATCCTTCAGAGGTACCCGCCAGATGTCGGCGCCCGTCAACGTATCTCTGCGGAAGACGACCCCTTTCTCTATCCCCACGGCCGGCGCCGTGGAGATCGCCTGTGCGCCTGCCGAAAGCGGCTCCTCAATTCCGGTCTTTGCGTCGAGAACGAACCGCTTCCCGCCCGGCGTCTCGCAGAGCAGGCTCCCGTATACGAGAACCGAAGAGACATTGGCGGAGTTGTATTTCGCGAACCGCCATCTCACCTTGCCGCTCTTGCGATCCAGCGATGCAAGATCATTGCCGCTTTCGACGTACAGCGCGTCGCCAAGGACCCGCAGAGGCCCGTTGACGAATCCCCCCTGCATGTCCCAGCACCACTTCCGCCACCGGCTGCCGGCATCAATCGCCACGACGTCACAGGGTACCGACCGGCCCCCGAACATCGTAACAATCCGCGGCCGGATGCTGTCGAAGAACCCCGGCATTTTCCAATGCACATAATACACCGTGCCATCGGCAATCGCCGGGTATGCTTGTGTGCCTGCGCCTGACCGGATCTTCCACTTGATCGTGCCAGGGGCATGCGGCCTCTGTGACAGGCTCTGCAGCACGAGAACCAGCACAATTGCCGCGACACACGCCCACGCAAGGACCTTGGCCTTCATCCGCCCTCCGCCGTCCGCTACGCCTCAGCCGGCGACCTCAAACTTCACCTTGAGCAGGTCCTCATCCCTCGAGGACCCTCCCACCATCACCTCAAACTCCCCCGGTTCCACAACGCGCTTCGCGTCGCGGTCGACGATGGCCAGGCGGTCGTAAGGCACCTCGTAGGATAGGGTCCTCTTCTCGCCGGCAGCGAGATCGAAGCGCTCGAAGCCCTTGAGCTCCTTGACCGGCATGGTTGCCGACGTGACCAGGTCTTGCACGTAGAGCTGCGCTATCTCCGTACCGGCCCTCTTGCCTGTATTCGTCACGTCCACCGAAACGCATAGCGGCTGGCCGCTCTTGAGCCGCGCATCCGCAACGCGCAGGTTCGAATACGCAAACGTCGTGTACGACAACCCGTACCCGAATGCAAACAGCGGCTCCTTCGGCATGTCCACGTACTTCGCGTTGGAATGCCAGCCCGGCATCTGGTTGTAGTAAACCGGCTGCTGGCCGACGTGATACGGGAACGAGATCGTGAGCTTCCCGGACGGGGCGCGGTCGCCGAAAATGATCCCGGCGACGGCCGTGCCGCCCTCCATACCCGGGTTCCACGCTTCGATAATCGCATCGGCATGCTCGACAAGCCACGGGATGGACAGGGGCTTCGAGTTCACAAGCACGACAACCATCTTTTTGGCCGCCGCGCGTACCGCCTCGACAAGCCGCTGCTGCCCGCCCGAAAGGTCGAGGTTCGCCCTGTCGCGCCCCTCTCCCGTGTACGCGACCGTATCGCCCACCACGACAATCGCGACATCAGCCTTCGCGGCTGCGTCCGCCGCTTCGGCAATGCCCTCGGTCGAGGGATCAATCGTGTCGCAGCCGCGAGCATAAACCACCTCGCAGCCCTTGCCCGCGCGTTTGCGGATTCCGTCGAGGATGGTGACCACATTCTCTCTGGGCTGCCCGTCGTTATGCACCCAGTCGCCCAACTGCGCCTTCACATCGTCGGCGTTGGGGCCGATAGCCGCGATGCGCTTCGGAGCCTTGCCGATAGGCAGCGCCGAGTCGCGGTTTGTCAGAAGCACTATCGACTGATACGCCGCTTCGAGCGACGCCGCGCGATGCTCCTGCGTGGCGATTACCTCGCGCTCCTTCGACTTGTCACCCCTGCGCTTGCCGTCGAAGAGGCCCAGCTCGAACTTGAACGTGAGGATCCGTCGAACCGCCTCATCGACGAGCGCGACGTCCACCTTGCCTTCCTTGACGAGGGCCACGCCGGCCTCGAAGAACGCCGCCGTATTCATAATCATGTCGTTGCCCGCCTCAATGGCGATCTTCGCCGCGTCGGCAATCGTCGCTGCCGTGTGCTGCAGGCTGACCATGTAGCCGACGTTGTTCCAGTCCGTCACGGCGAACCCGCGGAAACCCCACTCATCGCGAAGCACCGTCTTCAGGAGCCAGGGGTTCGCCGAGCACGGAGTGCCGTCGATTGCTTCGTACGCCACCATGAACGTCGCGCAGGCGCCCCTCGCCGCTGCCTCAAACGCCGGCAGGAACGTGAGCCTCATCCGCCGCTCGGTATGCCACGCCTCCGATGCGTCGCGTGCTCCTTCTCCTTCGCTATACCCGGCATAGTGCTTCGCGCACGCGAGCACCGCATTCTCGTCCGACCAGGAGTGCCCCTGGTATCCCCGGATCATCCCGCACGCGAGTTCGCCGATGAGGTATGCGTCCTCGCCGAACGTCTCGTCAATCCTCCCCCACCTCAGGTCGCGCGCGATGCAGAGCACGGGGCTGAACGTCCAGTGCACGCCCGTCACCGCCATTTCCTTCGCCGTCACGCGGCCAACGGTCTCCATGAGCGCCGGGTTCCATGACGACGACAGGCCCAACTGCGTCGGAAACACCGTAGCACCGAAGTAGAAATTGTGCCCGTGTATCGCGTCGATCCCGAATATGAGGGGTATGCCGAGCCGGCTCTTGAGCGCCGTCTCCTGGAGCTTCGCCGCCTTCTCGCCGTACACGGTCAGAAACGAGCCAAAGCCCTTCGCCAGCGCGTCCTCCGCGCCGGGCTTGTCCGCCGGCGCCTGGCACATCTGGCCGATCTTTTCCTCTACTGTCATCCTGCTCAAAAGGTCCTCGACGCGCTCGCTGACCTTGCGGGAAGAATCCTGATAAACAGCCTTAGCCATAACTGCCTCCATGAAATCGGTGAACTACGGTTGGCAAAATGCAACTGTGGTATGCGGATGATTCTACAATGAAACCCCCGCCTTTCAATGGCATCCGCGATGTCAGGCCCTGTCTCAGCTCCTCTTGCCGACTATTCGCCTCTCCACCTGGGAGAGGGCAGGGTGAGGGCCGTGTCACATTGCGCCATCGGTTAGCGTCTTGCGCCTTCTCACCTTCCCACGTTCCCACTTTCCCACTGTGCGCCGCAGGCGCGCCCATTTTCGCTTTGTAACCGCTATGGCCCCTCTCTACAATTCTATTCCCTGAGGCACGTAGCAGTGTGAGGGAGGCTTTTGATGTCCGCGATGACTCCGCGTGAGCGTTTCCACGCGGTGATGAATTTCCGGCCCTTCGACCGCCTCCCGGTGGTCGAGTGGGCTCCCTGGTGGGACGAGACGATCGACCGCTGGCGTGGCGAGGGTCTGCCATCGGACCTCGATGGCTACGACATCAACCGTCATTTCGGCCTCGAAGTCTACCGCCAGTGCTGGCTCAGATGCGAGGGGCCCGCATGTCCGCGGCCGGCGCGCCACGGCGCCGGAATAGTCTCCACCTTCGAAGATTACGAGCGCATTCGCGAACACCTCTATCCTGCCGATGCCGTCGACCCCGACTGGTGGCGTCGCGCCGCCGCGGCTCAAAACTCCGGTGAAGAAGTAATCTGGCTTACGCTCGACGGTTTCTTCTGGTTTCCCCGCGCGCTTCTCGGAATCGAGGAGCATTTCTACGCGCTCTACGACAAGCCGGAGCTTATCCATCGCATAAACACCGACCTCGCCAACTTCCAGGCGCGCGTCATCGAGGAGATCTGCGCCATCGCGACTCCGGACTTCATGACCTTCGCCGAAGACATGAGCTACAACCACGGCCCGATGCTCTCGCGCGCCAAGTTCGATGAGCTCATGAAGCCATACTACAATCGCATCATGCCTCTCGTGAAATCGCACGGCATACTCACAATCGTCGATTCCGACGGCAACATAACGGAGGCCGCGCCGTGGTTCGATGACGCCGGCCTTGACGGCATACTCCCGCTGGAACGCGCTTCCGGCGTTGACGTGAGGCGTCTCCGTCATACGCATCCCCATATGCGGTTCCTCGGAGCCTTTGACAAGATGACGATGTCCCGAGGCGAGCAGGTAATGCGCGCGGAATTCAAGAGACTCCTGCCTACGGCCTCCCTCGGCGGCCTCGTGGTCGGCTGCGACCACCAGACGCCCCCGGGCGTATCTTACAAGGATTACCAACTGTACCTGTGCCTGTCAGAAGAGTATGCGAAAAAGGCGGCCCGACTGCGTGACAAGACATAGACCGCTAAGTGCCGGATCTCACAAAGGATAAACGCATGGACTACCAGCCGTTGACACGTGACGAAGTGAGGTCGGTCATAGAGGGGCGCGGCGCGGCGTCGAGAGTGCCAGTCCTGCTCCATTTCTGGGTCGGCCCCGACGCCTTCGGTGAGCGCGCGCAGGCGGTCCGCGATATCCTCGCGCGCTACCCGGAGGACGTCCAGCACATCGGAACGCGTCTTCCGGAAGTCTTCAAAGCCCCCGCCGACGACCCCGAGTACAGATGGGTCGATTTCGACGAGCCCAAAAGCGACGCCACGACCGGCCTCGACGAACGCGGCGCTATAAGCGACTGGAACCAGCTCGACCGCATCCTCAAGCACTTTCCGAACCCGCGTTATGCGGGTCTCTTCCCCTCGGCGCCCGCGCCGGACGGCCGCTATCGGCTCGCCTCTTGGTGGTACTGCCTCTTCGAAAGGCATTGGCAGCTTCGCGGCATGACAAACGCCCTCATGGACTACTACACCGACGCCGCAAATGTCCACAGGCTCTTTCGCGCCGTGACGGATTTCTACCTTGTCCTGATGGAGCGCGCGAAAAATGAGATCGGCGTGGACGGTATCTTCACTTCCGATGACCTCGGCACCCAGACCGGCCCCTTCTTCGGCCCCGCCATCTTCCGCGAGTTCTACCGTCCCTACTACAAGGAACTTGTCGACAAGGCCCACTCTCTCGGAATGCACTTTTGGCTGCACACGTGCGGCAACGTCGAAAAATACATGCCGGAGTTCATCCGGGCCGGCCTTGACGTGATCCACCCCATCCAGAAGTATACGATGGACGAGAAACGCATCGCCGCCAAGTACGGCAAAGACATCTGCATCTGGTCCGGCTTCGACGTGCAGCGCATCATTCCGTTCGGCACGCCCGAGGACGTCCGCCGCGAAGTGCGCTTCCTCATGGACACGTTCCAGAGGCGCGAAGGGCGAATGATGTTCACCGCAGGCAACGCCGTGAAAGGCGACTGTCCGATAGAAAGCCTCGCCGCGCTCTTTGACGAGGCGTTCAAGTACGGTACCGAGATCGCCGCGAAGCGGAAGGTGTAACGGGCCTACTCGCGGACAGGCGCGCCCTCGAAGCTCACAAACGATGCCTCCGACGCGTCGTAACCCACTGTGAACTTCCGCCCGTCGCCGAGCTTTACGCCCGTGCGCTCGTCGACCGCGCCCTTTACCGCTTTTGCAAATTCAATGTCGATCTTGATCTTCGCGGCCGCCGGGCCGGTCCCCTGCCCCCCGCCCTCCTCATCGCCCGTGATCGGTACATTCTGGATCACAAAGACCCACGTGCGGCCGTTCTTCGACCAGTAAGTCGCCTCCGCGTTGCGCGGCCTCTTGCCGTCCGGACCGGTTACCTTTACCCACGGCTTGATGCCCCTACCGAAAACATGTTTCATGAACGACGCTCGCCGCGCGTCGTCAACGTACCCCTCTCCGCGATACTGCAAATACCTCAGCGGCGACAGATTGAGATATATCGCCTGCCCCTTGCCGACCTTCCTCACGACGCCGGTCACGCCGGCTTTCTTCTCTCCGTCAGCGCTCAAAGTCGTCTCCGCCACTGCGTAACCGTCCTGCATCTTGCACTTCACCGTGTCGAGGAGCTGCCCGTAATCCTTGAAATCGTATGCCTTGTCCTGGTCCGCCTCCGTCCATATCTCCCCGCCGAAGAAGTCCTTCTTCGTGATCGCGCCGGTGTGCCTCACGCCAAAGAGTTCATCGAGCGCCCCCTTCGCGCGCCCCTTGCCGTGCGGGTCGAATAGCCCGCACCCGAAGTCCGCGATCACCGTCCCCCCGCGCTCGGCGAACTCGCGTATCCGCTTCGCCTCGATATCCGATAGCGCGTAGCACGCCGGCAGGATGAGCACCTTGTATTCGGTGGGAACGCCGTTAACCGCCACATCGTCGTACGCAACGAAGTTGTATTGGATGCCGGAATCGGCGAGCATGTATTCCCAAGCCTTCCGCACCGTGTGCGATGTGCCGCGGCTGTAGTCGCCTCGGCGATTGACCCAGGTCTTTCCGTGCGGCTCGATGTCGAGTAGATACGACACCTGAATCGAAGGATGCGAGTAGTAGATCGCAACGCCGTCGTGTATCCACTTCGCCCCGGCGACCTTTGGCCCCTGGATGCCGCCCAATTCCTTGAGAGTCGGCGAGAACTCCTTGAGCCAGGGCCTCGGCTTATCCCCGTCGAACCACCCCTGTACCCAGCCGATGATCCCTCGGTTGCCGTGCGCGAAATAGTACCACGCCTGCCACTTGTCCGCCTTTGTGCCGGCCTTCTCGCTGTGAAAGTGTGTCGTCACGACGGGCATCGCATTGCCGGGGCTGAATGACCGGATGATCGCCTGCGAGGAGCCGAGGTCATATGCCTCGATGAACTGCAGCTTCTTCGAAAGCTTCGCATAGTCATACCCGCCCCAGATGCTTGGAGCCTGCGCGCCTACGATGCCGCACGGCGTCGCCGGATCGACTTCGTTTGCCCGCTTCACCAGCCGCCCAAGGAAGTTGGCCCACACGCTGTCGTTGTACGTGAGCCGGTCCAGTAGCGGCGAGAAGTCGATCTCGCCAAGAGGCTTATTCAGTTGCGCCTGCGTGAAGTCCGGCGTCACGTACTGCGCCTTCGGCGCGTTGCCGCCGTAGTAGCCGTCAAGCCACTTCTCATATGCCTTGTCATCATCGTTGACCCGCCATGGGATTGGCAGCACGAAGGCGCCGTACGACGTCTCATCATCGAGCGCGTACGCGATCCGGTAGGGGCTCGACTTGAGCTTGTTGACGCGCTCTGTGATGATGCCGTCGAGCTTCTTGTACAATGCTTCATCGATCGGAACAGGGCCATCATTGCCGCTGCGCACGGCCCTCGGATCCCTGAAGTACTTGGCGAAATACTCCTCCTGTTTCGCCCCGTTCAGGTGGAGGTACCCCTTGGCCGCCGTGTGGTCGTTATAGAACTTGAGGTGCCATCGCTCGAGCCACTCCAGCGGCCCCTCGCCGTGATCGCTGAAACCTCCGTTGAAGCCGTACTCCTTGCAGAATTTCCCTCCCGCGTCGCCCGTCCCGATCGTCCACTGATACCGCCACGGCATGTAAACCCACGTGTCCCACCGCCCGACGAGAAATGACGGATCGTGCGAGACGGCCTTGAATTCGGGCGCATTCTTAAGGTAGGCAAGGTAGGCGTCCTCCTTCTCCTGCGCCGACGCGTTTGCTGAGAGCGTGGTGAGAAGAATAACCGTCAGCGCGAGGATCGCGAGCTGGCTCGTCATGGAACCCCTCCACAGTTGGGCGTTGTTAGTGACGCATGGCGACATTATACTTTACGCCTGTCCCGGTAGTACAGCCGTCAATCGTCCCGGCGCAGCCATGATGCAAGGAGCCCGTTTCCGGTGACTCAGGGTGACAACGCTCCCGAGCCGACGATCCGCGCATATGAGCCGCGCGACAGGGACGCCGTTCGCCGCATCAGTTACGACACTGCCGACGGCGGCGCGCCCGGCATTGCGATAAGTACCGACAGGGAACTCATCGAGGATGTGCTCACGGAGTACTATACCGACTACGAGCCCGGTTCGCTCTCAGTCATGGAGGTCGACGGCAAGGTAGTGGGTTATCTCGAAGGCTGTCTTGATACTCGCCGGCAGCTTTCCATAACGGCCAGGCGCATATGGCCGCGCGCGATCCTGAAGGCCGTCATTCGCGGGGCGCTCTTTCGCGCTGACACCTGGCGGATCGCATGTTCGGCGGTAAAGGTGTTCCTCTCGGGAGGGACGCAGCGCGGGGTTGACCTCGACCGCTACCCGGCGCACTTGCACGTAGATATCCTTGAAGGCTACCGCGGCAGAAAGGCAGGCACTGCCCTCATGGAACGCTTTCTCGCCCAGGCGAAAGCCGCGGGAGTCGCCGGCGTGCACCTGGCGGTCCGCGAGGATAATATGCCGGCGCGCCGTTTCTTCGAAAAGACGGGCTTCGTGGAGATCACGAAACAACCTTCGGTATTCGTGCCGCGCGGAATGCGGCGCCTCTATTCGGTGATTTATGGAAAGCAGCTTTAGGAGAAGCGCTATCCCTCACGTGGCGCGAATATACGCGGCTGCGGTGCTGTGCGCCATTCTCGCCGCGTGCGCCATGCCGCGCAGCGCCGACGGCGCGGAGCAGAAAGCGCCTCTTCCCGCAACGGTTTCCCCCGGCGATCGCGTCCTCATTCTCGCCCCTCACCCCGACGACGAAACCATCGCCTGCGCCGGTATCATCCAGAAGGTCGTGGCCGCTCATGTCCCGCTTCGCATCGTATTCCTCACAAACGGCGACGACAATGAGCTCTCCTTCCTCGTGTACCGCAAGCACCCGGTGATCCTCGGAAGTTCCGCCCTCGCCATGGGCGCCCTGCGCGAGAAGGAAGCCATCTCCGCCTGTGGCATCCTCGGCGTCACAAGGGAAAGCCTCTCCTTCCTCGGCTATCCCGACTATGGCACGTCGGCAATCTGGCTCTCGCATTGGGGAAGCGCGAAGCCGTATAAGAGCCTCCTGACCCACCGCACGCGCGTCCCCTATAAGAGCGCATACCGGTTCGATGCCTCGTACAAAGGCGAGGATCTGCTTTCCGACCTCACGACCATCATCAGGGACTACAGGCCCACGAAGATATTCGTCTCCCATCCCGCCGACCGGAACGGCGACCACTGGGCGCTGTACCTCTTCACGAAGGTCGCGCTTTGGAACCTGTCGCAGGAAATGCGTCCCGACGTGTACCCCTACCTCGTCCATTTCACGAAGTGGCCGGCGAAAAAGGGCCTGTATCCCAAACTGCCGCTCGAACCTCCAGCGGAACTGTCCGGCAGGATGCCTTGGAAGGAGTCGCCCCTCACGTCGCATGAGGAAACCGTGAAGGAAACCGCCCTTCGCGCGCACCGCACCCAGATGAGCTACAGCAAGAAGTTCCTGCTATCCTTCGTAAGGACCAATGAGCTTTTCGGTGAGCCGCCCGAAATCCTGCTTGCCGAGAAGAGCGAGCTGGAGGTTGACGGCGCCGGAGGAGGAGGCGGCGACGAAGAAGAACTCACGGACGAAGAAAAGGGCTCGTTTGTAGGATTGGGAAAACGCCTTGTAGAGCTCGACAGCGGCAAGCTGATCCTTACCGTCGCGCTCTCTCGCAGCCTCGGCAGAGACGTCGAGGTCTCTGTCTATATTTTCGGATACCGCTCCGACAAAGACTTCGGCAATATGCCCAAGATACACGTTCGCGTCGGGCCCTTCGGTCACGCGATCTACGACCAGCGAAAGAAGCTGCCCGCGACCGCTTTCGACGTGAAAAGGGAGCCTAAGGCCATAGTCATAAGCATACCGCTCGAAACGCTCGGGAGACCCCAGAAGGTAATCACCAACGCCCGCACTTATCTTGGCGAAGTCCCCCTCGACAGCGGCCAGTGGACCTCCATCGACATCAAGTCCGCCCCGCCAACTATCAACTCAACCGCACCCGCGCTTGAGAGCACCGCGAAGACCGTAGGGGCGACTCGCTGAGTCGCCCTGCTTCGCAGCCTTAGCACCTATCTCATGGCGCTACAGCGCCGCTGCCAGGCCGTTGGCCGAGTTCTATCTCTTCAGCGTATCATACGCCACGTTCGGCGTGACTATGTCCTCGGCCGCGTCCGGATCGCCTTCCGCCGGCCCATACCACACCGACCCGCCGAACGTCGACACGAAAACCATTCCCGGATTGACCGGGTCCGGCATCACGCGATGGCCCCATTTGAACGTGTAGCCCTTGATCCTCGTCCACGTCTCGCCGCGGTTTATGCTGCGCCATGCGCTCGACTCGAAGCCGCATGCATAGAGGATATCGGGATTGGCCGGATCGGCGGTCACGTCGTAGACGTACTGATTGGCGCTGAGGACGTTCTGCCACGTCGCGGCGCCATCGGTCGTGAGGAAGACGCCGCCGTCGACCGCGCCGCCTTTATGGATGCGGCCCCAGGCGGCCAGGCACATGCGCCTCACGTCGCGCGGATCGATGAAAAGGCCGTTGGGACCGTTCACGCCTTCGGGAAGGCGGACCTGTGTCCAGTTTTCCGCCCCATCCGCGGAGCAATAGAGCGCCCCGTCGAGGTCGTTTCCGTACGAGCCGTCCTCTGACCTGCGCGCGACCACGAGATAGAGGACGCCGTCGCCATCCATCGCGAGCCTCCACGCAAACGGCTCCTTGCCTTTGAGCCCCTTGCGTTTCAGTTTCCATGACTTGCCTCCGTCGACGGATTTCCACACACCTGTCCCGAAGCCGGTCGCATAGAGCACCCGGGCGTCTCTTGGGCTTTTTGGGTCGATAACAATGTGCGTGACGTCGGTCTCCGTCATGCCGCTGTTGGACTTCGTCCACATCTTGCCGCCGTCGGCGCTCGTCACGACGCCGCCCCTGTAGTGCGACACGTCCGGCTTGCCTCGCCACATTTTCGGCCTCGGCAGGTCGTGGTTAGCGCCGCTGCCGGCCCACACGCGCCCCTTGACCTCCGGATCGAAAGCTATCCAGTACGTCGTGTTGGCCCATTCCTTCGGAATGCCGTTTATCGCATGCACCCACGTGGAGCCGCCGTCCTCGCTCCTGAAGAGGCCCATGTCCGTGTAGCTGATGAGTATTCTCTTTGGATCGTGCGGATCCCTGTGCGCCCCGTAGCAGGTCGTAACGTCGAGCCCCGTCGTAGCCCAGCCGTCGCCGATCTTCCTGCTGTAAACGCCCACCCACGTCTTGAGCCCGTCCGTCGTCCTCATCGTTCGCCCGAAATCTGTCCCGTAGCATATGTTCGGATCCGTCGGCGCCACATACAAACAGAACGGCGCATCCCCCCACTCCGGATGATATAGTTCGTTCAACCAGGCGTCTTTTTCGGCGGGAGAGGCTTTGTAGTAGGTGTCTTTGATGGCGAGGTCCCAGTTCCTACCGCCATCCTCGGTCTTGGCGACGCCGAAGTAAAAGTCCCACCGCTCGGTCCCGAATCTCAGGAAGCGGTATGAGACGTAGGCCACGCTGGGGTCGGTCTGGCAGGTGGCGATGGTCTGGAAGAGGGGCGCGGGGGCGCCTTTCATCATCTCTTTGGCGAAGTCGCGGTTGTGAGAGGTCCAGGTCTCGCCGCCGTCGGCTGATACAAGGATACCGCCGACGATCTCGTCGCCTTTCCACTCGGTGGGCGCCACGGCGTACATTACCGGGCGGCCGCCGTCTTTCGGCCAGCCAATGGAGAGGTCATAGAACCTTCCGGCTTCCTTGCTCGGCGCGAAGCGCTTCCATTTGCCGCCCTCGCGCACGGCTACGCGGTCGTTCTCGATGAAGTAGATGGTGCGGTCGTCCTTTGGCGACTTCGGGTCTACGTAGAGCCGCAGGACGCTGCGGACAGGGGCGCCCGTTTTGGGGTCGACGGGCTGCGCTATCTCATCGATGGGGTACCGGTCCATGTAATCGCCCCACGTCTCGCCCCAATCCGTCGAGCGGTATATTCTCGGTATGCGGTCCATTTCGATTATCGCGTAGAGGATGCGCGAGTCCGCCGGATCGACCCTGAAGGACCGCATGACGCCCACAGGCCTATTCGAGTCCCACGTCCAGCCGGCGTGGTCGTCGTTCACAATGATGCCCTTGACGTCTTTGGGGTTGGGGTAAACGAGGCTCCACGTGTCGCCGATATCGGTGCTTCGCCAAAGCCCTCCGACGTAGGCGTAGAGCGTTTTCGGATCGACGGGATCGAAGACGAACAGGCTCGCCGGCGCGCGGAGGTTGAACATCCGCCACGAGTTGCCGCCGTCCTTCGAGATGAAGGCGCCGGTCATGTCGCAACGCAGGACCACGATGTTGGGGTCGTGGGGGCTCACCGCCGGGAAGAACTGCCCTCCCCCGCCGCCCGGGCCGATGACGATCCATTTATCGAGGCGCGGCGCAGCCGCGGGCGATTTCGGCAGAGGGATCGTCGGCGCCGCAAATGCCGCGATGGTCCTGGCAAGAAGGATGGCCGTTACGATAGCTGCAAGACACCAGAGGGGCTCGGTCAGATGCACTGTCGATCCTTTCTCGAGAGGGGCCGTAGGGCGCACACGCCTTCAGCGGTAATGATAAGAGGGAAGACGCGCCGAGACAAGCCTCAGCGCCGATTTCAGGGCCGTCCCCGCTTACTTCATCTGCTCTCTCAGGAACGCCATGACGGCATCCATGGCGGCGCGCGTATCGACATTGTCTTCGTAGTCGAAACCGTGCCCGCCGCCCTCGATTGTGATGAGAGAATTCTCAACACCCGCGCGGGACAGGGCACTTGCCATCATCGCGGACTGCTCGTAGGGCACGTCGGTATCCTTGTCTCCGTGAAGGAGTATCGTCGGCGGATATGCGCTGGAGACGTTCTGGAGCGGGCAGTACGGGGTGAACTTCGCACGTTCGGTTACCGGATCCCAGCCGGCGACTTCCTTCGGCCAGAGCCCCTGCTGGCGGCAATAGAGGTAGAATCGGTCCCTGCCGTCGTCCCCCTGTGTTACAGGCTCCTTGCCGACGGATAGAAGCGCCGCTTCGCGGGAGACCGCGGGCTCCTTGCAGTAGAAGGGGTCCGGCTTGGCGTACCAGTCACCGACGATGTCGCCGTAACCGTAGAACGACACAAGCGCCCTCGGCCGCGGCTTGACGCATATCCCGGTCATCAGAGTCAGATACCCGCCCGCGGACGAGCCCGCCACGGCGATATTCTCCGGGTCCACGCCGAAGATCTCGCGCCCCTTGTCACGCACCCATCGGAACGCATCTGATACGTCCTCGATGATCGCGGGGAGCCTGGTCTCCGGTGCGAGGCGGTAGTCGATCGAGACGATATAAAAGCCCGCCTTAAGGTAGCGGCTCACCTGCGCCATGCTCATGCCGGAGCGCTTGCCCATAATGAGCGCGCCGCCGTGGATATAGACAATCGTGCGGACGGTCTTGGTTTTGACCTCGGGCCGGAGCAGGTCGGCGTGGATTTCGCAGGAACCAACGGTCTTGTAAACAAACGTTTCGGGCTTTGGCGTCATCGAATCCTCTTTTCAGATCGGTCATATGTGGCAGGAAAAGACAGACTCCATTATAGCAGGGAGGGGCGCGGTTGTCCCGGTTTCCGAGCGGTGCGGGGGAACCCCCTGGCTCGCGTCCGCGGAAACTCCGCGGAACAATCAGGTTGCGCGCTTCTGGTTGCCTTGCACCGTGAGTACATATGAAGACGGGTATCCGCCGTCACTTCAACCGGGACTGGAGATCCGCGATGGCGCGGGACCACCCGTCGGGGCTTTCGCTTTCGTCCCAGAGATCCTTGAGCTCTGATTGCGTCCTGATGCGTTCCACGGCGCGCCGTGCCGAGGCGACAAGCGAGGCCGAGGGCGCTTTCATGCGCTTGACGAACTCCGCCGCTTCTTCCGGCAGATCGGTTGGCCCGCGTTTACGCATCGCGGCGACGACCTCCGCGGCGGCTATGGCGATGCAGCAATCCGGCGCCTCGGGGTCGTCCTCGGAGTCATTCACGCGGGCAAAGGCTTCCGCAAGGATTGACTCGTTCTCGGCTTCTTCCAGCTCCCACACCCAGTCCGATGCGTCATCGTTCTCGAAGCTTCCCGCTCCCCATGCCCCCATAAAGTCTCCTTTCCGAGAAGGCTCTTTCCTTCTGCACTGGCGAGTAAACATCAGGTGGCACAAATGGCAGCCAGTCTCAGCGGAATAACAGACGCCTACCTATTCACCGTCTCATACGACACCGCCTGTGTCACGATATCCTCCGTGGCGTTGGGGTCGCCTGCCGCGGGGCCGTACCAGACGCTGCCGCCGAAGGTGGTGACGAAGATTTTGGAAGGGTCCTTCGGGTCGCAGACGACGCGGTGGCCCCATTTGAAGGTGTAGCCTTTGAGGCGCCTCCAGGTTTCGCCGCGGTCGGTGGAGCGCCAGGCGGAGTGCTGGAAGCCGCAGGTGTAGAGGATCTTGGGGTCGCGGGGGTCGATGGTTACGTCGTAGAGGTACTGATTTCTGGAGAGGATATTCTTCCAGGTTTTGCCGGCGTCGGTGGTAAGGAATATGCCGCCGCCGGAGGCGCCGTCGGGGATCATGCGGCCCCAAGCGGCCAGGTACATGCGCTTGGGGTCGGAGGGGTCGATGGCAAGGCCGTTGGGGCCGTTGGTGCCCTGGGGGAGCTTGACTTCGGTCCACGACTCGGCGCCGTCGGTCGAGCGATACAGGCGCCCATCGTCGGCGTCACCGATCTCGCCTTCCTCGCTGCCGCGGGCGATGATGAGGTAAAGGGCGCCGCCGGGGCCCATCGTGAGACGCCATGCCTTGGGTGCTTCGACGGCTATCCCCTTGTTCTTCAAGGTCCAGTTCTTCCCGCCGTCGGTCGACTTCCAGACACCGGTGCCGAAGCCGGTCACGTAGAGGACGCGCGCGTCCTTGGGGCTCTTGGGGTCCAGGACAATGTGCGTGCAGGCCGTCGGGGGCATGCCGCCAATCGATTTGGCCCAAGTCTTTCCGCCGTCCTCGGAAATCGCGACGCCGCCGTTATAGCGCGAGGTGCCGCCGTCGCGCCACATTTTGGCCCTCGGCAGGTCGTGAAAGCTCGACATCACCGCCCAAGCGCGCCCCTTGACCTCGGGGTCGAAGACCATCCAATACGTCGTGTTGCGCCAGTCGGAAGGAACCTCAGCATCGATCCAACTCGTGCCGCGATCCTCGCTGTACCAGAGGCCGATATCGGTGTAGCTGATGAAGACGCGATTCTCGTCGAAGGGGTCGAAGTGGACGCCGTAGCAGGTCGTCACATCGAGGCCCGTCGTGGTGTACTTGCAGTTCGGCTCGGAAGCGCCGCGAGGCCAGCGAGTTGAGTATGCGGCGTTCCAGGTCTTGAGGCCGTCGTAAGAGTACATCGTCCGGCCGTCGTCAGTGCCGTAGCAGACGTTGGGGTCACCAGGGGCGACGGCGAGATACCTCGGGATGCCGCCCCAGCCGACGCCGAGGCGCGCGTTGATCCAGGCGTCTTTGATGTTGGGAGAGGCCTTGCCGGATTCGCGCACGGCGAAGTTCCAGGTCTTGCCGCCGTCTGTGGTCCTGGCAACGCCGTCGCAGGTGCCGCCCTTCGCGGGGCCGAGGTCGGCATTGCCGAAGGAGAGATAGGCGACGTCGGGATTGGTCAGGCACGTGGCAATCGACGCCAGCCACGGCCCGCGTCCACCCTTGGCCACCTGCTTTCGTATATCACCGCTTGCGCCGCGCCAGGTAGCGCCGCCGTCGGAGGAAACAAGCACGCCGCCCATGTTGACCTTGCCGTTGGCGCGCGAGGGAGGGGCAATGGCGTAGACGACGGGTTTGCCGCCGGCGCGCGGGAATCCAAGCGATGCGTCCGAGAATGCCGTGACCCCCTGGGGCGGTTTGTTGTGAGTCCATTTGCCGCTTTCGCGGACGCTCACCTGGCTCGTGCCGACGGCGTAGATGGTCCGGTTGTCTTTGGGGGATTTCGGATCGACGTAGAGCTTGCGGCAGCCGTAGCCTGCCCCGCGGCCGCCGGCCCAAGGCAGCGCGGCTTCACGCTTCCAGGTCTTGCCCCAGTCCTTCGAAACCGCGAACTGGACCTTGTCCCCGGAGGCGACTGCGGCGTAGAGCGTCTTGGAATCGGCGGGGTCGACCGCGAGGGCGGCGACGGTGTCCGTGGAGCCGTCTTTGGTCAGGATGTATTCTTCGGCGTGGTCGCCGGTAGCGACGACCTTCTTCACATTGGAGGGGTCCGGGTGGACGAGGTTCCACGTCTTGCCGTCATCGGCGCTGCGCCAGAGCGCAACCGACTTTGCGTAGATGACCTTCGGATCAGCCGGGTCGAAGACGAAGAACTCGGCTGTGTTCATGCGATTGAACATGCGCCAGGACTCTCCGCCGTCGTTGGTTATGTACGCGCCGGTCATATCGCAGCGGACGCAAACCTTCTTCGGATCCACGGGACTGATGGTCGGGTAGAACTGCGCGCCGCCGCCGCCGGGGCCGATTATGATCCACTTGTCGAGGCGAGGCGCGGCGGCGGGCGAAGCGGGGCCGAGCGTCACAGCAGCGGCGGCCTTGGCCACGGATGTTGACTCAAGCTTCGGCGGTGTCTTGCCGTCGCCTTGCGCGGCGAGAACCGTTGACTGATACAGCAGGAATGCCGTGACCAATACCGGGGCAGCGGCAAGTATGCGAAATGACAGCGACATAGGGAGGTCTCCTCGTAGTGAGCGTGTTCTGTCTACGGCGCCATTATTGCCGTTGGGGCGGTGGGTGCAACGAAAGAATCAGACTGAGGAAAAGCAGACTGGAGACCGCAGGAAAGGCGAGAATCAGAGACATCGGCGCGGAATGCTGCGCGGTAAGGTCGACAGGCAAGAATGCCTGTCGTACTGAGGGCGCACGGCCGTGCGCCCCTACGGTTTTCCGGCAGACACGCCAGGGGCGAAGATCGCGTTATCTGTCGTACCTGACATCGGGCGTTACGATGTCTTCGAGGGCGTCGGGGTCGCCGGCGGAGGGGCCGCGCCAGACGGAGGAGCCGTAGGTCGTCACGAAGATCGTGTCGGGATCCGTGGGATCGCAAGTGACCCAATGGGACCACTTGGCATTGAAACCCTTGAGGCGCGACCATGTCTCGCCCCTGTCGGTCGACCGAAGGACGGACGCATTGTAGCTGCTGGCGTACAGGATCGACGGATTTCGCGGATCTATCGTGATGGCGTACACGTGCTGACGTCTGTATTCAACGTTTCGCCACGAGCGGCCGCCGTCGGTCGTAAGGTAGATTCCTCCGCCGATATCGCCTGTGGCCCGCTCCAGCCCCCAGACGGCCAGGTACATCCGCTGCGGGTCCCGGGGATCGACGGCGAGGCCGTTGGGGCCGTTGACGCCGGCGGGAAGAGGGACGTTCTGCCAGCTTTCGCCGCCGTCGACTGATTTGTAGAGAGCGCCATCGTCGTCATTGCCGATGACGCCCATTTCGCTGCGCCGGGCAACAACAAGATAGAGCGCTCCGTGGCAATCGTCAGCGAGACGCCATGCGAAGGGCGTGCGGCCCTTGATGCCGGTGTTCTTGAGGGTCCATGTTTTGCCGCCGTTGCCGGACTTCCACACGCCGGTGCCGAAGCCGGCCGCATACAAAACACGAGCATCCTTCGAGCTATGAGGATCGACGATCACATGGGTTACGGCAGTAGGGGCCATGCCGGCGCTGGCCTTGGTCCAGGTCTTGCCGCCATCTTCCGTAAGGGCCACAAAACCGGTGAAATGGCCGGCGCCTATGCCGCGCCAGCTCTGGGGCCTGGGCAGTATGCGAGCGCTTGAAAAGGCAGCCCATCCCCGGCCTTTAACTTTGTCGTCAAAAGCAAGCGAGTAGGTCGTAATCGGCCATGACCGCGGAAGAGCGTATTTCGTCCAGGAGGCGCCGCCGTTGTAGCTGTGAAGCACACTGTGCGACGCGCAGCTCAGGATAACGTGCCGCGGGTCGAACGGGTCGAAGTGCAATCCGTAGCAGGTTATGACGTCGATGCCCGTGGTCGAGAAGGTGCCGTCAGGCTGCTTTCTGGAGTAGGCCGCCTCAAGCGTATCAAGACCGTCCGTGCTCTTCATCACCCTGCCGAGATCGCCCGTGTAAACGGTATTGGGGTCTGACGCGCTCACGCATAAGCTCATGGGGTTTTCACCCCATTCAGGGCCATAGAAGTCATTGAGCCATGCGTCCTTGACACGCTTGGATGGTTCGGGGTCCGTTTCCCTGATCTTGAGGTCCCAGGTGCGCCCGCCGTCTGCGGTCCTGGCGATGCCGTAGACAGGGTTTGTCTCGCCGTCCATCTGGAGGTGGTCAATCGAAAGATAGGCCACGCTCGGGTCATTCACGCAAGTGGCGATTGCGCGGAGGTTCGGCATCGCCGCGGATCTGCCGGTCCATCTGATTATGGGGCCGTTGCCGGTGCGCCACGATTCGCCGCCATCGGTCGAGATGAAGAGCCCGCCGGTTATCGTACGCCCCTTCCTGAACAACTCCGTGATAGCGTAGATGACGGCCTTGCCGCCGTCTTTCGGGAAACCAAGAGCCGCCTCGGTGAATCCATGCACTCCGCCGGGCGGATAGTGATGCTTCCACTGTCCGTCTTCGCGCACGCTGACCTGGCAGTCGCCGATGACGTATATCGTGCGGTTGTCCGTAGGAGACCTCGGGTCCACATATATCTTGCGGCCGCCTGACGCCAGGACGCTGATCTGCTGCCCCCAGGGCAGATTGGTGTCAAACTTGAGCGTCTTGCCCCAGTCGGTGGAGGTCCACAGGGAAAAGCCATCGTTTCTCGTTACGACGATGTGGAGGATTCTGGAGTCACCCGGGTCGATTCCGAGCGCCTGAACCGTGCTCCTGCCGGCATCCTGTCGCACGAAGATGGTTTCGGCGTCGTCGCTCACGTCGATGATGCCGGCAATGATCGACGGATCGGGATGCACCAGCTCCCACGTCTTGCCGCAGTCGGCCGTACGGTAGAGGGCATTGGTAAAGGCGTAAGCGATATCTGCGTTGAGAGGGTCCCATACGAAGAAGCGCGCCTCGCGGTGCAGAAAGAACGAGCGCCATGACTGGCCGCCATCGAGGCTGATGTAGCACGCCGTGAGTCCGCTGTTGGCGAGGATCCTGTTGTGGTCGAGCGGGCTTATGGCCAGGCGGTTTGTGCCGCTGCCGCCGCCTATGCCCATGATGGTCCACTTGTCGAGTCGTTTTGCGGACAGTGCAGGATAGCCGTCTCCTGTCTCCATCGCCTCCATCATAAGGGCCTCCTCCACCGGATTGCATGGACCGCCGCGGCTTCACGCCGGCGGAACATTAAGTATACCTCATAACGGGAGTGACAATGTCCTCAAGGGCTTCCGGATCGCCTGTCGCGGGGCCGTACCATATCCCGCCGCCGAAGGTTGTGACAAAGATCCGTTCCGGATCGCGGGGGTCGCATACGACCCTGTGAGCCCATTTGCAGTTGAAACCCTTGATGCGAGCCCAGGTTTCGCCTTTATCGTTCGAGCGCAGCACTGACGAATTGAAGCCGGTTGCGTATAGGACTTGTGTGTTTCTTGGATCGACGGTAATGTCGTACACGTGCTGATGGCGCGATTCGACGTTGTTCCACGAGACGCCGCCGTCGGTCGAGAGGTAGATGCCGCCGCCAATGTCGCCGGTCTCGCGATAGAGCCCCCACGCGGCGAGGTAAAGGCGTCTCGGGTCATCGGGGTCGACGGCGAGGCCGTTGGGACCGTTGACGCCATCCGGCAGAGGCACGACCTGCCACGTATCAGCGCGGTCGGTCGACCTGTACAACGCCCCGTCACCGTCGTTGCCGAGAGTGCCGTCCTCGCTTCGGCGCGCGACCACGAGATAGAGCACGCCCCATCCGTCGTCAACAAGGCGCCAGGCAAAGGGAGCGCTGCCCTTAACGCCCCTGTTTCTGAGAACCCAATTCTTCCCGCCGTCTTCCGATTTCCAGACGCCGGTGCCAAAGCCGGCCGCGTACAGGACGCGCGCACCGGGAGGACTCGAAGGGTCAAGGATCACGTGCGTCACGGCGGTAGGAGACATGCCCAGAGAGGACGTTACCCAGGTCATGCCGCCGTCGCGACTCGTGGCCACGACTCCGTTGAAGTGCGTGGTACCTTCGCCGCGCCACATCTTGGGCCTTGGCAGGTCCTGGATGGAAGCCGTAGCCGCCCATGCGCGGCCCCGGATATCCGGATCGAAGACGACCCAGTATGTCGTGCTGTTCCAGCTGCGAGGGTCGGCGGATTTCATCCACGACGTACCGCCGTCATAGCTGTGGAAGACGCCGAGACTGGTCTGAGAGATGAGAAGATGCCTGGCATCAAATGGATCGAAATGGACCCCGAAGTACGTCGTGACGTCGATGCCGGTCGTTGTGAAGGTCTTGTCGGAGAAAGGCTTGGAGTAAACCGCTTCGAGGGTTTCGAGGCCGTCAACGCTTCTCATGACGCGGCCGAAATCGGTGGTGTAAAGGGTATTCGGGTCCGAAGGGCTGACGCACATGCTGACCGGATTCTCCCCCCATTCAGGGCCATAGTATTGGTTCATCCAGGCGTCCTCGACGCGCGGGGACGGTGCGGGGTCGGTCTCCCTGATCTTGAGCTCCCACGTGCGGCCGGCGTCGGCGGTCCTGGCAATGCCGTACACGAGATCGCTCTGGCCGTCCATGTGAAGGTGGTCGACGGAGAGGTAGGCGACATTCGCGTCGTTGACGCTAGTGGCGACAGCGCGGAGGTTGGGCATGACGCCCGACTTGCCGGTCCACCTCACGATGCTGGCGTTGCCCGTGCGCCACGACTCGCCTCCGTCCGTCGAGACGGACACGCCTCCGCTTATGGTGCGCCCCTTCTTTGTCATCTGCGATATGGCGTAGACAATCGGCCTGCCGGGTGCCTTTGGGAATCCGGCGCACGTTTCCACGAACGCCTGGATGTCGGATGGCGGGTAATGATGCTTCCACGCGCCTTTTTCGCGCACGCTGACCTGGCAGTCGCCTATGGCATATATGGTGCGGCTCTTGCGGGGGGAGCGCGGATCGACGTACAGCCTGCGGCCGCCCGAAGCGAGCGTGCGGATCCACTGCCCCCAGGGGAGCGCGGCTTCGGGCGTCCATGTTTTGCCCCAATCGGTCGAGACATGGAACACGAACTCGCCGGACGACGATATCACGGCGTAAAGGATTCTGGTGTCGTCGGGGTCGATGGCAAGGGCCTCAACGGCATCGTTGCGGCCGTCTTTCCTTATGATGGCGGTCTCAGCATGGTCGCCGACGTCGACGATGAGGCTGACGCGGGACGGGTCGGGGTGTACGAGTTCCCAGGTCCTGCAGCCGTCCGCGGTGCGGTAGAAGCCCACCCCCCCGACGTAAGCCACGTTGGGATCGATGGGATCCCAGGCTAGCAGGTACACTTCGCCGCGGAGGTTTATCATGCGCCAGGACTCGCCGGCGTCGAGGCTGACATAGAAGTTGCTCAAGTAGTTGCGGACAAGAATGCGCTTTGGGTCAGCGGGACTGACCACCGGCGTGTGCATGCTCGTGCCGCCGCCCATGCCGATGACGATCCATTTGTCAGGCCTTGGAGCCGAGGCGGGAGAGGACGGCCGCAAATCACCGCCGTGTCGCACGGCGGACGAGCCGGCGGCGAACATGGCGGCCAACGCCGCAGACGCCAACATGCCAAGCGCCACTATGGCAGGAAGGTTGCCCAGGACTTCCACCGCAGACGTTCCTTTCACACTCTGGCAACCGCCGAGGCGATTACTGCCGCTCCCCCCAAGCGCCTTCAGAATCCATCCGAAACCCTTTCTCCGCTTCGGCTCCGCCGCGGGCGGTTCTGAAATAAACCTCAGGTGTACTTCATCACCGCCGTGGCAATATCCTCCACGGCGTCACCGTCGCCTGCCGCAGGACCATACCATAGGCCTCCGCCGAAGGTTGTGACGAAGATCCGATTCGGGTCGCGGGGGTCGCATATAACCCTGTGGCCCCATTTGCAATTGAAACCCCCGATGCGAGTCCAGGTCTCGCCTTTATCAATCGAGCGCAGAACCGACGAATTGAAGCCGCACGCGTACAGGACGCCGTTTCTCGCATCGATCGTAATATCGTAGACGTGCTGATGCTGCGACTCGACGTTTCGCCATGAAGCGCCGCCGTCCGTCGAGAGATAGATGCCGCCGCCGACGTCGCCGCCTGAGCGCTCCCGCCCCCATGCCGCAAGATAGAGGCGCTTGGGGTCGTCCGGATCGACGGCAAGCCCGTTGGGACCGTTTGCGCCGTCCGGCAGTGGCACGGCCTGCCACGTTTCGGCGCAGTCGGTCGACCTGTAGAGCGCGCCGTCGCCGTCGTTGCCGATGCTGCCGTCTTCACTGCGCCGGGCGACAATGAGGTAGAGGATGCCGTGATGGTCGTCGACGAAGCGCCATGCGAACGGGGTAGCGCCCTTGAGCCCGTTGTTCGTCAGATACCAGCTTCTGCCGCCGTCGGCGGATTTCCAGACGCCTGTGCCAAAGCCGGCCGCGTAAAGCACGCGCGCCTCAACAGGGCTGTCAGCGTCAAGAATCACGTGTGTCACGGCGGTGGGAGACATGCCGCCGGAAGACATCACCCACGTCATGCCGCCGTCGCGGGTGGCAGTCACAGCCCCGATGAAGTGCGAGACTCCCTCGCCGCGCCACATCTTGGGCCTCGGCAAATCCCTGATGGAGGCCGTAGCGGCCCATGCCCGGCCCTTGACGGCCGGGTCAAAAACGACCCAGTAAGTTGTTGTATTCCAGCCGCGGGGATCGGCGGACCTCCGCCACGATATGCCGCGGTCGTAGCTGTGGAAGACGTTGTGGCTGGTGCAGGAAACGGCAAGATGTCTGGGATCGAAGGGATCGAAATGAACTCCAAGGCAAGTTGTGGCGTCAAGGCCGGTTGTCGTGAAAGTCTCGTACGACAGGCGTCTGGAATAGGCCGCGGAAAGCGTTTCAAGGCCGTCGAAGCTTCTCATGACGCGGCCGAAATCGGCGGTGTAGAGGACGTTCGAGTCCAGAGGCGCGACACCCATGCTGATCGGGTTTTCGCCCCACTCGGGGCCGTAATACTGGTTCATCCAGGCGTCTTCGACGCGCGCCGACGGGCAGGCGTCGGTCTCCTTGACCTTGAACTCCCACGTATGGCCGGCGTCGGCGGTTTTCGCTATGCCGTACACAAGATCGCTCTCGTCATCCATGTGCAGCTGGTCGATGGAGATATACGCGATGTTGCCGTCGGTCAGGCAGGTTGCGATTGCGCGGATCTCGGGCACAGTCCCCGACTTGCCGGTCCATCTTATGATGCTGCCGTTGCCCGTGCGCCACGACTCCCCACCATCCATGGAAACGGAGATGCCGCCGCTGATGACGCGCCCCTTCTTCGTCATCTGCGACAGGGCATAGACAATCGGCCTGTCTCCATCCTTTGTGAATCCGGCACAGGCGTCCATGAATGCCTGGACGTCCGGCGGTGGGTAATGATGTTTCCACAGACCGTCCTCAAGCACGCTGACCTGGCAGTCTCCTACGGCGTAGATCGTGCGATTGTTGCGCGGTGAGCGCGGATCGACGTACAGTCTGCGCCCCCCGTAGGCAAGCGTGATAATCCGCTGCCCCCAGGGAAGGGCGGCCTGGGGCGTCCATGTCCTGCCCCAATCCGTCGAGACATGGAATATGAACTCGCCGGACATCGATATTACGGCGTACAGAACTGTGTTGTCGTCGGGATCGACGGCAAGGGCTTCCACAACGGCGTCGCGGCCGTCTTTCCTTATGATAGCGGCTTCGGCATGATCCCCGACGTCGACAACGCGGCTTACAAGGGAAGGGTCGGGGTACAGAAGCTCCCAGGTCCTGCAGCCGTCCCTGGTACGGTAGAGGCCCAATGACGCGGCGTATGCCACGTCGGCATCCCTGGGATCCCAGGCGAAGAAGGCTGCTTCTCTGCGCAGGTTGAACATTCGCCAGGATTCGCCGGCGTCAAGAGAGACGTAGGCGTTGTCGAAACTGTTGCGGACAAGTACCCGTCGTGAGTCGACGGGGCTGACCGTGGGCACAAGCATGTTCGTGCCGCCGCCGATGCCGATGATGATCCACTTGCCGGACCGTCGCGCCGCGGCGGGAGAGGACGGACCCACGCCGCCGGGTGACGACCGCATATGGTCCACCGCCGGCACTATGACAGCCGACAGTGTTAACGCCAACGAGCCAAGCGCTATTATGGCAGGAAGGCTCCCCAATACTTCCACCATAAACGCTCCTTTCGGATGTCAAGGCGTCGAAGCCGCCTTCCCCAAAGATTGTCGTGTGTGACTAATCTTTCTGGCAAGTAGGCTTGTTGGTGGAAGCTCTTTGTCCGATAGGGGTTAAGGACAAGGAGGGAAGACATGGGCAAGCCGATTACGGGTTGTGAGTTGAAGAA